>Ga0209541_10001123_pt1 | contig 53530 bp, 46 predicted proteins | sample RifCSPlowO2_01_FD_184027 | JGI IMG/M metagenome (GOLD analysis project Ga0209541, IMG submission 184027) | Groundwater microbial communities from Rifle, Colorado - Rifle CSP2_plank lowO2_0.1 (SPAdes) (version 2) | ecosystem: Environmental > Aquatic > Deep subsurface > Groundwater | place... | reverse complement strand
CATGAAGCCTATATTGTTGGTGGTTGCGTTCGTGATTTGCTGATGGAAAGACCTTCCAAAGATTGGGATATCACCACCAATGCCAAACCAGAAGAAATACAAAGAATATTTCCAGAACATATTTATGAAAATAATTTTGGCACAGTTACTGTTAAGACAGAAAGTAGCGACCCGTCACTAAAGGAAGTTCAAATAACTCCATATAGAATCGAGGCAAAGTATAAAGACAAACGCCATCCTGAAGAAATAAAATTCGTTTCAAGATTGAACGACGATCTTTCTCGAAGAGATTTTACTATAAACTCCCTGGCCCTGGATATCAACGGTAAAAAGACAGATTTATTTGACGGAGCCGCTGACATTAATAACAAAATTATTCGTACCGTTGGAAATCCCGAGGAAAGATTTTCCGAAGATGCCCTAAGACTGTTAAGAGCTGTCCGTTTTGCAACAGTTTTAAACTTCAAGCTAGAAGACGCAACACTTAAAGCTGTCAAAGAAAATGCCAAGTGGCTTGAAATGATATCCGAAGAAAGGATTCGTGATGAGTTTATAAAAGTCATCGAATCGGACAATGCTTACGAAGGAATTTTACTTTTGGAAGAAGTGGGCCTACTCGAATATATATTGCCAGAATTGAGGGAGGGGATAGGAGTAGAGCAGAATCTCCACCATATTTACACTGTCTGGGAACATAACACTAGAACTCTTAAATATACTTCTGATAAAAAATATCCCCTGGCTGTCCGCCTTGCTTCGTTGTTTCATGACATCGGTAAACCCCGTTCAAAAAGAGGAAAGGGGCGCAATTCGACTTTCTATGGTCACGAGGTGATCGGAGCAAAAATAGTTTCGGTAATTATGGAACGATTAAAGTTTCCTAATGATATTTCCCAAAAGATAATAAAGATGGTGCGCTATCATATGTTTTACTACAACGTCGGTGAAGTGACTGAGTCATCAGTGCGAAGATTGATAGCTAATATCGGTTTAGCTAATGTTGAAGACCTGATAAAAGTCCGCGAAGCCGACAGAATAAGTTCCGGCAGGCCCAAAGCCGTACCCTACAAGCTCCGTCACATGAAATATATTATTGACAAAGTTTCACATGATCCTATATCAGCAAAAATGCTCAAAATTAATGGGGAGGACGTGATGAGAGAGCTTGATATTAAGCCTGGACCCAAAATTGGCCTTATTTTAAACTCACTCTTGGCAGAGGTAATTGATGATCCTACTAAAAATAAAAAGGAGCATCTAAAACAGAGGATTCGCGAGCTAGATAGAAAATCTCCGGAGGAATTAAAAAAATCTCTTGAACGAATTGAAAAGGCTATCGAAGAAGAGGAGAAAGAGAGAATGAAAAAATATTATGTTTAGAAAGATCAGAATAAAAAGATTTGATAAGAATTTACCATTGCCTGAATATAAGACTGCCGGAGCGGTTGGATTTGATTTAGCCGCTCGAGAAAATCATACCATTAAGCCAGGTCAAGTCGGATACATTCCGCTTAACGTTGCCATAGCCACACCAAAAGATCATATCCTATTGGTAGCAGCACGTGGCTCTACTCATAAATTTGGCTTAATGCCAATTCATGGTATTGGCATAGGTGATCCCGACTTCAGGGGTAACAATGATGAATATAAATTCCCAGCACTTAATTTTACTAAAAAAAACGTCACGATAGAGAAAGGGACTAGAATCGCCCAGGGAGTATTTGTAAAATTTACAAAAGCCAAATGGCAAGAAGTAAATAAAATGAATAGTAAAACTCGCGGAGGATTCGGCACAACGGGTAAAAAATGAAGCCATAGTAAAACAACTAAAATATTGCTAAAATACTAGAAAATTATACGGGACGTAGTGTAACGGTAACACGCCTGATTCGGGTTCAGGAGATTTTCCGGGTTCGAATCCCGGCGTCCCGACCATGGTGTTTATAACTTTTGTTTCAAATCCTTGTTTCCCGAATATTTCCTTGCTATAATAAAGGGTAATGTCAAAAGTTAAGGTTAAGTGTTATTCTTGTCATAAACCGTTTCTCACGAAGAGAGCATATTTTGTTTTTAATAAAGAGTTTGGCTATAACTCTTTTTGTTCTAAAAAGTGTCATTACAAATCTAAACTGCAAGGTAAAACTTTATCTTGTAAAAATCCCGAGTGTGACAAAAAATTCTATAGAGCACCGAATAATATTTCTGCCTTTAACTATTGCTCTAAATCCTGTGCGGCTATTATAAACAACCAGAAATATCCCAAATGGCCAGTAAAATATTGTAGGAAGTGCAAAAAACCATTTAGAAGAGCGGGCTCTTCTTATTGTTCTATACTATGTGGAAAGTTGGGTCGATTTAAATACTCAAAAGACGAAATAATAAGCTTTATAAAAAATTACCATCAAGATATAAATAGAGTGCCCCCAAAAAGAGAATTGCCTAAAATATCTCATAAAGCCATCCATCTGTTTGGTTCCTGGAATAATGCCATATCAGCTGCTGGACTTAATCCTAATCGTTCTCATGATAACCGAATGTATAAACGACTCCTTGGAAAGGCCGCTGACGGCCACAAATGTGATTCAGCATCAGAAATATTAATTGATAACTGGCTTCATAAAAACAACATAAGACATTCAAGAAATGTCTCTTATCCTAATACAAATCATGTTGCAGACTGGGCAATTGATAATATTGATAATAGCGATATTTTTATTGAGTATTTCGGACTAGCAAAAGATAGCTCTCGATACGATAGAGCTATTCGAAGAAAACACCAAATTTGCAAAAAGCATGGCATTAAATTAATTAGTATTTATCCAGAAGACTTATACAAAACTTCTAATTTTATACATAAACTAGAATTCCTGAAGGCTGTTTGACTGGATTCGGGACGCCGACAAGTTGACTAAAACAAACTTTAATGTACTATATTAGCATCCTTACTTGTCGCAAGGAGGAAGTACAGAATGTCTTTTATCCTTCAACCTCAGAGAAGAGCGCTAGAAGAAGTCTTTACTAGGTTTGACCTACTAATACGGCCGGGTTATCAGTTCTATCTAGCAAGTGAAGAGGTCAACCTTCTCGGCATAAGTATAGGGGCCGGAACTTGTTCAGATCTGCATGGATTAAATATAGCCGTCTTAAGTAAAGAACCTTTTAATCCAACGGTGAATCGAGTTAAAAATTTACCTGTAAATTGCAGCGGAGCTGTCCTCATAAGAAGAATGAGCATAGAAGAAGAGGGGGACAAGAAAAAATCCAATTGGTATATCAACCAACCGATCTTTGTAACCGAAGGACTGAGGCTAGTGGATCAAGATCGATTTTTACGAAAGTTATTTTTTGAGCTGAATGGTTTAAAAACATACTATGTTCATTTGGAATAATCAGCCTTGGCAATCAACTCTGGCTGATTTTTATTTGATTAGAAAAAAGATTATGCTACAATTTTGGTCATGTTGAATCACAAAGGAAAACACCTCCTAACCTCAGAATCTGTGACTGAGGGCCACCCAGACAAGATGGCCGATCAGATATCAGATGCCATTCTTGATGAGATACTAAGACAAGATCCCTATGGTAGAGTGGCGGTTGAAACCCTACTTACAACTGGCCTAGTCGTTATTGCCGGAGAGATAACAACCAACGCCCATATCAACATACCGGATATAGCTAGAAAAACTATTAAAGATATCGGCTACATCAACTCTGAATATGGATTTGATTCGGAAACTTGCGGCATTCAGGTTTCGATTCAAAAACAATCGCTAGACATCGCTCAGGGAGTAAGCCATTACCGCCAGGAAGAGCCCGAAAAAGTTGGAGCAGGAGATCAGGGTATTATGTATGGATATGCAACGAATGAGACTAAAGAATTAATGCCCCTACCCATAGTTCTTGCCCATAAATTAACTCAACAGCTAGCCCATCTTAGAAAAAGGGGGACACTAAAGTATTTGAGGCCCGACGGAAAAGCTCAAGTCACCGTCGAGTACCTAAACGGAAATCCACAAAGGATTCACACTGTATTGGTTTCAACCCAACATAGTCCAACCGTAAGCATTGAGGAGTTAACAAAAGATATTACCAAAGATGTAATCAAAAAGATCATCCCTAGGAAACTTATTGATAGCAAAACTAGAATATTAGTTAATCCAACTGGAAGATTCGTCAGCGGCGGACCATATGGAGACACCGGCCTGACTGGAAGAAAAATAATAGTGGACACTTATGGGGGAGTGGGATCTCATGGTGGAGGAGCTTTCAGCGGAAAAGATCCCACAAAAGTAGACCGCTCAGCTTCTTATGCCGCTCGCTGGGTGGCAAAAAATATCGTTGCCGCAAAGCTAGCTGATAAAGCTGAAATTCAAGTAAGTTACGCTATTGGCGTTCCAGAACCACTAGCAATTGATATAAACACATTTGGCACATCAAAGATAAATGATGCTAAAATTAAAGAAGCAGTTCTGAGGGTTTTTGATCTGAGACCAGGAATGATAATAAAGAATCTCAGCTTGCGAAGACCAATATATAGACAAACTGCCGCCTATGGCCATTTTGGCAGACTAGATATCAACCTACCTTGGGAGAAAACAAATAAAGTTGCTGAACTCCGAAAACTGTTAGGATAAGGATATGTATCTTTACTCATGGGCCCGCCCTCACACCTAATCAGCGAATATCTCCAATTGCCGAAAGGCAATCGCTGATTAGGTGTGAGGGCCCGTCGTATAGTGGTAATATACGGCATTCGCATTGCCGGGACGCGGTTTCGATTACCGCCGGGTCCACCTCGTAAAGAGAAATATAAAACTGCTCTAACTAAGCAGTTTTATATTTCTCCACGAGGTAGCCCCGTGGTCGCCTTTGGCAACTTTACGGGGCATCCCTAATTATGTAGCATCTCATCTATGTATTTCGTATACATCCTACAAAGTAGAAAAGATAACAAGCTCTATATCGGCTACACCGAGGACTTAAGAGTTCGTTTTTCTTTGCATACAAATGGTAAAGTTATATCAACAAAGAATCGTAGACCCCTAGAATTAATCTATTACGAGGCATACAAAAATCAGCTTGATGCCAAAAAGCGTGAGATATTTCTTAAGTCAGGCTCGGGACATAGATTTATTACAAAACAAATGGCAAATTATTTTCAGGATCAAAAGAGTGGTTTTTAGTTGAGAGCCCATAAAGCCCAGTGGCGTAAAGCCACGAGGTGGCCACGCCACTTTTCATGGGCCGCGGGCCTTTACTGGGTTGGAGTGAGTTGAAAGAAAGAAATTGACAATTGGTAGGATGTTGGTAAAATGGGTGACCATGGGTTATTAGGAGGTTGAGATGAAAAGATTTGCCCTACTTACTTGGGTCCCCATATTTGTTGCGGTGTTTTTGACAAAGCAAGGATATGGTCAAGCAGCTGCAATTCTTTGGATTAGTGGAGTTCTTTTACAATTTTTTGTTGGCGTAACTTACCTATATAAAAGATTTCGTAGCTAACTTTGAGTGCCGAGCATTGCTCGGTTTTTTCATACAAAAATCCTTTTATACGCCTCGAAAATAAGAGATTGATTTTTGAAAAAGCTAGAATCTATGATACTTTTGATTTACTCGAATCTTATCCAGAAGTATCCATTTAAATATTGCAATGAAAAAAATATTTTTAATTTCAATTGTTTTTCTTACACTTCTTGCAAATTATCATACTTTGGCTCATAGTCCTGAAGAAGTTCTGATAATCCATATGACCGAGGATGGTTTTTCTCCTTCTCAGATGACTATTCCAAACAACGGCAAAGTCATTTTTGAGAATACCGACTCTCGTGACCGCTGGCCAGCATCGAATATTCACCCAACCCATGAAATATATTCCGACTTTGATCCCAAGAAGCCAGTTAAACCCGGTGAAAGCTGGGAGTTTAAATTCGAAAAAGCCGGCATCTGGAAATTACACGATCACATTTATCCTAACTTTACAGGCACTATAACCGTAGGAAAAAGCGAAGCGGATATAGAAAGCTTTCTAAGCTATATTTCTGGTTGGGCCAAAAAATTATTTTCAAATATCTTAAATGTTCTCGGACTAGAGAAAACAAGAACAATTCCGGTAGAAAAAGATTCGACTGAGATATTCAAAGATGAGAGTATGCTCCGTTTATACATAAAAAAATATGGCCCAGGTCAAACGATAAAACAGCTTAACCTGTTAAGCGCTCAGTTTGGCAGTTGTCATGATCAAGCCCATGTAGCCGGAAGAATAAGCTATGAATTATTAGACGATAAAGCCTTCCGAGAATGCAGCGCTGAATGCCATTCAGGCTGTTATCATGGCGCTACCGAAGCATATTTCAAAGAAAATGGCACAGCAGATTTGATTGAAAATTTAAAAACTATCTGCGGTTCAGAGCTAAATAGTTTCTTCAGCCATCAATGCATCCACGGAATAGGCCATGGTTTAATGGCTTGGGCAAACTATGAGATACACGAGGCCCTCAAAGCTTGCGATCTATTGCCCCAAAGGCAATATTCATGCTGGACCGGAGTATTTATGGAAAACATCGTCGGCGGCTTAACCCAAGAACCAAGCGAAGTAAAGATTGGGGGCCATTTCACAAAATATCTTTCCAACAATCCCCACCATCCATGCGACATAGTCGAGGAAAAATATAAAAGCTCATGTTATTTCCTCCAAACCTCAAGAATGGTTCAACTATTAAATTATGATTTTGCAAAAGTCGCTAAGGCCTGTTTAGAAGCGCCTCAACAATATCAACAGTCATGCTTTTTAAGTATGGGCCGAGATGTCGGGGGTTCAAATCGAAAAAATCCTGAAGGAGCAATCGAAGCTTGTTCAAAAACCCCCTCTGATCAATATAGAGAAGCTTGCTTAAGTGGAGCTATTCAAGATACTTTTTGGGATTCTTCCGGCCAAGACGACGCCCTGGAATTCTGCAGAATAATAACCGACTCTAAAGACAAAGATCTGTGCTATAGTTTAATCTTCAATCGAGCCAGAGACGTTCTAAGTTCAAAAGGTGAGATAAAATCATTTTGTCTTAAAACGGAAGGTGAATACCAGAAGGGTTGCTTATGAAAGTTGATAAAATATTCGAAAATTTAAATGACAAACAGATTGAGGCTGTCAAAATTATTGACGGCCCAGTTTTGGTTATTTCTGGTCCAGGTTCGGGAAAAACAAGATGCCTTACTCACCGGGTAGCTTATCTTATCTCGCAAATGATCCCGCCAGAGAATATTCTTGCCGTAACCTTCACCAATAAAGCGGCAGGGGAGATGAGAGAAAGAGTCGATAAACTTTTAGATAACTCTTCGAATCAATATATGGCTTCGCCTACGATCGGTACCTTTCACTCGATCGGTCTAAGAATTTTACGCAATGAAATACCTCAACTAGGTTATCGTCGAAATTTCACCGTGTTTGATGAGGATGATCAGTTAAACCTAGTGAAAAGAGTGCTGACTGATTTAGAAATTGATACAAAAAGCTTTAATCCCAAAATAATTATTTATAAAATATCGGGGTTAAAAACTAAACTTATTTTTCCCGAAGATCATGATCCAAAAGATTACTATTCAGAAGTCATCTCAAAAATTTATAAGAAATACCAAGAAGAATTGAAAAATCTAAACGCCGCCGACTTTGATGATCTTATTGTTCTTCCGGTAAAAATCTTTAAGCAATATCCAGAGACACTCAAAAAGTATCAGGAGTGCTGGAAATACATATTAGTAGATGAATATCAGGATACTAGTTATGACCAATATGTTTTTATAAGCTTACTTGCCCAAAAATACAGAAATCTTTTCTGCATCGGCGACGATGCTCAATCGATCTATCAATTCCGAAGAGCTGATATCAGAAATATTTTAAACTATCAGAAGGACTATCCGGAAGCCAAAATAATCCTGCTAGAACAAAACTACCGTTCAACGAGAAATATAATTACCGCTGCTCAAGGGATCATATCAAATAATAAAAATCAGATACCAAAAGAGCTCTGGACCGACAATGATCCAGGAGAAAAAATTACTATAACCGAGACGATGAACGAACGGCATGAAGCAAATTTTGTAATATCGCGGGTGGAGGATCTATCCAGTCAGGGATATAAAATAAAAGATTTTGCTATTCTTTATCGCACTCATGCTCAGTCCCGAGCCCTTGAGGAAGCATTCGTAATGAGAGGGTTTCCTTATCAGATAGTGGGTGGTTTAAAATTTTATGACCGGAAAGAAATAAAAGATATACTTGCCTATCTGAGATTGATCGTGAACCCCTCTGACACTTTGGTTGTTGAGCGAATATACAATATTCCTCCACGAGGAATAGGTAAGGTAATAATCGAGAAGGTTAGAAAAGGAGGGGGGACAGATATAGTGGCCTCTTTAGCTATGGCCGTCAAAGATAAAACCATGCTCCCTAGACAGTTTTTAGCTGTGTCAGATTTTCATGAAGTTATGGTTGATATCATAAAAACTTCCGAAACTAAAAAGCTTGCTGCACTAATAAAATATATAATCAAAAGGACAAAATACGAAGACTATTTAAAAGAGTTCAGTCTAGCTAAGCAAAGCGACTATGAGAATTTCGAGGATCGCATGGAAAATTTGAAAGAGCTCCAAACTGTTGCTTCTAAATTCGAAAACTTACCCAGTAAAGAAGGGATCGAAAAATTCCTTGAAGAAGTAACCCTACTCCAGCAGAATGATCGCATAAAGTCATCAAGCGAGGATGTGTCTGGAAAAATAACCTTGATGACCATACACGCATCAAAAGGACTTGAATTCCCGGTAATCTTTGTAGTTGGAATGGAAGAGGGTCTTTTCCCACACAGCCGAACAACCATAAACCCGGCTGAGCTGGAAGAGGAGCGGCGCCTTTGTTATGTCGCTACCACCCGAGCTAAAGAACATCTCATTTTAACCTACACCAAATTCAGAAACATTTTCGGTTCACGCTCAATGAGTATTCCTTCGAGATTTATAGGCGAAATACCCCCTAGCTTAGTTGACTACCAGCTCCTCGATACAAACTATGATGACGAAAGAAAAATATACTACTAGGATGATCACCAAAGCCAAAAAATCTCTCGGCCAAAACTTTCTTATCAATCCGCACATCATCGACAGAATAATTGCCGCCTCCGAGATCGAGAAAGATGACATTATTTTAGAAGTAGGTCCAGGTACAGGAAATTTAACAAAAAAACTAGCTAAGAAGGCTAAGCAGGTCATTGCTGTTGAAAAAGACCGCCGGCTTATCGGACCATTAAAAGAAATTTTTTCCGCCAAAGACGGACCTGCCTTTGGTGAAAAAAATTACCCAAATGTTGAAATTATCGAAGAGGATATATTAGATACAAAGGTGCCCTTTGTAATACAAAGGGCACCTTTGTATTCTCATAACTATAAGATTGTCGCCAATATACCTTATTATATAACTTCAAAATTTCTTCGAATCCTATTTGAGAAATGGCCTACTCCAAAATTAATAGTTCTAACTATACAGAAAGAAGTTGCCCAAAGAATCATGGCAAAGTCGCCCCACATGAATTTGCTCGCCTTATCAATCCAATATTATTCTGCACCGGAAATTATAGGATACGTTTCTAAAAATAACTTTCGTCCAATACCAAAAGTAGACTCAGCAATAATCAGACTGCGACCAAGAGACCCGCTTCGCCAGAGCTACAGCGAGGTGAGCAAGAAACAAGAAACAAGGCAAGGAACAGAAAATTTGTTCAAACTAATACGGGCCGGGTTCTCGGAAAAGAGAAAACAGCTTGCAAGTGTGTTGGCCAAAAAATTTAAAATACCCAAAGAGAAAATAGTTAGTACCCTTCAAAGCATTGATATAGATGTAAGAGCTAGAGCAGAAAATCTCACTCTGGAACAATGGATTTTAGCCTTAAAAGAACTAAAAAAATATGGACAATAGATATTTTTATTGTACAATGAGGCGAGCCTTTTGAAAATCAGAGGTTACTCATTATGCCTAGGGTTTTTTTAGTAAATCCGGCCGTTACAGAATTTGGCTTCGGTCTTATTACTCCAAGATGGCTTTTCGTACTAGCTCAAGCAACACCTGCGGATATTGTCGGAGATCCAATATTAATTGATGAGAGTATAAAAAAATTCGATACCAGTCTCGTAAAGGGGGGGGATATTGTTGGAATTGGTATAACCACTGGTAACTGTGCCGTTGGCTACAAAATAATAAAAGAATTAAAAAATATCGGCGCCCAAGTAATAGTTGGCGGAATTCATGCTACTATTTTCCCCGACGAACCTATTCAATTTGGAGCTGACTCCGTTATTACCGGCAATGGTGAGATCGCTTGGCCAAGAGCAATACAAGACGCATTAGATAAAAAACTTAAGAAAACCTATATCGGTGGAAGGGTCCCCGGCAACCAACTATTACCTGCTCGTTGGGATTTGATGGACCCATCAAATTACATGGCGGCGTCAGTCCAAACCATAGCCGGCTGTCCCGAAAATTGCAATTTCTGCTCAGTCTGGGTAACTGACGGACGAAGTCCCAGACAAAGATTAACTGATAAAATCATAGGTGAGGTCAATCAACTTTATTCGATGGGCTTTCGCTATCTATTATTTGCAGATGATAATTTCAACCCTGGCACACTGGGCCGAATTGCAAGAGAAGAAAACTCCGTAAAAAAAGCTCAGCTAGAGAGGATCAGAGAAGAAAGATTAATATTCTTTGAGGAATATTCACGCTCGGTACCAGAAGATATATATGCCTTTACTCAAATGACCTCAGAAATCACAAGCGACCCTGAATACTTAAATGCCATGTATGAAAAAATGCGCATTCGCGGAGTGCTGATGGGTGTCGAATCGTTTTCTGAAGCAGGACTTAAAAGCGCTAACAAACAATGGAATCCCTCGGGAGATAATATGATTAATGCTATAGGGACTATCCAAGATAGGGGAATCACCGTTTTGAGCTCAATGATCTATGGCCTAGAATCGGACACAGAAAGCTCTCTCCAATCGGCTAGAAATTTTGCTGTTCAGTCGGGAACTGATCTGGCTCAATTCATTATTTATAGCCCCTACCCAGGAACGGTTGATTTTGCGAGAATGACCGATCCTAGAAATCCAAACAAAAAAATATCTCTCCTATATAATAACTTTTGGCTCAATCCGGAAAAACCACCCGTACTCATCAAGCATCCTAACTTAGACGGCCCAACAATCATAAAAGAAGTGAAGGAAAGCTGGAGTCATTTCTATTCCATCAAAAAAATCCTGACCAGAGCCTTAAATCATGACTGGAATTTAAGTAAAAGAACATGGTATATTCTTTTCTCTCTGGCTTTTAAATTTGTTTACGTTATAGATGGCATCTCGGCAGATTCAGTTCGGAGTAGAAGACCGACAAAACTTCCTTTTTTTCTGATAAAAAAGGGTGTAGCTCTTCACCGTTTTTTGGCAAGAAGAACCGTTATGCAAAATTAATTACTATAAACCCGTTTAACGGGTTTTGTTTTTTATGCTAAGAATAAGTAATGCATTGGCTAAAAATCTTCAATACTCGAGGGTTCTGGATAGGATTTACTTTAGGACTCTCATATTTTTTCTATACATTTTTTTGGCTCTGGAATTTATACCCGCTCGAATCATTCGGCATATCAAATAGCTTTGTAAGTTTTAGCTTAATATTGATCCTATTCCTGATTGGTAGCGCTGGTATGGCTTTCTGGTGGGGGATGGCAGGTTTATTCTCAATTAAGTTTCTCAGAATAGAGGGGCATAATTGGTTTATTCCGTTAGCCTGGGCAAGTACTTTTGTTTTAGCAGAATATCTGAGAACATTTTTTTTCGGCATAATCTTTATTGGTAACGGGAGCATTATTGGTCCTCACTGGACAATAGGCAGCCCAGCCTATCTGCTTCAAGACCTCGATTATATTCTAAAAACTTCCTCAATTTGGGGAATTTACGGCATAGATTTTGTCTTAGCCTACCTGATCGGCGGTATTTTATTATTTACAAGAAGAAAGGACTTTAAAAATCTACTAGTACTAGCCTGGGTTCCTGCTATATTACTCTGTCTAAATACTTTTTTGCCAGACAACAGAGATAAAAACTTCGAAGAAAAGAAACTACCCATTGCCCTGATCCAAACCAAGATTCCCAGTAAACTTTCTTACACCTCCGAAGAAGGTCTTGATAATTTCAAAAAGAAATTAGAACTTCTTGAAGGGGCGTCGGAATTTCTCAATTCTCACGAAAGCTCGGAAAAAGGAATAGCTATCTTGCCAGAAGGATCTCATCTTCTAAATTCTTTGTCCGTTTTTTTAAACGAGAATTCCCTTAAAAACTATTTTGATAACCTCTCAGAGAAGGAAATCCTCGTAATTGATCAGGTTAAATCGCCTGCAGATGGAAATCTTAAATCAAAAGTTGTTCTCATCAACTCTAAAGACGGCCTTATCGGAACTTACGATAAAAAACTACTCACCCCGGGAGGAGAATTTACACCATACATTATTAAAATTCCCCTAACACTGTTCTGGCCTAAAGCTAAGGAATCTCTACTCCCGGATACTTACCCCGGTTCAGGTTCCAACCTAATTGAATTTAACGGCCAAAAAATAAAAATTGTTGTCTGTTCTGAACTTCTATCTCCTTCCATCGTTGGTGACGATAACGGAGATTTAATAGTCGCTCTTCATAATTTTGGGCTTTTTAATGGCGGGCGACTTCTTGAGAGCCAGATATTAGCCATGTCCCGATTCAGAGCCGTTGAAAACAAAAAATACTCAATAACTTCCTCGAATTATGGCCAATCTTACATAATAAACCCGGACGGAGTAGTCGAGAAAAAAGCCTCGGGAATAGGTTACGAGTTATTAACAGGAGAGATTGCCCCGAATAAAGATCAGACATGGTATAATTATGTAGGTGATTGGCCGATTTTGTTGTTGTCCTCGGTTTTTTTCGGCTTCGCCATAAGGAAGATTCCTGATGACTCAAAAAGTTAAAGTATTATTTGTTTTTCTGGCTGTTTTGGCCGTGGTTTCGGTTTTCTCTTTCCTGGATGTTTTTAGAGGTGTCCGTTCAGCAAAATTAAACGACCCGCCAAAGCCCCTGCCTCTGGATATAAGCATAGATGCTGACCAAGACGGACTTTCTGATGCCGACGAATCTTACTGGGATACTGATTTCCAGGATTCCGATACGGACGGAGATGGTTTTCTGGATGGAGAAGAGGTGGCTTCGGGATATGACCCTAGAGAAGCTTCGAGCCACGAGCTGGGTGATGACCTGGAAGATACCATCTACGGAGCGCCAGAAGAAATAACTGCTGATTTTAATATTACTGAGAGTCTTGCCCAGGGAATGATTAGTGGTATTTACGCAGATGATTTAAGACCCGGAGTTGATGACGCAAAATTTAAGGAGGGAGTAAACGCTCTGTCTTTTTCCGCCGTAGACAACTTCTATAGGACTCAAACAGCTCCAACGATAACTACAAATATCGTTGATAACTCCAAAGAAAGCCAGATTACCTATATAGAAGCTGTCGCTCAAATCGTAAAAAAAGATCTTCTTGATCTGCCTCAAAAAGCAAATCTCAACGACAGCATAATCAGCCAACTGTCTTTCTTTAAAACCAAAAGTAGTCAATTTCAAATTTCTCACGGCAAAATAGCAGCGCTTAGCGTACCCGAAGACTGGCTTGATATTCACAAAACTATTCTGGACTTTATATACAGATCCTATCTTAACTACCTCTATATCTCTAGCTATGAGACGGACATGGTGAAAGCTACTATAGCTATGGCCGAGTTATCAAATTTGAATAACGAACTTTCGATACTTCTTCAGGCCATACAGGCAAAGATAAAAACCAAAGGTTTACCCATTGATAATAGTCTTTACCAAATCATGAATCTTTTGGACAACGGCTGATGATGAATAAACTTAAAAGGTTTAGAAAAATTGTATCCTTATTTCTTTTATCCGGACTAATCCTCTCGATTGTTTCTTTTTATAATATTCGAACTGCCCTTGCCACGGATTTTGGTGGTAGTTGGGCCCAAGCTACTGCGTACATGACAAAGGAGTTTGGCTGGGATACCGTGGCCAGATTCGTAGCTAGAGGCTTACTCTCGACAACCATAAACACAATGGTAAGAAAAATTCAGAGCGGTGGAAGAACCGGACGCGACCCTTCTTTCATACAGGACTGGCAGAAATTTCTCATCCAAGCCGAGCATAGGGGCGAAGATAAGTTCAGACGAATTCTTGGTAACACACCACTCTGCGACTATTTAAAGGGTGATATAAGATCAATATTCAAAGCAGACACCGCTGAATTAAGTGACGAGCAGAAAACAATAATCCGATCCTCTAACTTGGATCCCTTTACAAGAAGGGGGAGATGTACTATGCCAGCCGGCTGGACCATAGATAATTTTAGAAGAGATTTTTCGGGAAATGGAGGTTGGGATGCGCTTTTGAGGCTTGCCCAACCTCAAAATAATTTTTATGGAACTTTTCTTATGTCTCTCGAAGAACTAGCTATCCAAAGAGCTCTTGACACTAACGCTGATATTCTTGAATCCCAAGCCGGCCGGGGATTTACAGGAATAAGGGGCGGATCAACATCAAGAGGAGGTAGCTGTGATGATCCTCCGGCAAGGGGAACCTGTCTAAACAATTCCAGTAAACAATGTGGCAGTGACATAGACTGCACTGTGAGTTCAAGAACACCAACTTGCGAAGGCACAATATGCAGTAATGATTATAATCGATCTTGTGAAGAAGATAGCGACTGCCCATTAGAATTACCGAGTGGTAGCAAGTGCGTGGGTATCACCCCCCAAAACTCTCAAGCCAGATGTACATTTCTGGGTAAAACATTCACGCCAGCCAGTCTTCTTGGCGATGCCGCCTCTCAAACAATTGATAAAAACATCGGCTGGCTTATTAGCTCTGACGAAATAAGCGAGGTTATTGTAGCGGTTGTAGATGCGGTAATGAATAGGTTGAACAACTTTTTGCAAAACCCCGGAAAAGACAAAAAGGTAAGGCAAACTGAATCGCAACTGCCGAATAATCCTGATTATAACGCTAATAACCCCTACGCCGCCTGTCTTAGAAGCTGCGACGGACTTGCTCGAGGGACAGAACAGGACAGTGAATTTGTCGCCTGCCTTAACCGATGTAATGACACACCATTACCTGGACAACCAGGAGGACCTGGGGGTGGTAATTGCAGAGACACAGGAACTGGTACGGCTAATTACAGCGGAGATGTAAGAACTGCTTTAGATAAGGTTGCTAGCGATAATCCCAACGGCTTAGCAGACCAGCCAAACATAAAACTCAATTCGTTGGCCTTTCTGGCTTACGTAGTTCAGGAATTACAAAGTTCAGGGTTCAACTCTACCCTCGAAGTATTAAATGGCAATGGTAACGAAAATCAAGGAGATCTAATCGCTATTTGGAGAACTGCTGATGGTGTCATGGAGAGATACGACGTTATAACGGATGGGGGTAATGGTGAACCCATTAGAGCTTCAATCGGCGCCGTTCAATTTACTGGCGATATACCCCTCACCTGCATAGAGAACGGCCCAGTAACCGGACAATTACAAGTAAGCCACCAGAAACTACTTTCCGCCACTGTCAAAATAACTGCTAGCCTTCCAGGATTTGTTACAGTTTCTAACTTCAACTATATCAACATATATGTTAATGGCGTATTGCAAGATTCCTCTGGCAACCCGCCGCGCACCTGTCTTTACTCACCATGCGACTCTGTTAACGGCGTTGATTATGAGCCCGGTACTTATAATTATTACGCGACCGCCATAAATAACGGCCAGAATTATCAATCTCAAGCGGGATCATTTACTATTCCTTAGTTTTAAAAAGTAAGCATGTCAAAGAATAAAAAATTAAAAATATTTTTTGCGCTAATCGTCTTATCGATTTTCTTTTTGCCGTATCTGACAAGCGCCCAGGGAGGCCTACCAATCGATGATGCTTTTGGTCTTAATAAGGCTGCCCTAGCAACATTGCTTTATTACTTTTTAACACTAGCTATTAGCTCATTGGTCGCCTTAGCAGATATGCTTAACTATTTATTCAGTATAGGCATCAATGATTCTGGCGGTAATTCTATAAGCGCAGTAAGCCAGGGTTGGGAAATTGTAAGAAACTTTGCCAATATGTTTTTTATTATTGGCCTTATTGTTATGGCCTTTGCAACAATATTTAATATATCAAGATATGGTTTCGGACAATTGATAGGGCGATTTCTAATAGCAGCTTTGTTGGTTAATTTTAGCTTAGTAATAGGAGAAGTGATAATTGATGCATCTCAATCTCTGAGCAATATATTTATCCAATCGATGGGCGGTAGTTTCTCAAATTTTGTAGCAGGTAACCTTGATTTAACAAATTTATTTGGCGAACCCGACAGTAAGTTAAGTGCTTTCATCCAAAACACTAGACCCTTTTTGGCTCAGCTTGGTGGAGTTGCCGGTAATGCTGGCATTTTTACTGGATTCGCCATAGAGCAAATAAGCTGGGCACAGCTTACAGGGATGTTTTTTGCCGTAATTTTAGGTGGAATTTTAGCATTTTCTTTCTTAGTCGCAGTTATTTTTACTGCCCTAAGAATACCTATTCTTTGGGGTCTTTTAATCCTAGCTCCAGCAGCTTGGGTCGCCTCTATATTTCCACCGACATCGAATCTGAATAGAATGTGGTGGAAATACTTCATAGGTTGGGTTTTCTTTTTACCTATATACTTATTTTACTTGTACTTTGGGTCATTATTTATATCGAAGCAGTCTGATATTATATCCATAATGGCACCTGCTTCTTTGGGAAATCCACTTAAGGGCTTGGGTTTAAGTTTTCAAACTGTATTTTTTTACATGTTTACTTCCTTTGTAATGATCTATGGGGCTAAATCGGCTATGCAAGGCGGCATGTTCGCCGGAGCCGGAGGAGTGGCGGCTAGCATCTGGGCAAAAAGCCAAGCGGCAGCACGATTTTCAACAGTTGGATTGGCCGGTGCTGGAACTGGTTATGCTTGGAGACAAAGCGGGGCCGCTGAAGCATATAAAGAAGCTCGGGAAAGACTTAGAAAAGAGGGCCTCGGCGGATTTGAAAGATTTGAAGGAACAGCTCTTGGCAAAATGTTCCGCGGTGAGCGGGGAAGAGAAGAAAGAGCAGCTTCCATTGCTGGAGCACTTGGCATACCCGGCGTAGCCGAGAGACAGCTTGGCAGGAATGTTGATTCAACAACAAAAAGATTGAAGGAAAGAGGAACTCATCTTGATCGAGTCGAGCTAGAAAGACTTTTAGATACCGGTACTCCGGAAGAAAGAATAGCCGCTGCCCAATTATTTACAGATGAAAATTATGGGGCTCTTACAACGGATCAGGTAACCGGGGTAAAGGAAGCTTTTGGTGGCAATTTTAATACCTCGTTAGCCGCCAGTATATTTCGAAAGATAAAGTGGAATGAGATGTCAGCCGATGACTTGCGTCAATTTGTTGATCCCGCTAATCCAAACAATATAACTGATCCAAATGTACGAGCATTGATATACAGCACACTAATTGAGAAGAGAAGGGCGACACTTCCTGAATTTGAGACCGGACTTAGTTTGGCAAGATCATCTCAGGCAAGGGCAAATATGATCGCAAGGGCTAAGGAACTACTGGGTGAAGATCTGTCTGGGGGTGATCGTCAGGGCTTACTTAGTAGGTTAACAGATGATGAGTCGAAAAGAGAGTTGGTTAAGATAATGGCTCAAAAAGGAGATTCCTTCTTTCACGATGCTACTACAAACGCACCAGACTCTGCCCAGTTACATACATTTGCTGAATACTTCGAAAACCCAGGAGAGAGAAGAAAATTCCTTGAAGATGTATCTAAAAAAGATGCTTACAGCGCAGCTATGGAGATGCTAGACGCAGGATTTTTGAGAGATAGCTCTGGTGCAGTTATTACAAGAGGTACCCATGCAAATGCAGAAGAGGAAGCATCAAGACAAATTCTAAGAAAACTTAGTATAGAAGATAAGCTAAGCCAGCACAGGGGACAGTACGCTCGAGCCGACTTTCAACAAAGGCTGGCTGAAGATATGTCTAGAAATAGTTCTACATTGCAAAGCTATGTGAGTAGCGATAAATATGCAGCAGTCCAAGCTAGTTTAGTTCCAGCCCAAAGAGAGGCTAGACACATATTATTTGCAAGAGAATATTTGCAACCCTTTAATGACCAGGCCCTAAGATTGAGGGATAAATTAATAGACCTGCGCAGAAGCCCGCCAACACCAGCAGCCCTTAGTTCAGAGAAGCAAGAGCTCCGAGATAGAATGCTTAGAAAATTAACAAGTCTTCGTGATGATTACGAAAAACTTTGTACTAAAAATAATCTGATGACAGACCCCTTTGATCAACGTGAAGTCCAGGCCGAGCTAGGAAGAGTTGATTCTATAATTGATACCTTTACTACTCAAATTGCCAATCTCTAAAGTATTATTCCATGGATACAGAAAACAAAACAAATATTCAGCAGAACATACAACAATCCAAAGCTTCCGTTCCAGCTTCAGCTCCACCTGCGCCTCAACAGTCGGCTTTGATTGGAGGAAATGATAGTGATGTTACAATCAATCTCGCTAGCACTATCCAGCTTTCTGAAAGTCCGGACTCTACTTATCACTACTTTATGGCAAGTCCTATGTATGCTGGGTTCGGTGACTTAAATAGCCCCGAAAGAGTGGGCTTTCTGCAAAACCTTAGCAAGACATCCTCTGAGTTAAAAAACTTTCTTACCTCGGCAGACACGGTAGAAATAATTTTTTCTATCGGCAAAGAATACGAATTAGAAGACGGCCAAATTTCCATACTTAGTGCTTCAATCAGAGAACTGATTTCGGGGAGCATATTCGTCAAAGATTTCCCAGCTTTACTTTCTTCCAAATTTGGCATTGACGATGTAAGATCAAGTAAAATTGCTAACGGAATCACATCGAGATTATTCGGGCCAATTATCGAAGACCTGAAAAGAATTCAGCGAAGCAAGTTTCCAGAAAAAATTATGGAACTACAGAAAGAGAGAAAGCCGATTGGATTAGCCCCCCAGACAGCTCCTCAGCCTCGGCCCCCGTTTCAAATGCCACCCCGTCCAATGCCACCAGTATCATCGCGATCATCATCGATACCGCCTAGACCAGTACAGCCGCTTCCATGGCCAAGAGTCGAAGCCTCGCCAATCAAACCTGAACCAATGCCTGCCAGACAACTACCCAACCAGGAAGCCCAAAAGTCGCTGGAAGAAGAACTAGAGAAAGTAGCAAATGTAATTGATCTGAGAAGTAAACCCAGGGAATGAATCCCGAACGAACCAGCATGTTCTACTATACATATATTTTAAAAAGTATTAAGAATAAACTTTTTTATACGGGATGAAATTCCAAGTTCCACAATTCATTGAGACAGAAACAAAGCTGATCGGCCCCTTTACTTTAAAACAGTTTCTGTGGCTGGCCAGCGGGGGATCGATGATTCTTCTTCTTTTCACGATACTGGATCCCTTTGCCTTCTTTGTTGCGGCAATACCTATAGGGGGATTCTTCGTTGCTCTGGCTTTTGTGAGAGTAAACGAAACACCGCTGATGAACTATGTTGTTTATGGAATTTCTTACCTACTAAATCCTAAAAAATATATTTTTAAGAAAGAAGAGGAACAAGAATTACAGGAAATCATTATCTCCGATAACCAAGAACAGTAACCCATATGTCTGCTAACGCCCCCTCAACCCAACAATTAGTCGCCATCTCTAAGATAAGAGACGACGTTGTTATCCTGAAAGACGGATCTCTCCGAGCAATAATTGAAGTCTCGGCAATTAATTTCGAACTTAGATCAGAAGATGAGCAAATTGCGATAATCCAAAATTTTCAGAGATTTATCAACTCTCTGGACTTTCCTCTCCAGATCTCAATGATATCAAGGCGGCTTTACATCGATAGCTATCTGGACCTTGCCGGCGAGGCCATGGGCCAAATTGACAATGAACTTCTCAGAATACAAGCAAGTGAGTATATAAAATTCATTAAAGAACTCTCATCTCTAACCAATATAATGTCCAAAAAGTTTTATATTGTCGTCCCATTCTACGTATTCGAAGCACCTACTAAAACTGGAATAATTCAAAGTTTAAAAAGCTCATTTAATCCTGGGTCATCAATGCAAAAAATAACTGACGAGAAATTTGCAATTTACAGAAATCAACTAATGCAACGAGCGGAACTAGTCTTCGGCGGATTGGTCGGACTCGGCCTAAGAACAAGAACATTAACAAGAGAAGAGCTGATCGAGACATTCTATAATCTATACAACCCGGTAACAAGAGTTGAAGAAGAAAAGAAAATATAAATCATGATCACTAATAAAAACATCCCGACTCTAGACAAAGACGCTAAAGACATTGGTAGCTTTCTCGCGCCGTCTGCTTTAAGTATCTATCCAAATAATATTCAAATTGGAAATCAATATGCCCGTACCATATTTCTGGCCACCTACCCTCGCTTTCTCCACACTAATTGGTTTTCGCCGATAATCAATCTGGATCGGGTTTTTGATATATCAATATATATAAACCCAAAAAATACGGCTACGGTTTTAAGGCAACTGCGAGATCAGTTAGCTCGGCTAGAAGCTCAAGTGATGGAGGAGTCGTCGTCTGGCAAGGTTAGAAACCCCATACTTGAAACCGCAATTCAAGACATAGAGACTCTTCGAGATAAACTTCAACAGGGAACAGATAGATTCTTCGAGTTGGGGGTTTACATCACATTCTATGAACCGACTCTGCGTGAACTAGACGATGCAGAAAACAAAATAAAAGGAATGTTCGAATATCAACTAGTTTTTTCCCGACCAACCACATTCAGAATGTCCGAAGGATTTATGTCCACCATTCCTTTAAACTCCGACAAACTGAACATCTATACCTCGATGAATACAGAACCACTGTCTTCAATATTCCCTTTCGTTTCTTTCGACCTAACATCAAACTCAGGAATACTTTATGGAATAAATACTCATAATAACTCTCTGGTCCTTTACGACCGTTTTGAACTTGAAAATGCTAATGCGGTTGTATTCGGTAAATCAGGAGGAGGAAAAAGCTACACGATTAAACTTGAAATTCTCCGAAGTTTGATCTTTGGAACTCAAATTCTAGTTATTGATCCCGAGGATGAGTATAAATATTTAGCCGAAACAGTAGGCGGAGTAAATGTCAAAATTTCAGTCAATTCACCTCACCACCTTAACCCTCTCGACTTACCAATTCCAAAACAAGATGAGACACCAGCCGACATTTTTAAGTCCCATCTCTTAGACTTGACGGGCTTGCTTAAGCTAATACTTGGAGAATTAACCCCGGAAGAGGACTCTATACTCGATGAGGCCCTAATCCAAACTTATGCCATAAAAGATATCACTCCAGAAACTGACTTTTCTAATAGCCAACCACCCATACTTTCAGATCTTCAAAATGTCTTAGAGGGCTTGACCGGAGCAGAGTCAATGGCGGTTAGACTTAAAAAATATACACAAGGTACATTCAGTGGATTTTTAAATAACCCGACTAACATATCTTTAGAGAACCGTCTCGTTGTGTTCAGCATCAGAGATATGGAAGAAGAGCTTAGACCAATTGCCATGTACCTTATCTTAAACCATATCTGGACCCAGGTTAGGCGAGACCTTAAAAAAAGAATATTAGTAGTTGATGAGGCTTGGTGGTTAATGAAATATGCGCTGGGAGCCGAATTTTTATTTAACCTAGCCAAGCGGGCAAGGAAATACTATCTGGGATTAACTACAATTTCCCAAGACATACCTGATTTTATGGCCACGCCCCAAGGTAAAGCAATCGTGACTAATTCATCTATACAAATACTGATGAAGCAGTCGCCAGCGGCAATCGAAGTTGTAAAGCAAACTTTCAACCTCACTGATGCTGAAAAATACTATCTCCTAGAAGCTAGAGTTGGATTCGGCCTGTTCTTTATAGGCTCAAACCACATAGGAATACGGGTAATAGCATCGTATGCCGAAGATCAAATCATCACCTCCGATCCAAGACAAATACTGGAGGTAGAGAAAGCAAAAGAAGAGTGGGCTAAATTAAATACCTAGCTATGACAAACAACGAGCGGGAGCTAGAACCAATAAAAAGAGATCGGACGAACGAAATCCAAAGAATAAATTTAGGATGGAGGGGTTATGTTCCTGGCTATAAAAACAAGGTAACGAAACAAATAAACAGTCAGATAAAAAAAGACTTTGGGGAATCTGCTCAACGGATGGAAAAATTTCCGGGTGGACCCATGGAAAGACCTGCTGGATTTCAAGGTCTTCCCAGGGGAACAGAACCAGCATCACCAAAAGAGGAGCAGGGGACAGAATATACAGATCAGTTTGCCACAGAGGAAGAGAATTATATTGCTGATCAACTAGCCTCCGAGAGACAAGAAGATTGGGAGTTAGCTCAAGTTGGAGAAGAAATAAACTCAATATATGAAGATGGCGTTGGTCATAGTTTATATCCTTTCGCTTGGAACTATATTATTTTTTTGTTTCCTCTGGCCTTCCTTAATGACGCAGTGGATCTCCTCGACTTAATACCTTACGTCGGGTGGCTCTTATCTCTTTTTGCCTCTTTATTTTTATCCGCAGTTATTGTATTCACCCAATTCTTCTTTAACGGCGGCTATCAGGAAGCAAAAAAATACCTTAACAGCTTAGAGGACCGGCTCAAGAGTATTGAAAATAAGTTACTTGTACTTACTCGCACCACAAGACTTGCTCTAAGAACAGCTAAGATACTAAGAAAAGTACCGGGCATGAAAAATATCGCAAGACAGATTCCTAGACTCTTAGTTAAGCTAAGAAAGCCGATCAAGCCCATACTTAGAAATCCAACAATAAAACTCATATTTGGAGCTGGCTTAGAGGCAATTCCCTTCATATCTTGGGTTCCATGGTCAACCTTCTCAGTTCTCTTAGCATACTTAGATGAAAAACACATGAATAAGCAAGCCAGGAGAGTAGCCGAAGATATTAAAAAATCATACGAAGAAGCTTTAATATAACAAATTTAGTTGATATAATAGATTAAACTACTTATGCTAAAAAATAAATTTATATCATTTTTAATAGTATCGTTAGCCCTAACTGCCTTTCTCGCTGGCTATGTTTTGGTTAAAAAAGGGATGTCTCCAAAGACAGATTTAAGAACTGGCACTATTTTAGATAAATTCGAAGATGGAGAAAAGGCACCTGGCGACCAGGTCTTGCCAGTCGAAGTAGCAAAGCCCAAGCTTCTCTCCGAAAGGAAAGTGTCTTCGGTCGTTAATTCAACAGATAAGAACGAAATTATATATGCCGAAAAAAATACTGGCAGAATATTTCGATTAAACCTAGAAAACCTCTCAGAAGAAAATCTGAGAAGCCAATCACAAACAGACTTTCAATCGGTTCTCTGGTCGCCTAACAGAAAAGAAGCTATCGAGCTGATTTCATCTTCGCCTAAAATTAAGTTTCGTCACTTCGGATTCAATGAAAACAGGTCAACCGAATTAAACAATAATATTCACTCCCTTGCCTTTTCTCCAGACGGAAACTATATCGGCTATTACTATCAGAACGAGGCATCCGAGACTGATACCTATACATCTGGTAGGATATTTATTTCCCAGCCTAATGGCCTTTACCAGAAAAAAATTCTAGATACAAGATTAAAGAATCTAGAATTAAGCTGGCCCTTATCTGATAAACTCGCCCTCAAAACAGAGCTATCGGAAGTCTTTATGCTTTCCGAAAATGGGAAACTTACAAAATTTTTAGACCAGAAATTCAATCTTGAAGAAACCTGGTCCAAGAATGGGAAAAAACTTCTTTTTTCTTCTTCGTTTAATCCCTCCAACAGTCAAACTTGGCTACAAGTAAAAGAAGTTGATTCAAAAAGTGAATGGCCCCTAAGTGTAGAGGGCAAGGCATCAAAATGCACTTGGAGTATTGATAATCTTAATTTATTCTGTGGTCTTTCTAAGCTTCCCTCCGTAGATGAAATTTATGAAATTAATACTTCTGATGGCTCAAGAAAACTAATTGCAGAACCAGAGATGCCAGTTAAAAGCTTACTCCCTACACCGACAGAAGATGCAATCATTTTTATTAACTCTGCCGATGAAAAACTTTACTCAATAAAAATTAGCGATTAAAGCTGACTTTTATTTTTAGGTTATGGATATGGTTTTATCACTATCCGTCTCTGGGGTTCAGCACCAATACTCTCAGTAGCAATATCCGGATAAGAAGCTAGTTCCATATGTACGATCCTCCTTTCATGAGATGCCATGGGAATAAGAGCTTCGGCCTTTTGGGTGCCTCTGACCCTCGTAACCGCTTGTCGAGCCAGATCGATCAGATAGGAAGCCCTGGATTTTTTATAATCATTGACATCAACCGCTATACTATTGATACCTTCAATCTTTTTTAAAAACATTGCCCGAAGTACTTGCTCCAGAGATTTTAAATTCTGCCCATTTTTGCCAATCAAAAATCTAGCATTCTCTGGAGTATAGATCGACACCAGAGCGGTTCTTAGATTCTTGTCGTCGGTCTCTTCTGAAACTGCTACCTGACAATCAAGCTCCATAAAATTGGTCATTTTCAGTATCGTTTCTACGAGTTGATTTTTAATATCTGTTCCGATCATATAACACGATTGAATTAATCCTTATACCTCGCTCTTATATAACTCTGTTCGCCCATCGAAAATAAAGTTGTCGTAAGCCAATAGACGATCAGACCGGCAGGGAGGTTCCAACCGATAATTATAATCATTACCGGGAAAAAATACAACATTTGTTTACTGAGAGCTTGCATCTCCTTCTGACCCTCTGGCTGGCCTGATCTATCCGTAGAGCCCATAATATCAGAGTTCTGCTTAAGCTGAAGGTATTGAAAACCGCCAGTGACTAAAGCCAACACCGCACTACTCTTGGTAATATCAAGAAACCCAAAAGACAGAGTATTTATCTGGCCTGGATTTTGAATGAAGCCATATAAAAGATCTAGGTTTTCGGGCTTGAAACCAGCTCCAAAGGCACTATACAAAGCAATGAGTATCGGGAGTTGGATCAGTAGGGGGAGACAGCCCGATAGCGGGTTGATATTATTATCTTTGTACAGCTTCATAATTGCCGCGGATTGGGCCTGAGCATCGTTTTTAAATCTCTCCTTTATCTCTTTCATCCTGGGATTAATCTTGTTCAACGCTCTCTGAGATCTGACCGTTCTAACAGTAAGAGGAAAAAACACCGATCTTATGACTAGAGTTAGGACTACTATCGCTAAACCAAAATCTTGACCTGGCAAGATATTATAAATAAAAATAACGGCGTTAAATAGTGGCTTATAAAGAATTAGGTTGTACAGTTCAATCATATTTTTATTTCTGTTTAAATTAGGATTTGCGCATTTGAGCCATAAAGCCCTGGATCTTTAGGGCAAGTCGACCCCTGGTTGGATCAGGGGGTTACATCTACTAATTCGGAGTAAAGATTTACATAAAGCTTTTTCGAAACTATATTTACTAAAGACCTCGGCTGCATACTCAGAACATGATGGATAGAACCGACAGCCTGACTTAAGAGGCCCCGTCAGATAATAGTGAAGAATCGGGCTGCCAAATTGTTTGTAAACACTGATGAGACTAAGAATTATTTTATTGACCATGATCCTTGATCAGCGAGAGAAGCTCTTTCTTTATATTCTCTTCCTCGCTTCTTTTATTAATTAGTACCACAACATCATAACCGACCCAACGAGCTAGACTAACTCCTACCACTTCGGACATAACCCTTTTTAGTCTATTCCTCTCTGCAGCTTTAGCAAATAACCTGGCCGGAATAATAAAACCAAATCGACTTACACTCTTGTTGTTTTTGGCAAATTTTATAAACAAAAAACTGCCTTTTACAGTTTTTCCACTTTTAAAAACACCATCAAAATCAGCTCTCTTTTTTAAACGATACCTCTTGGCTAAAACCATGCTTCTAAACTGTTAGTCGGTATCGCCCCTTAATCCTTCTTCTAGTTAAAACTTTACGTCCATAACGAGTTTGGGATCTTTTGAGAAATCCGTGCTTAACCTTTCTTTTTTTCTTTTTTGGCCTGTACAAAGTAATCTTCATATAGACCGAATTCTATTATTTTTTATCGAGGGAGTCAACCGAGCACTCAACGACTGGAATTCCCTTACTATACTCATATTTTAATCAGTACTTGTGCCTGCTTAACTGAAATTTTTGCAGTTTCAGAATTATTTATTACCACACCAGTCGTTGAGTGCTCGGTCAATATTGTAAATTAAGTTCTTGAAATATATAGTATCTGCATTAATGATTTTTTATAGCTTTGCTTGGCGTGGTTAGGAGAAATATTTTTCCACTTATTATGCACAACATATTAACTTTAAGGGATAGTGTAGTTTCCACAAACGTCAGGTATAATTTAAAATATATTACTTCTATACGTTAGAACTGGGATCTGTAGCGATTCTTGATTAGTCTAGACTAACAGCTTATCGCCGATTACTAGTCAATTTTTATCAATGACCAATGAGGAATTATGGAAAGCTGTGCTGGGAGAGATGGAAGTCACTCTTTCAAGGGCTAATTTTACTACCTGGTTTAAGAGTACTTCTATTTTGTCCAAAAATCCCCAATCTGTTGTCGTCAGCGTCCCTAACGGTTTTATCAAGGAGTGGCTTGAGAATAAATTCAATAAGAGAATTCTTGATTCCATAAGAAATGCTTCTCCTGAAGTAAGGGAGGTAAAATACGTAGTTGGAACTCCTAAGGTGGACTTGAGGCAGGAAATTTCGAAAACCCTGCTAGAGAAAGATTTTGAGGAAAAAACACCAATTGAAATAGACAAAGACATAGATAGACTTACAAATCTTAATAAAAAGTATACTTTTGAGTCCTATATCATCGGCTCAAATAACGAACTGGCTCACGCCGCATCTCTAGCTATAACCAAAAATCTCGGCAAACTCTATAATCCTCTATTCATTTACGGGGGCGTTGGTCTAGGCAAGACCCACCTTCTCCAAGCAATAGGGAATAGAATTTCCGCTAACTACAAAGATGGTCAAGTTTTGTATATTCCAGCCGAGAGACTGACGGCTGACCTTATTGAAGGTATCAAGAATCGAACGATAGAAGATCTTAAAACAAAGTATTCAAAACTAGATATCCTAATTATAGATGACGTCCAATTCATCGCCGGCAAAGAGAGAACCCAGGATGTTGTTTTTTCAATCTTTAACGAGCTGCATGGAAAAAATAAACAGGTTATATTATCTTCTGACCGACCGCCAAAAGCGATACCCGCCCTCGAGGAGAGGTTGCGGTCTCGTTTTGAGGGTGGCATGATTGCCGACATAGGCATTCCTGACTTTGAAACTAGACTAGCAATACTAAAGCTAAAAACAACCGAAAAAAGATTTGAAGTTGACAGTGAAGTTCTATCTCATATAGCCACCAATATCCAAAAAAATGTTAGGGAGCTAGAGGGAGCTTTGAATAGAATTATTGCCTTTAGCCAAATATATAACAAGACTCCAGGGATGAAAGAAGTAAAAAGTATCCTTGCTACTTACCTTAATAATCCCTACAGAAAAACCTCACCTCCTTCAGTGCTTAAAAATGTCGCGGACTTTTATAGTATTTCTTTAGCTGACTTAGTAAAAAGGAGTAGGAAAAAAGAAGTTGTAAAACCTAGACAGATAGCCATGTATCTTCTACGTGAAGAAACAAAACTCTCATTTCCTGAAATAGGTCATAAACTGGGGGGGAGGGATCATTCGACTGTTATCCATGCCTGTGAAAAAATAAGAAGAGAAGAATCTTCAGACGAGTCACTTAAACAGGAACTTGTTTTAATCAGAGAACGTGTTTATAATTCCTTTGATAAATAGTGGATAAAAGGTTGGTATTATTAAAGTTATGTTAAAATTAAATTATTTTTAAACATCACACATTAGTTTTTCCATAACATACCCAATAGTAATAAATACCTTATAAACAACCAGAATTGTTTTAAAGACTATTTATGAGCATTATATAATCTAGGTTATATATAAAAAATTTTAAATTATCAACAAATACCAGTACTATAATAATGATAATAATATTCTTAAATAAATATATATGAGAATTACTATTAGCCGAGAAAATTTAGTAAGAGCTGTTAATACTGTAGAAAGAACGGTATCAAAAAATGCTTCTCTTCCAATACTTAATAATATTCTATTAAAAACAGAAAATGGAAGATTAAGAATATCTGCAACTAATCTAGAAATAGGAATTAACTTTTTATTGGGAGCTAAAATAGACGAAATAGGGGAAATAGCTGTGCCGGCGAGAATATTCTCAGATTTTATAGCAAATTTAAAAGATGAAAAAATAACCCTTACCACAAAAAATAACGTTTTACATATTAATACAAATAAATATAAAACTCAGATATTAGGGTTTGATCCAAAAGATTTTCCAATAATACCAAAAATTAAAAATGAGCCTTTAGTATTAATTCCAGCCAGGGTACTTAAATCAAGTTTATACGCAGTCTTGGATTCTATTGCTGTATCTGAAACAAGACCAGAATTGGCAGGTGTTTTTATTCAATTTAACCCTGATCAAATTATTTTTGCGGCAACTGACAGTTTTCGTTTATCTGAAAGAGTTGTTCATATAAAGAACAAAAATAATTGCCATTTTATTCTGCCAAGATTCACGGTAATTGAACTGATTAAAGTATTAGGAGATACAGTAGATGATATTTATCTAAAATCTAGTGACAATCAGATATCTTTCAGTAATGGTGAGTTTGAACTTATCTCAAGGCTTATCGATGGTAATTATCCTGATTATAGAAAAGTTATTCCTGAAAAATACATCTCTCGGCTACTTGTAAAAAAGGATGATCTGGATAAGAATTCTAGATTAGCGGGTATTTTCTCTTCTAATATAGCCGATATTAATCTAAATTGTGACGATAAGGAGCTTACTATTACGGCTAGAAATTCGGGTAGAGGAGAAATTCGGGTTGTTCTAGAATCGCTACTCAAGAATGAACCTTTTGACATATCATTAAATCATCACTATCTCCTTGACGGTCTTAAAATTATACCAACGGAACATGTAATCATTGAATATACTGGGTCAGGAAGTCCGCTCGTCTTAAAACCGGAGAATGATCTGAAAGACCTTATTTATTTGATAATGCCACTCAGAAAATAGCTTCTAGTTAATAATTTTAATAGCAAGAAAGGCTAATTATAATTTGTTTAAAGGTCTAGGAAATTTATTTGAAAGGAGAAAGACTAGTTTGGTTTGGTTGGAATCTAAAAGTGTGGATATTAGAAAAATTTTGGATATTTTTTTTAAGGAAAAATTTGATCAGGAAGGGAGTCATTTCTACTCTCAAATAAATTATAGCTTAAAAGATGGCTCTCTTACGGTCAGGGCCAATAATAAGACAATAGCTAATGAACTGGTAATCCAGCTTGGAGATCTTCATGATCTCTTTAAGAAGGAGAAAGTCAATGTAAAACAGATAATAATTATCTGAAATTATTCTGGACAGACCACTCCCAGTTCTTGAATTGGGGATTATCCATAGGTTTAGACGGAGGATCACCTAAAGGACTGTCGAGATTAACATAGTATAAAATGCTGTGTATATCTTGACTCAATTGTCCTGACGATTGATGGAGATAGCTCCCGTTTAGCATTGTCTTGCTACTAAAGACCGGATCAGGTCGGCCAAAGTTCTCTGTTGGCGAATCTTTTAGTGCTGTGACCATAAATTCATTCCACATTGGGCCGGAAGCGCTTATACCTGCGCCAGCGGTAGTCATTGACTCATTCTTATTGTTACCAGACCAGACACCTACCACTAACGAAGGAGTATAGCCGATCACCCAAGCGTCTCTGTTCTCTTGAGTGGTTCCGGTTTTTGCTGCAACTTCTCTGCCGGGTATATATAATGGACTGGAATGACCAAAAACTGGTGAGCGGGCATTGTTATCGGATAAGATATCGGTGATAAGTTTTGTAACTTGGGGATCAAGGACTCTTTTTGTCTCTATCTTTTGTTCTTCTAGCGTTTCTCCATTGGCCGATTCTATTTTTTTTATTAAATTCCAGGGAGTCCGGAGGCCTTCGTTAGCTAAGACTCCATAAGCGGATACTAAGTCTATCAACTTGACTTCGGCTCCTCCGAGAACGAGTGACAATCCAAACCTAGACCTATCTCCTAAGGTGGTTATCCCCATTGATTCGGCAAGATCAATAGTATCTTCAATTCCGGCCAAGTATAGAGTTTTAACAGAGGGTAAGTTAAGAGATTGGGCTAATGAGCTCCTAAGTGTTACTGGTCCCCTAAAACGGCCATCGTAATTTGAGGGATGATAACAATCAAGCCCAAACTCATCTTTTTCTTGACTTCCCTCCGGGGAACAGTATGGATTGAACTCTGTTTTCAAGTCAAATAGAATTGTCCCATCGGGGTAACCCTTTTTAAAAACAGCTGCGTAAGCGAAAGGTTTAAAAGCTGATCCTGGTTGGCGCTTCGCTGTGGCGACGTTGAAGTTCCCCTCGTTCTCGATGTCAAAATAGTTACTCGAACCAACCAGAGCCAGAATATTACCAGTCTTAGGATCTAGGGCGGTCAGGGCTGCATTATTGGCCTTATATTTTTCTTTATTTATTTTAGAATATTTTAGAACTATTTCTTCGGCCGATTTTTGTAACTCTGCGTTAAGAGTAGTTGTGACTTTGAAACCGTCGCGTTCAATGGCTGTTTCACCATACTTCGAGACCAGGTATTCTTTTACCATAATAACAAAATGAGGAGCAGCTATCTTTTCTATCTCTGGATTAAACTCAACCTCTTCTTCTAAAGATTCCTGGTATTGTTCTGCTGTCATAAAATCAAGGTCCCGCATCCGATTTAAAATCCAATTCTTACGTTCAATAAGATTTTCAACATGATTTCCATAAGGAGAGTAGTAAGTTGTTGCTCTGGGCAAGGTAGCCAATATTGCCGCCTCAGCATAATTTAATTCTTTAGCAGGCTTGTTAAAAAAAGTCTTACTTGCTGCCTCTATACCATAAGCGTTAGATCCATAGGGTATCTGGTTGAGATACATCCAAAAAATTTCGTCTTTAGTAAACTTACGCTCAACCTCAATAGTCAGGATAGCTTCTTTTATTTTTCGAGACAAAGTCCGTTCGTCGCTAAGAAGAGCCTTTTTTATTAGTTGTTGGGTGATAGTTGAACCGCCTTCGGAAATACCGATTTCCTGGATATTCTTAATTAGGGCGCGGGCAATGCCGGAGAAATCAATACCCCGATGATTATAGAAGTCGCTATCTTCAGAGGCGAGAGTCGCTTTTTTAACTGATTCAGAGATTTGATCCCAAGGAATTATTGTTCTCTTCTCCTCTCCATGTATATCATATAGAAGAACTTCTCCAGTACGGTCATATATTTTAGTGGATTCGCCGACCTTTCGAGAGATAATCGATTCGGGATCGGGGAGAGTTCTTTGAAGATAGATGAAGTAAGATAAAAAAGCAATTGCTCCAATCACAAAAAACCACACGGCCAGTGTGAATATTGATTTAATAATTTTCCTTACTATCTTTTTAGGTTTTTTCAATTTTTCTAAGGTAAATTGGGGTATCAAAGTAGTTTAAACCTTACCATAAAAAATTAGCATTTACAAGACGAGGTTTAAAAGTTATTATTTAAAATATGTTATTTAGAACCCACATAAATACAGATAAAGAAAAAATACAAGAATTATTTACTCGGCGCATTGAAGCAATTTTTCCATCCCAGGAAGAAGCTGGAAAGAAACTAGAGAGCGGAGAAAGGTTAAGAGTATATCTCGGCATAGATCCAACAGGACCAGACTTACACCTTGGACATACTGTGCCATTATTGTTTCTCAAACAGCTTTTAGGTCTGGGACATAGGCCAGTATTGGTGATAGGTGATTTTACGGCCAGAATTGGCGACCCCACCGGCAAAGAAACTACCAGGAAGTCACTTACAAACAAAGAAGTTAAAGAAAACATGAAAAATTATCTTGGCCAGGTTTACAAAATTTTACCTAAGGATTCAGTTGATGTCGAATACAATAGCAAGTGGTTGGCCAAAATGTCGTTTCAAGAAGTAGTTGAGCTGACTAGTCACGTTACCGTTCAACAGATGATCGTTAGGGATATGTTTCAGGAGAGACTAAAGAATGAAAAACCGATAGGTCTTCACGAGTTTTTGTATCCATTGATGCAGGGCTATGACTCAGTAGCCATGAAAATAGATGGTGAAGTTGGGGGTAACGATCAGACTTTTAATATGTTAGTTGGTCGGGACCTAGAAAAGAAATTACTAAACAAGGATAAATTAGTCTTTGCAACCAAACTTTTAGTTGATGCAGAATCAGGAAAAAAGATGAGCAAGACCGAAGGGGGATTGATCTCGTTGGCTAACTCCGCTCAAGATATATACGGTAAAACAATGAAAACAGTTCGAGATGAAATGATTGGACTAGTTTTTGAGCTTTGTACGGAAAAACCCAAAGAATGGATACGGAGTAAAAAAGAACAAGGTTCCCATGAGTTTAAAAAAGAATTAGCTTTTGAGCTGACGAGAATGTATCAAGGAGAAGAAGAAGCCAAGAAGGCCAAAGATGAGTTCGAAAGAGTTTTTTCTAAAGGGGAATCTCCAAAAGAAATTATAGAGGTAGAGAATAAGGGCGGTGTAATCCAAACTTCTGTAGCCGCCGGGATTATTGCATCACACTCAGAGATGAAAAGGCTCATAGATCAAAAGGCTGTAAAAATTAATGACAAGTTAGTCGAAAAATGGGATCAATCGACTCAGAGCGGGGATATAGTTCAAATAGGCCCTAGAAAATTCTATAGAGTCAAATAATACAGAACCGCTCTGAGGAGCGGTTCTGTATTATTTGATGATATTGAACTTAGCTATTCTAGCTCTGGTCCTGGATTGTCATCTTCCTCGTCCTCTTCTTCATCTTCTGAGTCATCCTCGTCATCATCGGAATTAGAATCATCTTCTTCAAGATCGACTTCCGCTTCTTCTCCAAAGGTTTTTATATAACTTTCGTTTTCGACCAGCATAGTTTGATAATTTCTAATTGTTCTAATTACTAATTAATCTAATCACCCCCTGTTAATTAGAGCACTTAGGTTAATTTCTTTTAGTAGGATACAGTATTTGCATAACAAATTGCAATAGCCAGTCCGTCTGCAGCATCATCGGGGCTTATGGTCTCTTTTATATTCAAAATTAGCCGAACCATGCTCTGGACTTGATCCTTACCGGCCCTACCATAGCTTGAAACTGCCTTTTTGACTTGGAGCGGGGTGAACTCATGGATAGGTATGTTTGCCAAGGCAAGACCGACCAGGATAACTCCCCGCATCTCACTTACGGGTATTAGCGTTTTTTGGTTCTTGAAGAAAAAAATCTTCTCTATTACGGCAACATCTGGTTTATAAAGAGCTACAAGTCTATTTATCTCTTGAATCACATCCTGTTTCGATAAGGGGACTTTTGATGACGAGGTTGATGCATTTGAAAGAAGCCCATAGCCGAGACAGTTTAGATTGTTCTTGTTTTTCTCTATAACGCCGAAACCAATGCGGGTTGTGCCTGGATCAATGCCCAAAATTACCAAAGTAAAAAGTAAAAAGTAAAAAGTAAAAATTTCAAGTAAAAATTCAAAAGTTTTAAGATAGTTTTAACTTTTGAATTGTATTTTTGAATTTTGTCTTTTTAATTTTAAATTAGCTCATGTTTGATACCACATCCTCCACATTATCACTATCATCAAGGGCTTCAAGTAGATTGTTGATCTCCACCAGGTTGGTCTCGTTTACGGATACTGGCTGAGTAAACATCCATGATATGCTTCCTGGAGGAACCATCTTTGCATTATGGTCTCCCAGGATTTTTTTTACTTCAGAAATCGTTCTGTTCTTATTGTCGGTTATAGCCCTAATCCTTAAGGCCACGTTTTCAGGCCCCACGGCTTCGATTACAAGTTCTTCCAGCTGTCTTCCAGATTTGTCTCGGGCTTTGTTAAGAGCTCTGTCAATACTATCGATCGGCATACTCATCGACTTTGCCCTCTCAACCGCATTTCTGAGCTCTACATTTGTTTCGGGATTGACGCCCTTCCGGGCGGCTAAAGAAATAAGTTTGGATAGTTTAGAAAAAAACTGACCCTTCTTTTTATCGGTTAAGGCTTTCTTGTGTTTTATCTGATTCCATTTATTATGTCCGCTCATGACTTAGAGATCTAACAGGCCCTTGTTCAATCCAATATGATTTAATCCTTGCCTTGTTATTATTCTGCCCTTGGGCGTTCTAGCCAAAAACCCTATCTGAATAAGATAGGGTTCATAAACGTCTTCGATGGTGTTCTCTTCTTCAGATATAGCAGCTGCCACGGCTTTTAATCCGACTGGGCCACCGTCGAATGTCCTGGCTATGGTTTGCAATATTTTTCTGTCTGTTTCCTCGAGTCCGTGATCATCCACCTCCAGCATCTTTAAAGATTTTCTAGTCGTCTCTTGATCGATGATATTTTTATCGCTCATTTGAGCGAAGTCCCTAACTCGCTTTAATAACCTATTGGCTATTCTTGGGGTAAATCTTGATGCTTGAGCGATAGTCTTTGTGGCTTTACGGTCAAGGTTTATTTTTAGCAAATTTGCTGAGCGGGCTATTATTTTTTCTATATCTCCCTGGTTGTAAAAGTCGAGTCTGAAATTTATTCCGAATCTCGATCTAAAAGGGCTAGAAAGCATCGAGATTTTGGTTGTGGCTGCTATTAGGGTGAATTTAGGGAGATCGATCTGGAGGGTTTTTGCTGAGTTACCTTTGCCTATAATTATATCCAACTTAAAGCTCTCCATGGCTGGATATATGACCTCCTCAACTGCCTTATTTAGGCGATGAACTTCATCGATAAACAGTATATCGTTATCGTTCAAGCTAGTGAGTATGGATCCGACATCTCCAGCTTTTTCAAGTGCAGTACCCGATGTTATTTTTATACTAGAACCAAGCTCCTTGGCGATTAAATAGGCGAGTGTGGTTTTGCCTAAGCCAGAGGGACCATGCAAAAGGACGTGTTCCATAGTATCTTTGCGTTTTTGTGCAGCCCCAATTATTATCCTAAGGTTTTCCTTTATCTTATCTTGGCCTACATATTCGGCGAAGGTTCTAGGGCGGAGAGTCTGGTCTAGTATTTGATCATCGGGGGTACCCCTCGGAGTTAAATTTTCATCCTTGACATTAGTCATAATTTAGATTAAAATATAGGGGTAAATTAGAAGGATTTACTAGTAAACCCCTGTAATCTGTAGGCAATTGGGTTGACGATTTATCACAGACCCAATCGGGGTATCATCTTAGTTTGGATAGTTTGGTTTCGACTGGACTACTCCTCAGAACTATCCTGTCCTGGATTTTTTTAAGATCCAGACCTTGCCTACAGGTTACAGGGGTTTATTCATATTACTCGTTCTAATTCTTCTAAAGAAGTTAGGCCGTCAATCACTTTCAAGTAAGCATCTTGAAGCATGGTTACCATTCCTTCCTTGATTGCTATTTCCTCCATCGCCGTTATTGATGGCGATGTTAAGATCAAGTTTTCTATAGCTCTGGATACAACAAAAGCTTCAAATAGCCCTACCCTCTCTTTATAACCCGAGGAGTTACACTGGTCACACTGTCCAGCCGTGTAGATTCTGAAGGAGGATCCGAAATCTGGAAGAGTAAAGCGATCTTTTATAGGATCAACGATAGATCTTATTTTTTTGACTATGTCGCCTGTTGGTTTGACAGCTTTCTTGCATTTTGGACAGAGCTTTCTTACTAATCTTTGGGCGACAGTAACATTGATTGCCGGTGCAATTATTTGTGGCCTAATACCAAGATCAATAAGTCGAGGCACGATTCCTGCAGCGTTATTAGTATGAATCGTTGAAAGAACTAGGTGTCCAGTGAGTGCGGCGTGGAGGGCTATTTCTGCTGTTTCTACGTCTCTAATCTCGCCAACCAGTATAATGTCCGGATCTTGTCTGACGATGGCCCTGAGGCCGTTTGAAAACGTGTAGCCTCTACTGGGGTCAACCTGGGTTTGAGAGATATTCTTTAAGTGGTATTCAATCGGATCTTCAATTGTGATGATTTTTGTACCCGGGTCATTAAGGTGATGAACGAATGCGTAGAGAGTTGTCGTTTTTCCGACACCTGTCGGGCCGCTTGTCATTATTGCTCCGGTCTTTTTCTTAAGTTGGACATCCATTATCTCTAGAATATCTCTCCTCATCCCCAGATCTTTGAGCTGTATCTTTATTGTTCGAGGATCCAGAAGTCTCATTACGATTGTTTCCCCGAATTCGCTAGGTATGATTGATAGTCTAACTTCTATGTCGATATCTCTTTGTTTAATAGTGAACCGACCATCTTGAGGCGAGTCATGGATATTCAGCTTCATTTTGGAGAGCACCTTCACTCGGTTGAGGATTTTGTTGTAGTATTCCTGGTCTAGCTTGGCAATGTCGTGGAGTATTCCATCTAGGCGGTAGCGAAGACGAGTGGTTTCTGATTCAGGCTCAAAGTGGATATCGGAAGCCCGGGTTTTTAAGGCTCCAGCAATAAGTATTTCTAATAGTTTTGTTACGGAAATTGTCTTCAGCTTACTTTTTAGGTCGCTTATATCTTTTATCTGGTCTTGAAGTGCGACAAGCTCTTCCTCATTAATTTCTATTGCTCCGATACGGAAGACCTTTTGCTTTATGATCTTGTATCGTTCCCAGACAGAATTTAATATTTCTGGCGTGGTTATGAGAATATTTAGTGAGAACCCTCGATCTTCTAAGCCCCGAAGAGCCTCTTTCGTTTTTGGGTCTTCGGGGTTGAGGATCGCAGTTATTAACTTCGATTCTGTTTTGTAGAGAACGGCAATATTCGATTTCTTGGCAGTATCTTCGGCCAGCAAGTTTAAAGCCTCAGTATCTATGGGCATGCCCTTAAGAGTTGAAAAAGGAAGTCCAAATTTCTGGGCAAGGATTTTATATTGCTCCTCTTTCTCTTTGAGTTTTATATCTTTTAATTTCTTCTCTAGTTCCTCCTCTTTTTTTTGGATTTGAGATTGTAAAGGCATAAGCTTGTATATCCGTAATAACGAACCTAGATTTTTTGTAAAGTTTTTTTATGTGGATATCTACTAAAATCATTATACTACAATGTAGAGAGTATTGACTCGTGGCTAATTATTTGATAGTATTAGCGGGTAGTTCTAGAGGTCCGCAGAAGCGGGCCTGTTGTTTAAATAAACCGATGCAAATGTAATCCGAATAACGCTAATCTACGAATAGAATTAATTTATTTGTAGATTCGATTTATTTGTAGATTCGCATCGGCTCACATAGATTGGATATCAAACAATTCTTATCAGCCTTAAAACAGATAGCCGAGGAGAAAGGGATACCCGAGGAAAGTGTTCTTGAGACTATTGAAGCGGCCATTGCCGCAGCTTATAAGAGAGATTACGGTAAAAAGGGGCAGGTTATAAAAGTTAAGCTTGACTCAGAAACTAGTAAATTGGATGTAACCCAAATTTTTTATGTTGTTGAGGGGGCTGACGACGATGGTAATATAACCGGACCGCTACCAGTAAAGGTTGCTGAGGACAAGCAAGACTTTCAAGAGATGGATGGCTCCAAGGGACGGATAGGTATGTCAAAGGACGATAAAGATTCTGACAAATCCAAAAGTGGAGATGAGGGAGAACTAAAAATAAAGTTTAATCCTGAGAAACATATTCTTTTGCAGGACGCTAAGAAGAAAGACAAAAAGCTGAAAGTAGGAGATGAGTTAGTTGTTCCCCTTGAGAGTCGTATGGACTTTGGGAGGATAGCGGCTCAGACTGCTAAGCAGGTTGTTATTCAAAGACTTAGAGAATCAGAAAGGGAGGCTATATTTTCAGAATTTAAAAAACGAGAGGGAGAGATTATTAGTGGCGTTGTCCAAAGAAAAGAAGGACCTTTGGTTTTCATAGATTTGGGAAAAACTAACGGTTTGTTAATTCCGGCTGAGCAAGTTTATGGCGATAACTATAGGATTGGTCAACGCTTCAAACTTATTATTCTTAGAGTTGAAGAAACATCTCGAGGACCAGTTGTTCTATTATCACGCTCTCATCCTAAGCTTATCTCCGAGCTTTTTAGGATGGAGGTTCCTGAAATTGATAGTGGCTCAGTCGAAATAAAGTCTATTGCCAGAGAAGCTGGTTCGCGAACTAAAATAGCCGTGGTATCCAAAGAAGAGGGGGTTGATCCGATAGGTTCCCTGGTTGGACAGAAAGGGGTCAGAGTTCAGACAGTTATTAACGAACTGTCGGGAGAGAAAGTCGATATCATCTTATGGAATGATAAGCCCAAAGATTTTATAGCTAATGCTCTTTCCCCGGCAAAAATAGTCGAGGTTAAGATATTGGACGAGAAAAGGGGGCATGCGCTTGTTGAAGTTTCTGATGACCAATTCTCTCTGGCAATAGGCAAAAGAGGTCAAAACGTTAGACTTGCCGCCAAGTTAACTGGCTGGAAAATTGACGTTCGTTCTCCGAGGGAAAACCTTGAATTTAAGGCAGTGGTCGAGGATGATAAAGGCACGACAGAGATCAAAGGCGCTGGAGAAGCAGAAAAAGCGTCGGAACCTAAATAATTAAAATAAATAGAGGGCTAGTCATCGATGACGTCATCTTTAAAGAAAATAGATCAAAATAGTCTTGAGCTTACCGTTGAGGTAGGACAAGAAGAACTAAAGAACTATTTAAGGGAAACTGAAGATCAGATAGTCAGAGATATTAAACTAGACGGCTTTAGAAAAGGAAAAGCTCCTCGAGATCTTATTAGGAAGCAGGTAGGGGAGCAAGTAATCCTAGAAAAGGGGCTTGATCTGACTGTAAAAAAAACTCTATCTATGGTAATCGAGCGGGAGAAGCTTGAGGTTCTTAGCGTATCTAATCTTGAAGTTAAGGAGAACTCGCCGATGAAACTAATCTATTCTGTTCTTGTCCATATATTTCCTCAAATTGAGATAGGCGATTTATCTGGAATTAAGATTGGCAGAAAAGAAATTACCGTTGATAAAGAAGAGATTGATCAAGCAGTGGGTTTGTTGAGGGATTCCAGGGCTGAAATTACTGTTAAAGAAGAAGGAGCAAGAAGTGGTGACAAGGTAGAAATAGATCTCGAAGTTACTTCAGAAGATGGATTACCCATAGAGAATGGAGTAAGCAAAAATCATCCACTTGTCATTGGGGATGGGAAATTTATGCTTGGGTTTGAAGACCAGATCATAGGTATGAAGGCTAGTGAAGGTAAAACTTTTTCACTGATTGCCCCCGCAGACTATTTTAACAAGGGCGTTGCCGGTAAAAAGTTAAATTTCCAGATTAAGGTTATCGGGGTCTGGGAGATCAAAAAACCACCTGCCAATGATGAGTTTGCTCGGGGTTTGGGCAGGTTTTCTAATTTCAAGGAGTTTGAAGAGAGTCTCCGACGGGGGATCAGAGAGGAGAAGATAATTAAAGAGAGACAAAGACTAAGACTCGAGATGTTGTTTAAAATTCTCGAAAAATCCAAAATCCAGTTACCATTGAATATGGTTAACGAAAAACTAGATGAGATGCTTGAAAGCTTCGACAGAGATCTCCACTCAAAAGGCATGGAGATGTCTATCTATCTCGCTCATCTAGGTAAAACCGAAGACGATTTGCGTAAAGATTGGAAACCGGAAGCAGAAAGACAGGTATCCTACAGCCTCATTCTTAAAAAGACGGCTAAAGATAATAGCTTAAATCCTTCAGAAGAGGAAATAAGCGTGGCTTCCAATAACTTTATACAATCGATGCTTGTACGGGGCCAGATCGACCAGGAGGGCCTTAAGGACATTAACCTGGACAAAATAAAAGAGGCAGTCACTGGCGATATTGTTAATGAGAAAGTTTTTAACTTTCTTGAAAAGAAGTACACGATCTAGCAACAATCTAGCAACAAAAAAGATAAAACCGCCTCGGAATGTTCCAAAAAGCGGTTTTATCTTTTTTGTTGCTGAAACCCCCGATCCGATGGTATTTACAACGGTCTATATCCTCTGTATAATTTTTGAATAGTAAACAGGGGACACTTCATCCGCCCGGAGGCGGATGATTTATTACCGCCAGACCACGAAATCAGAAGCCGAAATTCCGTTTTGTATTGCATCACTTCTTGATAAAATTAGTTATGAAAACAAAAAAAATTCATTCACATAACTATCGGAGAAAGAGACAGAATATTTCTTCTTTTAAAGCAGGGCTATTCGCATCATGATATTGCTGAAGCCGTAGATAAAAACCAGTCCAGCATTTCTCGTGAGATAAAGATAAACAAAGTTAAAGGCAGATATCATCCCGAGAAAGCTAATCACAAGGCCTATGTCAGAAAACATAAGTCAAGATACGGCTTTAAAGCCATCAATGAGAACAAAGACCTTGAAAAATACATTATTCAAAAGCTAAAAGACGTCCTTGCGCCAGAAGCAGTAAGTGGCCGGATGAGAGAAGATAAGAAACCTTGGTATGCCTCAAAAACAGCCATATATGACTGGCTGTATAGCAACAGAGGTCAAAGATATTGTCATCTGCTTTTATCCCAAAGATATGGCCGAAGAAGAAGGAAAAAGAAAAAGACCAAAAGGTTCATTATCCCTGAAAGAGTGAGCATCCACCAGCGTTACAAGATGACGGTTTTGGACTTTGAAGGCGATACTATTGTCTCGTCCTGGAATACGGTTTCAATAGTATCAATCTACAATCCCAAGACAATGTATCTTGATGCGAAGAGGGTTCCTAATTTAAAACCAAGTGTAGTTGCTAAGGCCATGAAACAGATGTTTGCCAGGGTCAGATTAAGATCAGTCACTCTTGATAATGGTCAGGAGAATAGATTGCATAAGAAACTGGGGGTCAAAACATTTTTCTGCGATCCTTATGCTTCTTGGCAGAAACCTGGTATTGAAAATGCTAATAAATTGATTAGAAGGTATATTCCCAAGAAAAGTGACATATCTAAATATTCGCATTATTTTATTAAATTAATGGTTGAGAGATACAACAACAAACCTAGAAAGAAATTGAGATGGAAAACACCCAATGAAATTATGGAAAAGAAGAAACTTTTTAGCTTAAAAACAAAAATCACCCGAGAATGAGGTGATGCAATGAGGGGCTGAATGTCGGTGCTGTCGGAGGATCCAATAGTATCACAATTAATATATTTTGTCAAGCCAATATTCATTTTCCCATGACCATAAATCTTTACAAGCCAGAAAGGCTTTAATATCTTCTTCAAAGGTAGTAATTTCTTTTATTTCATACTCTCCTTGCATTTCCGACCACTGATGCTCGCATTTGCCTTTCTCATTCCGGATTTTTTCTCTCCCGCCCTTGTTACGTAAAGTAGCCGGACATTTAATGCACTTACGAGATTGGTCAACTCGAAATATCCAGCGAGTTAGTGCAGGCATATTCGGATTTTCTTTTAGAGCTTGAATATAAGCCGAGGTTTGCATTGAGTAGTCTCTATAGATGGCCATCGAGGTTTTGATATCTAATACGCCGAGCTTACCGTTCACTTCGGCCAAAACATCCATTGTGCCGGCGTAATGATGTTCTTTAGAGATAACTCGCTCTTCAATCTTATGAGCAACTAAATCGTTCTTAGAATAAAAATCCATAAAAGCTGTAATAGCAGGCTTTATGGATTCAGGAATAACAACTGGATCACGACGTAAGATCGCTTCAATTGTTTCATGAATCAAGGTACCTTCTTCGGCTGACTTTGCCTTAATGGCCTCCCCGGTTTTAAAATCAGGCAAGCCGGCGTAAAACATATATAAAGCCGGCTTGGCTTTGATTGAAACAATAGAGGTGACCCGAGGATACCAAATGCCGTCTATTTCATAGCCATTAGCATTCTTAAAATTATCTACATTTGAATACCACATAAACTAAGCGGCTATTTTATATTTATATATTTATCCCAATAATTAAAAAGGTCTTTGGTGGCCCATAAGTCGCCAGCGCAGTATCGAGCGATATCTAAGTATCTTTTGTCCTTAAAAAGCTGGCCGACATCATCTCCGGTAATACCGTCTGTCTTTGGACTTTTGATTCCAAACGCCTGACACCACATATGAAGACTGCCACGGCGGCGCATCGCTCCAAAGTTTGTTAATCGATCAAGTATATCAATGTGAGGTCCATTATAATAACGATTTATCATCAAGTTTTTAGATGGTTTTATTTTTAAGGCCGCAGATCTAATCATTAGGTAGGGACAATCAAAAGAGTGGCCATTGAAGGTTATGAATTGATCATAGAGCTGAGCCGTTTGCCAGAATTCTTTAAGAACTTCTTTTTCTGATTCAAGAGGGGTGTATTGTATATCTTCAATGGTCGTTTGTTCAAGCTTCTGGGAAGGATCACGAAAGTAAACAGCGCCCTTGTCAGTATCAGGGTTCAGTATCCCAATAGCTACAATTTCACCGGTAAGAGGGGAGAAGGAAAGTCCATCCTTGGCTTCTTGTTCTTTTTCGGAACTCTCGGCAAATTTTAAAACAAACTCTTTAGACTTTTCATCTAATTTTTCAAAATCAGTTCCGATCGTTTCAATGTCAAATATTAGGTGAGGCATTTGAGGCTAATGTTTCTAGAATTCTAAAATTTTATTACCGTTGCCACAACTTGACAATCCTACCGCTTCATTTATTACTCTCTGGGAGAGTAGAGGAGAAAGGAGCAACAAATGGGGGAAAGCCCCCTTTGTTTTATAGGGATAGTCGCACAATGTAGGTTATGCGACTATCAATACCTTGCCATCAGCTCAGTCCATAAGTCCTAGAATACCTTTTAAAACAACTAATGTTAACTCCATTACAGCTATTAGTATCTGGGCTACTAAAACAAATCCCGATTTAGCTATCATAAGTATCTTGTCTGTCGATATATCATCTGATGTATCTTGAACTGTAAAACGTCTCTCTAACGACTTTAAGGGTCCCGGAGTAAGATTATTGGGCAACTTGATATTAAATCTATCTCTTAAGCCCGTCAGTATGCCATCAAATGGCAAAGTTATTCTTTCTAACGATTCAAGCGGATTTACTTCCGATAAATTTAGTTTTTCTGAGTTTTCAATTTTAGGCGATGTAATAACGTTATTACCAAAAGAGACACTAGGGCATATCATCAGTCCGAGCGAGATTAAGCTAATGATTGGTTTTTTTATTGCTAAGGTTGTTATTCTTTGATTATATCACTCCCCTACCCAGATCGTAAAATTTGACAATATGATTATATTAATGTCAAATATAGCTCCTTCCCTTAGTCATTTTTAGAAAATATTGTAATCTCATCCCAAAAAATTCGCATTGCCTTGATGGGAGTGAATATCGAAAGTAAGTACTGCAGATCAACTAGTTCCCTTACTAGCCACCCCAGGAAGCCGTTTTTGATTAGTAGTCTTCTCCATAAATGAGCAATTGCATATTTGCCCCCGATTGATGCTATCCAAATACTATAGAAAGGATCGTAGGACTTCATCCTCTTGTTTTTTATAACTGCTTCTATGTTCTTTGCGGCAATTTTACCTTGATTGATAGCAACATAAGCTAAGCGAGGCACAACTTTCTGGTTTTTCATGTCATTGAATTCTATGTTATCCCCTACTGCAAAGATATTTCCGAAACCTTTTACTGAAAGATTGGCATTGACAATGATTGCTCCTTTTTGAGTTAGGGGCAGGTCTGCTATACCTTTCAAGATGGAGTTAGCCCTGACGCCCGCGTTCCATATTATAATGTCTCCAGACACTCTTTGACCGGTTTTCAGTTTAATAAAGTCCGAACCTACTTCTTCAACTGATGAACTCTCCATAATAATAATTCCCAGTTTTGTCATTCTTTCGACTATGGCTTTTCGTTCTTTGTCTGAGACCATTGGTAAAATCTTAGGGCTTGCCTCAAATAAAGTTATACTAGAGTAGCGGCCCTTAAATTTACATCTCTTTTCAATTGCTTTCGAACAACAACTTAGTTCAGCAGCAAGCTCGACTCCAGCAAAACCCCCGCCGCAGATTAAAAAAGAAAATGGATCTGTTCTGGTATTGCTTTCAAATTCTTCCGAGAGTTCTTCTAATTTTTTATTGATCAATATGGCATCTTCCAAGCTTTTAAACTTATAAGCATATTCTTTTACACCAGGTATGTTGTAATCCTCAGTCTCACTGCCAAGACTGAACACCAAGTAATCATAGTTCAGTACAGTATCCCCTTTTGTCCTTACTTCTCGATCATTCAAGTTAACGTCGATAATTTCTGCTTCGATAAGGTTTATTTTTTTATTTTCAAATATATCTGAATAAGGCAGGCAGACAGTTTTTTTAAGCTGGACAGCGAACGGATCCTTTTTCAATCCGTAAGCTGAGGCTATTTCGTATAATGCTGACACGAAGAGGTGGTAGGGATTTCTGTTTACTACGGTGATTTCGATTTTCTCTTGCCCTGAGCTCGTCGGATGGGTTAGTTTTTTCTCTAGGTCTAGGGCTGTGCGTACGCCGCCAAATCCCCCGCCGAGAATAAGGATTTTTATCATCTATTAATTATAGCATAGGATAGTTAGAATCCTGCTCACCTAAAGATAGTCCAACGGATTTATTGAACCTTCGAAATAGTTGAAGTAGAGCTGACCGTTAGTTTCTTTAACGTAAGTAAAGAATTCTTTATAAATACTGAGATGAACATGAGAGCCTGTAACGTGGCCAGTGGCGCCTTCGTAGCCTATTATTTGTCCGGTCTTGACCTGGCTGCCGACTCGAAGAAATTCAAATGCGCTCATATGGCTATAAAGACTAACTAAATTATATGGCGGATGTTTTATAGCTACCCAGTTTCCCCATCCATCATTTTTGCCATTAGCTACTACCTCTCCGTCCCCTATTGCTTTTATCGGACTGCCAAATCCAGATGCTACGTCTATGCCATTGTGGGGAGCACCGCCATACGGACCCCTGGCCCTATTACATCGAGCGTATGATGTACAGCCGTAACTCTGAGTAATACGATAATCATCCTCAGGCCATATAAATAATTTTGTTTTTTTTGGTGGTAGGTTCTCAGCTCTTATGTGAAGAAGATAGAGACCGCCTTGTATAATTTTAGTTTCCAGTTCCTTTAATTCTACGAAAAATAATGACTGCTTTCTTTCAATTTCGGCCAGCATTTTTTGATATGCTACTTCCTGGCCTTTAGTTTGAGTTAAAATTTGGTTCTTACCCATTTTAGTCTGAGTGAGGGAATTATTTTGTTGCTTTTGTTGTTGGTTGAATACCTCTAATTCTTGCTTCTTATTTTCCAAACTATTTTTATTAACTTCCAGGGTGTCCTTCTGGTCCTTAAGCTCATTTACTAAACCTACAAGAGATGCATTAATTGTTGAGGTTTGCTGGGTTTGCTGAAAGAAATCGGAGATATTGGCGTGCTTAAAAAGTATCAATGTTAGACCCTCTTGATCTTGTTTGTATAAAGAAAGAAGTAATCGACCGACCGTGTCTTTTTTATAATCAATATCTTTCTGAGTATCGAAAATACTACCTCCAATTGTTTCAATTTCAATTCCAGTCTTGGTTATGTTTTTAGACGTTATGTTTATTTGGGCTTGAATTTTGCTTATCTGATTGTTGAGAATACTTATTTCTACCTGGAGAGATTTTGCCTTTGTCTGCTCACTAGCAATGTTCCCTCGGTATTGTTCGGCTTCTTTTTTGAGTGCTTCTATTTGTTGGCGAAGCTGATCAATCCGAGCTTGGTCGGTTTGGGCATAAGAAATATTAGCTAATAGTGAGTAGCTAATAGTAAGTAGCAAGTAAATTAAAATTTTATGATTCCAGTTTTTTCTTTGCTTCATTGAGTCTCTCCTGGGTTTCTTTTGGGCCTAAAATACTAGCAATTTCAACGGGATCAGGAGACCTTTCTTTGCCAGTTAAGCTAACTCGCAAAGGCCAATATACCGCTCCCCTATTCCCTTCAAATTTTTCTTTAGCCAATTTATCCAATTCGGATCGGAGTTCTGTCTTATTGTCTAAACCAATTTTACCCACTATTACTATTGATGCTGAGACAGAATTTATAATATCTTTCACTTCCATGTTTTTCCATCTTAACAAACTCTTATCGTACTCGGGCTCTTTCCAAAAGTAATCAAAATTTTGGACATCGCTTAATTTTTCTAACCTTTCGATTACGAGTGGGACTGCCTCATCTGGTAATTCAGGTACACTGGCTATTCTTTTAAATTCTTCGGGAGGCAGTTTTTTAATATACTGTGAATTTAGCCAATTTAACTTTTTAATATCAAACATTGCCCCTGATTTATGGACTTTTGATAATTCAAATTCTTGAGCCATTTCTTCTCTACTTATTATTTCTTTGCTAAATGTATATCCCAGGATACCGAGAAAGTTTATAATAACTTCCGGCAAATAATCTTTTTTGTAATCGGAAATTGAAGTGACGCCATTACGCTTTGAAAGTTTAGACCGATCAGGTGCAAGTAATAAGGGTAAATGCCCGAACTGAGGCACGTCCTTTCCAAGGGCTTCATATATCAATATTTGTTTAGGAGTGTTTGAAATGTGATCTTCGCCCCTAAGCACATGAGTAATCTTCATATCAATGTCATCCACAACCACTGCGAAGTGATAAAGAGCGTCATTAATAGAACGAGCAATACTAAAATCACCAAGTAGTGATTGTTGGAACTCGACTCGGCCCCTGACTTGATCATCAAACACAATTAACCTATCTGATTTTTCATCAACAGCTAGTCGGATAATTCCCCTTGTTTCTTTGCCTTTGTTGGTATTCTTGTGTTCGCATGCATGAAGGGGCGCCTGTTTATCAGATTCTTGGTTTTTACGTTCTGCTTCAAGTTCTTCTTGGCTATGATGACAATAAAAAGCCCTTCCTTCTTTAATCAATTGCTCTAAGAGTTTTGTATAACGGGATTGGTTATCGGTAGAATGACTTATATCCCCATCCCATTTCAGACCAAGCCATATTAAACCTTCTATTATGTTTTTCTCCGCCTTCTTTGTAGATCTGGCCTTGTCTGTATCTTCAATACGTAGGTTAAATTCGCCTTTATTTTTGTGAGCAAATAGCCAGTTATATAGCGCTGACTGAGCCGTACCCACATGTAAAAATCCCGTCGGACTTGGTGCAATTCTTGTTTTTACCTTCATCACTAAATTTTAACAAATTATATAGTATGAGAAAACCCCCGCTTTTCTCTAGAAAAACGGGGGTTCAGTTTTCGTCTGTCGTTGTCATTACCCTCCTTTTTATTACATGACAATAAATTCGCCGGTTGTGGCATGGAAGCTCTTTTCTCCCCGTGTTAGAACCACCTCACATTCATAAGTGCCATCGGGTAAATTGAAGAAAAAAAACTCCTCAAAAACTCCCTTCTTGTCAATGCCCGCAATAAGCCTTTTACTAACGGTATAGATGGCGCCCTCACAACCTACTTCCAACCAAGTGTTATCTTTGTGGTGTTCCACTATCACCTTAATAACTTTATTGATTGTCGATGGATCAAATGGCAATCGCTTATATCTGGCTGTTGCCGAGATCCTAACTGGGTTAGACGCTGTAGCATCAACTGTGCTTGTGGCAGTTAGAAATGCCACTACTGACAAGAAAAGAACTGATCGTAGCATGATTGGACCTCCTGGGCTGGCGGGGCCAACTCGGCAACTTAATTATACATCGAAACATTATTCATGTCAAAGCAAGACTAGAAATAAAACATTTGTTATATATTAATAAAGTCGTGTATATAATAGAAATCATTCCTCTGGCCTCTTTTCCACCCCAAGTACCTCAATTATTGAGTTATTTTTTTAATAAAAAACTACTCAGGGGATCAGTTGTCGAAATACTATTGGGGAATCGGAAAGTTGTCGGAATAATTGTTTCTTCATCGGATATTGAGCAAGAAAAAGCCTCTCTCAAAAAATCAGACTTTCAACTTAAAAAAATATCCGCCGTTATTAGCGAGACTCCCCTAATAAGCGATACACAGCTCAAGATAGCGCTATGGCTTTCAAAGAATTATTCTACGCCTCTTGGGCTTTGCTTAAAAACAGCGTTGCCTCCATTTTTTCTTAAAAAAAATTATGAATGGACGGTTAACCAGTCAAACGCTAGGGTTCAAGATGCCAAGTTGACCAAAACACAACTTCCAAAACCGTTGGTATTACTCACTAGAGCCAGAGATATTATTAAAAACATTGAGCCCGAGATCAAGAAAGTCCTAAATAAAAAAAAGCAAGTTTTAATAATTGTTCCCGAAATTTCCACCGCCCAGTACTTTTATGACTACTTTGCCGGCTATTACGAAGTTTCTCTCATGCACAGCAGGGCAAGTATGAAAAAACACTATAAGGAGTGGCAAAGGATAACGTCTGGAGAGGCTGAAATCGTTATTGGTACAAGATTGGCTCTTACATCTACCTTTAACGACCTAGGTCTTGTTTTACTGGAAGATCCCTTTAATGAAAGCTATAAATCTGACATGACTCCTAAGTATTGGACTCCTGATCTTGCCAAAAAAATAGCTGAACTGCATTCCTGTCGAATTATTTTTATTTCTCAAACACCCAGCGTAGAAAGTCAGTATCTAATAAAAAATAATATATACACGACTCTAAATCCGCCGACCAGTCCTAGACCGATAATAGAAATAGCAGATATGATCCATGAAATTAAGAGTGGAAATTTCTCACTTTTTAGTCGGTCTTTCTTCGAAGAACTGATCCAAGCCGTCAGGACAAACAAAAGAGTACTCATCTTCTCTCCGAGAAAGGGTTATTCAGGATTTTTTTTATGCAAAAATTGTGGGTTTAGTTTTAAGTGTGATCTCTGTTCTGTTCCTTTAAAGCTATACAAAAAACCGGAGCCTTTTCTAGTGTGTCGGCGTTGTTCGACTGTCCATAAAGTACCCGAATTCTGCCCCAATTGTAAAAGTTATCAACTAAAGACAGCCGGATTTTTTGGCAGTCAGAAAATAAGTGAGACAGTTGGTCAAATATTTCAAAACTCGGAGATGAAGCCCGATATTTTCGTATTTGATTCTGATTCCGTTAAGACTCAAAATGCAGAGAAAGAGGTGCTTAAAAAAATAGAAGAATCAAGATCATCCGTTTGTATAGCTACCCAGATGATTTTTGGCAGTCGCTATTCCAGCAGGTTTGATTTTATTGGCATAACTAATGTTGATGCGCTAACTACTTTACCTGATTTCCGATCAGAAGAGCAGCTTTTACAACAATTTGAGAAGTTGGTTGACTTCGAGCCGGAAAAAATTATCATTCAGTCGTATAATTCAGAGAGTCAGGTTATCAACAGCTTAGTATCAGGTAATTACGATCAATTCTATGAACAGGAGTTGAAAAACAGGGAATTATTCAGGTATCCCCCATTTGCCAGACTTATAAAAATTTCCTTTAAACATTCCAGTCGCGATAAGGCAGGATACGAAGCTAGAGTTCTGGTCGAAAAGTTAAAAATGGGCCTTGTCTATCAGAAGTTAGAAAAAAGAGTCAAGCTACTTGGACCTTCGCCGGCATTCGTAGAAAAGGAACGGGGCCTTTATATTTATAATATAATTGTTAAAATTCTCCCCGATGAAAAGATAGATAACTTTCTTCGGCTTGTTCCGTCTGATTGGAGCATAGAAGTTGACCCCCGCTCGATTTTGTAACAAAATTGAGAAATCCTAAGCACTAGGTCCTAAACTCTAAATTCAAAAGGTTTAGAATTTTATTCAACGTGGATATTACCAAACTTCCCAACAAGATTCTGAATAAGAGAGTAGAGAAGGTGTCTGTTGATGATATAAAGAATGGCTCTTTGGAGGAGCTGATTTTAGAAATGAAAAATGCGATGCAAGAATATCATGGCGTGGGTTTGGCAGCTAACCAAACGGGCCGAGATCTGAGTGTTTTTATAATAGAGCCCAAGCTGGCCGAAGAGAGTAATCTCCCCGAGGTGTATATAAATCCTGAGATAACTGAATATTCAAGAGATGATGATGAGATGGAGGAAGGCTGTCTGTCGATTCCTGATTACTTTATCCCTGTAAAACGAGCCAAGAAAATCAAAATAAAGTTTATTAATCAGCGGGGAGAGAAGATGAAATTAAAGGTGAAGGGTTTTGCGGCAAGAGTGTTGCAGCATGAAACTGATCATCTGTATGGATTAACAATTAAGAACAGAAAGTAAAAGGCTAAGTTACTGGTAAAAATAGGTTTAAGAAATGATAAAAAGTCAAGAGGTGGTAAAAACTGCATTTTTTGGGACTTCAGAATTCGCTGTTCCGGCTTTGAAATACCTCATCCAAAACGGTTATGATATCATCGCGGTTGTTACTCAGCCGGAGAAACCTGTCGGACGGACCATGACTATAATGCCTAGCCCAATAAAGAAGTCTGCCATCGAAAACAATATTCTTGTTTTTGAACCCCATAATCTAAAAAATGATGATAACTTTTTTAAAAGCTTTAAACATTTAAATCCTGATCTTTGCATTGTTGCTGCATATGGCAAAATAATCCCCTATCAATATCTGGAAATACCCAGGTTGGGCTTTATTAATATTCACCCCTCCCTACTTCCTAAATATCGAGGCCCATCCCCAATTCAAGCGGCAATATTAAATGGGGACAAAGAGACCGGCGTAGCGATAATAAAACTCGATGAAGAGATGGATCATGGAGCTATTCTGGCAAATCACAAATCACAGATTATAAATTACAAGTATTACAAAGAGTTAGAGAGCGAATTGGCTGAAGAAGGAGCGAAGTTACTATTAGATATACTGCCTAAATATATAAATGGCGAAATAGTGTTGCAAGAGCAAGACCATTCAAGGGCTACTTTTACTAAAATACTTACTCGACACGACGGAAAAATAGATTGGAATAAATCAGCCCAAGAAATACACAATCAAATTTGCGCCCTTAATCCTGAGCCGGGCGTCTGGACTACGTGGCAAGGTAAAATCCTCAATATTAAAAATGTCGGAGTTTCAAACGATAATACGAAAGGTGACATCAGTTCCGTGGTTAAACTGCAAAACGATGTTGCTGTGGTCACAAAAAAATTCTACCTAGTACTCAGAGAAATCCAACTTGAGGGCGGGAAAGAGATGGATGCCAAGAGTTTCGTAAACGGCCATCCGGAATTTATTGGTTCAAGATTAGGAGGAAACAGTTAGAAGATTACGCTTTCTCCGGTAGGATACTCGTCAAATTCTACTTGGTTAACCGGGGCAATCTCATATTCTTTCAGATGCATCCTTTGAACTGCCACTGGAGTTAGATACTTCTTAACCCCGCCTGATATTTGGTAAATATCTCTGTCTACTTTCGGTCGTTCAATAAAAATAAACTGGTTTCTTGGGTAAAAGTTAAGCTCTTTTGGATTTATTGTGACTACATCTTCTTTTCTATTGCCATAGGAAAAGAAAACTTTATCGTTTAGTATTGGTCTGATCATTCCTCCGTCGGTAAGGTAGTATATTGTCTTGTTTTCAGTTTCCTCTCCCTCTAACATGAAGAGTCTGGCTAAAGGGTATTTATACAGTTCTTGACTGCTGATTGACTGGATGATGCTTAAATCGAAGCCGTAGCTGTAAAATATTTCAGTTGTCGGAATTGAATGCTTTTTACCATTTATAATTCTGTATACTGCTCCTTCGCCAGGGACATTGACTACAGTTATTATTGGATCAGGTTCAGCGTTACTTTTCGAACTGCCAAAAATCCCAGAAAATATGCCACTTGAATTTTGCTGTTTTTGAGCGGCCGTATCACATCCGCCAAGGCCTATCGAACATATTGTATTTGCTGATAAACTTTCACTAAAACTTCCAGGCTTGGTTGAGTTTTGCTGGCTTTGGGCTTGAGTCAAGACTAAAGGCAGGAAAAACAAAGCTGCCACGACAAAAATCAGCAACAAAAGTATAACCGCGTATTTAATTGGATTTACAGATGTTTTATCCATCATCCGTCAATTATAACATATCTTAACAAAAAAGTCAAAAGACGGGTTTTCCCCGTCTTAGTAGACTAACATTTTTAGTTCTGAAAGGGCATCTTCCATATCAGATATCGATAAGTTATCTTTAGGATTTAACAGCGCTGCAAGCCTAGATGACGGAGAGCCAAAGTTCAACATAGCATCGAGAATTTCTCTCTCAAGACAAGATGACAATCCTAAGTGGTTCAGACCGAATAAGGCTTTTTCTAGCTCAGTTATCAAGCCCTCTTTGGCCGGCAGTTTAACAGGCAAGTCATTCTTATTCAGGAACCATAACGGCCTTTCCAAGCCATAGATCATCGCGGAAAGTCGATTTTCCTGAACTATATTTATTGGCAATAATGCCTCATTTGTCATTTGAGAATAATGAAGTCTTCCAATATAAATAAGCATTAGCACCATCTCCTCTTTTATCGTAGGTTGAGTCGATGGCAACCTCAGCTCAACTATAGCCGAATCATCGATAAACTTAGTCCTTGTGTCCAACCAAGTCAGGCCTATCGAAATAGCAAGAGCTGATTGAGGATCATATAGTATGAAAGGGAAAGATCCAGCTCTATGAAGATAATCAGCCATATCTCTAAAGTATCTACTTGGTAGGCCAACTCTTAATTCGTTTTGCCAATCTTTATTTCTCTTCGGTCTTACATCAAAGCTTTTTTCCCAAGATAAAATTCTTAAATCTTGAAGTTTTGTATCACAGAAAGTTCTTATATCGTGGCTGGCCGCCCAGCCTATCATTCTTGCATCTTGGATCTTGGCATCCTGACATCTAAGGTATCGGGCGTTACCAGAAAAAGCTAGGAGGTACGGGGCTATAGCCAAAGATCTGTTCATCTTGTCGCAAGCATCGGCAAAAGAATTTGCTTCCAAGTTCACTTGGAAAGACTGGAATAAAGACACGATTGCTGCATCGCCAATATCAATTTGTTTTTGGCCAAGACCGATTATCGTATCCAGGTGGGGATTTCTGTTTTGATTGTAGAAATCTGGCACTAGGCGGTATTTGGGTTTATCAGTTCTGGGAGTCTTAATCGTGGGCAAAAAAGGATTTGCACCAATGCGAAGTATACCGACTCCATGTTTACG
>Ga0209541_10001121_pt1 | contig 53551 bp, 64 predicted proteins | sample RifCSPlowO2_01_FD_184027 | JGI IMG/M metagenome (GOLD analysis project Ga0209541, IMG submission 184027) | Groundwater microbial communities from Rifle, Colorado - Rifle CSP2_plank lowO2_0.1 (SPAdes) (version 2) | ecosystem: Environmental > Aquatic > Deep subsurface > Groundwater | place... | reverse complement strand
CTCCAATCTTTTATAATTAGCTAGCGCTTTAAAAGTTTTCTCAATCTTTTTCATAATATGCCATTGTAGCATAGAACTTTTCGTGCGAAAAGGTATATATAGAAAAAATAAATAGCCGGGAGTGAGTTCACTCAACCGGCCATCTCGGCGTTTCATCTGATCTTCTATAATTTTATTTTGTATCCATTCACAATGTATATACGCCCCGCTTACAACACTGACAACGACCGGTTGCGCCACAAGTGCACCCAGCTAGCCCAGCCCACGTGTGAATATTGGAGTTCGATAGATTTAGATCTACCAGCTGCTGCGGGTGCAAAACACGAGGCCCCACATATTTAATACCGGCGATTACTTTAATCTTACTTCTTGCCCCACTCCTACTCTTGCTTTGGCTCTTTAGCATATTATCTCCTCCTTTGTTTGATGTCTCAACGGCTTGTTTTTCTGCCTTAATTGTACTCCTATCTGTTTATAAAGTCAATAGCGCGTGGTAATGTGCAAGCACATAATGAGATTCTTTGCCGTGGTATTGCATAATGCAAGATACATCTTGGACTCCATGAGGCCTTAGCCTTATGGAGTTTTTTAACCATATTCATTGCAAATACGCCGGTATCAAGGGATTTATCACGGTCTACAACGATGCCTTAAGATATCGGTATATGATTACAGAAAAAGCTAAGCTCAAGGCAAAAGTTTTGGTATTTTGGGAAAAGCACGGCCTTCGAGCAACTGTAGACGCTTTTCCTCACAAAAGGTCTAATCTATACCTCTGGAAGCAGCAATGGGAGTCTGGAGGAAAGAAAATCGAGACTTTAAACGAAAAATCAAAGGCGCCGCAAACAAAAAGAAAGAGACTCTGGTCGTTGGAAGTTATTCAAGAAATCAAGAGAGTCAGGGACCGGGAAAACCATCCCAATCTGGGACCGGATAAAATACACCCCCTGCTTTACACTTTTTGCATATCAAAAAATCTGAAATGCCCCAAGCCAAGAACCATTGCAAATTTGATTAAAGATCTCGGCGGACTTAGGACATTTCCGCAAAAGGTATCTCATTTTGGAAAGGCGCAGAAGGCCAACAGGCAAAAAATCCTTATAAAGCCTCGTGATTTCAGGACTCTTTACGCAGGCCATTTGGTTGCCTTGGATACCGTAGAAAGATTTGTAAATGGCTGCAGGAGATACGTGATTACGTTTGAAGATATACATACCAGATTCGCTTTTGCGTGGGCTACCAAATCACATGCCTCTTTGGCAGCCAAAGAATTCTTTGACTTATGCCGCAGGGCATTTCCTTATCCGTTCGAATTCCAGCATGTTCTGACCGATAACGGTTCTGAATTCAAAAAGCATTTTGATGAGGAATTGCGCCGATTGCACATGATTCATTATCATACATACCCCAAAACACCCAAGATGAATGCTCATCTGGAACGATTCAATCGCACAATTCAAGAGGAATTTATTGATTACCACGCTTTTCTGCTTTTGAACCCCGATGAATTCAACCGCAAATTAATTGATTATCTTATTTTCTACAATACCGAAAGAGTTCACCATGCTTTCCAAAACAAACTTTCACCGATACAATTTATGATGACGCTTCAACCAAGCTTTTTACCAGTTAATTTGCCTCAGGAGTCCAAAATCGGGTTGCATTATACAGGTATTTGCGTATTGCTACACACATGATAATATGCGGATATGGCTAAATATAAAAATACGCTTCGGAGAAGTACTGTAAGATACATTGTCTATCGCGACACAGAAGACAATGCTTGGTATGCCGTTGGTTTGGAATTTAATATTGTAAGGGCCGGCGACTCCGCCCTCGAAGCGCTTTTGTGTTTGTTGGAAGCAATAGAGGGTTATATTGAATCAGCTCGCGAAATCAAAGCGGAAAATGTGCTTAATCAAAAACCTATGGAAGAGTATGAAAAAATGTGGGACGAGTTTATAACACGAAAAACAAAAGAGAGCATAGAAACAGTAAGAGAAATCTACACGCGCGGCGAGCTATCCTTAAGTTATGCCTAAAAAACTATCCAACTGGGTTTTTAGAGATGTTGTTGGTTTTCTGAAAGCGCACGGCTTTGGTCTGCATCGCGTTAGAGGCAGTGAACATTTTTACAAAGGCGTTTACGGCGGCGAGCAAAGATTAGTTTCTGTCCCTTTCCACGGCTCTAAACCAATCAAACCAGGCACAATTAAATCAATCATAGTTCAATCAGGAATTCCGGAAACTGAATGGCGAGCGGATAAATAAAAATAGCCGGGAGTGATTTCACTCAACCGGCTATCTTGTCGTAAAGCCAAAACGGCAAAAGAAAAATCGGAACTTCGCGCAGCCAAAATAGAAATCGCGACCGCGTCCACCACTGCTCCGAATTTTTGTCGTAGAGCAGGATGCCGTTTTTGGAAAAATAGTCGTCAGCTTCCGCTTCAAAGCCGAGCTTCTTCAAATCTCTAACGCAACGCCAAGCGTGATCAGGCGCGGCAACGACCAAAATCTTCTTCCAGCCATTCCTATCGGCCACCGCAGCAAGCGCTTTTACAAACTTTAAAGTCGAAGACATCCGCTCAGAAACATCAATTTCGCTGACAGGAATATTCAGCTCTTTACCCAACTCCTCCGCTCGTTTAACAATGTTCAAATTTCCCAAAAGACTCGTTGGCAAGCCGAACAGAAACGGCACAATAACATCAGGGGAGGTCATTCCTCTTCTCTCGCCGATTCCAGTTTTTTGAGGTATTCTTTGCGGTAGCCGGTGCCGGCCGGCACCAAGCGGCCGATAATAACGTTTTCTTTGAGGCCGCGCAGGCGATCCTCTTTTCCTTCAATGGAAGCGTTAGTGAGCACGCGCATCGTTTGCATAAAGGAGGCTGCTGAAAGGAAACTTTCGGCAGTCAGCGCGACATTAGTAATGCCCATCATCAGCTGTGCCGCACGCGCCGGGAGCGCAGACGCTCCGCCTTCTTTTCTAATATTGAGATTTTCCTCACGCAATTTCGCTTTTTCAATAATTTCTCCTAGAGAAAGTTTTGTGGACCCCGGATCCTTCACCCGAACACGCGAAAACATCTGTCTGACTATGACTTCTATGTGCTTATCATTAATTGACGCTCCCTGGAAAGTATAAAGCTGCTGCACTTCCGATAGAATATAATTTTGCGCCGCTTTCGAACCAGCTACCGCCAAAAGTTCTTTTATGTCCGCTGCGCCCTCGGTTATTCTTGTACCGTGCTGAACGGCTTCTCCCGCAGAAACCAAAATCGTTCTCCCGAAAGGAACAGCGAATTCTTTTTCTCCGTCCGGCGAGTCAATTTTAACCACCTTATCTCTGCTGCCGTCCGGAGCGTCTACAACCGAAGAAACAGTGCCAGCCACATTTGAAAGGATTGCAGGACTTCTTGGCATGCGCAGTTCAAAAATTTCTTCAACTCGAGGCAAACCCATAGTAATGTCTGCGGCTCCCGCAATGCCGCCGACGTGAAAAGTGCGCATTGTAAGCTGTGTGCCAGGCTCACCGATTGCTTGAGCGGCAACAATACCCACAGCCTCTCCGAGTTTGACCGGAGTATTGTAGCCCAAATCATAGCCGTAGCAAAGCTGGCAGATGCCCTTGTGAGAGCGGCAGGTTATCGGCGAACGAATTGTAACAACTGATATATCAGATCCGGCTATTTTTTCCGCGTCCGCGAAAGACAGCAAATGGCCTTTTTTAAATAAAGGTTTTTTGGAGGACGGGTCTAAAACATCGGCAGCTAAAACGCGGCCGAAGATGCGGCTTGCAAAATTTTTGCCTAATTTTTCAAAATCAATTTTTCTGACCTCAAACCCGCTTTCGTCTTTGCAATCGGGCTCGGAAATAATAATATCCTGCGAGACGTCAACAAGCCTGCGGGTAAGGTAGCCTGCGGCAGCGGTTTTAAGCGCAGTATCCGCCGTGCCTTTTCTCGAGGCATGAGTAGAAATAAAATATTCAAGCACTGCCAATCCTTCTTTGTAACTTGCCAAAATCGGAAGCTCGATCGTGCGGCCAGCCGGATTAACAACTAAGCCCTTCATTGAAGCCAATTGATTGATTTGCGCCCAGTTTCCTCTCGCGCCGGAAGAAACCATGTAGTGTATTGGCCCATAAGGCTCAAGCACAGCTGGAGCCAGTTCGTCAACTTTTGTCTTAACATTTGACCAAACCTCGATGATTTTTTCATAACGTTCTTTGTCGGTAAGCAGGCCTTGTTCATATTGGCTTTCGATGGTGCGCCCGCTTTCTTTTGCTTCCGCTATGTAAGCCTGCTTCTCGTGCGGAACCTGAATATCGTCCATCCCCCAGGAAATCCCGGATTCCGTGGCATGTTTAAACCCAAGGCTTTTAATGCGATCGAGAATCTGCGGAATTTCATCGCCGCCGTAGCGCTGAATCATGTTGGACACGACTTTCTCCAAATCCTTTTTCTTCATTTCCTGATTCAAAAACGCGTAATCGCGCGGCAAAACGCTATTGAAAAGCAGGCGGCCTACGGAAGTTTCTATAATATCGCCGAGATTTTTATATTTCGGCGTTTTGGTAGTTTTAACAAAAATTTTCGCGTGAACGCCGACCCAACCGTAATCATAAGCTAAAATTGCTTCATTCGGGCTCCCAAAATATTTTCCCTCGCCGCCGGCTCCCGGGCGAATGCGGGTAAGATACGCTATGCCCATAACAATGTCTTGAGTCGGAGTAATAACGGGTTCGCCGTTTCCGGGCTTGAGAAGATTTTTGACGGAAGCCATAATATCCCTCGCTTCCATTTGGGCCTCATCGGTCAAAGGCACGTGCACAGCCATTTGATCGCCGTCAAAATCGGCGTTGAAAGCAACGCAAACCAAAGGATGAAGGCGGATTGCGTTGCCTTCAATAAGAATCGGCTGGAAAGCCTGTATACCCAAACGATGCAGCGTGGGAGCGCGATTCAAAAGCACATACTTGTCTCTGATAACCTCTTCTAAACTCTCCCAAATTTCCGGCTTCAAGTCGTCAATAAACCGCCCGGCGCCCTTAATTGTGTGCGCCAAGCCGCGGGTAATCAAATGATTGATAACAAAGGGGCGAAAAAGCTCCAAAGCCATGTGTTTCGGAAGTCCGCATTGGTGAAGCTTTAATTCCGGACCTACCACGATTACCGATCGGCCAGAATAATCAACGCGCTTGCCCAATAAATTTTGCCTGAACCTGCCCTGCTTGCCTTTTAGCATATCCGCTAACGACCGGAGAGGCCTTTTTTGCGCCTGCGAAACCGCGGCCGGTCCCTGCGTGCGCTTAATGGAATTATCAATCAGCGCGTCAACGGATTCCTGAAGCATGCGTTTTTCGTTTCGCACAATTACTTCCGGCGCTTTGATTTCAAGCAGCTTTTTCAAGCGGTTGTTTCTGTTAATCACGCGCCTGTAAAGATCGTTTATGTCTGAAGTTGCGTGCCTCCCTCCTTCCAATTGCACCATTGGGCGAAGCGCCGGCGGGATCACCGGAATAACGGAAAGAAACATCCACTCCGGCCGCACGCCCGACCTGGCCATTGATGCGGCCAAGCGCAATCTCCTTAAAATCCTTTTTTTCTGCAAAGGCGTCGCCGTCTCCAACTCAATTTTCAAACCGGAAGCCAAAGCGCCCAAATTAATTTCCGAACAAAGCTTGCGCAGGGCTTCGGCGCCGATGCCGGCTTCGAAAACATTTGCGTATTTAAGGCTGAAGCGGTGATATTCTACTTCGGAAATTACGGTTCTTTCTTGCAAAGCTTTGATTTCCGCGACAGTAACGTCATAAAGATTTTTCAACGTATCGCGCTCTGCGGCTGAAACGGATTTTGATTTGGATTTAAATTCTTTTTCAACCGCCGCCAAAATTTCTTTTCGCGCTCTTTCGTTAATATGAGTTACAACATAACCGCCGAAATAAATAACGCGCTCAAGATCTGCAACAGACATATCCAGTAAAAGTCCGACGTGCGACGGAACGCCCCTCAAAAACCAAATGTGCGACACTGGCGAGGCCAAATCAATATGACCCATGCGCTCCCTCCGTACAATTGATCTGGTAACTTCAACGCCGCATTTATCGCAAACAATGCCCTTGTATCTCACGCGCTTATATTTCCCGCAATAACATTCGAAATCCTTCTCCGGCCCGAAAACGCGCTCATCAAAAAGCCCGTCCTTTTCAGGCCTCTGCGTGCGGTAGTTGATTGTTTCTGGTTTGGTAATCTCTCCTCTGGACCAACTCAAGATTTTTTCCCGGGAAGCCAGCCTGATCGATAGAGATTTAAAATCCGTAATTTTTTGCGTTGTTTCTGTCATCTAAATATTAATTACTCTGCTTCAATAAATTCTTCAAGGCGCTCCCTGTCTTTAATTTTTGCTCTATTCTTTAATTTTTCCTCTTCAAAATCCTCCGCCGCGCTTACGACGCCTCTTAACTCAACATCTAGCGCTAAACCCTTAAGCTCGTTTATTAAAACATGAAACGACGCGGGAACATTGGGCGCGCGGAATGGTTCTCCTCTGATAATCGCGTCGTAAGCGGCCGCCCTGCCCAAAACGTCATCGGATTTAATGGTAAGCATTTCTTGCAAAGTATGCGCCGCACCGTAACCCTCCAAAGCCCAGACTTCCATTTCTCCGAAACGCTGGCCGCCGCCTTGAGCTTTGCCTCCCAAAGGCTGTTGAGTTATTAAAGAATAAGGGCCTATTGAGCGCATGTGAATCTTATCCTCAACCATATGTGAAAGCTTCATCATATAAATCATTCCTACTGTTATTTTTTGGTCAAATTCTTTGCCGGTGCGGCCGTCGAAAAGCTTGACTTTGCCGTCTTCCGGCAAACCTGCTTTTTTTAACTCTCCTTTGATTTCCGCTTCGGTCGCGCCCGCAAGAGCTGGCGTTATCGCCATGTATCCCAACTTATCGGCTGCCCAGCCTAAATGCGTTTCTAAAATTTGGCCTATATTCATGCGCGAAGCAACGCCCAAAGGATTTAAAATTATATCCACAGGAGTTCCGTCCGCCAAATAAGGCATATCCTCTTCCGGCAAAATGCGGGAAATGACGCCTTTGTTGCCGTGTCTGCCGGCCAATTTGTCGCCTGAAGAAACTTTTCGCATCTCCGCGACCTCAACACTGATTTGCTTGATAACGCCTGTTTCCAGCTTGTCTCCTTTCTCGCGCGAAAAAATCTTTATTCCGACAACCCTTCCGTGTCTGCCGTGCGGCATCCTGAAAGAAGTATCTTTGACATCCCGCGCCTTTTCGCCAAAAATCGCCCGCAGCAATCTCTCTTCCGGAGTCAAATCGGATTCGCCTTTCGGCGAAATTTTACCAACCAAAATATCGCCGGATCTCACTTCGGCTCCGACTCGGACAATGCCGTCTTCGTCCAAGTCTTTTAACTTTTCTTCTCCGACATTAGGAATGTCGTGCGTCGTAATTTCCGGGCCGAGCTTTGTATCGCGCACATCCACCGCATAATCTTCTATAAGAATGGAAGTAAAAGCGTCGTTTTTTACCAAACGCTCCGAAAGAATAATGGCGTCTTCAAAATTGGCGCCTCCCCACGAAAGAAACGCCGCCAATAAATTTTGCCCCAAAGCCAGATGCCCTCTGTCGGTAAGCGAAGCGTCTGCCAATACGTCTCCTTTTTTAACACGATCCCCGACTTTAACGGACGGCCGCTGGTGAATCAAAGTAGATTGGTTGGAACGGACAAAATTAACAAGCTCATATTTTTTCTCATCGGTCTTGCGCCGGGATTTTTCGTCTGAACGCACGGTAATAGAACTTGCGTCAGCCGCGCTTACAACGCCGTCAGCGTCAGATAATACCAATCTCCACGAATCGCGCGCTGCTTTTTCTTCCGCTCCGGTAGCAACCAATGGAGCTTGCGGGCGGATGCAGGGCACGGCCTGCCGCTGCATGTTTGAACCCATCATCGCGCGAGTGGAATCGTCGTGCTCCAAAAACGGGATTAACGATGTCGCGATAGAAAAAGCTTGTTGCGGAGAAACGTCCATATAGTCTATTTCTGCGCGCGGAATTAAAGTCGGCTGCCCTCCTGCTCTGCCTTCAACCTCATCGGCCAGAATATTGCCGCTTGAGTCCATCGAAGCGCTGGCTTGGACAATCTTGTGCCTGGCCTCGCCAAACGCTGTCAAATAATGAATTTCTTTTGTTATTTTGCCTCCGTCAACTTTCATGTAAGGAGTCTCCAGTATGCCGTATTCATTTACGCGGGCGTACCCTGCCAAATAATTTATAAGGCCGATATTCGGTCCTTCGGGCGTCATAATTGGGCAAAGCCTGCCGTAGTAAGAAGGATGAACATCTCTGACTTCGAAACCCGATCTCTCTCTTGTAAGGCCTCCGGGCCCTAAAGCAGAAACGCGCCGCTTGTGCTCCAACTCGGCTAAAATATTTGTTTGATCCATAAACTGCGAAAGCTGGTTGGTCATAAAAAATTCGGAAATTACGGCGGAAAAAGGACGGGCGTTTAAAAGTTGCGCTGGAGTTACGGTAGCCAGATCAGAAGTGGACATCCGATCTTTAATCGTGCGCTCCATGCGCGCAAGCCCTATGCGCAATCTCTGCTGGAGCATCTCGCCCACGGAGCGCACCCTTCGGTTGCCAAGATTATCAATATCATCAGGCATAGCCTGCAAGTTGTTGTTTAATGAGATAATTTCCGAAATAATGGCGACCAAATCCTCTTTGCTTAAAATTCGCATTTTTTTTGATTTCGCGTCCGCGAGCGCCGGCAGGCGTTGAATTAATTTATATCTGCCGACTTCCGAAATATCGTACCGCTCCTGGCCGAACATCAATCCGACAAGTTCTCTGGCATTCTCGGGAGTTGCAAGCTCTCCCTGGCGGACGCGCTTAAATATCTCGATGTAAGCGTCGTCCGCTGTTTTGGTTGAATCTTTCTCCAAAGTTTTTTTAATAAAAGAAAGTTCTCCGTTATCAATCGCTTCAAAAGCGGATTTTATATCTTCAATTTTTTCCATGCCGAAAACTTTAAGAAGAGCTGTGGAAGCAATTTTTCTCTTGCGGTCAATTTTTACGTAAATTGCCCCGTCGGATTCGGTTTCAAACTCCAGCCATGCGCCGCGCGACGGAATAACTTTGGCGCCGAACAGCTTTCTGCCGCGGAATATATTCGCGTTAAAATAAACCCCCATCGATCTGGCGAGCTGAGATACAATCACGCGCTCAACGCCGTTGATAAGAAAAGTCCCGCGCGGCGTCATAAGCGGCAGGTCGGCAAGAAAAACCTCTTGCTCTTTTTTTTCTCCGGTGCGTTTATTTAAAAGTCTTGTTCGGATTCTCAAAGAAGCTTCATAAGAAAGATTGTTTGTCCGCGCGTAGTTTTCATCAAATTTCGGCTCGTCAAAAGAGTAATCCAAAAATTCAAGCGCCAGCTCTTCGTCGGTGTAATCGAAAACCGGAGAAAATTCATCTAAAATTTCCTTGAGGCCGTGCTTCAAAAGCCAATCGTATGATTTTAACTGCATTTCCGCGAGGTTAGGGGGGGTCGTGAACGGTTCCCGCCAGCGCGAGAAATACTTTTTTGGTATAGACATTTTTGGCTATAAAAAACGCAAAACAGCCCTTTAATCCACAATTAAAAAAGGGCCTTATTTAACTCTCTTTAGGTGCCGACTTTAGTATTCAAAGCAATAGGACTAATGTTATTCGCCTATTAAAATACCGTCAATAGGGCCTCCTGTGGATAACTCCTATTGACGCGTTTTTGTATGCTAGCAAATAGCAGAAATGTTGTCAAGCCAATTGGCGGCCGCACTCACCAATTTGACTTTTATCTTATTGGCTGTATACCATTACATCCATGACCCAGAATATCCGCGAATTAAAAATAGATGATAAAGATTTTCCGGCGGTTTTGCGCGAAATCCCTTTTCCGCCGAAGAAGCTTTACGTTTGGCCATCTAACTTCCCCTCCTTCACTAAAGCTACGGAGGGCAAGCATTTCCTTTCCATAGTTGGCACTCGCAGAAACTCCGCGTACGGCGAGGAGATTCTAAGAAAAATTATTGCTGGTTTAGCGCCTTATGGTTTTGTAACCGTAAGCGGGATGGCAACTGGAATTGATACGATTGTCGCAAAAGCAAGTTTGGAAAACAAAATCCACACGATTGCTGTTTTGGGCTCCGGCCTCGCGCGCGAAGCATTTTATCCTCCGAAAAATTGGCGTCTCGCAGAACATATTGTAGAAACCGGAGGCGCCGTAATTTCCGAATACGACAACGATATGAAAGCGACTCTTTGGAGCTTCCCGCAAAGAAATCGGATCATCTCCGGCCTCTCCCCGGCAACGCTTATTGTGGAAGCTCCGGAAAAAAGCGGCGCATTGATTACGGCGAAATTTGCATTAGACCAAAACCGCGACGTGCTTGCCGTCCCGGGCAGCGCATTTTCCTCAAACTCCGTAGGTACAAACCGCCTCATCAAGCAAGGCGCGGCTCTCGTAGAATCGGCGGAAGATGTTTTGAGGGCTTACGGATTAGAATTAAGCGGCTCGGGCGCCATGGGCGACCGAGCCGCAAATCTACAACTTTCGCCGGAAGAAAATAAAATTTTAGAGGCGCTGGTTGAACCAATGAACATTGATTCGCTCATCAGAAAAAGCAAAATACCGACTCAAGCCGCGCAGTCCGTAATCGGGCTTTTAGAAATCCGTGGTATTATTAAAAAGATCGGCACAGAATATACAAAAATTATTTAATGAAATTAATTATCGTTGAATCCCCGACAAAGGCAAAAACAATTTCCCGATTTCTTGGGAAAGATTCCGCCACGGCGGATAAATTTGTTATTGAGTCCAGCTACGGACACGTGCGCGATCTGCCGAAATCCCAGCTTGGGGTGGATGTTGAGCATAATTTTCAACCAAAATACATAATCCCGCTAAAAGCAAGAAAAAATGTGAGCGCGTTGAAGCAAAAAGCGGCGAAAGCAGAAAAAATAATCTTGGCTACAGATGAAGACCGCGAAGGCGAGGCCATCGCCTGGCATTTGATTTCAGCGCTGGACCTTAAAGACCGGCCCGGAGATAATATTGAAAGGATTGTTTTTCATGAAATTACCGAGCGGGCCATAAAAGATGCCCTTAAAAATCCGCGCGAAATTGATATGCATTTGGTTGACGCCCAGCAGGCGCGGAGAATCTTGGACCGCCTCGTAGGCTACAAGCTTTCTCCTTTTTTGTGGAAAAAAATACGCTCCGGCCTTTCTGCAGGCCGCGTGCAATCCGTGGCCGTGCGTCTGATTGTTGAGCGCGAGAGGGAAATCCAAAAATTCACCGCCCAAGAATATTGGTCCGTGGAAACGGAACTTACAAAAAAAAGCGAGGATAAAAAATTCAAAGCCCGGCTGATTAAAATCGGTGACGAAGCGATAGGTCGATTAGCGATTAAAAACGCGGACGAAGCGAAAAAAATAACCGACGAGCTGGCGGGAGCTGAATACAAAGTAGTTGAAGTTGTAAAAAAAGAAGTCCGTCGCGCGCCGGCTCCGCCGTTTACCACATCCACCTTACAGCAAGAATCCGCGAAAAAGCTGGGATTTTCGGCCAAGCAGACGATGATTCTCGCCCAGCGGCTCTACGAAACCGGCGTAATCACTTACATGCGCACAGATAGTTTAAACATAGCGCAAGTTGCTTTGATCCAAACGCAGGAAGTCATAAAAAATAATTTTGGCAAAGAATATTGTCTGGATCAGCCGCGATTTTACCAAAATAAATCAAAGGGCGCGCAGGAAGCCCATGAAGCCATCCGGCCGACCGATTTATCTCGTCTGCCAGAAAGTTTGCGGAAGCTGGACGTCGGCCAGCTGAAACTTTACAACTTGATTTGGAAGCGTACGCTCGCTTGCCAAATGCAAGCCGCGATTTTAGATCAAACCGCCGTGGATATTTCTGCCAGTCAAAGATATGCGTTTCGCGCCAATGGCCAAGTCATTAAGTTTGACGGTTTTATTAAAGTTTACACCGAAACAAAAGAGGAGGGCGAAAAAGCTGAAGACAGCGATTACGAGGAAGGCCGGCTCCCGGAATTATCCGCCGGGGAAGCGCTGGATTTTGTTAATTTAATCAAAAGCCAGCATTTCACGGAACCGCCGCCGCGCTACACCGACGCCTCGCTCATTAAAACGCTTGAAAGTTATGGTGTTGGCCGGCCATCAACGTACGCTCCGACGCTAGCGACAATTCAAGACCGCGGCTATGTGGAAAAGGAAGATAAAAAATACAAGCCGACCGAAATCGGTTTTTCCGTCAATGATATGTTGGTTGAAAATTTCCCGGAAGTGATTGATATTAATTTTACCTCTCATATTGAAGAAGAGTTTGACCAGATCGCCGAAGGAAAAATGGGCTGGACGCCGGTGATTCAGGAATTTTACGCGCCGTTCAGTAAAAATCTGAAAGAAAAAATGGAGAGCGTTGAACAGCTGACGGAGGAATCCGACACGCCGTGCCCGCATTGCGGAAAAATGATGCTTGTTAAATTCGGCAGATTTGGCAAATTTTTAGCCTGCCCGGATCCGGAAAGCAAGATCACGCTTCCCATGCCAGAGGAGGCCGCCAAAATTAAACAACTTCAGGAAAAAACCGCTGGAGAGTTGTGTCCCATTTGCGGGAAACCGATGGAAGTAAAACGCGGCAGGTTCGGATATTTCCTCGGCTGTGTTGATTACCCAAAATGCAAAGGCATTACGAAAATTCAAAATAAAACCGGCTTTAAATGCCCTAACTGCCGGCAGGCAGGTCTAACTCCAATCGGCGATATTGTTGAAAAAAAATCCCGCGGGCGGGGCAGAGTTTTTTACGCCTGCTCGCGCTTTCCGGATTGCGCGTTTTTGATGGGTAAAAAACCGGAAAGCCAAGCCGATCTTGACGAAGCGCTCGCGCAATGGAAATTAAAACCTCCGAAAAATAAAAAGTGGCAGGCAAAGAAAAAAGCCCCCGAAGAAGCTTAAATTATTTTCCGTCGCCTTCGCGCCCGGCAAGTTTGTGAAAAAGGATTTTTAGGCGGACGGTATTTTCGAAAGCTACTCTAGTAATATCTACAAAATCAGACGGCAAGTGATTGTATTCTAAAAAACAACGCCAAGGATAATCGATGCGGTGTTTGCCAGCACACCAAGCAAATTCATCACAAAAAAATACCGAACAATAGAACAGCGCCGAGATATTATATGCCCCTGTTAAAGTATGTGTTAATGCGTTAGTACACATTTCTTGCCACCTTAAATTATGAACAGGGCAAGCGTCGCTCTCGGGCTTATGCTCCCCGCACCATTTGGGTTTTTCTGGTACTGGCGGATCTTCCAGTTCGTCATAGCCCTCTTTCTCTCCGAATACAATCAGATTTTCAGAAAACCATCGCGGTACCCTTTTTTTCATTTTTCCATCGCCTTTCTGCCTCAAAACTAGCAGACATATAATCGGTTGTCAATTGCAAAGCCGCGCGCTACATTTAGTATACAAATGTCTTGGGAAGAATACGAAAAAAAACTGCGGGAGTTGGGATATAAAGACGAGGCCCTAAAAATTATCAAGCCCGCTTTTGAGTTTGCCGAAAGGGTACATGCCGAGGAAAAACGCGAATCCGGAGAGCCGTATTTTACGCACCCCGCCGCTGTTTCTTTAAAAATCGCGGAGCTGAAGCTGGACGCAGACACCGTTGCCGCGGCGCTTTTGCATGATGTCATGGAAAATCAGGGAATAAAAACGGAAGAGTTAAAAAAGCGATTTGGCGGAGAAATCGCTTTTTTGGTTGAGGCCGTAACCAAGGTGGAGCGCGTTCAGTATAAAGGCATTGAGCGCGCCGCGGAATCCCTGCGCAAAATGTTTCTGGCGCTCGCCGAAGACATCAGAGTCGTTATCATAAAACTTACGGACAGAATACATAACATGGAAACGCTGTCTTATCTTCTGCAAGAAAAACAAAAAAGAATCGCGCTGGAAACTCTGGAACTCTATGCGCCGCTTGCCGACAGACTAGGCATGTGGGAAACGAAAGCGAGGCTTGAAGACCTTGCTTTTCCTTATGTGCATCCGGACGAATACAAATGGCTGGCGGGTCAGATTAAACATCGTAGAGAAGAAAGAGAGAAATATTTAGAGAGACTTAAACCAATCGTCGAACTTGAATTAAAAAAAGAAAATATCCAGCCGGTTAAAATAATGTATCGCGCGAAACATCTCTTTAGCATCTGGAAAAAATTGATTAAGTACGAAATGAATTTCGACAGAATTCTGGACTTGGTCGCCATGAGAATTATTTTAAAAAACAACGAAGACTGCTACCGCGCGCTTGGCATCATCCACCAACTTTGGCGACCGCTTCCCGGAAGAATAAAAGACTATATTGCTCTTCCAAAACCAAACGGGTACAGATCGTTGCACACGACCGTCTTCGGCCCGGAAAAACAGAAGATAGACTTTCAGATACGGACTGACGAGATGGACAAAGAAGCGGAAAGCGGCATCGCCGCGCACTGGTTTTACGAATCGTCCGGGAAACAAGCCAAAAAACTTGATGACAAAAGATTTGCTTGGGTGCGCCAATTGAAAGAATGGCAAAAAGAGCATATTGGCGATTCTTCGGCGGATACGCTTTCCGCTTTAAAGATTGATTTTTTTAAAGATAGAATTTTTGTGCTCACCCCGAAAGGAGACGTGATTGACCTTCCGGACGGCGCAACGCCGATTGACTTCGCATATCATATACATTCCGATATCGGGGATAGCGCGTCAGGCGCCAAAGTAAACGGCAAAATGGTGCAATTTTCACATCAGTTGAAATCCGGCGATACAGTGGAAATTTTGACTCAAAAAAATAAAAAACCGACCGCTGATTGGCTTGATTTTGCCAAAACTTCACTGGCAAAAAACCGCATAAGGTCTTTCTTGCGAAAAGAAGGCATTAAAGAAGGCACGCGCGCCAAGGGCAACAAAGAAACGTTGGGGGCGATAATAACCGCAAAAGATCGCGTAGGGCTGCTGCGCGACATCTCTTCAGCATTTTCCAATTTAAAAATCAATATTACAGAAACAAAATCAGGCGCCTTGTCCCGCGACCACCATCGCATTATAATTAGTTTTCAACCAAAAAAGAGCGTGCCGCACTCCAAAATCCTCATGGCGCTTCGCCAAATCAAAAACGTAGAAGCTGTTGTGATATCCGCCAAAGGCGGATCAGCCTCGGGCTGAAAAGAAGCCAAGAGCTAAGCCGTCATTGCCATTGGCGGGACAATGCGCTCAGAGATTGACTTGAGCTCCTCTTCGGAAAAAAATTCGATTGAGATTTTACCTTTGAGCCCCCTGCGCTCAATATTTACTCTTGTGCCTAACGCGTTTTCCATGCGCTCCTGAAGCATTCTGGTTTCCGGATCAAGCGCGGCTCTAGCGCGATCTTTTGCGATGTTTCTGGCGGCCAGCTCCGCGTCTCTTACAGAGAGTTTATCCGCCATTATTTTTGTATAAAGATTTTTTTGATCTTCGGGATGGGAAGCCAGCATAAGAAGCGGCCGCGTATGCCCCTCTGTAATAGCGCCAACAGCAACTCCCTGCCGCATCTCTTCCGGCAAAGTTAAAAGCCGCAAGGTGTTAGCCACAACCTCCCTGCTTTTCCCAACTCTAGCGGCCACTTCCCTTTGCAGCATTCCGAACTCGTCAACCAATTTTTTAAACGCAAGAGCTCTGTCAAGCGGGTTTAAATCCTCACGCTGAAGATTTTCGATAAGCGCGATTTCCAACTTGGCCTTGTCGTTTGTTTCTTCGCGGATCACAGCAGGGATATGCGGAATGCCGGCCATTCTTGCCGCTCTCAATCTCCGCTCGCCGGCGAGCAATTCGTATTCCACGGACAAAACCTGCCCAGTCCCAGCGCCGCTGATTTCCTTTCTTGTAACAACAACCGGCTGCAAAACGCCGTATTCGCGGATGGATTCAGCGAGCTCTTTTAAAGCCGCTTCATCAAATTCCCGCCTCGGCTGAAACGGATTTGGCTTGATTTTCTCAAGCTCTATCCAAAACACGGATTCTTTCCTTTTTTCTTGTATATTTTGGTCCATAAAATTTTAATTTTTGCCCGAGGTGGGAGTTGAACCCACAAGTCCGTAAGGACATACGATTTTGAGTCGTACGCGTATGCCAATTCCGCCACTCGGGCTCAATTCTCGGGACTTTTATTAATCTTAAATTTTTTAAATAAAAATTCAAGTAGCCAAGCGCTTAAAATCCCAACCGCCGCTCCGCCCAAAATATCCGAGGGCCAGTGGAGGCCGGCCGCGACGCGGCCAACGCCGATTGATAGAGCCGCAAAAAAAAATAAAATGCTTGTTTTTGGGTAGTAAAAATACACTGCTGCCGCAACTGCAAAAGATAGTGAAGCATGCCCGGACGGAAATGAACCGCCTCCGGAGTGCTCTATTAATTGCCTTGCGCCCTCAAGAGTTTCAAACGGCCGCGGACGATTATAAAAAAAACGAATGATTTCTGCAACACCAAGGCGCGCAACTGCCGCGGAGGCAAAAGCAAAAATAACCATTTCAACATTTCGCCTCAAGTATTGCCTAAACTTCGGCAAAAAACTAAAAAGTATAAATAAGACCAGCGTACCAATCATTATATACCATAGCGCCACGGTTCTAAACCAAATCGCCCAATCAAAAAATTGGCTAATTCCAACCCACGAATTCAGCCACAGAAATATCGCGAGATCAATTTGATTCATAACCACATTGTATACGCCATTGACACCAAAAACAAATCACCCCCGGACTACATCCGGGGGTTTTTTATCGCCCGAGCAATTTCTTCAACAGCCCAATCTCTTCTTCTTTTAGCCTGATATGCAAATCGTAGGATGCGCGGTCTACGGGGTCTTCGCTTTTTGCGTATTTTTCGGCTTTCTCTTTAAATTCGGCTAAATCTTTTTCAGCAAGCAAAAGCTCCCCTTCCCACTTTTCTTTCAGCGCCTTCTCCCTCTTTTCTTGCCCTTCTGCTTTCATATACTCACCGAAAGATTCATACGGCTTCGACTCTGGCGCGGGAGTTACCGGCAGCTCTGCCGGCTTTTCTTCTTTTTTTTTCTCCATCTCTGTAATCGCGCCCCCAAGCTCCTTCACAACATCTTCTATGGCGTCTCTTATACCAGTCAAGTCTTGTTTCCCCACATTTTCCGGCTGTTCTGTCATTATTCTAACATAGCGCATCGAGCTAAAAAGAAAAGCCCATCTCGGGGCTTATTCCGCTTCCTCTTTCCACCAATTGAATTTTGTGCCTATCTGAAACAGTTTTTTGACGGAACTGGAGGCGTATTTTTTGCCGATAAGCTTTTCCATCCGCGAAATAGTTTCATCCCGCTTGATAGCCAGCACAGCTCTTAGTCTCCGGCCGTCGCAGCGGATATTTTCATGCTTGTCGAAAATGTGCCCTCCGTGATGCTCAATGTTAAACGCCGTATCAACAAAAGTGACTTTATCAATTTTGCCGGCAAGACGCATAGCTGCTTTGTCCGCGATTTGCTCCCACTTTTTCCCTCCGAATCCGGATTCCCATTTAAGCTTGCCGAAAGCAATCTGTGCGCTCTTAAAAAATGAAAGCGCGGATTCGCACGTTGCCACATTTTTTTCCAAATACTGCAAAAGTTTGTCATCATCATCCGGGATTCCTTCAAGCAACGTCCATGCAATCTTTTCCACTTTCTTGTCCGGAGTTTTAATCTCATCTTTATTTTGAAGTTCCGAGGCCACGGCTAACGGGAAGTAAGCGAGAAAAATTTTTTCCAATTCCTCAACGACCTCTTCGTAAACTTCGCCGATGTTTTTTACAAACTCCTCGCGCCATTTAATAAACGCTCTTCCGCCTTCGGACTCCATATCGGCTATATGCTTCATTGCTACAAGCAGATAAAAATCGGTGCAAAAACCGATTAGGTCAGTCTTCTTTTTAAGCAAATCGTAGTTAATGTTGCCCTTTGGTTTATCTATCTTTTTTACCGGCATTTAAAAAAAACGGCTTCTGTAGCGAGGATAACATAAAATCATTTAATAACCTAATGAGCCGTAGCGTCTCTCTTGGTTGTAATTTGGAGTATTTTATTTTCCGCTTTCGACGCCGAGTTTAAGTTCAAGATATTTAACGCGACCCATTAAGTCTTCGAATTCAATCCGCGAAACCATCTCTTTTCCGATTTGGGCAACCTCGTGCTCCACCGTAGATAATCTGGCATTCATGTGGCTAAGCTCCGAGGCAACTTGTTCAAACCGTTTATCAACTTGTTCAAAACGCTTATCAACTTGTGCGAAGCCCTTATCCATCTTGTCATTAACCGCGTCAAATTTACCGCCGACTTCGTCAAAGCCGCGCCTTACCATCCCGGCCAAATCTTCTATTGTTACTTTTTCCAGCATATTTAAAGTTTATTCCCCTTAAAATATCTCGTCAAATTTTTTATTTTACAAAAACTGCACTAGTAGCAAGGCAACGATATTGACCACCTTAATCATTGGATTGATCGCGGGACCGGCGGTGTCTTTGTACGGATCACCGACCGTATCTCCGGTGACGGCGGCCTTGTGCGCGTCCGACCCTTTGCCTCCATAATTGCCCTCCTCAATGAATTTTTTAGCGTTGTCCCACGCGGCTCCTCCTGAAGTCATTGATATTGCCATAAAAAATCCTGTGATAATTACTCCGATTAAAAGCCCGCCCAAAGCTTGCGGTCCAAGAAAAAATCCTACGATGATCGTCACAAAAATCGGCAAGATAGCCGGTAATATCATTTCGCGCAGAGCCGCCCTTGTCACAATATCCACCGCGCGCGCATAATCAGGTTTTGCCGTTCCTTGCATAATGCCAGGTATTTCTTTAAACTGCCTTCTTACTTCCAAAACCACGGCGCCAGCGCTTTTGCCAACCGATTTCATCGCTAAAGATCCGAAAACATAAGGAAGCGCAGCCCCCAAAAATAACCCGGTTATAACGAGCGGATCCGACAGCTCAAAAACTGCGGATATATTTTTTAAAAGCAGATCGGACGCATACGCAGAAAAAAGAACCATTGCCGCAAGGCCTGCTGAAGCGATTGCATATCCTTTTGTAACAGCTTTTGTCGTGTTGCCTACTGCATCCAGCAGATCCGTTACCTCGCGGACATTTTTTGGGAGGCCGGCCATCTCGGCAATACCTCCGGCGTTGTCAGTAATCGGGCCGAAAGAATCAATCGCGACTATAATTCCTGCCATTGAAAGCATTGAAACCGCGGAGAGCGCGACTCCATAAAGCCCGGCAAAATAATAAGCAAGATACGCAGCAAAGGCTATAAGCACGGCCGGCAGCGCAGTTGATTCCAAAGACATGGCAAGCCCCATAATAATATTCGTGCCGTGTCCGGATTTTGAACTTTCAGCAATAGATTTAACCGGGCGGAATTTTTTAGAAGTGTAGTATTCGGTAATAAGAACAATTCCCAAAACCACAATGAGCCCCACAAGAGCGGAGAAAAAATACCAAATCGGCGAACCAGGGATTTTTATAATATTCGCGAACATGCCGCCAAATTCGGCCTCGCCCGGCTTTGCCACAAGCTTCTGAATCGCCCAATAAAATCCGGCGGCGGACAAGATTCCCGCAGCCGCCAATCCTTTATAAAGTCCTAGCATAATTTTTGAAGAATCAGATATTCGCACGAAGAAAAATCCTATTATAGAAGCCCAAATAGCAAGCGCGCCCAAAATTAAAGGAAGCAAGGTTGCTGCGTCCGCTCCGGCAAAAACGGAGCCGCCCAAAAGCATTCCAGCAATCAAAGTAACAGCGTATGTTTCAAAAAGATCGGCGGCCATACCGGCGCAGTCCCCGACGTTGTCGCCAACATTATCTGCAATCACCGCCGGATTTCGAGGGTCGTCTTCCGGAATTCCTGCTTCTGTTTTTCCAACCAAGTCAGCTCCAACGTCAGCTGCTTTTGTATAAATTCCTCCGCCCAAGCGCGAGAAAACGGAAATCAAAGAGCCGCCGAATCCAACACCGACTAAAGCAGCAAGATCCCGTGCCCACAACCAAAATCCTGCAACTACCAAAAGACCAAGACCAACAACCAAAAATCCCGTGACGGATCCGCCGCGAAAAGCGAGAGAGAAGGCTCGGCTCAAACCCGTTTTTGCCGCTTCAGTTACGCGCACGTTGGCCATAACAGCGGTTTGCATGCCCAAAAATGCGGCGAGCGATGAGGCTAAAGCGCCAACCGCGAATCCTAAAACGATTAAATTTCCCAAAAAATACCAAAGCGCCGCCGCGATTACGGCACCGACTATAAAAACTGATTTAAACTGCCTTTTTAAAAAGGCGCGCGATCCTTCGCGGATTGCTTCCGCGATCTCACGCATCTTCTCATCTCCTTCCGGTTCCTTTTTCATCGAAGAGCGCAAAATCAGCGCGAAAAGTATTGAAATAATAGATGTCCCGATAGCAAAATATTCAATGGTCATAATGATTATTAGTATGTGCTAAAATTAGAGTAATGGCAAGTTTGGAAAAATTAAAAAAGGAGTTTTTGGAGTATCTGGAAATTGAAAAGGGGCGGGCGGTGAAGACTGTGGAAAATTACGACAGATATCTAAAGAGATTTTTTGAATTTGCCAAAATCGCTGAGCCGAAAAATATCACTGAGGATTTGGTGAGAAAATACCGGCTTTATCTTAACCGCGCTAATTTAAATAAGCCAACACAAAATTATCACGTTATTGCGCTCCGGATGTTTCTAAAATACTTGGCGAAAAGAAATATTGAGTCGCTGGATGCTGAAAAAATTGAGCTGGCAAAACTTCCCGAAAGAGAATTGGATTTGCTGGACATAAGCGATTTAGAAAGATTACTTGCTGCACCAACAAAAAATTCTCCAAGAGCGATTCGTGACAAAGCGATTTTAGAAATGTTTTTTTCAACGGGACTCCGGATCTCGGAGCTTTGTAATTTAAAAATTGATGAAATAAATTTAAAAAGAGGGGAATTTTCCGTCCGCGGAAAGGGCGGAAAAATCAGGGTTGTTTTCTTGTCCGATCGCGCCAAAAGCGCGCTGGCAAACTATTTAGAAAAAAAGGGCGGGGTCGCCGATGAAAAATTATTTCCAATGACTCCGCGCTCAATCCAAAGAATGATAAAAAAATACGCTATAGCGGCCGGTATTACAAAAAAGGTTACTCCGCACGTTCTGCGCCACGCTTTCGCAACAGACCTTTTGCAAAACGGGGCCGATCTCCGCTCGGTCCAAGTCATGCTTGGACATGCCAACATTTCTACCACGCAAATTTACACCCATTTTACGGATAAACAATTAAAAGAAGTGCACAAAGCGTTTCATGGGAGGAGGCGGCATTAAACCTCACCCCTGGCCCCTCTCCTTCGTAAGGAGAGGGGGGGAATTGTGGGGCGTAGTATAAACATAATCTATGACACAAATTTTCAACAAAAGATCGCAAATTATAAAACGCAAGCTACTTCGCAGAAACACGTCGCTTCCCGAAAATATTTTGTGGCAGGCGTTAAGAAACAGAAAAGCGAGCGGCCAAAAATTTAAGCGGCAATTCAGTATTGGAAGATATGTCGTGGATTTTTATTGCCCCGAGTTGCAATTAGTACTAGAAATTGACGGGTCTTACCATGCAGAAAAATCTACGAAGGATTACGATTCGGAAAAACATAGATTCGTTGAATCTTTGGGGTTAAGTTGCTTGCATTTTAAAAATAAAGACGTAGAAAAAAATATTAATAGCGTTATAGATAAAATAAATTCATTTTCCCTCTCCTTACGAAGGAGAGGGCGCGCGTAGCGCGGGGTGAGGTTATAAAGAGAAATTATACAGAAAATGAAAACCCAGCACCAATTTTGATGCTGGGCGACCCGATGGGTCCTTAAAGATTTTTGAGAAAATCAGAGCAGCTTTCTCGGCAGGAGGTTTTGGGTAAGTCGGGCGGCATGGCGACGTTTCTCAAACTCGGCGCGAAGCGATCGGAACTCCGCTTCACGCTCCGCGGCGATCTGACACGCCGTTTTCTGCGGCTTAGTGAGATCTGGCAGATTGGTTATCGCCATCGCTTTTCGAAAAATCTCGAAAGCGTCGTGATTGGCATTCGCCAATTTGCTGAGCCGCGGAAATCTTTTTGACCACCGCCAGTGATCGTTTTCGCCCGGCGGGTTAATATCCACCCGCTCATCCAACTGGTCTAAAATCCACGCCTTCGCGAAAATTTCCATGGCGTCGCGGCCCAAGCAATCAATGGCGTTGAGAAGGCTACACACAGCGCCGTTGATTACAATTCGCAACTCTTCGCCTTTCAACGAATAGAGCCGATCAATGATGGTGTCGAACACCGATGGCTCGTCAGGCGCTTTATCGAAGTCTTCCACGGTGTCAAAATAAACCACCGCGTTCGGCTTAGTCTTATTGAGAATGCTTCGGCCGTGCACGCGTTTCACTCCAGCTTCCACTCCATCCTCTACGGAAACGTCAAACTCCTGAAAATCGATCGGCTCTTTCTTCATGGTATCCTCCTTATTATTGGTTGTTCTCCACTGTTTATTTCAAAATTTTTGCTTTTGCTCCCGATAGGGCCGCGGAGTAGATATGTGAGTGCTATGCCTGATTATTTTAAATGGCATGTTTATGCACTTCCATCCGCGGTCCTGGCGGAAGCAATAGCTTTACCCCCACACCAATTGCTCGTAGTTTAACGCACCAGAGCAATATTGGCGCTATGTTAGCTGGCTAAGGACAATTGGTGTGGGGGTTAATCTACCCCTAGTATACTCCTTTTTTGTAGACTTGTCAAGCCCCTTTGACAATGCTATAATAGGCCTAAACCCCAACACCAACGGGGTTGGTGTGGGGGTAAATAGTGCGCCCGTGGTGAAACGGACATCACGCTAGTCTTCGGAACTAGTATTGGGGGTTCAAATCCCTCCGGGCGCGTAAAAAAGATTTATGAATTTCACTATTCCAAAAGAAATAAGAGCAGCCGTCGCGATTTTGGGAAGCGCCGGTTTTAAGGCGTATCCGGTTGGCGGATGCGTGCGCGATCTTTTGCTTGGGCGGACACCGCAAGACTGGGATATTACCACCAATGCCAAGCCTGAAAAAATTCAAGAGCTTTTTCCGGAAAGTTTTTATGAAAATAAATTCGGCACAGTTTCCGTCCTTACAAAATCAGAAGATCCAAAACTGCGCACCATCGAGATTACTCCGTTCAGGTTGGAAGGAAAATATTCCGATAAGCGCCATCCGGATGAAATAAAATTCGCGGACAAATTGGAGGATGATTTGGCGCGAAGGGATTTTACAATAAATGCGATTGCAATGAATCTCGCGCCCGGGAAAACCACGCACGGCTCCTCGAAACCTGGTTTTGAGACTTCCAAAAAACCAGGTTTCTTCCCGCCGGGCGTGGTTGGTGAGGGCGCGAGCTTGATCGATCCATTTAACGGCCGGCAAGATTTGGAAAAAAAATTAATCCGCGCTGTGGGCAATCCCAAAGAACGCTTTGAAGAAGACGCCCTGCGCATTATGCGCGCGGTAAGACTTGCTTCCGAATTAAATTTCAAGATTGAAGAAAAAACCGGAGCCGCGCTTAAAGAAAAAGCGCATCTTCTGCGAGTTATCGCTCAAGAAAGAATTCGCGATGAGCTTTCCAAAACATTAATGGCCGCGCGCCCGTCATCCGGTTTGGAACTGGCTCGAGAGCTCGGAATATTAAAACTTTTTCTTCCGGAGCTTGAAGAAGGATGGCTAGTCGGCCAAAATAAGCACCACGTCTATACGGTTTGGGAGCATAATTTGAGATCCTTAGATCATGCCGCGAAAGAAAAGTGGCCTTTGGTCATCAGAATGTCAGCGCTTTTTCATGACATTGGAAAACCAAGAAGCAAGCGAGGCGACGGTCCGGACTCCACTTTCTACGGGCATGAAATAATAGGCGCGGGAATGGCGGCTAAAGCTCTTTCTCGCCTTCGCTACTCCGCGGAATTTACGGAGAAAGCCGCAAAACTCGTCAGATACCATCTTTTTTATTACAACGTTGACGAGGTTTCGGAATCTTCCGTGCGCAGGCTGATTTCTCGCGTAGGACCGGAAGATATGGAAGATTTGATACGCGTGCGTATTTGCGACCGCATCGGTTCGGGCGTGCCAAAGGCGGAGCCCTACAAACTCCGGCATTTCCGGTTTTTGGTTGAAAAATTGCAGAGAGATCCCGTTTCTGTTAAAATGCTAAAAATAAACGGCGATCGCATTAAGGAGCTCACTGGGCTTCCGCAAAGCATAAAAATCGGGCTGATTATTCATGCTTTGATGGACGAAGTTTTGGACGATCCAGAAAAAAACGCGCCGGAATATTTAGAAAAGCGCGCTACAAAATTGAACGCCTTACCGGACTCTGAACTCCAAAAGCTCGCCTCCGCCGGCCGCAACAAAAAACTCGGCTTGGAAGAAGAAGAGGTCGCCAAGATTAAAAAAAAACATTGGGTGAAATAACGGGGTGTAGTATACCGGTAGTACGTGCGCTTCGGGTGCGCAAAGACGGAGTTCAATTCTCCGCACCCCGACCAAAATAAAAACAACCTTGATGAAGGTTGTTAAGTCGCAGTCAAAAGTTAAATTATTGATTTCGCTTTAGACCATTTAATCAGCAGCGGGATCATGCATTCGCCCTCCATTTTTAGTATTTCAAGCGGAGTAAAGCCGGCAAATATGCCGTTTGAAAAAGACGTTGCCATCCAAAGATGCGGATTGTCTAAGTTATTTTTGAGTTCGCTTTCCAGCAATTTTTTCTTTTCTCGGCTAATGCCGCGTTTTGTGATTATTTCGTGTCCGAAGATTTTATCAACATATTCTCCAAACACATTATAAACCGCGCGGTAGCCATCTCTGCACAGACATTTCAAAGGAGTCCGTCCCGCCATGCGATCCAGCGGAGTAGTTAACCACATTTTAATTTCTTCGTCCGATCCGAATTTTTCTTTTAGCATTTTTAAAAAATAGTCGCGATCACCAGGCCCAATCGCGCTGTCCAATTTCAAATAATTTCCGAAAAGATACCAAGCGCAACTGTCGCGATGCGCTCCGAGTTGAGGATACTTTAAAGCCTTGGCTGAATTAAAATAGGTGCGGTCGGGAATGTTGTGATCAACGCGCGAGCCATCGGCGATAAAACACTCGTCCCCAATTTCTACGCCGCCCATTATATTAACATTTATACCCAACATGCACATTGCGCCAATTTTGGTTTTTTGCTTTGATACGCCATCATAATTGGCCACGCTCACTTTTTCGCTTATGTTGGTTAATGCGCCGATTTCCGCGTCTCTTACGCCGCAAAAATGCTTTGCCGTAACGCCTTGCCCCAAGAATGATCTTTTTATAGCAGGCCTTTCTCCTTCCGTAGAACCTATTTCGCACCAGTCAGAAATTACAGAATCAACGATTGCTCCGTATATTTTGCAAAATTTCCCGATTTTTGGATCTTTTATTTTGCATCCTATCCGTGACCCGAAGCCGATGTATCCGTCCCCTTCAATGCGCGAGCCGTCTTCAATTACGCATTCTCCGGCAAGCGTAATGCGCCCCGCGATAATCACATTGCGGTAGATTTTGATGTTTGTGCCGAAAAAAATCACACTATCTTCAATATGGCAATTTTCGGGGCTAGCTCCGTAAACCGGAACCAATGTGCCCTCACCGACCAATTTCTCCCATTCAGCCCACCATAAACGCTTGACCATTGTTACTCCTTTTTTCAAATCTTGTTCTAATATAGTTATATGCGTCCAACAAAAAAAAGCAAGACGAAAAATGTTGTAGTCATCGGCGGAGGCACCGGGACTTTTACGGTACTTTCTGCTCTTAAAGATTATCATCTGCATTTAACCGCCATAGTTTCCATGGCGGACGACGGCGGGTCAACCGGCGCGCTGCGCGACCAATACGGAGTTCTGCCGCCCGGCGATATAAGAAGAGCGCTTGTTGCGCTCTCCGCCAGCGATACGCTGCGCGATCTTTTTAACTACCGTTTTTTAAAAGGCGATCTGGCCGGTCATAATTTCGGGAACATTTTTTTAAGCGCGCTTGAGCAAGTTAAAGGAAACTTCGCTCTGGCAGTGGACGAAGCTTCGCGGGTGCTCAACATAAAAGGCAAAGTGTTGCCGGTAACATTGGATAATGTCCGGCTTTGCGCGCGTTTGGCGGACGGCAAAATCATTAATGGTGAAACGAATATAGACATTCCGCGCTCAAAAATTAGAGCGAGGATCTCCGAGATTTGGTTAAATCCTGCGGCGCGCGTTAATCCGGAAGCTAAAAAGGCTGTATTGACCGCCGACCTAATAGTTATCGGCCCCGGCGATCTTTACACAAGCCTGATTCCAAATCTCTTGGTCAAGGGGCTTCCGGAGGCAATTAAAAAATCGCGCGCCAAAAAAGTGTTTGTGTGCAATTTAATGACAAAGTATGGAGAAACCAACGGATTTAAAGCAGAAGACTTTGCGCAGAAAATTGAAAAATATTTGGGCCGCGGCGTTTTAGATTTCGCAATTTTTAACAATAAAAAACCACACCCGAAAATTCTCGCGAGATATAGAAAAGAAGGAGCAGAATTTATTGAACCACCCAAACCTCCCCCAACCCCCTCCTTCGTAAGGAGGGGGGCTAAAGAAAATTCCCTTCCCCCTTACGAAGGGGGAAGGGAGGGGTTGGGGGTTAAGTATCTTCCAAAATACATTTTAGCTGATCTTTTAGATAATGGTCCTTTCATCCGCCATAATCCCCGCCAAAAACTCGCCCGCGCATTGACAAGACTTTTAGATTCTTAAAAAGCATAGCGACCGTAAGAGGCCCGACACCGCCCGGGACTGGCGTGAAAAGCGAGGCTTTTTCTGCAACAGCTTGATCAACATCTCCAGAGAGTTTGCCGTTTGACTCCGACGTACCTACGTCAATTACTATAACGCCGTCTTTTACTATATCTGACTTGATCAAGCCCGGTTCGCCGACTCCGGAGACGATTATATCCGCGTTTATGGTATGCAGGGTTGGATCTTCGGTATTTTCGTCAATAACCGTGAGAGCCGCTCCTTGGTTCATCAACCATGTAGCGACTGGTTTTCCAGCAAGACGCCCGGCGCCGATGACGACGACTTTTTTGCCTTTCACATCAACCTTGTTTTTATCAAAAATATATTTAATCGCAGCGACAACCGGCGGCAAAATTTTGCCGCGGCCGGAAGAAAATAGTCCGATGCTTTTTGAAGAAAGCATGTCAGGATCTTTTTCTGGAATTATTCCATCCAAAATATACTGAGTGTTGATATGCGTTGGCAGAGGAAGCTGCACAATAACTCCGGCGTTTTCTTTAATATGAACGACTTCCGCCAATTTTTCGCGAAGTTTATTCGTAGTAATATCTGCAGGCAAATCATAAATCCTAACATCAATCCCAACCGCATCGCCAAACTTCTTTTTCTGCTCCAAAAATTTCTCTGTAACTTTGTCCTCGCCAACTTTTATTACTGCGAGCCGCAGTTTTTTATTTAATCTTAAAACCTCCGCTTTCAATTCGGCTTTTATTTCTTCCGCCATTTTTTTTCCGTCAATGACCGCCATGAGATTTTAAAATTTTATCTATTTTTTGAGCAATTTTTATCATGTCTTTTTCTTTCATGCCTTGGGTGGTCACAGCCGCTGTGCCAATGCGGATTCCGGAAGGGTCAAAAGGAGAGCGGGTGTCAAATGGAATGGTATTTTTGTTGACAATAATTTTTTCGGCTTCCAGAAGCTCTTGCGCTGTTTTGCCGGAAATGCCGCGCGCCCACGTGTCCACCAGAAACAAGTGTGAATCCGTGCCGCCAGAAACAATCCGCCAGCCTTTTTTCTGAAGTTCTTTTGCTAAAACCTTCGCGTTTTTCACAACTTGCTTTGCATATTTTTTAAACGCCGGAGTAGCGGCTTCTTTTAAACAAACAGCGATCGCCGCGATCTGGTTGATATGCGGCCCCCCTTGAAGCCCCGGAAAAACCGCGCGATCAATTAAATCGTGGAGCATGAAGCTTGAAGCATGAAGCTTAATTTTTCTTGAAAAAATTATCGCTGCCCTCGGCCCGCAAAGTGTTTTGTGAGTCGTTGTCATAACTACATCCGCATGCGGGAAAGGCGACGGATACGCTCCGCCGGCAACTAATCCCGCGAAGTGCGACATATCAACCATAAAAATTGCACCAACTTCATCGCAAATTTTTCTTAATTTTTTAAAATCAATGACTCGCGGATAAGCAGTAAATCCGGCGACTATCATTTTCGGTTTCTCGCAGCGGGCAATTCTGCGGATTTCATAGTAATCCAAAAGTTCTGTTTTTTTAGAAACACCGAAATGAATCCACTTCCAAAGTTTTCCTGTTGCCGAAACTTTATGCCCGTGCGTCAGATGCCCGCCCATAGAAAGCGACATTCCCATGATTTTTTGTCCTATCGGCACAAGCGCCAGATAAATCGCGAGATTCGCCGGCGACCCAGAATATGGTTGCACATTCACGCTCCATTTATTTTTTGAAAGTCCGAAAAGTTTTAGCGCCCGCTCTTTCGCCAAATTCTCAACTTTATCAACAATTTCATTTCCGCCATAATATCTTTTTCCGGGATATCCTTCTGAATATTTATTCGTGAAAACCGACCCAAGCGCCATAAGAACATCGCGCGAAACATAATTTTCAGACGCGATCAAATTGATAACGCCATTTTGCCGTTTTTCTTCCAACTTTATTAACCGCTCAATTTCTTTGTCTTTCATATTTTTCTTTCGCGCTTAAGAATATCGTGTGTGCCAGTGCGACGTAAAATGACCGAATCGCCAGCGTGCTGAAAAGTAAAACGGTAATCGCGTGTAATTCTGGCGTACCAAATTTCTGTTCCGGGCAATTTTCTGGCTCGGAGCGATGGATGCCGCGCGTTACTCATCAAAAGTTTTAATGCTTTATCCAGAGCTTGCTGAATTTTAGCAGGCAACTCGCCGTAATCCCTTTTGAATGGCTCGGTAAAAAGCAAGCTCACAAAATTTAGATCAATTATCGTTTTTTCTTAAGAAACAAAAGAAGTTTCTTAGAATTAGAAAATGGTCCGCTTATTTTTCCGGTGCGGATAGCCATATCTGCTTCAAATTCTTTCTTTTGCCATTCAGGAGTCCAAAACCATTCCTCACCTTTTCGGATTTGGATGGCTCTTTTTAAGGCGTTAAATGCTTCGTATTCTTTCTTAGGAATTAAAACCAGCTCCCTTTCTCTCTCGAGAGACTTGGGGTTAGGAATTGTTACTACTTGATTCATATGACGATCATATCATGTCCAACAAAAAAAGAAAGCCCATATTACTTATGGGCTTTATCTAACATCTTGCACAATAAAAGCGACGCTGCTAGACTTTATTATATGCTGGAAGACGAAATATACAATACTTATCTTATACCCACGGTGATTGAAAAAGAGCAATTCGGAGAAAGAGCCTACGACATCTACTCGCGCCTTCTTAAGGACCGTATTGTTTTTTTGGGAGGCCCAATTATTGACCCTGTGGCCAATACCGTCATCGCACAGCTTTTATTTTTGGAATTACAAGATCCGAAAAAGGACATATTTCTTTATGTAAATTCGCCGGGCGGATCGGTATCCGCGACCTTGGCCGTTTACGACACGATGCAGCATATCAAGCCCGATGTGGCCACTTTGTGCGTTGGATTTGCCGCTTCGGGAGCCGCGATTTTGCTCGCAGGCGGAGCAAAAGGCAAGCGCTACGCGCTGCCAAACGCAGAAGTAATGATTCACCAGGTTTTGGGAGCTTCCGAGGGACAGGCTTCAGATATCGCGATTGACGCAAAACACATTGTGCACGTAAAAGAAAAAATAAATAAAATCTTGGCGCACCACACTGGGCAGCCGCTTTCGCATATTGAGCGCGACGCCGACCGAAATTTTTATATGGATCCGGAGGAGGCCAGAAAATACGGCATTATTGATGAAATCGTCAAATCAAAAAACGCGTTAAAGAAAAATAATAATAAAAAGGGATAAGCGCTCTTATCCCTTTATAGTCTTTATAATTTCGTCTATCTCCGCGCCATCTAAAGTTTCTTTTTCAAGCAATTTTTCTGCAATCAACATTGCCTCTTGCTTGCGTTCTTTTAAGATGTTTTCTGCTCGGTTTCGCGCTTCAGAAACAATACGTTTTACTTCCTCATCAATCTTTCGCGCAGTTTCTTCGGAGTAATTTTTTACGCGTTCAGGAATCTGCGTTCCCAAAAACGAATGTCTGAATGCGCTGCTCCATTTTATGGGGCCAACTGCGTCAGACATACCCCATTCCTCCACCATGCGCTGTGCAATTTCGCTTGCTTTTTCAATATCATTGGCCGCGCCGGTACTCATTTGGTTTAAAAAAACCTTTTCGGCCTCTCTGCCGCCGAAAAGAATCGCTAATTGGCCTTCAAGATAAGCCTTTGTATAAGCTTGCTTATCATCTATAGGCAACTGCTGCGTCACGCCAAGCGCCATGCCGCGCGGAATTATTGATACTTTATGCACAGGGTCAGCGCCTTCAGTGAATTTAGCTACCAGCGCATGTCCGGCTTCATGATAAGCAGTGGTTCTTTTTGTCTCCGCGGAAAGAACCAGAGACTTTCGCTCCATTCCCATAATCACTTTGTCTGTTGCCATCTCCAGATCTGAAGAATCAACTGCTTTCTTTTGGCGCCTTGCCGCAAAAAGCGCGGCTTCATTCAGTATGCTTGCCAGATCCGCCCCGGAACAGCCAGGGGTACTGCGCGCCACAACTTCAAGATTCACGCCATCTGACAACTGGATTTTTCGCGCATGCACCTCTAAAATTGCTTTTCTGCCGTTGACATCAGGGAGCGGCACAATAATATGCCGATCGAACCTGCCTGCGCGCAACAATGCCGGATCCAGCACTTCCGGTCTGTTGGTAGCCGCCATGATGATGACTCCTTGGTCTGTTTCAAATCCGTCCATTTCTGCAAGAAGCTGGTTTAGAGTTTGCTCTTGTTCACCATGGCTAGATAATGCGCTACGGCTTTTTCCTATCGCGTCTAATTCATCTATAAAAATGATGCATGGTGCGTGCGCTTTTGCTTCCGCGAACATATCGCGCACGCGACTTGCGCCAACTCCAACAAACATCTCAACAAAACCAGACCCTACGATGCTTAGAAATGGGACATCAGCTTCTCCGGCGACAGCGCGGGCAAGCAAAGTCTTGCCGGTGCCCGGAGGACCGATAAGTAAACAGCCCTTTGGCAATCTCCCGCCAAGCTTCGTAAATTTGCTCGGATCTCTTAAAAACTCAATGACTTCCAGGAGCTCCTCTTTTGCTTCTTCCACTCCGGCCACATCTTCAAAAGTTACGCGCGCGCCGTCTTCCCGGAGCAATTTCGCGCGGCTTTTCCCGAAAGACATAACTTCATCTATTTTGCCGCCAAGGCTTCCACTAAGTTGGCGCGCAAACCAACTAAACAAAATGACAAACATCGCAGTCAGCGCAAACCAAACCGGAAGCCACATTACAACGGCTATCATCAAACCAACCGCCAACCAAACCCAGTTCGGACCATGTTTCTGATTCATTCCGTGTTTCCGATTCATTTTTCAACCCCAAAATTCTTGCTAAATCATAGCAGAGTTGTAGAATGAATTCAATGCGCCCATAGCTCAGTGGTAGAGCGTTCGCTTGACATGCGAAAGGCCTGAGGTCCGATCCCTCATGGGCGCAGTAAATGTGCGTGCTTATCAATTCGCAACCTCAATTCCCATATTTCTTGCGGTACCCTCAATAATTTTCATTGCGGCTTCAACGTCGTTGGCATTTAAATCCTCAAGCTTTCGTTCCGCGATTTGCCGCAGCTGCGCGCGCGAGATTTTGCCGGCTTTTGCAGTCTTTGAATTTCCGGCGCCTTTTTCAATGCCAGCGGCTTTTTTAATCAAATCGGAAGCCGGCGGAGTTTTTAATTTAAAATCAAAAGTCCGGTCTTGGTATATTGTAATTTCCGCCGGAATAATATCATCCCCCATCTGTGCAGTTGCCGCGTTAAACTTGCTTACAAATTCTCCGATATTGACTCCGTGCTGGCCCAAAGCCGGCCCGATCGGCGGAGCCGGAGTCGCCTTACCAGCCGGCGCTTGTATTTTAATTATTGTTTTGATTGCTTTTGCCATTGAAATAATACTAATCTACAAATCTTACACAAATAATACAATTACACAAATATTAATTAAGAATGCGTTTGGGGCTTAGATACTTTTGCCTAAAATTTACAATGAGTCCTAGTTTTTTATCGCTAGCCACTAAATATCTTTTCATCTGATAATAATCTTCTTTTGAAACTATTCTTTTGGCTTTTAAATCCACGACAATTTTGTCTTCGATAATAAAATCTGGAATATTTCTTCTGTCGTTTTCTCCCGCAAACGATGCGCCCAATGATTGTTCTCGCCGATAAGATATTCCGGCCAGTTTTAACACCTCTTCCAAAGCGTCCGCATATGATTTCTCGCTTCTAAATTGGCCCAAATCGTTATGTATTTTAAAGCACAAGCCGCAAACTTTATACGATAGTTCTGGATATAAGACCTTATCCATTTGTTGCATTCGCATATTTGTAGCATTCGAATAATATTCGCAGATTTGTATTATGTAGCTATAATTTCTTTACTTGTAAAAAGTCCAGCTCGACCGGCGTCTCGCGGCCGAAGACGGACACAAACACTTTTATTTTTCCGCGCGCTTCGTCTATTTCGTGCACCTTGCCTTCAAAATCTTTAAACGGCCCGTCCGTAATCCGCACGGGATCCCCGGCTCTCAAATCAATCCGGTGCACCGGCTCATCTTTCCCCATCCTTTGGAAAAGCGAATCAATCTCTTCTTTGGCCAAAGGCACGGGCGTCGTACCGGAACCCACAAAGCCAGTTACCCGCGGCGTGTTCCTGACTACATACCAAGAAGCATCGGTAACAATCATTTCCACTAAAACATACCCCGGATAAATTTCTTCTTCCACAATCCTGCGCTTGCCGCCTTTTATTTTTATCTTTTTTTCTTTAGGCACAATGACCTGGAAAATCTGGCCCTCCATGCCCAAAGACTCAATGCGCTGGCGCAGGTTTCTTGCAACCGCATCTTCGTAGCCGGAGTAAGTATGCACCGCGTACCAATTTTTCCCGAATTCCGATGTTTGTTTAGCCATAATATAATACTAATCTACGAATTTTATGCGAATAATACGAATAACGAATTTGTGATTTGTTGCATTCGAATATCATTTGTTGATTTGTATTATATAAACAGCTGCAAAAGGCTTGTAAAAATAAAATCAAACGCGCCTAAAATCGCGGCCACGCCCAAAGAAACAGCGATCACCGTAATGGTATAGCGCGAAGTCTCCGGCCGCGTCGGCCAGTTCACCTTTTTCATCTCAAGCTTCGTTTCTTTAAGATAGGTTGTGAATTTATTAAACATAATACTAACGTTGATTTGTGTTATACCAAGCCATTTTTAAAAGGCCCCGAGGCCTCTTATATTGCCATCATACTCTCTTGCAAAAACAAGTCAAGCGCGCTATACACAAGGCAGAGACAAACATTGAAATGATTGATTTATTGCTGGCAGTTCAGCTTAATATCGGAGTTTATTACACTTTTCCTGAAAAATATGAATCAGTGGAAAAAGAGATTGTAACGCAAGACATCAAAGGCAAAGTAAAAAACATGCTCCGCGAAGCAGAAAAAGAAATTAACAATCAGGTTTTCGGCGGGCAACAAGCAATTCAACTTAATCCGGTTTTTATTGAATACTGGCATGAAAACCAATGGCCAATGTATAGCGACAAAAATATTTCTTCCGCAGTAAACGCAGATAGGGTCTGGCCGATGTTAGAAAGACAAAAACTCCAAAAAAATATTGATATCTATTTGGTTCTTTTTGCCGAAGAGATAGCCTATTTCGATATTGATTCAAATAAAATGAAATTGGCTGGCTGGGTTTTTGCCAAAGGAAATAAAGTGGCAGCATCTAAATTCATGCAAAGCGAGGAGCCGCACCAGTCGCTTCTGCACGAATTAGGACATTGGCTGAATTTGGAACATGAGAATTGTACACTAGATCCGTTGAGTTTAGATATAAACGTAATGTGCGAAAAAAAATACCCAGGCAAAATCTATTTCACTGCATCCTATAAAAAAGCCTGGCGCGATTTTTACGAAAGGGGGTAGCGCTATGTTCTTCCTGCTGTTTGCCGCTATTTTAAACATTGAAACATATTACTTATCAGAACAAAAAAATTCCGAACAGGTTGATGTTGCAACCAAATTAATATCAACGGCGGAAGCCGATATTAATATTGAAATTTTCAGGCGACATGACGCCGTCAAATTCAAAACTGCCGCAATAACATCATTAGCGCGGCTGGATTCCCAGGTTTATAGCGACAAAAATACTCCGAAATCTCTCGATCTAGTTCTTTTCAGATATCTTGTGCTACCGACATTGCCGCCGAAATCGAAAGAAATCGACTTGCGGATCATTTTCTCGTCTCTTCCGCTTGTGCATTGTTACGAAGTTTACGAAACAGATAGAGGATCTTTGTACTTTGGGCCCGTATCCATTGGGTGCGGAGCATTGAAAGGCAGGGTTGCTACAGAAATCATAGGCGGACAGTTGATTTCAGACGATACGATTATTGTCGGAAACATACAATCAGTCATTAATCGCGATTCAGAGATAAAACGAGCCAATATTCTCTCGCATGAATTGGGGCATTTTGTTGGCATCAAAACACATGCAGATGAGGATGTGTGTAAACAAAAGCCACTGATAATGTGCGGGACGTCCGGCAAAGACGCAAAGTACATTATTTTTGACGAATCCTACAAAAAAGCCTGGCGCGATTTTTACTATCAAAAAACCGGACAAAGACTTGAGCCGAGCAAATAAGCTCGGTTTTTCGTTGTTTCAAAATATACCAGTAATGTATGACTGATCCAACTTTCCGCGATCGCGGAAAGTTGGACCAAACAAAAAGCAGTCGCCTTGGGCAACTGCTCTAAAAATTCGGAAATCAAAGCACAAGAGATAAAAGTTTCTAGTTCACAAGGCTCAAAGCCCTAAATATCTACCGCAAGAGGCCGAGCCCCACCTCGCAAGCGAGCCGTCCGCCCAGTGCCAGTAGAGCTCCGGCCTGCCCTCGCTGAGCCACAAATCCGCGACCCTGTCGTCGCCGTGGCGAGAGCCGGTGGCAACAACATTATGTCGGGATAGAACGTCGCCCCTGCCAAGATTAAGTATTCCTACAGTAGTTAAAGACAGACGGTTGGCTTCTATGATTTCTTTTTCGGCAAGGTCAAATCGTTTCCCAAGGGTTTTGGTTCCGTCTTCAACGTCAATCGCCCAAGACAAACCGAATGGCGCTCTTGACTCTTTTGTATCGGCGATTTGTTCCGGAATTAAACGAACTCGACAAACGTCATCGTTGCGCCTCACCATTTGGGCGAGCCCGTAGATGCCCAAGTATGGCACGGTAATAATGGGAATCGCAGGAATATTGCCCACAAGTTCTGCGTCCATCAATTCTGAAACTACTTTATCAAAGCTATTTTCAAAAACGCCCTTAATCTGCTCCGGGCAAGTCGGCTGTTTAAGAAGATAATTCAATTCCAATTCAACCGCCTTTTCAAGTTTTTCAACCTTTCTTTTTACCGTGCTCGTCATTTAATAACCTCCTTTTTGTCACATTTTTCTATGGTTAAGGTAGCAAATTAATATTGGCTTGTCAACACCTCGGCGCCATCGCAAAGAACCACCGCTGTATGCTCAAAATGCGCGGCGCGGGAACCGTCGCAAGTTGCCCATGTCCAGCGGTTGACGATTAAGTCGCATTTGTTATGGTTATGTTATGGAAGTAATCACCGATTTTCTAACGGATTCTGCAAAAATAGTGTTCGGGTCGGCAGTGATCGGATTCTTTATTCCCGGCATTGTGGGGCCAATTTCATCCAATGTGTTTATTGGCGGTACAATCGCCACATTTACGCTTCTATTTTTTGCGGTCGCATTATCAACAATAAAACGCACAAAATCGTGAACCCAATTATCGCATATATAGGAGTAGTAATTATGGGACTAATACTGTTTTTTATAGGCATAAGATTAAGCAAGCAACACAAGCAACCATGAGTACCGACACAATGCTTTACATAATTTTCGGCGTATTAGTCATTTTCTCTTTTGCCGTAGCCTATTATTACGGCCGCCAATAAGTTCTTAAAAAAGAAAAAAGCGGCCTATTGCCGCTCTTACTAGTCTTTTCTCATAGCATCAAAAGCTTGCGGTAAATATTGCGGCCAAGTTTCGGGCATCGAAAACGCATAAAAAGCTACCACTTCAAAAATCACTATAAATAATCCTAACTTCATTAGCCAGTCTTGATTAAAATAAATCCCAAGTGCAAATATTGTGATAGTAACCGCTCCAATAACCGTCATCACAAGAAATACTTTTAAGGTCTTCAAACAAATCACCCCCCCTCTTTCTTAATTTTTCTAACATTAAGCTAGCGCATGTCTAAATCCTTGTCAACACCTCAGTGCCGTCTTTGGTAACAACTACTGTATGCTCAAAATGGGCGGCGCGGGAGCCGTCGCGAGTCAGCCATGTCCAGCAGTATTTAATCAAAATCCTCTTGTTTCAAATTAGATTGACGCAAAACGGAACGAAAAGTTCCAATCGGAATTTCTTTCTTGCCAGCTGGCACTATCACAGTGAGCACTTTATCGTTGCACTTTCTAAATTTCATGTGACTTCCTCTTTGAGAAACAAAAACAAAGCCCTTACTGTAAAGAGCTTTAATAACATGCTCCGAAGCAAAAAGTTTAGGCATACTGAAGCTCGCGCCTTACAATTTCAGGTTGTTCGATTTTTGACAAAGAAATCATATCGGCATCCTCGAAATAAAGCGCCAGAGCTTCCTCTAAATTTTTAAGAGCTGATTGTTTGGTACGGCCAAAACTGGAAACGTCGACATTTAAGCACTGAGCAACATAATATTTGCCCTCTTTCCAAACCACGTTTTGTAGATCAATTCTTTTCATAAAGTAATAATAGCAAAACCCAAAGCGATAGTCAACAAAAAAGCGGCCTATTGAGCCGCTCAAATCTTTTTCTAATCATTAACAATCTATGTATGGATCTTTGTCTTCGTCCCTAGGGTCGAAAACAGTTAAGCATTCCGTATCTATTTTCAACTCAATCCCACCAGGCAAGTCACGAGCAATCTTAATTTCGTGGTCGTTTACAATGGTTAGTTTGATGTCGTCAGGCAACTTGATCACAATGGGGTTTTTAACCACCTTGAACTCCATTTGCAACATATCGCACATCCTCCTTTCTTACTCAAATCTTACTCAAAGATAGCGCATCGCTAAACCATTGTCAATATCTCCGCGCCGGTTCTGGTTACGACAATCGTGTGCTCAAAATGGGCGGCGCGGGAGCCGTCGCGAGTCAGCCAAGTCCAGCCGTCAGAAGCAAGTTTGACTTTTGGGTTGCCTTCGGTTGCCATCGGCTCCAAAGCGATTAACATTCCCTCTACAAGTTCGGGGCCAGTTCCTTTTTTTCCAAAATTCGGGACTTCCGGGTCTTCGTGGACAGCGCGTCCTACACCATGCCCTACAAGTTCGCGCACAACACCAAACCCTTCTTTTTCTAAATATTTTTGAATAGCGTAGCCGATATCTCCAGCATGTGCCCCCGCGCGAACTTGAGCAATGCCGACTTCCAAAGATTTTTTTGTTGCGTTAATTAAACGCCTGCCGCGCTCCTCAACGCCGTCCGGGAAGAAGTCCGACTTCTTTGGGGTCTTGAAGTCGGACTTCGAGGAGGGCAGCGTTCCTCCGCGCGGCACCAAAACCGTCATCGCAGTATCCGTATACAACCCATCTTCGGACGGCCACCGCATCCCTATATCCAATCCAACGATATCTCCAGATTTCAAAACCCTGTCTGTCGGCAAGCCGTGCACAACTTCATCATTTATTGAAACGCAGAGCGAGCCGGGGTACGGCATAGGCGCGCCCTTAACTTTGTATCCTTTAAACGAAGGCGCGCCGCCGGCTTTTAAGATCAGCTTCTCCGCCAAGTCATCCAACTCCCGCGCAGAAACTCCGGCAATCGCATAGTGCGCCGCCTCATTTAAAACAGCGGCAAGTTTCTTGCCGCCTTCACGTAAAATTTCCAGCTCTTTTTGATTTTTAATTATCATTTTCCAAACCCACTTCTTTTACAATATCTTCGTGCACTTTTTCTATTGTCTGCTCTCCGTTGATCTTTAGCAGTTTGCTTTTGCTTTCTTGCTGATAATACTCAACAGCGCCGGTTACGTAAGTTTCATAATAAGACAAGCGGTTTTGGATTTTATCAGGCGTGTCATCGGTGCGTCCGCGCCCAAGCATATGATCGTAGGCCCACTTTGAACTTACATCCAGCCAGATTACGAACGCCGGCTGTCGCTTGTAAAACATCAAGGCTTCATCAATCGTCGCCGCCTCAAATTTCGTGCGCGGAGACCCGTCGAGAATGACATGATTATCTTTGCGCATGCCGTGAATAAACTCTTTCGCCCAACACCAAATCGCAAGAAAATCAGGAGCTTTTGCGCCCGCTTTCATAACGTCCACATCAACCAAGCAGCCGGTAAGAAGTTCTGGATGCTTCGTAAGCTCGCGGAGATGTTCGCCGGTATAGATGTAAAAAACGCTTCCGGCGCCGTATTTCTCTTCAAGTTTTTTTTGAAGCAGCTTAGCTTGCGTTCCTTTCCCGCAGCCCGATCTCCCAATAAAAATAATATTGTAGCAATCGTTATTCATCTCGTCCTCATTTTAACACGATCTAATTATATATTAGCAATCTACTCATAGGCGCGCAAGGAAAGCTGGCCCTCAACCTGCTTGGCCGTTTCCAAAACAACGGAAACGACAATAAGCAATGCAGTGCCTCCTATAGTAAGCGTGGCGATGCCGGAGAACGCCTGCACAAGAATCGGAAGCACTGCAACCGCGCCTAAAAATAGCGCTCCGACAAAGGTTATGCGGGTAACAATTTTGCTTAAAAATTCGGCGGTGGACGCGCCCGGGCGGATTCCCGGCACAAAAGCGCCGCCCTGCTGAAGATTTTTAGATACAGCCTGCGGATCAAAAGTTACTGCGGTGTAAAAATAAGTAAATAGAAAAACCAGAATAAAATAAGCCGCGGCGTAAACCCAAGAACTTCCCAAAAAATTAATCACGAAAGACGCAGCTGCGCGCAAAATCGCGTTTCCAGAAGCAGCAAAAAAGTTGGCGACCATTTGAGGCAAAAGAAGTATGGAAAGGGCAAAAATAATTGGGATTACCCCAGCCTGATTAACTTTTAGAGGCAAATAAGTAGTCGTGCCGCCGTACATTCTCATGCCGCGCACTCTTTTTGCGTAATAAACAGGAATTGGCCGGTCGCCCTCGGAAATATAGACAACCGCAGCGACAGTAACTACCGCAATCACAAAAAATGCCGCAAGAGTGGGCAACTGCGAAGGATCGAAGGCTACAAAGGTTTGCCTTAAATCAGAAGGAAAGCGCGCAACAATACCAGCAAAAATCAAAAGAGAAACGCCGTTACCGATTCCGTACTCGGAAATCAGCTCTCCAATCCACATAAGCAAAATTGAGCCGGCGGCAACGACAATCATGTTGCCGAATTTTTCATAAAAAGTTAAAAACTGCAAAATTCCCTGCCGCTCCAAAATCGTAAGCAACCCAAAACCCTGCACGAGCGCCAGCGGCGCAGTAAGCAAGCGCGAATATTGGTTAAATTTCTGGCGGCCAGCCTCCCCCTCTTCTTGTTGCAGTTCTTTTAAAGCCGGTATGAGCATGGTAAGCAACTGCATAATGATGGATGCGGTAATATAAGGACCTACGCCGAGCATCATAATGGAAAGATTTCCAAGAGCGCCGCCGGAGAAAAGGTTTAAAAGCCCGAAAAATTGGTTTGCCTCAAAAAACTGTCGGAGCCTTTCTGCATCAATCCCAGGAATTGGAATTGCGGAAATCAATCGGAAAACCGCCAAAAAACCCAGAACATACAAAAATTTTCTGCGCAAATCAACATCCTTTAAAATGAGTTTAATTTTTTCCAACATATCTTTTTGCATTTTTTTTGGCATATCCGCGCCTGAATTTATAGCCGCGGCGCTTGTGGATCTTTTTTATAATATCACGAATCTGCGGCCTGATCCTCCTGCCAGCCCTCGCTTTCTGCCCCTTAATTCCCCTGCCTGAAAAAGACCCGCGCTTCCCCCCGCGGCCAATGCGTTTGTGTTTTCTATGACCAGATTTTTGTAAATTATGCGCTTGCATAATACGACAGATTGTAGCCGAAAACGTTTCAAAAATAAAGCCCTTGACAAGCAATCTTTAATTTGCTACAATGGGGACAGAAAAAATAAACCTAAAGGAGGGTCGGAAAATGGACTTGTTTTGGGCGTTTTTGTTCTTTTTTATCGCGGTTACGTGGACAACCATTGCAACCCATAAAGCCGTCGTGGGCAATAAAAATGAAAAGGTCGCCGCCGCAATGGTTGGTGTAATGGTGATCGCGACATCTTTAGTATTGTTTTATTTCACATCCCACGGTGCCTTTAGCGAGGGAGGAGCGGCAAGCCTGAAAACCAACACCGCCTATACCGTATCTAACGCCTTCACGGGCGCGGTAGGCGAGGTTGTGCTGGAACTGCGCACGAAGTGGACAATCGCCGGCGAGAGATATTTCTACCTCGTGCCCTGTCCGTCTCTCCGCGACGGATGCCCGGAGAAGTGGCCGAGTGTATTCACAACAATTAAGGATGGCGAAACACTGATCATCGTCCCGCTAAGCCCCGTAATTACGGGGGAGAAGGACTGAAGGGTTTTTGCGCGAAGCGCACCGGAACGGCTGATTCATCAGCCGTTCTTTTTTTCTTTCAACTGCTTCAGCGCCTCCGGAGCGGCGCGGATGTTGGTAAGTTTACTCGTTGCTGCTTCGCATTCTAATCCGGTGTGGAGAAAAAACAACGATTGAACGGCGCAAATCTTTGGTGACAATTTCGTCTAGCGTTTTTATTTTGCGCAAATTTAAAAATTTCTTCGTCAGAGTGACCACGAAGTCCCACATCTCTGGTATCATAAACTTCGTAACCTTTCTCGCGAAGAAGTGGCGCTAACGACCTCGGCAAATCCTCATCAATAATAGCCCTCATACATAAGCAAGTTTTTCTTCCGCAACCAAACTAGCCGCATAGCGAAGCGCGGCCAAAATCTGCTCTTTTGTAAGCTCGTATTCTGCCATAATTTCTTCAAATGTCATGCCTCCAGCAACTTTTCCCACAACCAAATCAACAGGCACTCTTGTTCCTTTAATAATCGGCTTCCCAAATTTCACATCGGGGTTTAAAACTATGCCATCTGCTATTTCTTTTACCATAAATCTATTATAACAAACTATTTTCTCTCTTTCAACTGCTTCAACGCCTCCATTGCGGCGAGGGCGTTGGTTAGTTTGTTTTTTGTGTGCGAGAGAATTTTGGCGCTGGCGTTTTTAACTCCGGCCAAAGCCAGCACCACACGCGCCGCTCCGCCGGCTGCCAAGCCCTTGCCAGCTTTGCCCGGTTTTAAAATTATCCGCGCACTGCCGAATTTAGAATAAACTTCATGCGGTATGGATTGGTCTTTGGTCAGCGGAACGAAAAGCATATTTTTTCTTGCTTTTCTCGCAGCTTTTTCAATAGCCTGCGAAGTATCCGCCGCCTTGCCCAAACCAAAACCGACTTTCCCTTTTTGGTCGCCCAAAACCACCGCGGCGCGAAATGTGAAACGACGCCCACCAGCCATGACTCTGGCCACACGCCGAAGGTCTATTAATTTCTGCTCGTATTCGCTTTTTTGTCTTGGTGGTCTTGCCATAATTAAAATTTTAATCCGCCTTCGCGCGCGCCGTCAGCAATTTTTTTAACACGTCCGTGATATTTATATCCTCCGCGGTCAAAAACCGCGGTTTTGATATTTTTTGCTTGAGCTTTCCCTGCCAAGATCCTCCCTGCCTCGTGAGCTTTATCGGCCTTTGCAAGCCCTTTTTTCTTTGATTTTATTTCACGGTCGGAAACGCTTAAAATTGTTTTGCCATTCTCATCGTCAATCAGCTGTAAAAAAACGTGTTTATTGGAACGATAAACCGAAAACCGCGGCCTGTCGGCGGTGCCGCTAATTTTTGCTCTCACTCGCTTATGCCTAATGTTTCTTTGTGAATTCATATTATGCCGTTGCTACTGCTTTTTTCCCGGCTTTTCGTCTTATAATCTCACCCAAATAATGAATACCCTTGCCTTTGTACGGTTCCGGGGGTTTATGCGCGCGGATTTCCGCGGCTGCCTTGCCGACAACCTCTTTATCAACCCCCATTACAGTAACAATATTTTTTTCTACTTTAAAAGTAATCCCTTCTGGCGCAGAAACCCTAACCGGATGAGTAAAACCCAAAGATAAAATTAAATCTTTGCCGTCTAATTGAGCCTTGAAACCTATGCCATCTATTTCTAATTTTTTTTCAAAACCCTCTTTAACCCCGAAAACGCAGTTTTTAAAAATTGCGGCAGTTGTGCCAAGTATAGCATACGCGCCTCTCGGCGCCCCGGCTTTTAAAGAAATCAAAAAGCCGCCGCCTTGTTCTGTAATGCTTGCGTAGTGTGAAAAGGCCTTTTTAATCTCCCCTTTCGGCCCTTTAAAAATCCAAAAATCGCCATCTCTTTTTACAGAAACGCTGTCCGGGATATTGATCGGTTTTTTAGCAAGTCTTGACATATTACCATATCTCTAATAACAATTCGCCTCCGACCTTTTCCTTGCGCGCTTCTCGGTCTGTCTTTAAACCTTTGGGCGTTGAATAAATCGCCAGACCCATGCCGCCGAACGGCGCGTATATTTCGCGCCAGCCTTTGTACACCCGGCGCGATGATTTAGAAACGCGGCGCGCACCAGATATTTTAGGACCGCCGGATTTATCATACAAAAGTTCGGCCTCAAAAAACCTGCCGTTTTTTCTGCCATAACGTTCAATAGTCCCCAGATATCCTTTGTTTTCCAAAATTTTGGCAATCTCAAATTTAATTTTTGAGTATCCGAAAGACACCACAACTTTTTTTGCTGCCTGCGCGTTTTTTATCCTTATTAACATGTCTGCAATTGGGTCTGTCATATTTTTACCAGCTGGATTTTCTAATGCCCGGTATCATGCCTTCGTTCGCCAGCTCCCTGAAACAAATTCTGCAAAGACCAAAATCCCTCATGTATCCTCTTTTCCTGCCGCAACGGAAACAGCGCCTAACAACCCGGCTTTTAAATTTAGGAGGCTTGAGCGATCTTACATATGTTGAAGTTTTAGCCATTGCGTTGCAGCGGAAAACCCAATAATTTGAAAAGCTCTACGGCCTCATCACGCTTTTTTGCGCTAGTCACCACCGTCACCTCCAATCCAAAAATATTTCTCACATCTTCTCCGATCATTTCAGGAAAAATAATATGCTCTTTTATCCCTATCGTCAAATTGCCGTTTTGGTCAATAGATTTTAAAGAAATACCGCGAAAATCCCTCATTCGAGGAATCGCGAAATGCACTAATCTGTCCATAAAATCATACATTCTCTGCCCTCGCAACGTAATTTTGTATCCGACAACCATGCCGATCCTTGTTTTAAAAGAAGCGATGGCAACGCGCACCGGCCTTGGAGAAGCCCTCTGGCCGGTGATTAAAGCCAGATGTTTTTCTACCGTTTCTACCGCGTCTTTTTTGTCGCGCATTTTGCCAGTGCCGACATTTACTACAACTTTCAAAACCCTCGGCGCCCGCATCGGTGAAGACCAATTATGTTCTTTCATCATCCTCGGCACAACCTCTTTTTGATATTTTTCTTTGATTGATTGCATAAAATATTAAATCTCGTTTTTGCATTTTTTGCAAATCCTGATTTTTTTTCCCGCCTTGCCGCGAGACAGGCCGTCTTCTAAAATTTGATAGCCAACACGGACGCCGCGGTTGCAATTTTTACAGAACAGCATGGCATTAGAAACATGAATTGGGGATGGCAAAGTCACCACCTCTCCTTTTTGACCCTGCTTGCGCGGGCGCTGGTGTTTCTTTCTTAAAGCCACTCCTTCAACTAAAATTTTCTCAATCTTAGAAAACACCTTCAAAACTTTCGCTATCTTCCCGCGATCTTTCCCTGAAATTATTTGAACTGTATCACCTTTTTTTATACGCATTATACTAGCTCCTCAGCAAGCGACGCTATTTTAGTAAAACCCTTTTCTTTTATCTCGCGCGGAATCGGACCGAAAATCCGACCGCCTTTCGGTTCCTTGCCATCCAAAATAACCACCGAATTGTCGTCGAAACGAATATAAGAACCGTCTGCGCGGCGCATGGCATTTTTTTGGCGCACTACTAAAGCTCTGTGCACTTCTTTTTTCTTTACCGCCTTCCTCGGTTCCGCAACTTTAACAGCCACCACAATTATATCTCCGATTCCAGCATATCTTCGGCGCGTCCCGCCCAAAACCTTAATACACTGCACAAGCCGCGCTCCGGAATTATCCGCAACATTTAACATTGTTCGATGCTGAATCATAAAACTTTGGCTATCCGCCACTTTTTATCCTTAGAAATCGGTCTGGTTGATTCAATTATTACTTCTGTTCCTTCCGGGATCTTCTCTTCCGCGTGCGCCTTGTATTTTTTAGAAATTTTTATATACTTGCCATAAATCAAATGTTTTTTGAGACGCAAAACCTCAACCACCACCGTTTTTGCCATTTTATTTGATACAATTTTACCCTTTAATTTCATATATGCTTTAATAAAGTCAAAATTCTGGCAATGGTTTTTTTAATCTCCCGCGCCTCTTTTACATTTTTGGGCTTTGATTGATGGCTTTTCATTCGCAATTCCAAAATCTTTTGGCGTTCTGCTTGCAGCAATTCCATTAACTCGTTTTTGTCTTTAACTTTTAATTCTTTGGCTTTCATGTTTATCTAAATACAAACTTTGTTCTAATCGGGAGCTTTGCCCCAGCTCTGCGCAACGCCTCTTCTGCCGTCTCTTTCGGTACGCCGTCCATTTCAAAAATAATCCTTCCCGGCAAAACAGGAAATACGTACCCAGCGACATCTCCTTTGCCCCCTCCCATTGTAACCTCCGGAGGTTTTTGAGTTATTGGCTTATCAGGAAAAATGCGTATCCAAATCTTGCCTCCGCGCTGAACATAATTGGTCATGGCTTTTCTTGCCGCCTCCAATTGCTTGGAATTCACCCAACATGCCTCTTCGGCTTTGAGCCCATACGAACCGAAGGCCAAAGCAACGCCTCTGGTTTCTTTAAGCTTTCTTCTGGTCGCCATTCTCTGCCACTTTCTAAATTTTACTCTTTTTGGTAAAAGCATTTTCTTTCTTGTTAAACACTTCGTTTTTATAAATCCAAACTTTTATGCCAAGGTCGCCGTACGGCAAATGCGCGCGGCCTTTGGCAAAATCCACATCCGCCCTTAAAGTTGACAGCGGCATCCTTCCCTCTTTAAGCCATTCGTACCTGGCCATTTCCGCTCCGTCAAGCCTGCCGGAAAACGCAATTTTCGCCCCTTTAACATCGCGAGACGCCATAATTTTGCTCATATTCTGCTTGAGTACGCGCCTAAATGGCAAGCGCTTTTCCAAATCTTGCGCCATAGATTCAACCATAACTTTTGCGTGTTGTTCCGGAGATTTTATTTCTTCCACTGTCAGCTTAATGCCTGTTTTGCCCGTGCTCGTCTTGCTTGGCTTTTTCAAAAACATTTCTACTTCCTTTTTTAATTTTTCTATGCCTTCACCTCCTCGGCCGATTAACAAACCGGGGCGCGCTGTTTTTATTATAACGTTAAGAACCGAAGGCGATCTTTCAATATCTATGGAATCAACCAGCATGCCGCGCAATTTTTTTTCTAAAAATTCTCGCAGCTGCACGTCTTCTTTAAGCAGTTTTTTAAAATCGCGCCCGGAAAACCAGCGAGACCTCCATGGCCGCAGTATTCCAAGCCTCATAGCATACGGATGTGATGTGTGACTCATTTTGGTTTTTGATTTTTGGTTTTTAATATTAACTCAATATGACTTGATCTTTTTCTAATCGGCGAAGCAATGCCGCGGGCACGCGGCATAAAACGCTTAAGCGCTGGCCCCTGATCTACTCTAATACTTTTCACGAACAAATTCTCTCTCTCAACGCTGAAATTGTGTTTTGCGTTGGCTACGGCGGACTTTAAAAGCTTTTTTAAAGCAGAAGCGGCGCGCTTTTGTAAAAAACTCAAAGCTGCGTCCGCTTCCTCCGCAGATTTTCCTTTGATAACATCCGCCGCAAGTCTCACCTTCCGCGGGGACATTCTGAAATATTTTAAATGTGCTTTTATTTCCATAATCATTTCTTGGCAGCGGGAGCCGCCGCGCCAGCAGCCGGCGCGGCGGCGGCTTTAGCCTTCTCTGCCTCTTTAGCCTGCATTTCTAATTCCTTTTGCATCTTGCCACCGTGCTTTACAAATTTCCTCGTTGGCGAAAATTCTCCCAAACGGTGGCCGACCATCTCCTCTGTAATGTTAACCGGAAGAAAATCTTTGCCATTATGCACACCGAATGTATAGCCTATCATCTCCGGAGTTATTTGTGATCTGCGCGACCAAGTTTTAATCACAACATTTGGGCCATGCCCAAACTTGCTCAATTTCTTGAGTAGTTTCGGATCAGTATATGGACCTTTTTTTAAACTTCTGGCCATGTTAGTTTTTTGTCCTTCGGCTAATTATAAACTTGGAAGAATATTTGTTGGGATTTCTTGTTTTAACGCCGCGTGTGCCGCGCCCCCATTTATTTTTAGGGCGGCGGGTCCCACGAAGCGTTCTTCCTTCTCCTCCTCCGTAAGGATGATCAACAGGATTCATCGCGGAACCACGGACAGTCGGACGTATGCCCATGAGCCGGCTTCTTCCGGCCTTTCCAATTACAACCAAATTGTTTTCCTCGTTTGAAACCTGCCCGATCGAGGCCCAAGCGTCGTCTTTCACTTTCCGAAACTCGCCCGAAGGAAGTTTAATTGTCGCATATCCGCCGTCGTGCGCAACAATCTCCGCAAAAGAACCAGCCGAGCGCACTAAAACCGCTTTTCCTTCAGAAGATAAAGCGATATTGTAAATAAAAGTCCCTGGCGGGAGCGCGCCCAGTGGCAAGCGGTTCCCTGGCAGAATCGGGGCTTTTTCCGAAACTAAAATTTCCCGGCCCGGGCGAACTTCTTTCGGCAAAACAATATATCTTTTTTCGCCGTCCCTATAAACAACCAAGCCGATAAAAGCCGTGCGATTCGGATCGTACTCTACCGACTCTACTCTTGCTGGAATGTCTTTTTTGTCAAATTTAAAATCGACGAGCCGCAAAAGCCTTTTTGCGCCTCCACCCTTATGGCGAGTGGTAATCCGACCAAGATTATTCCTGCCAACCGCGCGCTGAATCCCCGCCACCAAAGATTTTTCTGGTTCTCGGCGCGTCAAAAACTCCCGATAATTAATTCCGGTCATTTGGCGTCTTCCTGGACTTCTGGGCGCGTAGGTTTTCATAATCAAAATTCGTTAATTGTCTGACCTTCTCTTAATTTGATAATGGCTTTCTTGAAACCGGATTTTATACCGAGATTCTGGCCGCGGCGGCGTTTTTTGTCTCTGGCCGCTACAATATTCACCGATTCAACCTCAACTCCGTAACGGTCTTCTATGGCGTGTTTCAGCGAATTTTTATTCGCGCCGTCTGAAACTTTAAAAACATACCCCAGCGTCGTAGCTTTCTCTGAAATGTGCGGAGCAATAAGCAATTTTCTGGCGAGTTCGCTGTGGGCTTTGGTTTGTGAGCCGCGCACTGCGTCTGAAATGTCCTTATTTTCAGCTCGCCCCGGGAAAACCGCGCCCTCCTCAACATCCGATGTTGAAGAAGTTAAAACATCGGATGTTTTCCCGCGCGCGGCTGAGAAGTGGCGAGCGCGCGTCGCCCGTTTCAACACAGCGCCCTTCTTCCTCCACCCACCAAAAATTTGTGATAAATTAAATGGCATGTTCGCTTCGCTATTTGGTTTTTAAATTTTTCCCCAATTCTTCCACGCTTGATTTGTCCAGCACAAGATATTTATTGCGCAGAAGCTCCATCACATTCAAATTTCTCGGCTCGATGTAAGAAACGAACGGCAGATTGTTAACTGCTCGCTTTGCCAGTTCACCTGTCGGCAAAGCCAACAAACTTCTTCCTCCTTTTACGCCTATATTATAAATTCCTGCCGAATTTCTCAAATTTTTAAAAATATTAAACGCATCTTTTGTTTTTGGCTCTTCCAATTTAAACAAGTCGAGAACCACAACTTCCTTGTCTTTTAATTTTCTGGAAAGCAAAGAAAACAACGCCGCTCTTCTCATCTTTTTATTTATTTTAACTTCGTAAGATCTTTCCTTTCTTGGCCCATGCGCAACTCCGCCGCCAACCCACAGCGGTGAACGTGTCGAACCATGCCTCGCGCGTCCGGTGCCTTTTTGACGCCACGGCTTCCTCCCGCCGCCTCTTACTTCTCCTCTTGTTTTAGTATGTGCCCAAGGCTTCCTGCGATTCGCCATCTCGCCGTCAAAAACCTGCTTCACCAGCGCCGGCTTCCAAGCAACTCCAAAAACCACCTCCGGCAATTCCGTAGTTCCCGCTTTTTCTCCTTTTATGTTGTAAGTAGGAATTTTCATTGCAATAAAAAGGGCGGTCAGAAGCCGCCCGTAAAGAGTTTGGGCTTCTTTTACCCTCACATATAGCCTCCTTTCTTTGTTTTGCCCGTGCTTCTCACAAGTATTTGGAATACTAGCACAACGAAAAAACAGGCGCAAGACCCCATATTAACACTTGCCCTGTTTAGATTGTCGCCGACTTCTTGTTGAACTCTTAATTGCTCGGCGGTCAGAAAATTACACGCTTCATCCGTATCGGCAACGAAATGCGACTTTCCAGCCGGATCTTAACATCGCGCCAAAATCATCTTCGTCTTTATCCCGAAATATATTTCTTTGCGCAAGCCACTTTGGATTTACCCTCTCACTTCAACCAAACTTCCGCGGTGGCCGGGGATGGCGCCGGAGACGGCCATGAGATTTTTTTCAGGAATAATTTTAATGACTTTAAGATTTTTTACTGTAATGCGGCCTCCGCCCATACGCCCCGGCATGCGCATGCCTTTTAAAACTCTTTGCGGCCAAGTCGCGCCGATAGAACCGGGCTCGCGCTCGGAATGCTTCTGGCCGTGTGTCCTTGGCCCACCATGAAAACCGTGGCGCTTGACCACTCCCTGGAAACCCTTACCCTTGGAGATTCCCGCAACCGAAACAGCATCGCCTTCACTAAAAACAGAGGCTTCAACTTTCTCCCCAACTTCCATTACTGCGCCGCGAAATTCTTTTTTTGTTTTCCCAAAACCTGCCTTGCCGGCCTGCCTGCCGGCAAGGCGGGCAGGCAGGCCGACTTGCACGGCAACATAGCCGTCTTTCTCTTTGGTCTTTTTCTGCGTCACAAAAACAGGCCCGGCCTCAAGCCACGTGACCGGACGTACATTGCCCTTGTTGTCAAAAACCTGCGACATTTCAATTTTTCTCGCCAAAATAAATTTCATAACCAATTTTCTTTACATTTCTTTACATCTTCACTTCTATATCCACCCCCGCTGGCAAATTAAGATTTGTCATCGCCTCAACAACTCTCGGCGTTGGGTCTAAAATATCAATCACCCGCCTGTGCACGCGCATCTCAAACTGCTCCCTCGCGTTTTTATGGACAAACGAGGAGCGGTTAACAGTGTACTTTTTGATTTCCGTCGGCAAAGGAACTGGCCCAACAATTTCCGCGCCGTACCTGACGGCCGTATCAACAATCTGCTTTACGGACGAATCTAAAATTTTATGATCGTACGCCCGCACGCGAATTCTTAACTTCTGCTTTTCTTCCGCCTCTTTCGTTTCTTTTGGTTTAGCTTTTACCATAAAATAATACTAATCTACAAATTTATACGAATGATACAAATTACAAATAAATTCGTTGCATTCGAATATCATTCGTTGATTTGCATTATTTTATAATCTTTGTTACAACTCCGGCGCCCACAGTCTTCCCGCCTTCTCTTATTGCAAAACGCTGCTTTTCTTCCAAAGCCACTGGCGCAATAAGTTTAACTGTAAATTTGATTGTGTCGCCGGGCATAACCATCTCCGTGCCAGATGGCAATGACACATCTCCGGTAACATCGGTTGTTCTGATGTAAAACTGCGGCTTGTAGCCGGAGAAGAACGGCGTATGCCTTCCGCCTTCTTCTTTTGTAAGAATGTAAACCTCGGAATCAAATTCGGTATGTGGCGTAATTGATCCTGGCTTGGAAATCACCTGCCCGCGCTCTACGTCCTCCTTTTTGACGCCCCGAAGCAAAATCCCGGCGTTGTCTCCGGCCATTCCTTCATCAAGTTGTTTATTGAACATTTCGATGCCGGTAACAACAGTTTTTTGCGTGTCGCGAAGACCCACTATTTCCACCTCATCATTTAATTTAATTTTCCCGCGCTCGATCCTGCCGGTAACAACCGTGCCCCTGCCTTCAATGGAAAAAACGTCTTCAACGGGCATCAAAAACGGGCGGTCAATGTCGCGAACCGGTTCGGGTATGTATTCATCCAGCTGTTTGGCTAACTCCAAAATGGGTTTTGCCCACTCATCTTCGGCGGATTTTGTCTCCAGCGCTTTAAGAGCCGAGCCTCTGATTATCGGGGTTTTGTCTCCGGGGTATTCGTATTTGGTCAAAAGCTCGCGGACTTCCGTTTCAACCAAATCTATCAATTCTTTGTCATCAACCGTGTCTACTTTGTTCAAGAACACAATAATCGCCGGCACGCCTACTTGCCGCGCAAGCAATATATGCTCTCTGGTTTGCGGCATAGGCCCGTCAGCCGCCGACACAACAAGCACCGCGCCGTCCATCTGCGCCGCGCCGGTTATCATGTTTTTAATGTAGTCGGCATGCCCGGGAGCATCGATGTGCGCGTAATGTCGCTTGTCGGTTTCATACTCCGAATGGTGCAGTGCAATTGTAATTCCGCGCTGGCGCTCCTCCGGCGCGTTGTCGATATCTTCGACTTTTTCCACTCTCGCCTTTTTGCCGGCCAAATTAAGCACGTGTAAAATAGATGCCGTTAGCGTAGTCTTGCCATGGTCAACATGGCCGATCGTGCCCACATTAATGTGGGGCTTTGTCCTCTCAAATTTCTCCGCCATAGATTTATTTAAAAATTAACGCTTATAAAAGCCAATACGCCAGTTTAGCGTATAATGTGTATGTTACAGGATAGCAAAATCGTGTCAACCCCCACACCAAAATTTTGGTGTGGGGGTCAAGGCGCAAAAAAAGCGGCTAAACTAGCCGCAAGGTTTTTTGACGCTTCAACCGCTTTTTGATTTTAGTGCTCGGAGTTGTTTCTTGTTCAACTTAATGGCTTTCACCAAATAAGCCCTGCGCGTTTTTTTATCAATGCCCAGCGAAAAAGCCATTGGCGATAATTTAATATCTATTGCGCGAACCCCGAATTTTTTCTTTCTCGATTTGGCATATTTGCCCCATCTAATAAACAAATGTTCGCTGCCAATGTGAGCTCCGGAGCCATCCATGTCAGTAACAGTAATTACGCTCTCGAGTCGGCCGCTCTTTGGATAAACGTTGATTGCTATTCTTTTCCCGTCCGGCAGCTCAATAGAAACAGATTCATTGATTTTCAAAGTTTTTTCCATTTTTCGGATTCCTCCTATTACAAGCCTATCACGCACATGCCGGAAAATAAAGCGCCGCGCGATAAGTCCGTTCTTTCAAACCAAGACCTACTCGTAAAAAATGATTATATACCCCTAATTCGCGCGAATATGCGCATAAAAAAATGCGGCTAAACTAGCCGCCACATGGATCGTCAATCTTTTCGCGCATTGTTAGAAAAATTTTTTCTTCCGGGGAAAGCTTTTTGAAAATTGCCGACATTTTTTGCCAAATCTCTTTGGCTTCCGGATCATTTTGACGCCTCTGCTTTTCAAAAACCACAAGAACAAATTGAAGTCTTAAAAATTCCTTTAGCTGGTCGCGACAAGGCCCGTATTCAATGCCTTTGGGCATAAGCCACCTCACTGCTCTCAAGACATCACTCCGGCATTTCCAGTTACGCTCACTACCATCTGTCCATAATGATCGTCAATGCGTATCACTCCGCCACCGCGAGAGATAAGAATGGCGGCATTAACATCTTTTGGAACGATGATCTTCGTGCCGTCGGTAAATTCCATACCGACAACGTCTCCGTCGCTAAGCTCAAGCGATTTTATAGTCCTCACCATTCTACCACCTCCTTCTAAACCAAAGCTTATCACTACACTGGCAAGTCGTCAAGTCTGCGGCTACTAACGTTTAAGTGTCGATCGGTAGAGTTGCGTTAGTAAAACAAAATTAGTAAAAAAGAAAAAGCGGCTAAACTAGCCGCATGGTTTTTACAACCTTCGTCATTTCTCCTACTGAAGCTGGAAATTGTCCGGCGGTTTAATATCGGTCTTGCAAAGTCCCGACGTTGAATCGATATCAATTATTGTGCCGTCAATCAAATGCAATCGCACATACCCCTTTACATTCAAATCCAAAATGTAACGATCTTCCGGATTAGCTCCTCCGCTCACTTCGCATTTCGTCACTTTTTCCATAGTCGCTCTCCTTCTAGCACTATTCCTAGCATAATTAATATTAAAAAACAAGGGCAAAGACGCTTAGTGCTCTACACAAACAATGACACAAAAAGATAAAAATAAAAAACGGCGTCAAATCAATGACGCCCTATGCTTTTTTCGTTCCTTTTGCGTATTCGGTTGAGGTGTACAAAGAATCTTTTGTCCAAAGCGGGTGCCAGGCGCCGCCAAACGCTCCGTAAATTTTGTCCAAACCGAAAATCGCAAACATGTTTTCGCAATAAGTACAGGTGTAGCTCGGTTCTGTCCTCCACCACGGGCTTCCGTCCGGATAAAATCCCGCTTCATAAAAATCCAGCATTGGCAGATCGCTCGGTTTCCACCCAAGCTCAAAAACTTTTGCGAGGCACCAAATCGGCGCGTGCCCGCAATCTCCCAAGGTCGCGTCGGTGCGCGACGGCATTCCAAGCCTTATGCAGGTTGAGCCGTCAAATGAACAAAGCCGCTCCTTGCCGAACTCGGCGCAAAAATTTTTGTTC
>Ga0209541_10001119_pt1 | contig 53661 bp, 58 predicted proteins | sample RifCSPlowO2_01_FD_184027 | JGI IMG/M metagenome (GOLD analysis project Ga0209541, IMG submission 184027) | Groundwater microbial communities from Rifle, Colorado - Rifle CSP2_plank lowO2_0.1 (SPAdes) (version 2) | ecosystem: Environmental > Aquatic > Deep subsurface > Groundwater | place... | reverse complement strand
CAAATAACAAAATTAATATGAAAAAAAATAAAAAACTATATTTAATAAGTATTTTTCTATTATTTATATTTCTTTCTTCTTTAGAAACTCAAAAATTAGAAGCACACCGTTCTGGTTGTCATAGATGGCATTCTTGTCCTTCTGATAGTGGTTCTTATACTTGTGGTGATGCTGGACATCCATGCCAATATCCTACTTATCCAGCAAGTGGTGGTGTTATTTATCCACCCAGTGGTTATTATAAGGATTGTTATAATTGTCCTCTAAAAAAAGTTCCGTCCGCAACAATAAGTAGTAATATATACAATTATTTAAACAAAGGAACCGAGAGTAACGAAGTAAAAAAACTACAATTAAAATTGATAAAAGATGGCGTCTATAAAGAATCTATCGTCTCTGGTTATTACGGATCTCTTACAGAAGAAGCCGTTAAAAAATTTCAAGAAAAATATAATATAATTAATTATGGTACACCATATACAACAGGTTATGGAAATGTTGGACCAAAAACATTAGAAAAACTTAATCAAATTTAAAATTAATATGCCTACACTTTTCTATTTTATATTAGTTTTCTTTACCTATCTTGAGTGGAGTTGGATGTGGTTTATTTTAAGTCTTGTATTCACAATATTAAATCAACCCAAAAAATCAGTTGAAACTTATCCAGAAGTTTACTATCAATATACAAACGACTATGATTTAGACGGAGAATTAGTACAACCTGAAGACATTGAAGAATCAAATTTTGTTTAATCTAAGAAGCAATATTTCATAACATCGTTTACTTATCTCAATAATTATAGTCTTATTTATAATTCATTTATTTATTTATTAACCTGACATTACACAGGTTCGAACATCGTTCACTAGGCGGAGCAAAATTAAAAACACCACTTTTTTAAGTGGTGTTTTTAATTTTGCTCCGCGGGAGAAAGCAAACTGCTTTGCTTTCGTCAGGACTCGAACGACGGAGCATGTCGCTTTGCGACAGCGAGTCGCGTCCAGCAGTACTTTGTCTTTTGAAGTCCGTAGGACGAACAAAAGACTTAGTAACTGCGGGACGAGTCCTGCCGAAGGACGAAAATTTCACTTAGAACTGGCGACCGAGTCCTGCCCAGTAAAATAAGTCATTATCTTGACTTACATCAAAACCAGAAAGACAGAAATGCCTGCTTTACTGCAACCCATTTACAGAACCCCTTAAATATCTTATTATTTGAAAAGAAACATTCATTCAAACAACAAAAAGGAGGTGAACCGTGGGATTATTCAGTTTTTTAGGCGGTGTATCCAAAGAACTAAACGACGACATGGCAAGACAAAAGGGCTACAACGACGGATATTCTGGTCGTGCACCCAACATGCTCCCGATCTTTCTCGAGAGGCTGAAAGTCATTTACATGGAATCTTATAAACTTGGTCAGCAGCGAGCTGCCATTGATAAAGGCAGCACAGTGCTTCTTTCCCCTCCTCAGTAATGAATTCAAACAACCCTCGGTGTGAAAGTAACCCATTTTGGTACTTATAGAGGCTCGGCCGGTCCTACACACATTATAAGATGCGGAGCGTTGTTTGCCCGCTGGAGTAAATTCGAAAGAGGAGAAGGCAAGGCGATCAAAAATGTCGTAGCCCCTCAACACTTAGAGCACTGGTAAAAACAGTCTCGACTTTATCTCAAAACCCCGACTTGTTCGGGGTTTTCTTTTTGCCTACTTTTTGGGATATAGTTTTCTCCGAGTGTCTTTTTTGTTTCATTTTTTGATATAATAATTTTATGGGAAATAACACAATACAAACAACGCAAAATAAATTTGGCTTTTATGCATCTATATCAACGGTGGTTTTAACCATTGTGACTTTTGCCATCGCAATATTGACTCCGCCTTTGTCCGGACCTTTTTGTCAGAGCAATTGCTTTGCCTATCCTTTTTTAGATATTGCTTCACGATTTCCTCGTGATTATATCTGGATGTATCCAGCTATTTTATTGATGCTCTCGTATATAATTCTTTCTGTTTGCATTCATTATTTTGCACCGGCCGAAAAGAAAATATACAGCCATATTGGTCTTGTCTTTGCTTTGATTTCAGCCACGATATTGATAGCTGATTATTTTCTCCAGCTATCCGTCATCCAGCCCAGCCTATTAAATGGAGAAACAGATGGAATCGCCGTACTTACGCAGTATAATCCGCATGGAATATTTATTGCTTTAGAAGATTTAGGTTATTTGTTGATGAGTTTTTCTTTTCTTTTTATGGCCTTAGTTTTTTCCGGAAGCCAATTAGAGAAAAGCATTAGAATGGTATTTATGTCCGGTTTTGTTTTAACTATTCTTTCTTTGATTTTAATATCATTTCTGTATGGAATCCACAGAGAATATTTCTTTGAAGTAATTTCCATATCAATTAACTGGCTGGTATTTATAGTTTCCGGAATATTATTGAGCCGACTTTTTAAAAAAATTAATCAAGTAGCATAAAAAATTATGAAATGGCTAATAAATTTTTTAGATAAAAAAAGTCCGTTAACACAAGAGAGAATTATAAGATACGAAGGATTTATAGTATTTTTATCATTATGGTTTTTTCAGTTTATGGGATGGCTTTTCTTTCCATTGTGGATTATTTTTGCACTTCTATCTTTTATTCCCTTTGTTTTTGCAACACCTATAGTAAAAAAGACGAATCAGAGAAACTTCTTTTTTATAACAAATATTTTGATATTTTTATTCAACACCTCTTTAAATATTATTTTCTCAATTTTTAATATTACTCTTTGGTAAAATACGAGGACAACAGATAAAAGTCCCAAGATACGCTAAACTGCAAATCGCTTTTAATTCTCATCGAATTTGTGATTCTGAGTGCGACCACGGTACAGAGCCATAACAAAAAAGACACTCTTTCCGAGTGTCTTTTTTGTTTCATTTTTTGATATAATAATTTTATGGATAACAAAAACAAATGGGAAAAAATTGAAGTCATATTTGAGCTTCTTGTTTTCGGGATAGCTATCGGTATTTTAGAAGATATTGTCGCAATAAAACTTGCAACAAACGAACCTATTACATGGGATGTTGTCGGTGTTGTAGTGCTGGTCGCAATTCCTTTTGCGATATTGGGAGAGGTTATTTTTGACAGAATAGATTTTGCAACTATGTTTGAAAAATTTTTCAGTAAGAAAAATAAACAAGACAAAGCACCGTTATCTTAACCTTATTTTAATTTGGTTCCAGTATCATAATTATATGAACAAACCGACAATCACAGGACAAATAAACGCAAAAGTTTTTGAATTGTTGGAACAACATCCGGAGGGTTTGCGCTGGTCAGAATTACTTTCAAAAATTAAAAAATCAAATCCAGATTTTCATCCAAAAACAGTCAACGGATGCGTTTGGAAACTTGTTCAAAAATTTCCCGACAAAGTTTACAAACCGTCCAAGGGAGTTTTCCGTTTGTTAAGATATAAATCCAATTAAATAAATCAAAGCGGGTTCGATATAGTATTTTTCGATCAATAAAAATAAGTTAAAATAAAGTTATATGAAAATAATAATAATAATTTTAGTTTTATTGCTAGCGGGAGTAGGTTTTTATTATTTTAATTTAAATACAACTCCCGTAAATAATTCACAAAAACAAACAGATACATCAGTTACGCAAGATTTACCGCAAGATCAATCAACCGATGTGACAATTAGCATAAAGAATTTTACATTTAATCCGCAAATGGTAAAAATAAAAAAAGGGACAAAAGTAACCTGGATTAACGAAGACACTGCACCTCATACAGCTACTTCTTATTCAGACATATTCGACTCTAAAACATTATCTACAGGGCAATCATTTAGTTTCACTTTTAATGATAGCGGTTCTGTAAATTATTATTGTTCCCTTCACCCAAATATGAATGGAACAATTATTGTTGAATAATATATAATATATATTATATGAACGACAAAAAATCAGTTTCTACATTACTAAGCCTTATAAAAAAATATCCACTGGATAAGGAAGAACGGCAGGCAATCAGAAATGCTATTGGTGTTTTGGGATGGACAATGCACGCAGAAAAAAAGATTGAAACATTAAAGAAAAGACGAGAGAATAAGAAAGAAAAGTAACAAAAAATAACTATTTTTGGTCAATTTTTAACCCCTACCAAGATTAGTCGTATTCCCATATTAGCGAGGATATCTATTTTTCAAAATTAAGTTCATAATTAATGTATTAGTATGTTTGTTATTAATTAATTTAATTTTTTATATGCTTACGACGATTGCAATTATTTTGTTGGTTTTATGGGCTTTGGGCTTTATTGGCTTTCATGTCTTAGGAGGATTTATTCATATCCTTCTAGTTTTGGCTGTGATTCTTTTTTTACTCAGAATTATTCGTGGAGAAAACCCATTAAAATAAATTGTTTCCCAATAAAAAACCCGCCCAGCATCATAGCAAGAGGCGGGTTTTTTGTTTCATTTCTCTGGATTACGAAACTCCTGGACTGCTTCGCTAAGGCTCGCAAAGACGACAGCGAAGCTGTCGTCAACGGACGAAAAAGCAAAGCTTTTTCGTCCGTCTTCACGAGCGAAGCGAAGTGATCCATAAAATAATAGTGAGTTTCGTAACTCAGAGTTCATTTATAATTATGATTTCGAAAATAATTTGCGACATAATAATTTAAAAAGCGTATACTGTATATATGACAGTATCACAAAAATATCACAAAAAAATAGTGTATATTTTGTCGGGTGTACTCATCTTTCTCTTTATTCTTCTTGGGTTTATTCTATTCAAACCTGATGTATTTGGTGACTGGGGAATCTCTTTAATGAAAGAAAATTTAAACAAATTCGCGCCAAGATATTTTCAAGCACAGACAGTAAATCCATTTCTTCGCGAAGAACAAGTTGTCATAATAAGAGCCCCGGGCAACAACCTGTCTGAAGATATTATTCTTCCGATTACAAAAACTCTCTTTGAGTATGTAGAGGTTACAGACGGATGTGGAATTCATTTTGATGGAGAGTGTTTGAATGTACGATCAGGACCTGGCGAGGAATATCCTGTCGTAAATCGTCTTCGAAATACAATTGTTCTAAAGGTGGGTGGAAAAGTTGAACGCGATGGGCAAACTTGGTACAAGATTGTTTTTGATGAATGGCTTCGCTATCCAGAACGCGTCGAGGGAGATTGGTATGTTTCTGCAAATCATGTAAGGATACTTTTGGACGAAGGAATAAAAACAATAGAAGATGGCGAACACGCAGCGATCGCAACCAAAAAAATTATTGTAAACAGAACGACACAAACTATTTACGCTTATGAAGATGAAAATCTTTTTATGGAAGAAAAAATATCTACCGGATTAGAGCTTAGCCCAACACCCAGAGGAGAATTTATAATATTTAGAAAAACACCCAGTCGTTATATGCAGGGGCCAATCCCCGGAATTGCAGGCAGTGATTATTATGACTTGCCAGGAGTTCCGTGGAATCTTTACTTTACCCACGGTGGAGCGGTTATCCACGGGGCTTATTGGCACAATAGTTTTGGCAAAGAGTATTCCCACGGTTGTGTGAATCTACCTCCCCAGACAGCCAGAAAGCTTTATAATTGGGCGGATATAGGAACTCATGTAATTGTAACCGACTAATTTTCTAATTTTTAAATCAACTTTAATCCATAAAAATGTTTTAAATTTTCATTTTTAAAAATAGCATTTTACTCCACAAAACCAACGACCGTTGGTTTTGTGGAGTAAAATGCTATTTTTTATTTAAAATAAAAAATAACACTACTTTCTTTGGATTTACACGGGGGGTTAAATTAAAAAATACACAATAAAATCAGTCGTAAGTAAATTGCCCTACTTTTTTATATAAGGTAGAATTTCTAACAACATGCGGAATAAAACCATCATTGTTTTAAGTCTCTTTATAATTTCAAATCTATCTTGCGGGACATTTTATTTAGCTTCAAAATTTTTTGAAAAAAACAGTGCACCAATTTACAGTCTGCCTACACAGACAAGACAACAACTAGTAGAGAGTAGTAATTATTTTAAAAAACAAATCACACCGATAACAATAGCGACGACTTCACTTTCAGAAAAACAAACACTACAAAAAGCAGACGAAAAAATAACTGAGAGCGAAAAAGAAGAAACAGAGGAAGATGAACCAAAAAAAGTTCTTTCTGAAAATATTTTCGATGTTCCGTTTTTTTCACAGTTTAAAGACATCACCACAGAAAAATGGAAAAAAGTTGGCTGTGGCATTGCCAGCATGGCAATGATTATTGATTATTATAAGCCCGCAGAAGTGTCCGCCAATTCCCTACTGAACGAAGGTATCAGGGCAGGAGCATATATAGAAGACGCTGGCTGGTCACACAAAGGGTTGGCTCTACTTGCTGATGATCATGGCCTTGTTGGAACAACACATGATTTATCGTCTTCTAATATGGATGCCGCGTTTGATCAATTTGAAAAAACATTAGAAAAAGGTCCTGTGATCGCATCAGTGCATTATACCTTTGAACCAACCAATCCAATTCCCCATCTGGCTGTCATAAACGGAATAAAGGGTGATACTTTGTATTACAGCGATCCTGCGGAAGGCCAGGGCACAATCTCTGTGGAAAAATTTAAACGCGCTTGGAAAAAAAGATATATAGAGGTACGACCGAGTGTTTAAATTTTTACTTATGTTAAAATTTAGATATGCTAAAAGTTCCATATTTTAAACAAGACAACGGATATTCTTGTGGTCCAACATCACTGCAGATGGTTTTTGCTTTTTATGGTGAAAGAATAAACGAAGACAAATTAACTAAATTGCTTCATACAAAAAAAGATTCGGGGACAAGTCACGAGCCATTAATAAAAATTGCAAATGAGGAAGGATTCTATGTGTATGTTAACAACGAATCATCTCTCCAAGAAATTACTGAGATACTAGGCAAAAATATTCCCGTGATTGTTCACTTTATTGAACCTTCTAGTGACGAAGGTCATTATGCTGTAATCATCGATATAACAAAAGACAAGATAATTCTCAATGACCCTTGGAACGGAGAAGGCTTTAAAATGAATACCGGTGATTTTATCAAGAGATGGTATGGACATAGCAAAGATGGACTAAACAAACAATGGATAATAGCCATTTCCAAAGAAAAATTTTCACTGGATAAACAATATCTACCAAAGTAAACAAAAATCACGTACGGTTGGACCGTACGTGATTTTTGTTTTAATTATTTCTTCTTTTTTGTTGCTACTTTTTTTACTATCTTTTTTGCAGGTATCTTTTTTGCAACAACTTTTTTTGTCACCGGTTTTTTATCCTCGGCAGTCTTTTTACCCATTGTCTTTGTGATAACCTTTTTCAAAGCAACTGTGTCTACTTCTTTTTTAGGTGCCTTTTCAAATTTTTTGAATTTTGCTGTTTCAGTCTTTTGTTCTGAACCTCCAAACAATTCTTCTGTTACATCCGGATTCAATGCTTTCAAAATTTTGTCTAATTTTGCATTCAACATATCAAGCTGAACTTTGTAATTTTGAGAGTCTCTTCCACCTTCACTTTGAAATGATTTTCTATCATCAAAACGAGGTTTTGAATCTCTTCTACCAAAGTCTCTGTTCCCTCCTCTTGAATCTCTTGGGGAATCACTTCTGTTACTTTTAAAACAATCGCTACAAAGGACTGGTTTACCACTTGTTGGTCGGAAAGGGACTTCACATTCTTTTTTACAACTATCACAAATAGCCTTGTGCATCTCTGCACGATCTCTATCTCTGTCACCACCGAAACTCTTTCTTCCTCCTCTATCACCTCCTCCAAAGCTTCTTCCTCCGAATTTTCTTCCGCCACCGCCGCCACCACCAAATTTTTTTCCTCTGTTGAAATTATCCATATGATTTATATTAATATTATTCAGTAATACTATGCTTTTTATAGATTAAAAGCAATGCTTAAAATAAATAGACGAATTTAAAAAATAAATTAATCGTCGTCTTCATCATCATCACCACTACCAGTACCAGCCGTAGCTGGAGGTAGAGTTGAATTTATGGATGATCCAGTCGCTGCTCCTGTCTGCAGATCCCCAACATAGTAAGGAATTAACAAACTTCGTGCCAGAGCCGAGTGAATATGACCGCCCAGAGTTCCTGCAAAAAGGCTACTCGAATCCTTGCCACAACCATTAGAAATAGAACCTGCACCTCCAGGATGCAAAGAAATATAAGTAGTAACATTATATATTTTTCCACTAATAACCATCCAACAATCATTCTGTTTATTATGCTGAGCCACAACAGAAGCACTAATAGCACTGTCATTTCCACTAGGTAAATTTGTAGCCCCTAGGTCAACAGCAGTAGGAGGAGTGGAAACAGGAAGAGAAGCGGAATTTGCCGATGATCCTGTTGCTGAACTGTTTTGAAAATTTCCGACGAAATACGGGATCAACAAACTTCGTGCCAAAGCCGAGTGAATATGACCGCCCAGAGTTCCTGCGAAAAGACTGCTTGAATCCTTGCCACAATTATTAACAATAGAACCACTACCACCTGGATGCAAAGAAATGTAAGTAGTAACATCATAAACCTTTCCGTCGATAACCATCCAGCAATCACTTTGTTTATTATGCTTAGCAACGACCGAGGCCCCAAGAACTTTTTTTGTAGCACCGTTCCCTGACAAATTCTCCGTGTTTTCAATACCCAAACCCTGATTGTTATTATTTAATTGGACACCACCTTTTTTTAATTCATAAATGACAAAACCGGCTGTTAAAAGAGGCGCGGTTATTGTCCAAAAGATTATTAAACTAATTACAAAAATTTTTTTCATTTTTTTAAACTTAAATTTTAAATACTTTATTACAATAATTTAAATTCTTCTGAATGAATCATTTTTTTATTTATTCCGGCCTTAAAAAATTGTTCTTTAAGACTGCTTATCATTAAAAACGGCCCGCACATAAATATCTCACTCCCCTTTACTTTACCACTTATGCTTTCAATAATCTCCAAATTAAGACGACCTTTTTCATTTGAAACAAAAGGAATAAAGCGAAAATCTAGGTTTTCTATTGATATTTCCTCAAATTCTTTTTGAAAAACCATTTCATCGACCGATTTAACCGCATAATAAAAATCTACCTTTAAATCACCGTGCCTGTTTGTTCGTAAATACCTCACCATACCAAGAAAAGGAGTTACACCAATTCCTCCGGCAATCCAAATTTGTTTTTGACTATCTCCATTTAAATATGAAAATTCTCCAAAAGGTCCTTCTATTTTTGCGATAGCGCCGACTTTTAAATTCTTTAATTCGGTTGTCCAGTCGCCCAATGCTTTTACTGTAATTCTCAAAACATCGTCCGACGGCGAAGAACAAATTGAAAAAGGATGAACTTCTTTTTTCACACCACCGTTTTTAAATTCAACAAACAAAAATTGTCCCGGCAAATAAGGCATCGTTTTTTCTGTCGGACTCATGACGATTTCTGTCGTATCTTTTCCAACCATATTTACAGCACTAACAACATATGTAAATTTTTGAACAAGTAGTCTGCCAAAAATTGACCTATATAAATATGTAGAAATAGCCAAACCAGAAAAACCTAGAATAAAAATTCTCAAAGCAATATCTTGAGATACATCACTAGGAACCAAGAAAGTGTGCAGAGCCCCAAAGAAAAATGCGGTACCCAATATCTTGTGTGTGAATCTCAAATTCTGATATCTCCATTTTGCAAAAAAAGTGACAAGAAGAATCAACATCATCAAAAGTAGTGAAAAAATACCAAAATTTTTTGTCCAATTCCCATCCGGAATCAAAAATTTTGCCGATTCGAGGACAGAAATTGGAATCAATCTAAATGTTAAAGAAAGAGGGTGAATCAAAAGTAAAACAAAAGCAATTATTCCGGATTTGTGGTGAAGATTATATATTTTATCCAAACCGCCAAAATAATTTTCTAAAATTTTAAGTCTAGAACTAAGGATCAAAGTGATAGCAAAGAGAGTAATTCCAACCAGCCCTGCAATCTGTCCAATGCTGGTAAAAATAGAAAATGAATTGGCAAACCTAACATCAAAGGGCTTCATCAAAACCCATATAATAATGGGAATCAACAACAAAAATGAAAGAATAATAAGGCCTATTCTGCTTTTGTATCTTTTTTGAAACATAAAATTATCTATGCTCCATTATAACAATTTTATCAAACCGCATCTACCATACTGGTTTTTACCATGTTAAAATAATCCAATATGATTAACAATCTTTTTATCTTTGCTACTTCACTTTTTCTGGTAATTCGAGGAGCGACAATGGCGACAAAACACGCAGAAATAATCGCAGAAAATTATCACCTATCCAAATATATTGTCGGTTTTATAATTGTGGCAATTGTTTCTATTCTGCCAGAAACATTCATTGCTATTAATTCTGCGATTCAAGGAATTCCGGCTTTTGGCCTGGGGACACTTTTTGGAGGGAATATTGCTGACCTAACTTTGATTTTTGCGATATTAGTTTTATTTGAAAAAAGAAGTTTGAAAATTGAAAGTAAGATTTTTAAAAATCACAGAGTATATCCATCACTTTTATTTTTACCGATCATTTTGGGATTCAATGGGCACTTTTCTCGTTTAGAGGGAATAATTTTGATAATCGCTGGCGTTGTCTTTTATTATCTTTCATTAAAAGGAGAAGTCGACGGAAAGAAAGAATCACTAAATAAAAAAGACAAATATAAAAGTATTTTTATGTTGTTATTTAGTATGACAATATTATTGGTTGGCTCTCACTTTACTGTTACATCTGCGACTCATATAGCAAACCTAATCGGAATAAGTCCGATCTTTATCGGAATGCTCGTTGTTGGGCTGGGAACAACAATACCCGAATTAGTATTTTCACTTAAATCTGTTAGAAAAAATAATGACTCTCTCGCTGTTGGGGATATTTTAGGAACCGTATTGGCAGACGCAACAATTGTTGTTGGAATAATTGCCCTCATCAATCCGTTCTTTTTTCCACAAAGAATAATTTATGTCACTGGTCTATTTATGGTAGCGGCATCTTTTATGTTATTTAATTTTATGAACACAGGAGAAAAAATTACAAAAAAAGAAGCCTATATGCTTTTTGTATTTTGGCTACTTTTCGTCTTCGTGGAATTTATTGTTTCTGTCTAATTTTTTGATTCAAAGTAATCTGGTTAATTTACAATTTTTCTTATAAAATAAAGTTATGAAAAATACTAAAATAACTTGGTCTATATCCCTGATAATATTACTTACTATTTTGGCATTTGTGTTTCTTAATTTTTACAAAGATAACAGACAAACAAAACCAGTTGAAATTCCTTATAATAAAGACTGGAAAACTTTTTCCAACATCGAAGAAAATTTTTCTTTTAGATACCCTGAAACAATAGGAACACAGTACATTCATCTTATTGATTGGCCTCCGCAGGTACAAATACTCGACGAAGAATTTTCTTGTACCGAAGGCGGTTCAGAAACGGCGAGAGCCGGAAAGACAGAAAAAAAGGAAATTGCTGGTCGTCTATATTGCGTAACAAAACTTGCAGAAGGAACAGCCGGCAGTATCTATATTCAATATGCTTATGCTTTTTCAAAAAACAACCCGCTTTCGTCAGAGACTTCGACAGGACAAAGCAAGACTATCATTTTTACATTCAGTCTTCAATTTCCTCAATGCCTAAATTATAATGAACCAAATCAAACTTTCTGTACAAATGAACAAGAAAAAATAAATGTAGACGAAATAATTGATCAAATAATAACTACTTTTAAATTTATAGAAAATCAAAATGTTCAAATTCAAAATAAAAGCGGAGTAAAGGGTGTCATATCAACAGGTCCTACTTGTCCCGTAATAAAAAATCCTCCCGAACCACAATGTGACGACAAACCTGTCCAAGGGGAATTTATCGTAAAAAGTGTTTCCGGTGAAATAGAAATAAAAAGATTTACAACAGATGCAAACGGAAACTTTCTCGTCTATTTAGAACCAGACCAATACAGTATCTGGTCAGTAAAACCACTGGGAATTCACAATCAATCATATTTGGTAGAAGTGACAAAAGATAAAATATCAGAATATAATATTTCTTTTGATACAGGCATCCGATAAATGTCAGATATTTTTCAAAATTGTTTATTTCGTTTTTGTTTGTGAAAATTAATTGCAAATCGGTGAGCTTCGCTATTGGCAAGTAAAATATCTCTTTCGCTTTCTATTATAATTTGCGAATCACCCAAAAAACCTTTCGGTCTATGGTGTTCGTCTTTTGTTACAGCAATTACAGGAATCTGATATCCAAAATCATTTAAAACTTTTTCCGCCGTATTTCTTTGTGATTTTCCCCCATCCACGACAATTATTCTGGGCAACTTCCATTCCAAATGTTCAAACCGTCGTTCTAATATTTCTCTCAAAGCACCGGTATCGCCACCGCCCAATTGTTTGATATTAAATTTTCTATATTCTGATTTATTTATCATTCCGCCTTCAATAACTACCATTACACCAACGCGATTTGTTTCGGACATATGGGCAACATCATATGCCTCTATTCTGCCAACACCAGAAATATTTTGCTCTTTTAGCAACGCAACATCTTGAATATGAGAAAGCGCAAAAATTTGTTTCTTTTGTTTTTCCGCCTTTTCAAACTCTTGTTTCTTTATATGTTGCCACATCTCTTTTTCTATTTTTTTCAAAAGAGAGTCTTTTTTACCTTCAAAAAACATTTTGATATTTCTAATTGTTTTTTTATAGTCTGATTTTGAGACAACAGAAAAATCCGGTGAAAGACCTAATTCCACATTCAACCGAGACTTTTTCACACTCCCACTTGGAGGTCGAACCTCCAAGTCCTTCTCTCCACGAAATGGAAAAATCTTTCTGATTATTTTTAATGCTTCTTTCAACTGCAAAGCGTGCGGAAAAGGTCCAAATTGATATTTGATATCAAAGCCCAAATTTTCGCTATGTTTTAAATCATGTTCTCTAACCAAAATAATGCGGGGGTATTCTTCGTCTGTAATAATGACATGGTTATAACTTTTGTTATCTTTACCAATCGTGTTTGCGGGAGGATGATATTTCTTAATCAAATTTGCTTCCAAAATTAATGCCTCCAAAACTGAATCTGTTTCTTGCCAATCAATATCTGTAGCGTCCTGTATCATTTTTGTTATCTTTAATCCCCTACGAACATCTAAATTATCCGTAAAATAACTTTTTACTCGATCATACAGAGAAGTTGCTTTTCCGATATACAAAATATCCTTATCCTTTTTGAATAAATAAACACCAGGAGAATCAGGAAGATTATTTAGTTTTTCAATCAAATGGTTCATAAAATTTAAAATTTAAAATTTTTAATTTATAAACAATTTTTAATGAATTAATTTTAAAAATTATAAATTATAAATTAAAAATTTATCTCAGATGTTTCCTCAAATATTTACCGGTATGTGATCCTTCTGTTTCTGCCACTTGTTCCGGTGTTCCTTTTGCTACCACCTTTCCGCCATTTACCCCACCCTCTGGACCGATGTCTATAATATAATCTGCAGATTTTATAAAATCCATATTGTGCTCAATCACAACAACTGTATTTCCTCTTTCTACTAATTTTTGCAAAATTTCTATCAATTTTTTTACATCATCATAATGCAAACCAATTGTTGGTTCATCCAAAAGATAGATTGTTTTGTGAGTAATCGGACGATACAATTCTGAAGAAATTTTTACTCTTTGTGATTCTCCGCCGGACAATGTCGATGCCGGTTGTCCCAATTCCAAATAACCCAAGCCAACATCCATTAATGTTTTTAGTCTATCGTAAATTGCAGGAATATCATTAAAAAACGACAAGGCTTCTTCTACTGTCATAGAAAGTACATTATGAATATTTTTTCCTTTGTATTTTATTTCCAGTGTTTCTTTTGTAAATCTCTTTCCATTACATACATCGCAATTTACATGAACGGTCGGCAAAAAGTGCATTTCTACCGCTACCTCGCCTTTTCCTTCACAAACTTCACAACGACCCCCTTTTACATTAAAAGAAAATCTGTTTGCTTTCCAACCACGAGCTCTCGCTTCTGTGGTAGCAGAAAACAAATCTCTGATATGCGTAAAAGTACCCGTATAAGTAGCAGGGTTTGAGCGACTAGTGCGTCCAATCGAAGATTGATCAATCAAAATCACACGACTAAGATATTCTGAACCAGAAAACTTTGCACAATTATAAATCTGTGCTGAGCGATATTTTCTTTCCAACCGAGCACGCAAATTTCTGTGCAATATTTCATACATAAAGGATGATTTTCCAGAACCAGAAACACCTGTTATCATTACAAATTTTCCCAACGGAACTTCAGCTTTCATATTTTTGATATTAAATATTTTTCCGCCCTCTATCTTTAAAGACCCTTTATCACTTGTTCTTCTTGTGTCAGGAATGGCTATCTTTTTTTCTTCTCGTAGATATGCCAAAGTACTTGATCCAGAATCATTCTTTTTTGCTGTTAACAATTCTTCCAAATCACCAGAAACAACAACTTCACCACCATGCACTCCGGCACCCGGTCCAATATCAACCAGATAATCAGCAGAATAAATTGTGTCTTCGTCGTGCTCTACAACAATAATTGTATTACCCAATTCTTTCAATTTTAATAAAGTTTTAATCAATCGGTCATTATCTCTCGAATGCAAACCAATTGTTGGTTCATCCAAAACATACAACGCTCCAACCAAACCAGACCCCAACTGGCTGGCAAGACGAATTCTTTGAGCTTCTCCGCCTGACAAAGTATTTGCGCGTCTATCTAATGTCAAATATTCAATTCCGACATTAATCATAAATTGCAATCTTTCCAAAATTTCCCTTATAAGGACATCAGAAATTTCTTTTTCCTTTTCTGTCATTTTGATATTTTCAAAAAATTCTTTGGCATCAGTAACAGACAAAGCCGTCACTTCGACAATATTTTTTTTGCCACCCTTATCGCTTTTTAGGAAAACATTCAAAGCTTCTGGTCGCAATCTGGCACCATTACATACAAGACAAGGATCTTTTACAAAAAAATCCGCTGTTCCCAAACCATTACATTCGGGACATGCACCGTAAGGCGAATTGAAAGAAAACAGTCTGGGCTCTATTTCCGGATAAGAATATCCGTCAAAAGGACATGAAAATTTTGTTGAAAGCAATAATTCTTCCCCGTCTGAAAAAACATTTTTTACCAAACCATCGGCTTCGTTTACCGCTCTCTCGATTGCATCACGCAATCTTTCCAAGGTTGCTCTTTCAAGTGATTCTTTTATACCTTTTGAATCGCTAGTTTTATTTTTTGAAAAATCAGAAAGAGAGATTGTGTCAATAACGACATCAATGTCGTGTTTTTTTGTTTTGGTCAAAATTATTTTTTCTCGCAAACTTTTTTTGGCACCGTCTATTACAACAGTCGAATATCCCTTACCCAAAAGGTCATAAAGCAGTTGATAATATTCACCTTTTCTACCTCTAACAACAGGGGCCAAGATATCCAAAGTCATTTTGTTGGCGGTCGGACCGCCAACATTTTTGGATTTTTCTGATATTTTTTTGAGAATAAATTTTTGGATTTCTTCGTTAGAAAGTTTTTCAATCTGACGACCACAAACCAAACAATGCGGATGACCAACACGCGCATACAAAACACGCAAATAATCATAAATTTCTGTAATGGTTGCTACCGTAGAACGCGGGTTATTGGAACGAGATTTTTGATCAATAGAAATGGCAGGAGAAAGTCCGACTATTTCGTCTACATCTGGTTTTTGCATCTGAGAGATAAACTGCCTGGCATAGGCAGAAAGTGATTCAATATATTTTCTTTGTCCCTCAGCAAAAATAGTGTCGAAAACAAGAGAGGATTTTCCGGAACCAGAAAGACCCGTAACCGCCACCATTTTGTTTCGTGGCATTTTTACCGTGATGTTTTTTAGATTGTGAGTGCGAGCACCACGAACTTCAATCCAATCATGTGGATTAACCCCGTTATTCTTTTTTTCTTTTTCTTTTGACATAATTAAGATAGATTTATGAATTATGATTTAAGATTTATGAAATTTATCTCGTAAATTTTTCTTAATTCTTACTTCTTAAATCATTGTTATTTCCGAAGAAATAACAAATCTCCCCCTGAAGAGGATTACCTTTATATAGTAATTGAACCAAAATACAAAAGCAATGATTTTAATAAAAAATTGACTTTTTTATAACAAACACCATAATAGTTAATAGGTAATTGCGGAACACTTTCACAAGCAAAATCTACTAAACAAAAAGGTGGTGTGAAATGAAAGAGAAAAAATTTGTCGGCTGGGTTGATGGTCACTTTGTCAAAGGTACTTTGACCGATAAGGACGAGGTTGATTTCCAAAGAGAAAGAGAGGAAGGAGAAAAAAATAAAGGCAAAGGGGTCACTGTAGGCAAAGTCATCGGGGCTGCCGTCATCGGTGCGTTGATTCTCGGACTAGGTTCCTCAAAAGACTCTGGTAGCAAATGACCTAATTTTGACAAACCCCGACTTGCGTCGGGGTTTTTATTGACTTATATTCGTTATTTTTATATATTCAATCCAGAATATAATATATTGCATAGAAAAACAAACAACCGCCGAAAGAGGGAAAAAATGAAAAAATTTTTAAACAAAGAGATCTTTGATCACACAAGTCGTCACGGAACAAGATTTTTTGCAAACCGTTGTGATTTCGAAGGCGGAGTAAAAGTATATGCTTCAGGAGGAATCTCTAAAGAAAACTTGATGCTTGATGTTGCAGAAATGATAGGATTTCACGCCACCAACATCTGGCCTCAACTTCTTGGATTTTTTGGATACGACACCATCGCTTTTAATTTCGACAACAAAGAAATAAAAAATAAATATGTGTGCGAAATGCACGGATCAATCGAACATATGCAGTCCATCGACCGATTATGTCCCAGCTGTCGAAAACCTTAAAACCGCTCAACAGAAAACCGCTTCTGTTGAAGCGGTTTTTTTATTTTTTCTTTACTGCGATAACTTTTTCTACTGCCAAGACATTATCTGCTATCTTCATCATCAATTCATTACTCCTCTCATCAGGAAGTCTTCTATCGACACTATCTTTCCAATGCAAATAAAGATTTATCACTTCCAAGTAGGTAGAATTTCCGGAAACAATATCTCTGTGCATCAACAAGACAACTGCATTTATTTCAACCATTTCAACAAAAGGAGCTTTTATTGTGTTTAAGGCATCGTGATCAACTATTTTGAAATACTTTATTTTCAAAGCCAATTCGGTCAACATATTTAACAAAGTAGTTTGCATAGGCCATGTCTTCAATTCTCTATATATATTATTTTGTTCTACTACGGCAGTAGCATAATTTTTATTTATATACTCAAAATTAGGATTATCAAGTCTAACTTTTTGAAAATAATAAGATTCTCCTTTCTTTTGTCTTACAAAAAATATAAAAGAATCACATTGAGGAATAATTTCTTTTCTAAAAAAAGAAATTACTTCTGTAGCCATCAAATTTTTATCTTTATTTTTTTGATAAAAATAGGTTGCTAAAGCAAGAACTAAAGTAATTGATGTGACAATTTCAGCCACAATCTCCACATTCAAATTATGGTTAATAAATAAAACAATCAAAAAATACCCAAAAATTATTACTGCTAACATAATCACGAAATATTTACACATAAAACATATGAAATCGTACACCATATAAAAATATATCCTAAAAAAAATTATTGCGAATACAAATTTTTTCTGTAAATAACAAAATTATCAATATCTTTTTTATTTATCATAATCTTTAAATTTCTAAGATTACCATCAGAATTTCTTCCCTGTTTCATATCAGAGAGATACTTTTCATTAAATTTATTAATTTCCAAAATATAAAGATTATTCAAAACAATATTATATTTCATTTTGTTACAATAACTAATATCTTCTTTGTTCTTATTTCTAAGTTCTCTAAGTTTTTGATTCCAAAATCTGCTGACTTTACAATCAAAATTTTTGTCCTTTTCTGATGTCAGTTCAAAAACAACATACCACAATCTTTCATAATCATTGATTACTTTATGTACTGAAATTTTATCATTCCCCAAAACAGCTCTGCTATTTACATCATGAGTTTTGAGATCTCCTAGAAAATTATTTTTTACAAATTCGAGATCAAAATCTAGGCTTCCAACATTTTTATTTCTTTTATATTTACAAATTTTTTTATATTTTAATTTTTTATTTAAAAAATCCTCAAACTTAAATTCCAAATAAAATCCTGGCCATTCAGGCTGAAGTGCTTGAGAAAATTTTCTATCAATCATTTCACTGTATGATTTAATACCATTCCATTTTTTGTCAATATTGTCAGAAAAGACATTAAATAATTCAATCTCCTCAACATTTTTGATTTTCTCTTTTTTAATAATGGAATCAAATACTTCTTTTATTTTATCCTCACGAAAAACTACCAGATTATTCCCCATTTTATCAACTTTCTGAAATATTCCAGATTCTACGGCCTTCACGATATCTATCGTGTGAATATGAGCTGATGAATTTTTTCCTCTCGTTTTTTTATCAAACAAAACAAAAACTATATTATCTTTACAATTATAAATTCCCAGAAGAAATGAGTTTTTATTAGTTAACAGATCTGACCATTTTTTTGACACCTGTATTCTTTTTTTATGTATAGGATGGGGGTGTCCCAAATAAGTTACATTTTTTATAAATAAAAAATATTTTTCTTTATTCCTCTCAAAAACAAAATATCCATTTTCTTCTTTTGCAACAAAATACTTCGAAATAATTTTTTCGATTTCTTTTTTGCCAAAAATATTATCTCTTTCCAAAAACACTTTACCATCAGAGTTTATTTGTTCTACCTTTTTCATGCCATTTTTAACATTTCATTTACTATCATTTTTACTATGCGAGAATTTACAGCATTACCTAATTGTTTTAAAGCAAAATTATCATCTTGATGAACATCAAAATTTTCCGGGAAAGACTGCAGCCTCTTTGTTTCGTCAGGAGTAAGTCGCCTTTTATACTTTCCTATTATCTGAGAATGGTTCATCGCAACCAATGTAGAAAATTTATCAGGTCTTTTAATTCTAACCCCTGATGGTCTAAATTGTATCAATCCTTCATAAATATCTTTTATATCTGAACCAGCCTGCCATTCCATTTTTCGATGAGTTGGATTGACCCATTCTAGATTATTATGTTTGTTCAACCACAAATCTATAAATTTTTTATTTCTTTTATATAGATCCCTATTTTTTAAAATAAATCCCTGTTTCCATTTTGGTAAGTTAGAGATATCTTCTTCTGTATTAAATTTTTCTGCCCAAACAGGAAAACCAATGACATCTAAATCAATATTTTTATAAAATTCATTCCACATATCTAAAACTTTTTCTTCATATTTTGATATGTAATATTTCTTATCTTTTTTTGTTTTATCAATTATTTTTTCTAAACCAAAACTCTTGCACATATAATTCGAAAAGTCTAAAAAAAATCTATTAGAATTTAAAATATCTTTTCTAACAGCAGGTATATAAACTCGGGAACGAATAACCGGCATCCCAAATTCGTCAGGACTAATTATTATTGGTTTTAAATTTAAAGCATAGCCTAAATTATCCAAAGTTTCATTAATTATTTTAAAAGTTCTGCCGTTATCATGACTTGCAAGATTAGATACATTCTCAAGTAAAATAAAATTAGGTTTATGATGATCTATTATTCTGGCAATATCAAAAAACAGAGTCCCTCTTGTATCTTCAAAACCTTTCCTATAACCACCTTTTGAAAAAGGCTGGCATGGGAAACCTGCGAACAAAAAATCAAATTTTGGAATTTTTTCAACTTCTATCTTTGTTACATCTTCTGCAAAAAAACCTAAATCAAACAATTCCTTATTATTTTTATAAAAATTTTTTTTGTAAACTTCTCTGGCTTTTTCATCCCACTCGGCGGCAAAAACACACCTGCCACCTAATTGCTCAGCGGCTATATGAAAACCTCCAATACCGGCGAACAAGTCAATAAAATCAAATCTTTTCTTATTCAAAAAAAAATCATCATTATCCATGACAACGATTGGACTTATATCAGATATTTTTTCAACGCATTTCATTACTTAAATTTTATCATAATACAAAATTTTCCAACTGTGGACGAAAAAACCGTTATTTATATTACTAGATTAGAGACCCATTGGAGAAATTTTGTCCTCGTCATATGCTTCCAGTGTCGTCCAGGTGCCGGCAAATTCTTTTACCAATTCCAAAACCATTTTTGGATCAAGATTGATATGCTCAGGCAAAAGATTTTGAATGGTTGCAACTGTTTGCATAAAAGCATCATAATTTTTCGTGATTTGTTTTTTGTTGATTGTATAACCTTTGATCAAATGTTCCTTTAAAACTTTATTTGCCCATTTTCTAAACTCAATTGCTCTTTTAGAATTAGCTCTATAACCAACAGATAAAATAACATCCAATGAGTAAAAAGCAACGGGTTTATCGGAATTTGGAATGTGCATTTTTTGCACATTGCTTTCCTCATCAATTTCACCCTCTTTCAGAATTTTAGAGATATGTTTTGTCACAACAGATCTATCAATACCAAAAACATCGGCGATTTGTGATTGTGTCGCCCAAATATTTTCATGCTTAAAATCACCCCGAAGCTCAATTGCTCCGTTTTTTGCTTGGTAAATTACCAAGTTATTTTCTTTTTTCTTGGTCCTCACAATTTTAGCGGCGGAGGATTTCTTTTTAACCATACCCTAAATAATAACATGATTTTAGATGCGGAACGGCTCAACGAATTAAGCCGTTGAACCGTTGAATCATCAATTGCAAACAATACCGAATCATCAACTTTTCATCAAAACGAATGTGTATAAAAAAATCGGTCGGCATTTTTATACACATTGAATTGATTTAAATTTGACAAGATGTGGTGTTTTGTATAATAATCAAAAAAGATTAGAAAGATTCTAACTACCCTACCGTAGGGATTTACGGCGAGTTCATTGTAAGGAGGTCGTAATGAAACTATCAGAAAAAAGGCGAAACGAGATTGCCTGGGAATATCTCGTGAAAGAGGTGCTGAAAAATGAAATGTCTGTCAGCCTAAGTGCGTGTGCAGAAAACTCTGGACTCGAAGATGTATATCCTCAATTTCTCGGGATGATGTACAAGGAGATGGTGTCCAGAGGTTACAAGCACAGCAATAATTACGAGTACCCAATTCCCCTTTCAATAGAAAAGAGGGACGAAATAGCATGGGCTCTTGTCATCGCTGTAAAAGTAGAAAGAGGAATCAACATCAGTAAAAAACTTCGTCGTCATATTGGAAACGAAGCTGCAAGTCTGCAAATTTCCCATGATGAGGCGTGGGCATTTGCTCACGAAGTTATACTGGCTGTAGTGGAAAAATTTTTTTCAGAATAACCTCCACAAAAACAGGTTTGGGTCAGAGACTCCGTAATAAGGGTAATTTCAACCTCTGTACAGACAGATCGTTTGAAGAACAAGAACCTTGCCTGTTAGCCCCGCATTCGTGCGGGGTTTTTTTTATTTTCTAGATCGTTTTGTTAAAATTCGCGAAGATGAAGATTTGTTTGCCAACTTTTCCAATTCACGAATTTCGTCTCTCAATATTGCCGCTGTTTCAAAATCCAAAATTTTAACCGCTGAATCCATTTTCTTTTTCTTGTCGTTGATAAATCTTTTTGGATTCTTTTTTAACAATTCCGCATCTACCACCAAAAGTTGATCAACGGTTTTTTCGTGTTCGCTGCGGATTTGATCTGCGATGCTGGTAATTTTTTTGCTAATAGTTTTTGGGGTAATACCGTGTTTTTCATTATAATCAAGTTGAATTTTTCTTCGACGGTCTGTTTCTTCAATCGCTTTCTGCATTGATTTTGTAATTTTGTCTGCATACAAAATTACTCGTCCGTTTACATTTCTAGCAGCTCGCCCGATTGTTTGAATAAGCGATGTCGCGGAGCGCAAAAACCCTTCTTTGTCCGCATCCAAAATTCCTATTAGCACTACCTCGGGCATATCCAATCCCTCTCGGAGCAAGTTAACCCCAACCAAAATATCATAATTTCCTCTTCTAAAATCGGAGATAATATCTATTCTTTCTACCGTGCCAATATCACTGTGAATATATACTGATTTTATTCCTCTTTCATCCAAATATTCCGACAAATCCTCTGCCATTCTTTTGGTTAAAGTAGTCGCCAAAACACGACCGCCTTTTTTGATTGTTTTTTCTGCTTCTTCAATAAAATCTTGCACTTGTCCTTTGTGTCCTCCTTCCAAAGATTGAATTGGCTTTACCACGACTTCCGGATCAACCAAACCAGTCGGACGAATAATTTGTTCTGCAATATTTTTTGAATGTTCCATTTCAAAAATCCCTGGCGTTGCCGATGTATAAATTGTTTGTCCAATTTTCTTTTCAAATTCGTCAAATGTTAATGGGCGATTATCTTTGGCGCTAGGCAATCTAAATCCAAATTCCACCAAAGTGTTCTTACGAGACCTATCTCCAGCATACATACCACCAATTTGTGGCACAGCCACATGTGATTCGTCTATCACAGTCAAAAAGTCTTTTGGAAAATAATCCAAAAGTGTATAGGGCGGTTCTCCTTCTGCTCTTTCATCAAAATAACGCGAATAATTTTCTATACCTGTCACATAGCCGATTTCTCTCATCAAAGCGATATCATATTTTGTCCGTCTTTTTATTCTTTCTGCTTCCAATATCTTTCCCTCTTTCTCAAATTTTTTTAACTGTTTATCCAAATCTTTTTCTATTTGTTGCAACGCTTTTTCTTTTTTTTCTGGATTGGTAATAAAATGTTTCGCTGGAAACAAAAAATAAATATCTTTTTCTTCCAAAATAATTTGCGACACACCGTCTATTTTTTGAATAAAGTAAATTAAATCCCCTTCTATTTGAATTCTGTAAACAACCTTTTCGTTGACCGGCATTATTTCAACAGCATTTCCAATTACCCGAAATTTTCCCGGTTCTAAATCCGCGTTAGTTCTCTCAAAATGAAGTTTGACCAAATCGCGAATAAATTCTGCGCGATTTATTTTTGCTCCTTTCTGAATTTTTTTGTGGATTTTTTCATATTCTATAGGACTTCCCAAACCATAGATACAAGAAACTGTTGCCACAACAATCACATCTTTGCGAGTAAGTAATGATTGCGTCGTCGCGTGTCGCAATCGTTCCACTTCGGCATTAATGCTTGCTTCTTTCTCTATATAAGTATCCGAGACAGCAACATAAGCCTCCGGCTGATAATAGTCGTAATAAGAAACGAAATAATGCACTGCATTTTCAGGAAAAAATTCTTTGTATTCTTGTGCCAATTGTGCCGCCAAAGTTTTGTTGTGAGCAATAACCAAAGTTGGTTTGTTGATTTGAGAAATTACATTAGCAACGGTAAAAGTTTTGCCTGATCCGGTGACACCAACAAGAGTCTGATGTTCAACACCCTCTTTCACCCCTTTGACCAAAGATTTTATTGCAGTTTCTTGATCTCCAGCCGGTTTGTATTCTGAATGGAGTTTAAAGTTGATTTTACCCATAGCACAACTATATATTAATGAAAAAGCCCCCGCAAGTTTTTACGAACTTGCGGGGGAAAATAAATAATATTTTAATTTCCTATTTTAAGGTTTAATGAAAACCTGAATCATTTAAACGCCTAAACTTGCGAAAATCTAAGTGTTTAGGTTTTTACTCTGTTTTTATAATTTTTTTTAGGTTTTGGGGTTAGAGTTTTGAAATCTAGTGTAGCCACCTTTAAGGTGGCTAGGTAAAATTAATTAGGCGTTGATTTCCTATGTTCTCTTACAAGAACTCTTTTACCATTGGGAAGTCTGCGATAATGCTTATGCACTTCAACAATCTTCTTGCCTTTTTTAGTTTTTGCCATTTGGTTTAAACTTATTAATTAATAATAAGAACGTGTTATATTCACGTTCATCTGCAAAACGATTTATATAACTGTCCAAACTATCAGCCCTAAAGATGACTGCACAAAATTTCAAATAACTAAAATTATATTTCATTCGCAACCTTCCACCGCCTGTTAAATACCTCTAGAACGGTCGTTCTCATATCTGCACCAAGTCTTATTATAAAACTATCTTTTTTACCTAAAAAATTTAAACTGTTCCCGGATAAAAACATTTCTTTATCAGTAATAATATATCTGTCATGTATCTCGTTCTTATCATATTTCCTGACTTCTATATCATATCCATCACGAATAAGAGCCTCTACTTGCCTCTCAAAATTTCCTTTCAGTTTAGACGTTATTTTTTGTGTCAATATTTTTATAGAAGAACTTTTTGGAAAGATTTCATGTACGACGTCTAAAGTACTTACATCTATATAAGGATCACATAAATATATCTCAGAAGGTTCTTTTATAAATAAACTTTTTAATTCAATTCTTTTAGTTTTAAACTCATTCCCAGACTCAAAAAAATAGACTTCTTTACTTTTGGTGCTATTTAACAAAAAATCAATCCCCAATTGCATTATTTTAAAACCTTTTTTATTTTTGTTTATTAAACCTTTTGCATCCTTGCTTTTAAAAGCATTGTCAATTGCCTGCCTACTGGTTTCAATTTTACAATCTTCAACTAAATAATTTGAAATTTCGCTTTGAGTGAATCTATCCTTTTCTTTTGTAGTTAAATGAATAATAACCCAAAGAGATCTCAATAAATTATTGCCAAGATTATGAATATCAATTTTTTCTAACACTTTATTCATTCTCTTTCCTTAAGTTATTTTCCACCTCTTTTTCTCCAGTGTCAGTTAAAGTCCAGGCCTTCATCCCTTCTTTTTTATCTTTTGCTTCCATTATAAAATTTGCATTTTTGTTTATTTGATCATTAAGGTTAGTTGGGGCTTTAAATTTTGCAAGAGAAAAATATTTTTTTAAATCATTTACATTAAATAATTCATTTCCTTCTACTACTTCAAAAAAGTAAGCAATAGCTAGTGTACGTTCCCTGTCATTATTTATGTTTTTAGTAGACAAAAACTCACGGATTGATTGCGGTTTGGGACGTTTATTTTCAATCTTATTTCCAAGAATTTTTTCTTCTAATTTAATTACTCTTTTTTCTAAGTCATTTATTTTTGTTTTTAGTTCATTCATGTTTATTTATTTTTTGTTAAAATTTCTAATGCTTCTTTAATTTTATATACTGGTATCTCATACCCGTCAGTCTTTTTATCAGTAATGAGTATTCTTTTTTTACGTAATTTACCAAGTTCCCCGTCTACAGTTCCTCTTTTTAAACCAAGGTCTTTCAATACCTCAGATGCGAAGATCCTATCAGATTCAATTTCACCATTACTAGCCAAAAGTTTCTTCGCTAGTACATAAGCGACGATTTTCTGTTGATGTGTTGATTCCTCAGATTTAATAAATATCTTTTTGGTATTCTTTTGTATAGCTATAAGAGGAAAGATAGTACTCGCAATCTCCTCTTCATCCAACAGAGAACTATCCGTGTACAAATCTTCTAATTTTTTTGTTTCAGTCATATTTTAATATGTTATAATTAAGTAATGTCATATAAAATGATACTCATAATAGCTTTATTATATAAGGTTATTCAAAAAAAGCAAATAAAAGAAAATTATTTTCATATCTCTAAGCCTGTTTAAACTTCCGATTTCATTAAAAAATCCTAAAATTGAATGGGATTCGCGGAGGCAAGAAAAAAACTTCCAAGCCATATAGCAAATACAGTGAGGAAGTTTTTTTCGTAGGCAACAAAGAGGTTCGTCGACTAATAAATTCAGATTTGAGTGCAGTCCGAGGAAGCGAGGAGTGAAAATGCGAGAGGTACATAGTAGTACCTTGAACGTTTTCACGACGATGCTGACGACGGAATGTGCCAAATATGGATTTATTTTATTTTCTTTTGTTTTTTGAGCGTTCAGTCTCGGTCAGATACTTCTTTCTCAATCTCACATTACTTGGAGTAATTTCCAAATACTCATCATCTACCATTGTTTCAAGACCCGATTCAATCGTAATTTTCTTTGGTGGAAACAAAACAATATTTTCATCAGAACCTGATGCACGCATATTGGTTAATTGTTTTCCTTTAATTGGATTAACTGCCATCTCCTCTCCTTTTGAAGTGCTTCCGATTACCATACCTTCGTAAACTTCTGTATTGGCACCAATATACAACTCACCTCTATCCTGCAAGTTATACAAAGAAAAACCAAGCGCCTTTCCTGTTACCATTGAAATCATCGAACCAGTCACTCTTTTTGTAATTTCACCTGCATATTTTTTGAATCCAACCACTCGACTAGACAGAATTCCCTCACCTTTTGTATCAACAACAAATTGACCGCGATAACCCAAGAGACCGCGAGTTGGTATTTCAAAAATTAATCTCGCAGTATTTTCGTGCTGTCTCATATTTGAGAGAATGCCTTTTCTTCTTCCCAATTTTTCAATCACTGCTCCTTGAAATTCCAAAGGAACATCAATGGTTACTTCTTCGAAAGGTTCGAGCTTTACACCGTCTTCTTCTTTGATAATAATTTGTGGTTGAGATACCTGCATTTCATAGCCTTCTCTTCTCATATTTTCAAGCAAAACAGCAATGTGCAATTCGCCTCTTCCTGCCACTTTTAAAATACCTTCGGAGGTATCAATTTTTAATCCGACATTTACTTCCAATTCTCTTTCCAATCTTTCTTGAATTTGTCTTCCTGTTACATACTTTCCTTCTTTACCAGCAAACGGAGAATTGTTTACCAAAAAATCCAAAGTAATAGTGGGCTCGTCCACCTTGATTGCAGGCATTGGTTCTGTACTTTCATCGGTTGTGATTGTTTCTCCAATAAAAACATCAGGAAGACCGGCAATCATCATAATATCTCCGGCGATTACTTCTTTTACTTCGTCACGAGAAAGACCTTTGAAACTGAAAAGTTTTGTGATTTTTGCTTTTCTTGTTTCTCCGGTCGCTTTTTTTACAAAGATACTTTCTCCGTCTTTTAAAACACCGTCATAAATTCTACAAATAGCCAATCGTCCCAAAAAATTATCATAACCCAAATTAAATACCTGAGCTCTTGCAGGAACAGAAAGGTCAGCCGGTGCAGGAGGCACGGTTTCCAAAATAGTATCAAGAAGTGGGGTCAAATCTTTTGATTCATCTTCCAATTTTCTTTTTGCAATTCCATCACGGCCGACAGCGTAAACAGTTTTGAAATCAAGCTGTTCTTCGCTCGCTCCCAATTCCATAAACAATTCAAAAACATCTTCTTCTGCTTGTTTTGGATTGGCTGCCGGTTTGTCGATTTTGTTTATAACAACAATCGGTTTTAAACCAAGTTCCAAAGATTTTTTCAATACGAAACGAGTTTGAGGCATCGGACCTTCTTGTGCATCCACCACCAAAAGAACCGAGTCAATCGAACGAAGCACGCGTTCTACTTCTGAACCAAAATCGGCGTGACCAGGAGTATCAACAATATTTATTTTTGTATCCTTGTAAAAAAGAGATGTGTTTTTTGCATAAATAGTAATACCTCTTTCTTTTTCAATCTTGTCGGTATCCATACTCATTCCCTCAACAAACATACCCGACTGTTTCATAAGTGCGTCGGTGATGGCGGTCTTCCCATGGTCCACATGGGCGATGATTGCGATATTTCTGATTTCCATATACTTTCAGTTTCTAGTAATTAGGTTCTAGTTTTTAAAATTTAATTTAATTAAAAAAAGCGCGTAAAGCGACTGCGATAAGAGTACAACAAAAAACAACGAAAAGCAACCGTTAATCACAAAAGCTCATTGAATATTGAGAATTTTTTCTGTAAAATAAAGATATGGAAAATCAAAAAATATATGGGGTTGATCTAACCCAAAAAATTACTCCCCTAATGGTCAGAGATGCTATCTCTCAATGTTTCTTTGAGGCACATTGTCAGGACACTGGCTTAAACACACAAGACGAAAAAGAATCTGACAAAAACAAACTTTATTGCCAACAAATAGTCAAAAAAACTTTTGAGGATTCGCACGGAAATTTTGGTGACCCAAACAAACAAGACATCTTAAATGCAATGGAAAAACTAAAAGAATTTTCAAAAAACTTTCGTGACCAATCAATTGTTCAAAAACACTTCGAAGAAATACTCGTTTTGATAAACAAACTGAAATAAAAAATTACATTTTAAAGTAATTTTTGTACTCCCTATTATGAAAATACGATTTATACAAATTTTTGTTTTGACTGCGATTATTATTGCAAGCTATTCTTTTTATTTTTACAATACAGGAATCAAACTGAATAAAAATGCCTCGGGAGAAAACAAGATTGCTAATCAAATAGCAACAACCACAGAAACAAAAGAAGGAGCAAAAAATGAACAAGACACAACGGACAAAACTATTTCAGTTGTTAAAGAACAGTCCAAAATAGAGACAAAAGAAATACCAAAAACTCAACCGAAGGAAATCATCACCACCCAGCCACTGAAAGGAAGTGTCGAAGAAAACAATGCAATCCTTACCGCCATGGGAGTTATTGAGGAAACCAATAGACAAAGACAGTTAAACGGCTTGCCTTCACTTGTCTATAACGAAAAACTTTCTTTGGCGGCACAAAACAAAGTAAACGATATGTTTAATCTGCAATATTTTGCGCACGAATCGCCAACAGGAGCCGGCCCTGCGGATTTAGCAAACGATGTTGATTATAAATATTTAATGGTAGGTGAAAATTTAGCATTGGGAAACTACGAGAGTGATAAAATTTTGGTAGATGCGTGGATGAATTCTCCGGGACACCGTGCCAACATTTTAAATCCAAAATACACAGAGATAGGGGTATCAGTAAAATCAGGAATGTATGAAGGGTACAACACATGGTTATCAGTCCAAGAGTTTGGCAGACCAGAATCAGACTGCCCTATTCCAGACAAAAATCTTGAACAAGAAATTTTAAGCGGAAAAGGAGTTGCCGAACAACTAAAAAATCAGGTCTCTACTCTTTACGAAGAAATAAACGCTATGTGGCCAAAAAGCGGTTCCGTCTACCAAGAAAAAGTTTCTACTTACAATATTTTGGTTGAACAATACAATCGTCTGGTTGAATCTTTAAAATCTTTAATAGCAAATTACAACAACCAAGTCTCTTTATATAATCAGTGTATTTAAAAAAAAATTATTTTAGAAGAAAAATATTTTAAAATTGGTATAATATAGATATGAATAATAAACTAACAAAAATATCAATATTACTACTAATTGCGGTCTCTTTCGCAATCGGAATTATTGTCTATCCAAGACTACCAGAAACGGTCGCTTCTCATTGGAACACCCAAGGTATGGTGGATGGATATATGTCAAAATTTTGGGGAATATTTTTAATGCCGATGTTTTTAATTTTTATATATGCGTTGTATTTAATTATTCCGAAAATTGACCCCTTAAAAAATAACCTTGAATCATTCAGAAAACAATTTAATCTTCTTATTTTATTAATTTCTATTTTCCTATTTTATACATTTGCCTTAACCATCGCTTGGAATCTGGGAATGGTATTCGATATGAACAATTTTATTTTACCAGCACTTGGCATATTCTTTTATTATATTGGTGTTTTAATAAAACATGCCAAGAGAAATTGGTTTGTTGGAATAAGGACACCGTGGACATTATCAAGTGATTATGTTTGGGACAAGACTCATAAAATCGGAAGTAAGCTTTTCAAGATTATTGGTGTGATAACATTATTAGGTGTGTTTTTACCAAATTATATTTTTGGGTTATTTCTCGTTTTGTTAATAGGATCTGTTTTGTATCTATTTATATATTCATATATACTATTTAAAAAAGAAAATGAAAATAAATTATCAAATTAATTAAAAAACAATGCAGATAAAATTTGAATGGACACCAGAAATGTCAGTTAATGACGAGACTATTGATTCTCAACACAGAGAATTATTAAAACAAATCAATATCCTCTTGGATGTCATTTTTGAGGAAAAAGAAATAAACACACTGAGAGAAACTGTAGATTTTCTAAGCAAGTATATAAAAAACCATCTGGAATACGAAGAAAAATATATGGAACAACATATGTTTCCAGAGATTAGAGAGCATACAGAAATCCATCATAAATTTTCTGAAAAATATGAAGGGTTCAAGAATAGAATGGAAATGAGTGGACCAAGCAGAGAAATGTTTTCCGAAGTAGAAACATTCTTAGGAGATTGGTGGGTTCATCACATAGGACACGAAGATAAAAAATACGCACAATTTATCAAAGAAAACGAATAAATAAAAAATCACACACGGTCTGACCGTGCGTGATTTTTTGTTTATTTTTATAACTGAATTTCTACTTGGTTTGAGTAAATTCCGCATTTACCTCCTAAATATTCACAAACCCTAACATAGTATTTACCAGAACCAGCGAATGGTTCTAATGTGGTTGTTTTTATCACAGGGTCACTAAAGTATAAATATTTATCCTCTGATCTGGTCGGATAAGTCGGTTCCGAATTCAATGACCAAACAACCTTAAACCCTTGTTCAGAATATCCGTCGGTAATCCATTTTACTCTGCCGTCTGCTGAATAAAGAGTGACAGACTTTACCTCTCCTGTTTGAACTGGAATTTCTTTAACAGAAGTTTCTGGAATCCAAATCTTTACCGTATTACTATAAGCGCCACAACCATTTCCTGTATAGGCACAAATTCTGTAATACATCACCTTTCCACCAACAGATTGTTTTTTGTAATAAGTTTTTGATGCATCCAAATAAGTTGCGCTGTTTCCAGGATATGTTAAATCTTCGCTATACCCCTCCAACAATTTAAATCCTTTTGAAACATCAACACCGGATACTTGCCAACTTAGCTTTACATCACTTCCATAGGCCTCTACATACAATTTTATGCCCCTATCAACTACGGGTGTTTTTATAACAACAGGAACAGTGTCGGCTTTTATTATTTCTTGTGTTTCTTGTTTAAGTGTCTCGATTTCTTTTTTCAGTTCTTCATTTTCTTTTTGGAGCACATTCAGTTTTGATTCTAAAGCATTCTGAGCAGTTACAACCTCATCGATAATTTTTTGAATTTTTTCTTTTATTTCTTCCGGAACAGATTTTAAAATATCATTCAATACTTCTTGATGCTTTAGGGTAGTCTCTTCAATTGTAGAAAGCACCAAAGATGATTTTTCACCGTCTTTTATTTTTTCCGTCTTTTCACCAGCATTGATTATTCCCTCCCCATAATCTTTTAGCAAAGAATCAACATCCTCAAATTTTTTATCCTCGGCAAGCGCCTGCGCTTCGGCCAATCTTTCCTCTGCTTTTTCTAATATTTTTTTTACTTTTTTCTCCGAACCAAAAGTAAAAACAATCTCTACTTTGTCTATCGCTTTATCAAAAAGATACCAATAACTGTCCGGCGTAATGCCTGCGTTTATAGTACCAGCTGAAACAAATACAGGAGCTATTAATGAAATCATTAATAAAGCGACTATTATAAAATGACTTTTATACATAGTGAATTTTGTTTAGCCTAATAAAATTAACTGATAATATAGGATATTCTCCTGTTTTTAATAATATCACGATAAATAGCCTGAATACAGACCCTGCAACAAACTTATCCCTAAATGACAATTTAAAATATCTGTTATAATTAAATATGATTATAAATAACTAACCCAACATATCATTATGTTTTTAGAATGGAACGATATTTATTCTGTAAATATCAAAGAGATAGACAGTCAACACAAAAATCTATTCTCTTTAATAAACAAGGTGCAATTTTCAGACAAAGATAAACCAAACACAAAGGAAGAGATTAACAAAATCCTTGATGAAATGAACGATTATGCAATCTATCATTTTGATACCGAAGAAAAATATTTTAAACAATTTAATTACCCCAAAGAAGAAGAACACAATGGAAGACACCGAGAATACAGAGATCTTGTCAAAAAAATAACAGAGGAATTGAATACAAAAAGTATTGAAGAAAATATTTCTGAAATATCAAATTTTCTAAAAAAATGGTGGTTGGGACACATTCAAAATGAAGATATGCAATATTCTGATTTTCTTAACAAAAATGGACTCTATTAAATTTTTAACACAAAAATAACAAATTTATTAAAAAAATAAAAAAATTATGGAAAAAAACCAATTAGAAAAATATTATGAGGTTCTAACCAATGCAAGTCCTGATTGTATTAAACTTATGGATTTGGAAGGAAACCTTGTATATATCAACAAAGGAGGAATGGAAGAACATGGGCTTACAAGTCTTGAAGATGCAATAAAAAATAAATGGCGAGCTGTAGACACTGTCGTTCCAGAAGATAAGATGAGATTTGCTCAAGCGATGCAGGATGCTCTCAATGGGAAAATTAGTACTATCGAACTAACTCACCTAAGTGACCAATCAAACAGAGGAGTTTGTTTGGAAACAGTCGCTCCTGTAAAAGACGATGCTGGAAAAGTTATTGGTATTTTTGGAGTATCTCGTGACATAACCAGCATGAAAGCCGGCGAACAAAAACTACAAGGGAAAATAGCCGAATTGGAAGAAATGAACAAAATAATGGTAGAAAGAGAGTTAAAAATGATTGAACTAAAGGCAGAAATTAAAAAATTAAAAGAAAAAGAAACCAAACTAATATAGACAAAATGGAAGATATAAATATATACAAAAAAATCTTCGAAATGTCACCCGAAGCAATCGTTTTACTTGATACAAAAGGAAATGTTATAGAAGTAAACGGCAGACTTTATGACTGGCTTGGCTACAAGCCTGAAGAGGTAATAAATAAAAATATAATAAGTCTCCCCTATCTTCCTGTTCACAGCAAAGCTGAGGCTATCAAAAATCTTGGGTTAAGAGTGTTGGGGAAAGAAGTTAAACCCTATCAATTAGATTTCATTGATAAGAATAATAAAAACAGAACTGGATTGATTACAGCAACTTTGATAAAAGATTCCTTGGGAAAAATAATTTACGATTTAATTTTAATTTCTGATATCACCAACGACGAAAACTGTAAATTAAAGATTAAAAAAGACCTTGACCAACAAGAACTAATATCTTTAGTCGCAATAAAATTAAATTCAGAAAAAGATTTTGATTTGGCATTAAATGAAGCCGTTGAAATTATTGGAAAACACATCAATGTCAGTCGAGTTTATATTTTTGAAGATTCAAAAAATTCAAATTATACCAGCAACACATATGAATGGAGTAACACTGGCGTAAAGTCACAAAAAGAAAATTTGCAAAATATAGATTACAAAATTATTCCATCGTGGAAAGAACTTGTTTATGGTAACGGGGTCTTGGTTAATGAAAACACCGAAAAACTTCCCTCTGATCTTAAAAAGATCTTAAGTCAAAAAGAGATAAAATCTATTTTAGTTTTTCCTCTGCGTAAAGACGAGAAACCATTTGGCTTTATCGGATTTGACGAAACAAGAAAAGCAAGAAACTGGACGATGTTTGAAATAGAATTGTTAAGAACGCTTTCTAATATAATTGCAAGTGCCTACGCCAAAGAAGAATATGAAAAAGCCTTGAAAGAAAAAATTGATGAGCTGGAAAAAATGAACAGGTTGATGGTAGGCAGAGAACTAAAAATGGCCGAATTAAAAAATCAAATAAAAGACGGCGCAAACCAATAAAATAAAAACGTCCACCAATTGGCGGACGATTTTTTATTAGTACAAGCCATGTTCATTAAAAAATTTAGTGTATTTTTTATCCTCTGACGCTAAATGATTTAAGAACCAGTCCTCCAAAAAATCTATTAAATCGAAAGATATTTTTACTTTTTTATTTTTATACCCCTCTTTAAACAGACTGATTTTTTCTGTGAATAAGCGGTGGATTGATTTGTGATGTTCAGCCTCCGGATAACCAAATTTGTCAAAATACTTTTCTTCAGTACCAAAATGATTTTTGGCAAACTCAATTAATTCATCAAGTGTTTGTGCCAACAAGATCTCATCAAGACTAACATTACTAATATTTTTATATAATTGATTAATCATAGAAATAAGATGCTGATGTTGTTCATCAATTTCTTTTACATTAACACTATATTCCTCTTTCCATTTTATTAGCATAATTTATTTATTACCCCCTTCTAATTGCCTTCTTAAATCTAATATTTCTTTCTTTAATTCTATCATTTTTAGTTCTCTACCAACCATAGAATTGTTAACCTTCTCGAGCTGATTAGTTCTTTCCCCTACTTTTGATTCAACATCCTTTATGTTTTTCTCCAAATTTACCACCAATTTATTTATATTCTGTGCCAAATCGGAAAATTCATCATTCGATTTTACATCAATTCTTTGCGACAAATCACCTCCCGATACTTTTTTTACAATTTCATTAATAATTTCAACCGGCTTAACAAAATAAGAAATAAAAGAAGAAATAATCAAAGCCGCAAACAAAGCACAAAACAGAATAAGAAAAGCTAAAATATAAGGCGAATATAAAACACCACCAAAAATACTTAAATAATTTGTCTTAATTATCGTATAAAATCTAGTGTTAGGAATCTGAGAAAAAGCAACGAAATCACCATCCGATAAATTAATTTTTCCGGTAGACAAAGAAATAACATCTTCTCTCACAATTCCATAATTCAAATATTCCATACTCTCATAAGAAAATTTTCTTTTATCCACAATCTGGTCTTTTTCCAAATTACTTAAATCAAAAAATCCTTTCAGCACCAAATCTTGATTGTTTGAATAGTTTACAACACCATAATCATCAACTATCATAAAATCTAATTCTTTTCCCCAAAGTCGATTTACATGTAAAGAATCGTTAACGACATCAGGATTCAATTTGAAAACAACAGTTCCAACTACACGATCATCACTTATCACGGGATGAGAAAAATAATATCCCAACTGGCCACTGGTTGCGCCAACGTAAACATCAATGTAAGAATTGCCTTTTAATGCTTCACTAAAAAATTCTCTGAAAGAATAATTTTCACCTACAAATGACGAGTCATGTGCTGCAACAACATCACCTTTATCATCCAAAATAACGACAGCCAGATATGATTCACCAAGGTTATGTGATTTTATTTTTTCAACAATAACAGGGTCTTGAACTTTTCTGTTATTGTCAACAAGAAATGACATTACAGAATAATCCTTGGCAAAATTTTTGGCTTCTTTTTTTGAAAAATCAAAAATCTGAGCGATTTCATGCGATTGTCCCTCCAATAAAAAAACAAGGTTTTCTTTTTTTTGTTCAATAAAAATACTTCTTGAATAATAAAAAACAGACAAAGAAGCAACAAAGCCAAATACAAAAATTGTAGCAACAACAATGGTATTTATTTTTTTATTTAAACTAAATTTAATCATATCTATTAACTTAATCCCTTAGTTCCTGTCTTTTTAGCCATCCCTGTTAATGGAACAGTTACAAAAAAAGCAGTTCCTTTATTCTCCTCAGAATCAAACCAGATTTTTCCGCCACTTTGTTCGATAATCGCTTTAACAATATAAAGACCCAATCCAGTTCCTTCTACCTCTTTGTTCTGAACATTGTCTGCTCTGAATAATTTTTCAAATATCTTTGATTGCTGACCTTTTGGAATACCAAAGCCGTTATCTCTGACACTAATTAAAACATCGTCTCTTTCCAATTTCATAGAGATCCACACATTTCCGTTTTCTGGTGTATATTTTACCGCATTTGATATTAGATTTTGGAAAATAATCCTTGTCAAATTTTTGTCTGCATTTATAACCGGTATATTTTCATAAATTTTTTCTACTTTTATTTTTTTGCTCTCGATTAATGGTTTGAGTTCGTCAATAACATTATCTGAAATTTCAACAAAATTTACTGGTTGTGGATCAATGGCAAAAGTCCCTAGATCAATTCTAGAAACATTCAAAAGCGCACTCACCAAATCAACCATCCTTTGATTTCCAGAATAAATTTGATTGATAAATTCTTTTTGATCAGTATTCAACTCACCAGCGTCCCCAGATAAAAGCATTTCCGCATACCAATTTATAGCGGTTAAGGGGGTTCTCAATTGGTGCGAAGCCAGAGAAACGAACTCTGTTTTTGCACGATCGACTTCTTTTTCTTTTGTAATATCTCTAAAAACAACAACACAGCCAATCACAGAATTTTCTTTATTTTTCAAAGGAGCTGCGCTTTCATTAACCGGAATTGTTCCTCCTTGTTTTTTAACCAATAAAGTTCCTCCTTCCATTTTATCTACCATGCCATTTTTAATGACATTATCAATAAATTCATCCTGAAATGAGCCATCTTTTTCAGAAATAAAACGCAAAACTTCACGATATTTTTTACCAACCGCTTCATCCTTAGAAAATCCTGACATCTTTTCTGCAGCTTCATTAAACATAACAATGTTTGAATTTCTGTCTGCCACAAAAACACCGTCGCCGATACTTTCTACAATGGTTTTTATTTTCTCTCTTTCTTCATCTGATTTTATTTTTTCTTCTTCGACATCTTCCAAAACATTCAAGGTCGCTGTTCTGGCATTTTCCAAATCTTTCAATTTTTCTGATACTTCATTCGTTTTTTGTTTTACCCTTTCTTCCATACTACTATAAAGAACCGCAAGTTCTTTAGACATATCATTAAAGGTTTTCGCAACAACACCAATTTCATCAAAATTTTTAACATCAATGCTTTGACTAAAGTTACCTTTTTTAATTTGATTAGCCGCCACTTCCAAATCCTTCAATGGTTTTAAAACATTTTTTACAGCAAAATAAAAAGTAAAAAACAAGAGAAAAAAAATCGAAATACCAATTATCAGGGCATCCCTCCCAATCATTTTAATCACGGAAAAAGCTTCAGATGTTGGAATCATTTTTAAAAAAATCCAATATCTTCCAGTATCATCATCCAGCCCATTTAAATAAATTTTTGAAAAAGCATATATTTGACCATCCAAAATACCAAAACCCGAGTCTTTGTGAGAAATTTCTTCATAAATTATTGGTAAATCTTTTTGAATATTTTCACCAGTGTTTAAATCATTTGGTGAACCAAATCGTTTATCATCTTTTGAAATTCCATCAAAAAAGATGTAATAACCTTCATCATCTGTTATAAAAAAATCACCCTCATTATCAAAACGTTTTGTAATTAAATCGGACAAATTACTCACCAACACATTCAATACAACAACTCCCTTTCTCTCTTTTTTTTCATTAAACACCGGCATTGCATATCTAACAACAGGTTTATAAGGAATTTCTATTTCGGGCGGATTACCTTCACGATTTAAATCTGTGTTGGAGATATATAATTCTCCTTCATTCAATTTGTTTGCTTCAATAAAATAATTTCTGTTACTTTTATCTTGAAGATCATTTTCTTCGACGACAATTGATTTGCCATCGACATAATTGACTCTGACAATCTCGTATCCATTTTCATTAATATATCGAATTTGACCATAAATTTTTCTAGAAGAAGAAACTTCCAAAAAAACTGATTCTGTCATTTCGAAAGCATCTACAAAATTATCTCTTTTTGATATATCTTTATCATAATCCAACAACATTTTTAAAGCATGATTTTCTTTAATTAATTTAATGTCAGATATAACATTTCTCAAAAACAGACTAAATTCGTCAGAGTGAATTTCTACATCATTATGATAATCTTTGATAAAAGAATCGGAAAAAATCGCCTTTACATCAGACAGAAACAAAAATAGTGACAGCCCCAAAAATAGAGCCGCCAAAAAAGAAGAGAGTATAATTATCTTTGTACCAATTTTTAATCTTTTTAAAAAGTTCATTTTAGTTAAAATGAAAATTAAACTTTTCACTTTTATCAATTAAATTTTATCATAAAAACAAAAAACTACCCTGTGTAAAATCGGGTAGTTTTTTGTCTTAGATTTTATTTATCTTCCAACTTTGATTTTATTTTTTCAACAATGTCATCAATTTTCCAATCTGATTTAATTAGATAATCGAAAGTATTGTTGTTGACGGCCTCCATAATTTTTTGACTACTATCCAAGTTGGTTAGAATCATTACTTTTGCATTTTTTCCCCAATCATCCTGACGAAGTTTTTTTAACATTGTTTCACCATCCATAACAGGCATCACTATATCAAGCAAAATTAAATCAGGGTGTTCTCTCAAAGCAATTTCTAAACCTTCTTCACCGTTTCTTCCTCTAACAATTTCAAAATTTTCTGACTCACATCTTTTGAGAAAAGCCTCCACGGTAAGCATATCATCTTCAATTATGAGGACTTTCTTTTTCATATTTTATTAACGGGTTACTTCAAGTACTGCTCCTTGTTCAGGATCACAAACTCCAATTGTTACACGATTTCCTACTTTGTTTACATAATAATCTGTGTTAGTTGTTGATGCTGTTTGAGGATCAAAAGGAACGGCCGCAATATAGTCAGGAACCAATTCTGCTGTCAAATCAACACAAGATGCTGTTGTAGAACCAACTGCTCCACAAGTAGTATCACAAGTAGTTGTAGCTGAACCGATTACTTGATATGTTGATGCTGAACCATCGATGCCTGCAGGCAAGTTTCCATTGTTATCAATAGAGTATTGCCAAATTGCATTCAACAATGTGTTTATATCGCTACTTCTTTGAGCATTTCTTGTATCGCCCAATTGTTTTGCTGGGTTAATCGCAATAATAACGATTCCTGCCAAGATAGCAATCGCTGCTACCACCAAAAGGATTTCCAAAAGTGTAAAACCCTTATTTTCTCTTATTTTATTCATACGAATTTATAAAAAATTATTAATAACTGATAAAAAAACGCTTAAAAATTTGCTACTTCTTCCCAAGAAGCAAGATTGATTCGCGGATTAATAGTATTGATAGTCACACGTACTTTTCTCGTGACAGTCCCAACAATTCCAGAAGCGAGAATTTCTCTATTCTCACTACCAAGGTTATTCACCGAATAAGAACAACTACCTTTACCCAGAACGATATTGAGCGATCCGGTAAAACTATTTAAATTTCTTATTTGTTGTAAACCTTGTTCGGCGCAAGCATTTGCCAAAGCTTTTGCTTGATTTGATTGTTCTAAAGCAAAACTGTTTCTTGCTGAGCCTATACCCAACAAAATAACGGACATTGCGATAGAAGAAACAACCGCCCCAGAAACAAGAACACTAATCAACGCTACATAACCTTTATTATTATAACATTTTTCTTTTTTTTCATTAATAAATATGTTCATAAGTATGATTTACTATTTAAAATATTAGCGTATTGACGCAGACCCATAAAATGTTTTCGAATAACTATATTCTTTTCTACCGCTTGAATTTAAGTAATTAACGACAAAACTTATTCTAATTAAACCTAATGTTCCCGGACGAGAAACATTTTGAATAATAAAATTTGAAACCTGAACATAAGTATTTGTCAATGGGACCGATGTCCTCCCACCCTCTGAAACATAAAGCACTCCGTTGTTTACAGAAAAAATTGTTGGATCATTTAGTGTGCCAAGAGCATCAAGAGTCAAAAAACTTCCGTTTGAACCGCCGACAGGAGAAGTGATCAAATCAGCATTACGAACTGTGTCTGATATTAAACGCATAATTTGAATACCTTGTTGTTCTACCTCACTTACAGTTTCATTTTTGATTCTTGACTGAACAATTGTCGCCAAAAAAACAGAACTTGCTGAAATTATTGTTATTACAACAGAAATATAAAGGACGACTTCGACCAAGGTAAAACCGAGACTAGAAAATAGTTTATAGTCCTGCCTGCGCAGGCAGGTTTTAGTTTTTAGAGACAAAAATTTGCTTCGCAAATTTTCTGATTTTTTCTGATTTTTAGTTTTTAGAAAATTTTCTTTCATATAATTATAGTGGCTGTAAACCACTAATTACTTTTGTCGATCCATCAGACATTGTAAATGTAATATTCAAAGTAATTCCGGTTACCGTTCTATTAAATGTTAAAGAATTCAAAGAAACAGTTGCCCCAGCGGGAATAATTGTATCGGTGATATTTTGAGTTGCTCCAGTATTGCTATTTCCAGTCCAAACACTAGTACCATTAATTGTAATCTGATCTAATCTTCTGTTTGTTGCCACACCAGTCCAAGAATGCGACATCGATGCAATGATTATATTCGAAGGTCCAATATTTTGCAGGGTTATTCCAATTATTTGATTAGCGTTAGATGGATTGACCGCCATACCGGAAGTATTCACTACCAAATAATTTGATTGCGGGATAGACAAAGTTGTTGCACTAATAACATTCGACATTCCCGAAGTATTTGAGGCTTCGTCTGATGTCGTCATAGCAAAATAATATAATGTTGAAGGAGAAAGACTAGAAACGGTCATTGACTGTGCAGTACCAGCGGTCGCAGGAGAAGGCTCACCAGACAGCTGAGTTGCTGAGCTCCAATTAAGTGCAGTGATTGGAGATATAGAATAACGAATATCATAAACCGAAGCAATTCCCGTCGCTCCATCATCTCCTTGAGCTGTCCAAGACAAATCGACTGAATTCGCTGTAACATTTAAAGAAGAGAGATTTGTAATATCTGCAGGCGGTGTAACATCAGCAGCAGCTCCTGGAGAAAAGACAACCTGTTTAGTTGAGCCGTCCAACATAGTAAACAAAATCGTGATTGTTGTCCCCGTCATATTTTTTGAGAAAGAAATAAAATCTATCGGATAATTCCCCGCAGGACCCAAAACAAAATCCGTGATATTGAGGACTGATCCGGACGCACTGTTACCACTCCAAACAGAAGTCCCGTCAACGCTAACACCATTTATTCTTGCCCCTCCCACACCAGACCAAGAAACCATCATTGATGTTACTGTGATATCAGAAACCGTACTCAAATTATTAACAGTAATTCCTATAATCTGCCCTGTGTTTGTGGGGTTGATATCAGCAAGGGAAACATCTACATTCAACTCATCCGCCTCAATTAAAGACAACTTATTCCAATTTGTTAATCGACTTTCAACCGAAACAGACCCTCCTCTGAGCATATTTTGTTGCCAAAAAACTGTAGAAACTATATTTTTTGTATCAATATCAATATCGCTTATTGTAATTGAACGGGTAAAGTTTTCTGTTACATCAGAGCTTCCCGACAAAACCCACTGTCCGCCAGACAACGAAAGGCCGTATGTTCCAGCAGTCAGATTGGCAAAATTTTCTTCGCGAATATTTCTTACAGCTTCCAACCCTTCTTCTGCAAGAAAAACGGCTCGTGCTCTGTCCCCTGCCAGAGTATTTGATTCTTGGCCATAAAGATAAACACCAATAAAAGATGTCACGAGCAAAGAAAAAACAGCCACAGAAAAAACCGCTTCTATAAGAAAAAAACCTTTTGCCCTATTAATAAGAAATTGTTCCTTTTTCATTTATTGCAATTTGTTTTGTTTCGTTTGTTGTTGATGTAATCGTCGTTGTACCTGTCATCTGAGGAAGACCGTTAAATTTATTAAAAATAATTTCTTGCAATCCTGATATCCCGGAAGAACTAATGCTAAAATCTTCATCAAAATTAATATCCCTTGTTGCAAAACTTGAACCTTTAAAAAGAGTTATTTTGTCGCTTGCAATGTAAACACCCCAAGAACTGTCACCCTCTCCCATTTGTGACAAAGACTGTGCCCGATGTAAATTTTGAATGAGAGCAAACCTCGCAACATCTAAATCATTTCGGACCTGAAAAGAATAATAAATCGGAACAGAAAAACCAAAAACGATAGAAATAATAGAAATGGACAAGAGAACTTCGAGCAGAGTAAAGCCGTTGTCAGTTTTTAGTTTTAAGTTTTTAGTTTTTAGAAAAAACATAAAAGATTATTTTCGCAAACCACCAATCAATCCGTAAATAGGCAAAATAACCGCCAAAGCAACAGAGACAACACCCACCCAAACAATCACAAGAAGAATTGGCTCTAAAATTACGGAAAGATTTTTCGTTGTCACTTCTGTTTTTCTTTCAAATGTCTCTCCTATTTTTGAAAATGTTTTTGAGAGACTGCCAGACTTTTCTCCAGCGACAATCATTTGTTGAATCGGAGAAGGAATGTAACGGTTAGCTTTTGGATAAGAAGCAAAACTTTTTTGAATCGAAAAACCTTCGTTAATATTATCTTTTAGATGCAGATAAATATTCCTATAAAAAGAAAAAGTCGTTGCACGAGAAAGAGAATCGAACGCATCGGTTATCGGAAGTCCCGCATCCAAAAGAGCCCCCATCAAATAACCCATTCTGGCAAGTTCAATTTCCTTGATTAAATTCTTGATACCTGGCAAATGAAACAACAGCCATTGTCCAATAAATTTTGTTTTTTTGAAAAAGAAAACAAGGTAAAAAGTGGCTAATACAAAGGCAAAAAAGATTGGCACCACAAAAAAACCGTTTTTACCCAAAAATTGACCGAGGTTAATAAGAACCTGTGTCACCCAAGGCAATTTGATATTCATTTGAGAAAAAACCAAAGCCAACCGAGGCAAAATAAACCAAGCAATTGAAACCCCCACAAGAAGCGTCAGACTTAGAACAAAAATGGGGTACATCATTGCAGAATTTATTTTTGATCTAAAATCTCTGTTTTTTTCTTCTTGCAGACTAACCACTCTCAGATTTTCAGAAAGCTTTCCTGATTCTTCACCAACTCTAACAAGAGAAATTATGTGGGGAGAAAAAATACCAATACCGTCCAAAGCTTTCCAAACAGGAGAACCGTCTTCTACTTCTTTTGCGACACGGTCAAGAATCTCTTTCATTTTTTTTGTTCTCATTTCGTCTCTCATTGATCGAACAGCCGAGTCAATAGTCATTCCTGATGACGCCAACATTGATAGATTTTCAATAAAATAATCTTTTTCTTTTCCCAGACCAAAAGAAGAGAATTTTTTCTTCTTTTTTAAAACTGGTTCGGAAACTTTTTTTTGGGTTTTATTATTCATCGTCAGTTGGTGGAGCTACTCTTACTAATTCATCAATTGTGGTGATTCCGCTTTCTACTTTTTTCATACCGTCTTCAAACAAAGACTGCGCTCCTTCTTTTTGGGCAACTTTCCAAATCTGATTGGCAGATGGATTTTGTAATAATAATTGCTGAACGGCTTCGGTTACTTTGATAAATTCAAAGAGAGCGATTCTACCTTTGTAGCCAGTTCCGCTACAAACGTCACAACCTTTTCCTTCGTATAAAGTAATATTGGTTCCTTTAAAATATTTTCCCGCTTTTTTATATTTTTTCACCAACTCGGTCTTTGGAACATTTTTACTGAAACGACAAGTATCACAGATTCTTCGAACCAATCTTTGAGCGATAATAACTTCCAAAGTAGAGGCAAGAAGAAACGGCTCCATCCCCATTTCTAAAAGTCTTGGAACTGCTGAGGATGCATTGTTGGCATGAAAAGTAGAGAGCACCAAATGTCCAGTCAAAGCGGCGTTAATAGAAATTTCGGCTGTTTCTTCGTCTCTGATTTCACCAACCAAAATAATATCTGGGTCTTGACGAACAATTGATCTCAAACCCTTGGAAAAAGTTAGATCGGTTTGTTGATTAACCTGAATCTGATTAATACCTCGTACCCTATATTCGACAGGGTCTTCAATCGTAGTGATGTTTGTTTCAGGATTATTTAAAATTTTGATCAAAGAATATAATGTTGTCGTCTTTCCAGAACCAGTCGGACCGACAACCAAAATCATACCGAATGGTTTGTCTGATGCTTCTTCCAAAATTTTCCTGTCTGCTTCATTTAATCCCAAGTCATTAAGGGTTAGACCTTTAATATAAGAAGACAAAATTCTGAGAACAATTTTTTCTCCTTCGATTGTTGGGATAATAGATGTACGAAGGTTTACCGTTCCGAGACTGGTTTCAAAACTCATTGAACCATCCTGAGCGGCAAAGTGTTCGTCTATTCTAAGGCGACTTTGAACCTTTACCCTATTTAAAATATTTTCATAATATTGAATTGGCAATCTTCCCGCTTCTTGAAGGACTCCATCCACACGAAATCTAACAATCAATTCTTCTCCTTGTGGCTCAAAGTGAATATCTGATGCATTAAACGTAAAAGCATCTTTAAAAAGCTCTTCCAATATTTCTGGGGCAATACTTTTTTTCTCTTCTATTATTTTTGAAAATCTAGTATTTAAAGATTTTGTGTAATAAACCAAGACATCATCAATGTCTTCGTGCAAAGAATAGCCGATTGTCACCTTTTTTGTTTTAAATAAATTTTTTAGAGCAATTTCTAATTCGGGCTGATTTGGATTGTCTGTAGTAAAAACAACTTCTTGATCGTTTTCAGAAAAAAGAACCGCTCTGAATTTTTTTGCGGACTCTTCGTCAACTTTTAAAACCTGATCCTTTGAAGGTTTGTTTGAGTTTAAGTCAATATAAGGAACCTTGAAAAACTCGGCAATTGCCTGCCCAAGAATATCCTTGCTGATGATTTCTTCGGACAACAAATATTCTGTCATCGAAGCATCTCTGTTTTTTGCAAATTCTTCTGCTTTCTTTAAATCTTCTTCGGAGACATAGCCACCCTTTAAAAGGATATCTTCGATCATTTGTTTTTCTTCTGATTCTAATGTCATGTTTTTATTGATTATGATAAAGCTTTTTGAACATGTTCAACAATCTTTACGATTGGAGTGTTTGATTTTATTAAATATTCGGTTGCTCCGGCCTGCTTGGCTTTTGTTTCATCTTCATTCTGACTTAGATTAGAGGTAACAATGACTGGAATTTTTAAGCCCTTATCATGAATACCTTTCAATATTCCAAAACCATCAATTTTTGGCATTACCAAATCTGTAATTACCAAATCAAAAATTTCTTTATTTAAAACATCTAGTGCTTCTTGTCCATCATAAACACTGGTAACAATAAAACCGGCGTTGGTCAGCTTGAGGTTTAAAGCTCTTGCCATCGCCTTGTCGTCCTCTGCAATCAGAATTTTCTTTGGTCCTTCGGCCATATTATTTTTAATTATATCAATTAAACAAGAGCAAAGATAATCAAAACTTTGTGGAAAACAAAAATAAAATAAATCTAAAATCTAGCATCTTTAGAAACGATCGTTTCTAAAGATGCTAGATTTTAGATTTATTGCCACAAACCTTTTACCACCTTTGAATCAAAATGTATTTTTGTGATATTATTGTTTCCATGACTACTAACGAAAAATATCTAAAACCATACGAACCAAACGAGGTTGAGAAAAAAATATACAAAAAATGGGAAGAAAGTGGTTTTTTTAATCCCGATAATTTACCTGGAGAGAGAAAAGAAAAATTTTCTATTGTTTTGCCTCCCCCCAATGTTACCGGCAAACTTCACATTGGACACGCTAATATGCTTGCGATTGAAGACACGATCGTTCGTTTCCAAAGAATGATTGGTAAAAAAACATTGTGGCTTCCCGGAACTGACCACGCCGCTATTGCGACCCAAACAAAAGTAGAAAAACTGCTGGCTAAAGACAAAATCAGAAAACATGATTTAGGCAGAGAAAAATTTTTAGGAAGAGTTAATCAGTTTGCTTTGGATTCTCAAAACACAATTATTTCACAAACAAAAAGTATGGGGTCTTCTTTGGACTGGTCTCGCCTTGCATTTACATTGGACGACGAAAGAAATCTGGCGGTTAAGACCGCGTTCAAAAAAATGTATGAAGACGGACTAATCTATCAAGGAGAAAAGGTAGTAAACTGGGACCCAAAAGGACAAACTGTTATCTCTGATGACGAAATAGTTTATGAAGAAAGAAAAGCGATTCTTTATACTTTTAAATATTCTGCTGATTTCCCTATTGCGATTTCAACCACTCGCCCGGAAACAAAAGTCGGTGATACAGCCGTTGCGGTTAATCCAGATGACGAGAGATACAAAAAATATGTTGGACAAACTTTTGAAGTGACTGATTTTTGTGGTGCCAAACTTTCAATAAAAATTATTGCTGATCACGAAGTAGACAAAGAATTCGGCACAGGTGCTTTAGGGGTTACGCCTGCCCATTCAAAAATCGATGAATTGATGGCTACGAAAAACAATTTGCCGATGAAAAAAGTCATCAACGAGTATGCAAAAATGGAAAACGCGGGAGAAATTTTGAACGACAAAAAAGTTTCCGAGGCACGCGATATAATCGTTGAATGGTTAAAGAAAAATGACTTGATGATTAAAGAAGAAGAGGTTGATCAAAGCGTTTCAACGGCCGAAAGAACCGGAGCAGTTATTGAACCTCTGCCTAAATTGCAGTGGTTTATCAATGTAAACAAAAAATTCAAACTTCCCTACTCAAATATAAAAGGAATAAAAACCGGTGACGAAGTAAGTTTAAAAGACCTTATGAAAACCGTTATTGAATCAGGCGAGATAAATATTTTGCCAGACAGATTTAATAAAACTTATTATCACTGGATTGATAATTTGCACGACTGGTGCATTTCCAGGCAAATTTGGTATGGACACCAGATTCCTGTTTACTATCGTGAACAGAAAGATTCCAAACAAACCAAAGAAATTTATGTAGGAATAGAAAAACCAGAAGGAGATGATTGGGTTCAAGATTCAGACACACTAGACACTTGGTTTTCCTCTGGAATTTGGACATTCTCTACTCTTGGTTGGCCAAATCAAACTGATGATTTAAAAACATATCATCCAACTGATTTATTGGAAACCGGACATGATATTTTATTTTTCTGGGTAGCCAGAATGATTTTGATGTGCACTTACTTAACAGGAGAAATTCCATTCAAGACCGTCTATCTACACGGTCTGGTTCGTGACGACCAAAATAGAAAATTCTCAAAATCTTTGGGTAATGCAATTGATCCATTGGATATAATAGAAAAATATGGAACCGACGCTCTCAGAATGTCTCTGTTGGTAGCGGTTGCCCCCGGACAAGATGCAAGGTTTAGCGAGGACAAAACAAAAGCTTACAAAAAATTTTCCAACAAAATTTGGAATATCGCACGCTTTGTTTATTCAAATACAGAAAATTTTGATTACGACAACTTTAATCAAAACAAACTGACGGATTACGAAAAAAATACCCTGCTAAAATTTGACGATTTGATTTCTGAAATCACGACAGAAATGAACGAATATAAATTGTACCTGACATCAGAAAAACTTTATCATTTTGTTTGGCACGAAATGGCCGACAAAATATTAGAAGAATCCAAAGATGCTTTAGCAGACAAAACTACAAAAGAAAACAAAGAAAATATTCAGTTTATGCTTTTGAAGTTATTGGAAAATGCTTTGAAAACGCTTCATCCGTTTATGCCGTTTATCACCGAGGAAATTTGGGCAGACTTTCCAAAAAAACAAAAAAATCTATTGATGGTAGAAAAATGGCCAACGACTTAGAAGTTTACAGCAAAGGAATTAAAAAACTGCAGAGGTTAAACCTCTGCAGTTTTTGATTTCCGATTTAATTCGGCATTTCACCTGCTGAATTTTTTTCGACATTATAAAAGGATTTAGTTGCTTTATTAGCCGAAACTTCTTCTGCCTTTTTCTGCTCAAAGAAAACAATTAAAACCAACATGGACAAACCAGAACTACAAATTTTAAAAATAAAAATTGCCAAGAAAATTACAAGAAGAAAAGAAGATAATTGGAACATATTTAAACCGTCATTATAGAAAGACTCGAAAATAAAGGATACTTGCACAAAAATCAAAGCGGCCGAAAGTCCAAAAATAAAAAGACAGGTTAATATTACTTTTGGTTTTTGCTGTAGACTAATTTCATCCTCACCACCGGCGAGAAAAAAATAATACCCGACAGCAACAAGAACAGAAAAATATGGCGTCAGCCAGCTGTAAACAATCAATATTTTATCAGTGTTCTCCGGCACAGGAACAGAAAAAAAGACCGACAAAAGAAACCACATTAATACCGACAACGCCAGCGATTTGCGATCAATGTTCATACACACCTCTCATTTCCTTTTTTTATTTATTTAGAACCGAATCTAGTGTTATTTATAATCTTTTACAAAATTTAAGTCAACCAAACCATACTCTTTTCCACTTTTTACTTTATGGACTTTCGACCTTATGGACTTTATACTTGTGTGTATGGATATATTGCTATCTTTCTTTTTGGGTGTACTTCCTATTATTATTTGGCTTAGCTTTTGGCTGAAAGAAGATGCCAAAAATCCAGAGCCGAAAAGATTTATTTTTTTAACTTTTTTAGCTGGAATGTTCAGCGCATTAACGGCTCAGGTATTTGGAAAAGAAATTTTAGAATACACAAACATCAGTATAAATGCCGACATAAGTCTTTTAGCTATCGGAATATTAGCAACATCTGAAGAGGTTATAAAATACATTTTTGCTTATTTTTCGGCATTAAGCAGATCGTTCAATGACGAGCCCGTTGATGCAATTATTTATATGATAACAGTAGCATTGGGATTTTCTGCAATGGAAAATACAATGTATCTTTTTGATATATTAGGTAGCAAAACACTTTTTGAAGGGATTATAATTAGCAATATGAGATTTATCGGGGCGACGGTTCTCCACACAGCATCTTCAGCAATGATAGGTATAACTCTGGCTTTTGCTTATCAAAAAACCAAGATTATAAAAATGTTTTGTTTAATACTCGGACTTATCCTAGCTATTGCATTGCACACTAGTTTTAATTTTCTTATAATTAACGACAGTGGAGGAAATATTTTTAAGGTCTTCCTATTTATTTGGTTGATTATAATGTTAATCCTCCTATTTTTTGAAAAAATAAAAAGTTTTAGATTATCAGTTAATAAATAAAATAAATGAAATCTTTTTTTGAAAAACTAACTGGCAGTGTTGATATCGATGATTTGAACGAGCCTATAAACAAAGAAATGGGTAAAGATAAAAAGTTAAAAATAACTCGTGATGAAAACGAGGATTTTAATAGCGAAAAAAATTGGATGGAAGAAGAAAATGAAGAAGGCGAATTAACTATTGATATGTATCAAGACTCTGATAATGTCGTAATAAAAACAATGATTGCCGGAGTAAAACCAGAAGACTTGGATATTGATATTGCCCGCGATATGGTAACAGTCAGAGGAAAAAGAGAAGAATCCCGAGTAATCGAAGAAGAAGACTATTTTGCCAAAGAACTTTATTGGGGTTCGTTTTCGAGAACTATTACCCTACCATCAGAAATAAATATTGATGAAGCAGAAGCAGAAGAAAAACACGGGCTTTTGACAATCAAATTACCGAAAACGGACAAAGGCAGAAAGACAAAACTTAAAGTAAAGTCGAAATAATTTATGGCAGACAAGCAAGGAGAAAAAACGCTTTTAAAAAAATTGATTAGTTTTTATTTTTCAAACAGTTGGTATTCATTTTTTACCATCACTTATTTGTTATTCTTTTTGTATTCTGCTATTTTCTTTTTGGACAACATTTTTACAGCAATTAAATTTTTGTTTTATACGCTGGGATTAAAAGCTTCACTACTTGATCTGACTTATCTGTTCTGGGGAGCTATTTTTATGATTACTTTAATTATTCCTTTCTCTGTTAGTATTTCAGCGATTGTTGTATTCTACGAACTTTGGGCAAAAACAAAACTACAAATAAAACAAAAAATAATATCATCAGTGTTCATTATTATGGTTATAATTACCATAATAATAACCATGCACGACATTATCAGGAATGTCGCTCGACAACCAAGCCTCAACAATTTTATTGAAAAGAGTGGCTTAATACAAAATCTTTAAACAAATTTAAAAAACGAGGTCGCAAGACCTCGTTTTTGTTATACTCCCTTAATCCTTAATCCCCAAAATACTATCTAGTGTTTTTCTAAAAAATTTGTCATGCAAATAATCTATTTTATCGCCCAAAATTGCCACGGAAATAGACCATACAAAAAGAACAATAATAATGACAGGCCAAGAAAGTGCGAAATCTTTACTTGTGATACAAAAAATAAACACAAAATAGACACTAAGTCGATACTGAAAAGACGGAATTTTCATACTGCCTCCTCCCTTGAAACAAATATTTGTATTGATCTCAAAAATCTTTTTTCAGAGTATTACAAAAAAAATACAAAGTCAATGATTTGAATAGCCCAGATTCATTGATAAACAAAATTCGGACGTCGGACGTCCGACGTCCGAATCTTGTTATTTATAAATTTTTGTTCTTTTTAAAGAGAAAACTGTTCCTCCTAAATCATTAACAATTCCGCGAATATATGTTCCTCCCGAACATTTGATTTTTACCCTGCTTATCAAAAACCTACTTGGAAACCCGGTTTCCAAGCGAGACAGAATGTCACTCCACTTATTTTTTATTTCTTCTTGTCGAAAATCTCCATTTACTTTGTCGATTCTTCTTAAAATATTTTCCATCAGCTCTTCACTGCTCAAATATCTTTCTCCCAATAATTCAGTACTATAAACCTCTACTTCTTGTTCAGGGATTTTAATCTCGTCTAACCTCCCCTCTCTCGCCCATTGAAAAAGCTGTTTTCCATTTACAGTCATTGAAGAATACGGAGGATATTTTTGTATAAATTTACCTTTCATCTCTCCCAACATTCCAACATTCTTGAGAATGTTGGAATGTTGGGCTACTTGGACGTCGGACGTCCAAGTAGGAATTCCGAGAATATCGTAGGTGTCAGTTTGAAAACCCCAAAGGATTTCAAACTCATATTCTTTATTCAGCCCCAAATATTTTTGTTTTTCTTTGCAATCCTCTCCTGTCAGAATCAACAAGACACCCTCTGCCATAGGATCTAACCTGCCGGCATAAGTCATTTTTTGGTCTTTGTATTCTAGATTCTCTTTTCTAAATTCTTCCATCGCTTCGAGCGGTGTTTGACCTTCTTTTTTGTATAATTCAAAAATCATAACAATGTTATATCACGCAAAAATCTTTAAGACTAGACACTATGAACAAAATAATATAACATCTCTTTATTCAGAACGGGCTTAACCAAAAAGAGGCCGACCCTCAATAATTAACCCGCATCTGAATCATAACTCTGTTGGCGGACAGAGCGCAGAAGATTGATGTCAAACCGCTAAGGCGTCAATCATTTTATTACGAACCTTGTGGTTCGTGACTCGGGCTGTCGAATACCACACGCAAGAGCACCAGCACACTGCGGGACAACGCCACGAGTAAAATCCGGACAGGCAACCGGAAGAACAAAACGCCGAACACCCCTGTCCTAGCGACAGGGGTTTTTATTTATATTTATAATTTATTTAATTTTGTGCATTAAGAAACGATCGTTTCTTAATGCACAAAGTTAAGAAATACAAAATTAAATGATTAAATATCATAACAAAACTACAAAATAAATAGATTTTATATTTGTTGTTAATTTTTAACATTTTGTTAGAATTGAGGTTACTATGAAAGATATAGAAACAAAGCCGTACAAAGGAACTCGCGATTTTTATCCAGAGGACAAGTTTGTACAAGAATATATTTTCGAAAAAATGCGTGAAGTCGTAGAGGCTTTTGGTTATGAAAAATACGATTCTTCTATTCTAGAATCGACCGATTTATACAGAGCAAAATCCAGTCAAGAAATTGTAAACGAACAAGCTTATACATTTAAAGACAGAGGCGACAGAGAAGTTACTCTTCGCCCAGAAATGACCCCGTCACTTGCGAGAATGGTAGCCGGAAAACAAAGAGAATTATCCTTCCCTCTTCGTTGGTATTCCATTCCAAATCTTTTTAGATACGAAAGACCTCAAAGAGGCAGGTCCAGAGATTTTTGGCAATTAAATGTTGATATTTTTGGTATCAAAGGCATCGAAGCAGAAACAGAAGTAATTACAGTCGCTTACAAAATAATGCAAAATCTGGGTGCACTAGACAGAGATTTTGTGATCAAAATTAATTATGCTGGAATCATTGGAATAATTTTGGCAGAAAAATTTAATTTGAGTGATGATGAAAAAAAATCTTTGATTAGATTGATTGACCGCTGGAACGGAAACAAAATTTCTGACAGTGATTTTAATAAAGAAATGGGTGTTATTTTGGGACAAGGTAGAGGCGAAGATTTAAAAAAAGCACTGGACAACGGAGAAATACAAAAAATTATGGCGGAACAACCAGAATCACAATTATGCCAAGAGGTAATCAAAAAATTAAACGCGCGTGGGATAACCAATGTCGCCTTTGATCCTTTCTTGGTCAGAGGTTTCGATTATTACACAGGAATTGTTTTCGAGGTTTTTGATAAAAATCCGGAAAACAACCGTGCGATGTTTGGGGGAGGAAGATACGACAACCTGTTAGATATTTTTGGCGCAGAAAAAATTCCTGCCGTTGGTTTTGGTATGGGTGATGTTACGGCTTTGGCTGTTTTGGAAAGTCGCGATCTGGTTCCTCCTTATCAACCAAAGACTGATTTGTGTTTATGTATTATTGAAGACAAATATACAGACTTTACCGACGATTTAGCCGAAGCGTTACGAAACCAAAAGTTGAATATTGTTGTAGATTACTCTTACAAAAAAATCGGCGACCAAATAAAAAAAGCTGACAAAAAACAAATTCCGTTTGTTATCTGTATCGGAGAAGATGAAGTAGCGAAAGACGAATTTGTATTAAAAAGATTGGTGGATGGAAAAGAATTAAATGCAAAAAGAGAGAAATTGCAAAACTTATAGCTGATAGTCGATAGCTTATAGAAAAAATGAGAAAAAATAAAAGGCTATCACAATCCCGAAGGATATGATAGCCCGTACTCGTTTGTACTTCGAAGCAATTTTTTACGTTGTTGCTAAACAACGACCTGCTCCATCTTTCCCTAGTGGGAAACTTTCGTCAGGGGGATACTTGGGAGACGGTGAATTTTCTCCCTCCAGACTAAGACTTTTCTCTTACTAATTCGCTTGCGAAAAGACAATTTCAGCGAATAGAGGAAAACCGTGTCCTTTCTTAACACTTTCCTTTATGTTAAGAAAAACTGTATTTTTTTGTGCTCACCATGAGCCTTTCGCCTCTTTGTTTAATACCTACCCCCAAAACGGAGGTTTATCTCAGAGCCGGTACCTTCTCCTGCCCTGGTTTTGAGAAAATACATTGTAATATCCCAAAACCAAGACAAGAAATGATTGTGTAAAAATTTTCAACTTTCTGGATATATTATACACAAACTAAAATATTTGTCAAGGGTTTTAATAAATACCCTTTTTGTTACAATAATACCCACCATTCCACAACCATAAACCTGCCTGTGCCTGCAGGCAAGCGCTATGTTTTACAAAAATATGAAAAAAATAACCTTTGATATTGAAACACAAAATACCTTTGAAGATGTCGGGTCAAATGATCCAGCTGATTTAGA
>Ga0209541_10001118_pt1 | contig 53661 bp, 61 predicted proteins | sample RifCSPlowO2_01_FD_184027 | JGI IMG/M metagenome (GOLD analysis project Ga0209541, IMG submission 184027) | Groundwater microbial communities from Rifle, Colorado - Rifle CSP2_plank lowO2_0.1 (SPAdes) (version 2) | ecosystem: Environmental > Aquatic > Deep subsurface > Groundwater | place... | reverse complement strand
AAAAGTCCAGTTCAGTCAGGGCACCCGGGTTTGAAACGAACTGGACTTTTATTTCCTGGCTGCGGGGCGGCATCTTTTTCTCGGTGGAAATGGGTCTTATGGACATGCTTTTGGTGATGCAGTCCACGAAGTAAAGGTTGGTTGCGGCGAGGGATTCCCGCTGGAACTGGTCGAATAATACCCTGGCAGACCGTCCAATGGTTGCATAGCAGAGACGGGGGTAGGCAGGACTGAACGCCTTGAGGAGAGCCGGAATGGCGGACGCATAGCCTTCCCTTGGAATGAGGAGGACTATGTTCTGGTTGGACTGGATTGCTTCAAGGGGGTTCATGGCTTGCAACCTATCCCAGCAGGCGCCGCAGCGTGGAGACGAATTCATGGACGCTGAGGGGCTTTTGCACGTATTCCACGGAAGCGAATTGTTTGATGACGCCCCTTCCAGTCGTGGAGGAATCGGCCACGGTCAGGAAAACCACGCGAAGGTTCTTGAGCCTTGGATTCGAGTGAATGGCTTCCAGGACTTGCTTGCCGGACATCCCAGGCATGAACAGGTCCAACAAGACCAGGTCGAAGTCCCCTTCCTTCATGGCAGCGAGGGCTTCTTCGCCGGAGGAAGCCGCGCGCACGTCGCAGCCCTCTTTTTTGGCCAGGCCGACATAGAGGTCCAGGATGTCCCTTTCATCGTCCACGATGAGGATTTTTTTTCCCATGCGGGTTCAACCCAAGGAATAGGACGGCAAGCCTTAATAAGTTTTACGAAGCGGCTTCGTTTAGGGCTTTATAACCCGGTCGACAAAGGGTTCCATCTGGGAAAGCATGCCGGTTGCCTCTTCGCTGGCCAGACAGGTTAAAACACCTTGCACTCCCTTGACCCTGAGCATGGTGGTGAGCGCGTGCACGAACTTGGCAACGGTTTTCTGGTCCCGGTAGAGGAGCAACACCGAGATGGAGTCGAACAAGAGCACGGGGCACTTTTTGGCGTCCAGCACCCTTGAAATGGCGAGCAACAGATCGGTGAGCGCATTCGGGCCGTCCAGGTAAAGCGCTTTCCCGGATGGAATGAACCGCTTGGCAACGGTTTGCGTGCACGCGTCGATGAACTCGAACTTGTTGTAGTTGATGTTGTTTTGCTCGAACACCTGGACAATGGATTGAAGCATCTTGGTGAGGGTAACATAGCAGACCGAGTCAAAGGACTGGTCGAGTTCCCTGCACGCGTCCAGGAGCTTCAAGGAATAGGCGTCCCCTGGCAGTGCCAAGAGGACTTGCTCGCTTCCGGAGAGCTCCAGTTTGATGGTATTCCCCCAAAAAAGTCAAAGGCAAAAGAAAGAAAGGGGAAAGGGTTTAAAGAACCCCTTCGTTTGGCCTTAGTTCTGGCATTTGCCTACCAGGGGCCTATCCCCTACCTGCACCTTGCCGGTGAGATTAGCCGTATTATAGGTCAGGCTGGCCTCGTAGGAAAAGGTCTTGGTGTCTCCCAGGTCCGTGCAGTCGTCTCCGGCCGTTGAATAGGTGCCGGAGACGCTGGCCGTCTTGCCCGCACCCACAACGGTGTCGGAAACCGACAGCGCGGTGGCCGCGGTAGTGGGGCCATCCAGGGTTATCTCGGTCAGGGTAAGGGACTGCTCGGTGTTGTTGCGCAAAACAAAGGTGTACGCCGTGTCGTCAAAATCGTATTCGAGGACGGCGAAGGGGGAAGCGCCCCGCCAATAGGCCGCGCTCTGCTGCTCGGTAGTGCTGCCTCCAATGCCCGGCACAAAGCCCAGCACGCCCACCACAACCAATGCGATGACGATGACCACTGCCAAAATGATTAGGTACTCGGTTGTCCCCTGTCCCTTGAAATCCATTTCATTCCCTCCAAACAGAAAGTGGTGAAAAGTGATTATTGTAGGGCATTCACGTTTATAAACCTTTAGGGCAGGGGCAGGACGACGGCCAGGAAGGCGCGGGCCAAAGCGAATACAAGGAAGGAAACCAGGAGTATCCCTGGAAAGTATTTGAGGCCCAGTTTGGCCTTGCCCATGGAGAGCACGCCCACGAAGAGGCTGGCCAGCAAAGCGTTGCCCACCAGGAGGAGCAGCGCCGTTTGCGACATGAAATCGCTTGAGAGTTCGCTGGACGTGGCGAGGAAGCCCAGGCCGGTTTCGTTGACGGCTGAGTTCCGGGTCTTGGATTGAATGGATTGAAGCATGTCCAGGAACTGGACTGAGACGGCCATCAGGCCCGGCGTTGCGACCATGACGATGAAGACCACGAAGATGACGTACATCTTGGTGCTGGACTGGAGTTCTTTCCTGAGTTCCTGGGTTTGCCGGATGTCAAAGGCACTGGATTCCAGGAGCTTGGAGAGTCTTCCCCCGGACTTCATGGCCTGTGAGAAAAAGGTGACAAAACCCTGGAGCGTGTCCGACTTGATGCGGTTGGAGAGCTCGGACAAGGCCTGATTGAAGGAAGTGGTGCCAAGGGATTTCGAGACCGCGTACCTGACTTCCTCGGAGAGGGGCCCGAACTCGGGGCGGGCCGCGGCCTGGAACGAATGGAAGGGAGTCATGCCCGCGTTGATGTTCGAGGAAACCAGCAGCAGGAAGTCCGGCAGCACACCTTCCACCATCCGGGCCCTTCCCTCGATGAGGTAGTAGAGGTGGAGGAAGTAGAGCAGCAACACGAGGGCCAGGCAGGCCAGGCCGGCCAGTAGGGAAGCTAGGAGTGGGATGACCGGTATTATCAGGACCAGCGGTTCCCTGCCCAGGGGAAGGGAAAGGGGGAACTCGTATTCGGGGAAATACAGGAAGCCCAGCAGGCGGTAGGCGTTGTAGACCAGGAGGAACGCCGCGAGGCCCAAGAGGAAGGCGGCCAGCAGCCGCTTGCCCAGCCATTCGTCGGCGTCGCCTTCAAACGCGGCATAGTTGAGCGCTTTCCGCAGCCGCTGCTCCCTGAACTTCTTGGAAGAAAAATCAGAGAAGCGAAGGGCGAGGCCGCGCAGGATCATAGGTACACCCTTGGAATCCGTGTCTTGATGAAGCCGATGAGGGCGGCTTGGAACAAAAAAGAGGCCAGCACCGTGCCATAGATGTTGCTCGGACCGATGCTGCTGCCGGAAAGGGAGGAAAGGATGACCATGAAGGTGATGCCAAGAGTTGGAACGGCCGTGGCCAGCAGGAGGTAGAGCAGGATCCACAGGTTGAGTTCGGCCGCGTAATCCTTGATGGACCTGAACTGGTGGTTCATTAGCATGGACACTACCGAATTCAGGGCGCCCTGAATGGAGGCGCCGGACTGCATGGAGGTAAGCAGCTGCCAACAGGTTTTCTTGAGATAATCCGATTTTGTCTTGAGTGCCAGGCGTTCCAGGGCTTGTCTCTCGGAGAGGCCGGCCGAAACGTCTTTGACGACGCCCTCAAATTCATTGGACACGACCCCGAAATTTCCCTTGGAGGCATTGACCATGGCGTCGTAGAGGCTCACCCCGCTCGTGACCTGCACCTGCATGCCTTTCAAGGCAAACAAGAGGTTTTGGTCGATGCCGGCCGCCACCTGCTTGGCAAGGAGTCCGGGGTAAACGAGGTGGATGCCGAAGAACAGGAAGAAAAACAATAGGCTCAGGGCAGCTGACAGGACAACCGATTGCTCGGATAACAGCTGTTCTCGGACGTAAAAAATTCCTGCGAACAGCGCGAAAAAGAACAAGCCGTAGAGGAGAGCTGAAAGGAAGCACGCGGTCAGGTATTGCTCGGCCGAGACGGGAAGTTCGGCCCGCTTCAAATCATATTTCGTGTTGTAAAAAACGTTGGAAAGGGTCTTGCCAATCCAGGTCAGTCTCCTGGAAAGCCTGTTCGCGCCTTCCAGGGAAAAAAGCAGGAACCGCACGCGCATGGAATCAAATCCCCTTCATGGTGGCCGGGCCGGCATTCTTTTTCGCGGCTTCCAGCAGCCGTTCGGCGTCGGAGTAATAGGACTTCATGATGGCTCCGACTTCGTCTATGTCCTTGCAGTGGTTGGCCAGCATCCAGTTCAATATCAGGGCCTTCCCGTCCAGTTCCTGGTTCACCTCTTTCTCGGTGAGGCCGGTGTGGAGGTTTATCTCCCGCAAGAACTTGGTGGGCTTGTTGACTGATTCCCAGGCGTCTTCGCGGGGCTTCCACCGGTAAACGGGGTTGATGGACAATTGGTTGCCGGTAACGCCTGACTCTATTTCGGCCAATTCATAGGTGCGGCGGAGGTTGGTGCGCCTATCCCGGTATTGCACGAGCACCAGGTCAATGGCCTCTACTTCCAGGGGGGGCACGCTGATGGGCGGTTCGGTCAACCGTCGCATGACCTGGGCCGAGGAATTGGCGTGGATGGTGCTGTAGACGCTGTGCCCGGTGTGCATGGCCTCGAAGAGGACTTCGGCCTCCTTTTGCCGCCGGATCTCTCCCACAATGATTCTGTCCGGCCGCATCCTAAGCGAGCTATACATGAGGTCCAGCATGGAGACCTCGCCGAGGCCTTCCGGGTTCGGGTTCCTGGTCGTAAGCGGCACCCAGTTCCAGGCCATGTGCCGGGGCAGCATGATTTCCCGCACGTCCTCAATCGAGATGACGCGGTGGTAACTGGGTATGAACGCGCTCAAGGTATTCAGGGCGGCTGTTTTTCCGGATGCCGTGCCGCCAGCCACCAGGATGTTCAGCTCATACTGCATGGCCTCCCACAACAGGGCCGCCATCTCAACGTTCATGGTATGGGAACTCCCGATGAAGTCGATGACCGTCCAAGGACGCCGGGCAAAGCGACGGATGGTGAGGGTGTTTCCGAGCGAGGAAACCGGGAAAAGCGTGGCGTTCACCCGGTCACCGGTCACGAGATGCGCGTCCAGGATGGGGTTGAGGGTGGTGATGTCTCGCCCGACCTTCCGGCCAATCAAGGCGGAGGTGTTCGCGATGGCCTCCTCGCCTGACATGGACAGGTTGGTTTTCAGCCACCCGTGCTTGCGGTGGTAAACGGTTACCGGGGTCTTGCTGGAATTGATGGCTATCTCTTCGAGGTCGTTGTCCGCCATGAACAACTCGATGTTGCCCAGGCCGTACATGGAGTGGAGGAGAAAGCCCGACAAGGCGTTGAGGGTTTCCTCGTTGTTTTCCCCCAGAAAGGACTTCAACTCGGTTTTGGCCACGTCGAAGAATTTTTTCTTGAGTTCCACGCTCTTGCTTTCGTCGGTTATCTCGGTGACCTCAATCGGGATTTTTTCGGCAATCCTGTCCCGCAGCCGTTCCAGGAAAACCCGGGTGTAGACGCCCAGCACCGGGGTGTTCAACTCGTAAAGCGGCCGGCTGTCATCCCCTCCCTGGACGAGGTTGACTTCGGCGGGGACAAAGTCGATGAGCAACGGGTATTGGGCCAGGATTTTGCCTGCCGAAGGCGCGAGCGGCTCGGGCGGCAGCTCTTTCCGCAGGGAAATGCGGGGGCTCTGAACCATGGTAGCAGGGTATTCGACGTCCACGAGCCCTGCTTCCTCCAAAATCTTGCCGACGGTTTCCACGGCAGAAGGGGTCCAGGCCAGTTCGGCTGCAATCTTTCCAAAGGCAAGCCGCTTATGGACCTTAAGCAGGTCAAAGAGTCGGTCAACCTTCGTGGACAGGTACACTGTTTTCCGTGCAAGGGGTTTCCTGGACTCAACGGCTGGATTGGGCATGCGTTCCCCTTGTATTATTCATTTGAGGTTAATAAACCTAACACAGGGAGCAACGCCTAGCAGACCAGGTTGGGGTGGGGGCCGTAGGTGCAGGTATACGGGTGCGCGGTTTTCACGCAGGTTCCCTTCTGGCACCGGGCAAGCGTGTCCGCGGTGTCGCAGTCCGAGTCCTGGTTGCAGTCGTCTGCCGGGCAATCGGAGTCGTTGCCGTGGTGACAGCCGGCGGGACAGGAACCGTTGCCGCTCACGCAGGCCGTGGAAACGGTGTTGACACATTTCCTTGGGGTGCCACGGCACTCGTCCACGGTGCTGGCCTCGCCGTCATCGCAGTCCGCGGGAGTCGTGCATTCGTCGGGCAACTTGCACTTGGTAAGGCAACAGACATAGGAGTCAATCGTGGCAATGACGGCAGACATGCAGTTGGCATCGGTGGGGCAAACCCTGCCATTGAGTTCGTTGCAGGTCTTTGGGCCGCCCGGAATGGAGACCACGGGTTTTTCAACGCTGTCCGCCTGCACGCCCTGGGCGACGTTGGTCAAGCAAGTGGCCTTCCTTGACGCGTAGTTCACGGGTTCACAGGCTTCCGCCAAGGCCAGGTGCTCGGCCACGTGCACGTAACAGGAGTCCCGGGCCAGGAAAGGGTCCAAATCGCTCACAGTCCCGGTCTTGATTCCGGCGCATAACCGGAAATCGTTGCGCTTCACGGCAATCCTTCCAAAGCAGAAGCCCTGCTTGTCCAGCTGCCTGATGTCCTCGCAAACGCCTGGCTCGTCGCTGAAAAAGGCTGCGCCGTCCAGGCACTCTAAGCGGAGCCCTGAATGAGTGGTTACCGGAATCTTCCGGCAGGTGACCGCGTTGCCGGTTTGGACGCCGAAGTCCTTCATGCAGGTCCACTCGCTGTCCTTGGATTTTGCCTCCTTGCAGGTTTCGCTGGAAGCAGAAGCAATGGCCTTGTTGGTGATGCAGGCGTCGAACACGGCTTCGCCCGAAACCTGGTTGCACAGGGAGTACTTGGACAGGAACTTGCTTGCGGCAAGCAGGCACTTGTCTTTGGTGGCCGGATCCATGAACGGGTCGCAGAAGCGTTCGTCCATGCGCTCGGCTTTCACGGTCTGCGTACAGGCCTCGCGCCCTCCTTCGGGCAGGGCGTTGCACAGGTCGATGAAGGGGTATTGTTCGACCCGCTTTTTTTCAAGGGGCTCCCGGATTTCCTTCACGCAGCGTGCCCGGTTTTCGGGGGACTTGAGGGTTTCACAGGGGAGGTCGAAGCCCTTCAGGGTCTTGCCCAGGCGGAGCAGGCAGTCGTCAAAGGAGTTCGAGTCCTGGATCCGGCGGCAAACCGATTCATCTGACAGGGTCAACGCGAGTTCATGGTAGCAGCGGTCTTGGAGGGCTACCGCACTAATGGCCCCGCATTTTTCCGGTAAGCGGGCTTGGACGGCCTTCGAAAAATGGCATTCGTCCAGGGACGGCATGTTTGGACAGCCGAGGGCAGTCAACTCGTTGCGAAGCACCTGCTGCTGGTCCACTACCTTGGGTTCCTGGTAAAGGGGGCCCACGGACCCGGGTTTCTGGTAGTTGCAGCCCAGGAACAGGATGAACCCGAAAAGCAAAAACCAGTGCCAGGCAGGAAGGCGCATGCACGATATACGGGTTTAGGCAATAAAAAGCTTAGCCCCGGGCCAGGACCAGTTTCCGGCCCAGGTTGAAGTCGGCCTGGGCATAGTTCAGGTCCAGGTTGGCGGAAACCGTCAGTGGTTTGGATTCGCTTGCCAGGGTGAAGGCGATGGCGATGCGGGCAAGGGTGGAGGGGTCGTCAATGCTGTGCTCGATGCGAAGCCCTGCCTCCGAACCGGCTATCTGCCCGACCGTGATTATCAGGGCGTCCGTGGAAAGCTGGGAGTACCGCAGGATGTACTGGTTGGGAGTGGTGGAGGAGAGCAGGCCGCTGGAAACGAAGGCGTTTACCGCGTTGTGGTCGCTGTAGCGAAGCGTGACATTTACATCGCCTGACCCGGTTGTCCAGGGAACGGAGTAATTCAGGTCGTCGTTGACGAAGACATTGAGGTCCAAGGCAATGATGTTGGTGTCCCCGCCTGGAACGAACAATTGGAGGCTGTTCGCGTCCGTGGAAGCGAAAAGGTACTGGATGCCGTTGCTGAACAGGAGCTCGGCGTTGGCGTCCGTCATGGCCCCGGTATTCAGGTCAATGGTGGATGAAAGCAGGGAATCGAAGCCGGTTTCCATGAATTGCTCCCAACCGGTTAACTGGCTTCGGTTGAAGCCGCTTGGAAGCCGGTCGTGGAGGGTGACGATGCGCGTGGCGGAAAGAGAGTTAATGTCCAGGCCTATGCCGAGGAGGCGGTTGACGTCGGCGGCCAGGTCATCCGCCACAAAGGCGGCTTTTTCGGCTTTGAGGGAGGCAGTCAGCTCGCGGGCAATGGACCGGGGCTTGGAAGAATAGTCGAAGCTGAAGGCCAGCAGAAAGCCGAGCAGCAGCAGGATGCTCAACGTGAATAAAAAGCCCCGCCGCATCAGGCCTGCCTCCATGCGTCCACGCGTGCCACAAAATAGTTGGCGTCCAGGTCTTGGACGACGACGAACGAGCGGTGGAGGGTGACTAAATCGGTCGTGGTATCCCTGCAGCCATCCCGGGACACCACGATCTGAGCGGCGTTCAGGTCCGTGGAGTTAAAGACCTGGACATTCGTGCAGAAGCCGCCTGGCAACTGGTTGAGGAATTGCCGCACTTGGCTGGAGTCGTTGTCCCTGACCAGCCGCTCCAGTTTGCCGGATTGCTCCAGGAGGGTGGCAGTGTCCAAGGCCATTTCCCGTAGGTAGATGCCCGAGAACGGGTTTTCCTCGATGCCGGCCAGGTTCGAATTGATTACAAGGAACAAGAAGAACACGACGGTTACGGCTAGGAGCGCGTCAAAGCTCAGGATGATGCCGTTCTTGTTCAGGTCCGTCAATCGAACACCCTCAGCCGGACAATGACTTCCCTCCCCTGGTAGAGGGCAAGCCGGTTAATGGAGGCCGTGGTGGAGTTGGCATCCGGACTGGTTCCGACCAGGGCCAGCGTGGAACCATTCAAGTCGTTCACGCTGAACTCGAAGTCATAGCGGGAGAGGCCTAGCAAGGCCTTCATGTCGGCGTATGCGGAAGCATTCAGGTCCATGAAGGCGAGCACCTTGGCTGGAACCAACTGGTTCCGGGAAGAAGCGAGGCCCAAACCATCCACCGTGGAAAGGTCGGGCAAGGCCTGCCAGTGGCCAGGATAACCGGGACTGGTTAAGAGGACATTCATGGCGTTCCGTGCCAGGTCCTGCTGGTGGTTGAAGGCTTCAATGGATTCCACGCGCACGGCCAGCTGGTTGGAGAAGACGATGGAAAAGGTCAAGGCAAACAGGAAAACCGAGACCGCAAACAACAGGTCCGTGGAAAAAAGCTGGCCACGCGCGTTCATGGGGGGGAAAAAGTTCATCCGACCACCACGTTCTCGTCCCGGTAGGCAACCGGGACAAAGCCGCCGGCAGAAAAGGAATTTATCCGAGCATGGGCGGAAACCAGGGGCGCGTCCACGAACTGGTTGTCAAAGGAGAGTTCCAGGTAACGGCCGCTGACCAAGACGTTGAAGTCAAAGGGTTTTGGGAGGAAGATCCGCGTGGAAGCCCCTTCCCCTGCAAGGTAGACGTCGTTCATGGTGCGGGCCAGGTGCAACGCCAGTTGCTTGGCTTCCAGGAGTTTTTTGCTGGCCTCGAAGGCCTGCTGGCGCTCGCCGTAGACGAACACCGAGGCGGAGAAAATAAGGAGCACGATGAGGCTGACGACAATGAATTCAACGGATAGCTGGCCACGCATTCATTCACCTTCAGGGGGGCTTGTATTTCACGCCCAAGCTAATCAGGTCGTGCCGCGAGCGCCGGCTGTTGTTGGAGGAGGCGTACAATTGGAACCGGACTTTGAAGTTGTTCACGGCGTTGGCCGAGTCAATGATTGAATTAAGGCTAAGGGTGTCCGTGACATCCGTGCTGCCTGTCGCGCTCGATAGGCTGACATTGGACCAGGCGCTGGCATCCGCGTCCCAGACTCGTAGGCGGGCTTGGACGGTCGCGGAGCCGCTGAGGGAGTACTCGTGCACCAGGTTCACATCCTGGATGGTGGAACCGCTGGGAAGGACAGGGGCAAAGGAGTATTCGATGTAGCGGGCATCGTCGAAGGTGGATGCATTCTTGGGCCAGGTGAGGTCCGAGGAGTAGCGGCCATTGTCGCTGGAGTCAAGGTCGGAGAGGTCTCCCGCGGAAAGGGTTTCGCCTTCGTCGGTGGCATCATAGCCCGTGGAAGGCGTGTACAGGGCATAGCTGGAGGGGATGACCACGGTAATGGTCAAGGCAATCGTGTCCTGGCTGCCATTGCCGGTGCTGGTAAGGGTGCCGGTGGCGGTTTGCTCGCTGGCGCTTCCAGGAATGGAGAGGGTGATGGACTGGTTGGTGCAGCTGTCGTCTCCCAGGGAGGAAATGCTGTTGATGTCGTAAACCCAGGCACCGGCGTCCCCCGTGGACTTGGTGAAGGAAACCGGGGCCATGGCCTGGGAAGAATTGTTGCATACCTGGAATGTGTTCGAGTCAATGGTGCCACGGTTGATGGTGCGCTTCCAGGTGGAGGGAACGATGAGGAGGTTGGTGTCCGGAATGACGGCTGCGGGGGTTTGGGCAGGCGTAACGTCCACGTTGACTGGCACCGTGAGGTTCTCGTCGGCCAAGGAAACGTTGAAGTCCGCGTTGACCTTCACGCTGCCGGCGTAGTTGCCGGTGGCGGTCGAATTGCTCGCAAAATTGAAGTCAATGACCTGGCTGGCACCTGGTTGAAGCGACAGGGAAGTGGAGGACAACGCGAAGCTCACGACTGAGTGGTTCCAGGTCTTAACAAGTGAAACGGTGGCGAGTTCAGAGGCGGAGTTGTTGGTGAGGGTCAGGGTCGTGGACGCATTCCCGTCCTGGGCCATGGCCAGGTAAACCGCGTTCTTGGAGACCTGCAAGGAGGTGTCGCCGATGCTTACATAGTTTTCGTGCGCGACCAGGGTCAGGTAATGGCCGCCGGGAGCCGTGGGGAGGCTGCCCACGATGTTCACGTCTGCCGTGGAAAAGACGTCCGTTGAACCGATGCGGAGGTTGACTTCACTGCCGCTGATGAGGCTGGCCGAAGCATTGACGTCCTCGGGGATGATGACGTACACGCGTTTCTTGGCCCCGTTGCCCTGGAAGAAGACGTCGTTGGCTGCCAAGGTGATGGAGTCCAAGGCAGTTTGGCCCGCCTGCACCCGCTGCTGCGCGCTGATCTGGAGGGTGTGCGTGGCCGTGAACGAATACAAGACCATGATGGCCACCAGCGAAACCGCCAGAATCACGATGAATTCAACCGAGGTCTGGCCCTTCATGGAAACCCAGGAAATAAGGGGCCAAGGGGTTAAAATAGGTTGGTGGCTGGTCGAGGGGCCTCAATAGCAGACCAGGATTTTCTTGCCCTTGGAGTAAACCCAGTGCGCAGTGGAAAGGGAGAGGAAGCCCACGAAATAGTTGAGGGTGGCAACGGCCAGCATTCCGTTCAGGTGGGCTGCAAGGCCGCTGACTAGAGCGGCAATGCCCAGGGCCAGGGTCAAGCTGATGCACCCATAATAGAAGAAGGCGTTCAGAACCTGTTGCGTGACCGAGTTCATGGCCTCGCCCCTAGAAGACCTCTACATCCGGGTAAATCACGATGCCATTGGATTCAAAGGTGAGGGCGCAGACTTTGTTGGTGTGCCGAGTGCCGCGCATTTTCAGGATTTCCATGCTGTGCACCCGCACGTCCTTGTCCTCGCGCTTCTGGTAGTAGAGGGCGATGATCGCGTCGGTCAGGAAGCCGACGCTGCCCTCCTTTATTTCGGCTATGTGGGGTGGCAGTTCGGAGACGATGACGGACGTGCAACCCCATTTCTTGAGGAGGTCGAAGAATTCCAGGATGGACTCGCGTTTCTGGTACTCGTCCTGGAACAACAAGGCGTACGCGGTAATCGAGTCAATTGCCAGGCGTTTGGCGTTCATGGACTTGATTGCATCCCGCATCGGCCCGCCCCCTTCCTGCATGAGCTTGTTGACTTGGTGGGGTTTGTAGGCCAGCACCGAGAAAAGCCCTTTTTCTTCCAGGGCCTTGAAGTCCCAGCCAAACCGCGCCGTGTGCCGGTACAGGGATTCCTTGTCCTCTTCAAAGGTGATGAACAAGCCGGGTTCGTTGGCTTCCATGGCCCCATTGTAAAGGAACTGCAAGGCCAGGGTGGTCTTGCCCGTGCCCGCGCCTCCCGTGAGGAGCACGGTGGAGCCCTGCTCAAAGCCGCCTTCGATGAGCTCGTCCATGCCGGGGATTCCGGTGGGAACCCGCCCCGGAACTGACTGGGCTTCCTTCCGCAGCTGGAAGTCCAGGGTCAAGCCGAGGGTTGCCCGCCCCGCGTTCCCCAGGAAATCGAAACCCTTGTCCGCGTCCATGGCCACAGACTAAGGCATGTGCTGCATTTAAACGTTTTGGTTTTTGAGCAGGCAAGATTTAATAAGAGCCTTGCCCCCAAGTATGTGGGAAAAACGTGGCTGTTGCAAACATGGAATCCGAAATCCGCAAACACCTCTCGGACATGGAGGAGAGCTTCATTGGCCTGGTCATTGTTGACCCCGAAAGGTTCCACGAAGCCGGCATGGAACTGGTGAAGCACCTGGCCAAGGAAAGGAACCTACCAGGCATCTACATTGCCGGCAACCAGGGCTATGAAAGCCTCACCCGCCACTTCGAGAAAAACAAGATTGACACGAAGGCGCTGACCTTCATTGACTGTGTCACGGAAAAACCGGCAGAAGAGAAAGCTGACAGCCTGAACCCCGTGCTGGTCGGAAGCCCCGAACAGCTGACCGACCTCGAAATCGCGCTGGAAAAGGCCCTGAAACGGCATGCCGACAAGAACCACTTCGTGTTGCTGGACTCGATCACGACCTTCCTGGTGTACCACGACGAAAAAACGCTCCAGAAATTCGTGCACGGCATGAGTTCCATGATACGCGCCCACCAGAAATCGCGCGCCATCTTCATGGCCATCAACCAGGAAGAAGCCAAGAACCTCTTCAGCGCCATGGCCCAGTACTGCGACAAGACGATACGAATCTGACGGCCCTCACTGGATGGAGGTTACCAGCTTGATGGGGTTCTTCAAGCAATAAGCTCCCGGGCACCTTTCCCCAGCCAGTTTGTTGATTTCTTCCAACTGCCTCCGGGAAGCCTTGCCAGAGACTGAGAGCGTCAAGGAAACCTGTTCGACGATGGGCTCCTGGGACAAGCCAAGGGTCTGGGAGAGGTTGACCTTGTTTTCCGTGGCAATGGACAGCTTGTCCAAGGCCAAGCCTTGCTCCGTGGCAATGGCGGCAAAAGTCGAAGCATAGCAGGCCGCCAACCCGAACAAGCAATACTGCAGGGGGTCGGGGGCCAGGCCGTGTCCGCCCAGGAAGGGCGGGCTATCCGCCGACAAAACGGTTTTACCGTTCGCGAACTCGATGGAAGCCGAAAACTGGGGCTTGCCTTCCACAAAATTCCAGTTCCCTTCCACCCGCTTTGACTTCCTTGCCTGCATGGCATCCTTTTCCACGGATTCAGCAAAGGCCTGCATGGCTTCTGCGTTCACGTTGTTCATTCAACCACCCAGGACAAGAAAAGCCAAAACAATTTTATTGGGTTGTGTCTTCCTTGGCTGGCGCAGCCGCCATGCCGGAATCCATCTTGTTGCCACCCGTCATGGAGTCCATGCCGGCTCCCATGCCGCCCTTTCCCATCATCGCGGCACACATGGGGCACATGCCTGAACCGGACCCCATGCCCATACCGACATAGCCGGATGTCATCAAGCCCATGCGGAGCTCCATGAGTTCATGCATGGCTTGGGGCGTGGTTTGCTCCATCTCCTCATGCATTTCCTTGCCCATCATGGCTTCCATCAGGGCCTCGCCCTTTTCCTTCAACTGGGCTTCGGTCAAGCCAGCTTTCTTGGCTTCCTCCAAGGCCGTGGAGAAATCCATTTTCTTCACGGCTTCCAAGTTCATGCCTTTCGCGCCTGAACCCATCATGCCCTGCATCATGGAACCCATGCCCTCACCCATCCCGGAACCGGCACCCGAGCCCATCATTCCGGCCATCATCTTGGTCATTTCCGGCGTCATTCCACGGGAATAAGGTGAAACCATTCCGGATACGACCAGGTTGTTGCCGTAAAAGTTCAATGCCACTAAGGACAACAAGGCACCCAGCACGACGCCTAAACCGGCCACCACCAGCAACTTCTTTGAATCCATCATATGTTGAACCTCCAACAAACTTGATTGCATCTATTGGTGCAGGCAAAGTTATTGTGGCTTGCGGGTTAAACGATTTAAAATCGATTCAAGCCATTTTCTCGTAGTAATCGCTCAAGTAGACCTTGTAGGTCTTGCCGGAACGCTCGCGCACGACGAGCCTTTTCCGGTCGAGGTTGGACAGCACCGTGGAGGCCTTGGCCCTGCTCCAGCCGAGCCGGAAGACCAGGGAATCCTGGGTTATAGCCTTCGCCGCCTTCACTTCGGCTAAAAGCCTTTTCTCGTCGTCGGTCAACACGCCTACAATGAATTCAAAGGCCTTGCCCGGCTTCTTCATCCGCCAGCAAAACACCGAAAAAACGAAGCCAACCCCCAGGCTGAAAAGCACGGCCAGGACATTGGCCAGGAACAGCAGGTTGTCGGAAAAATTCATCATGACCAAGGCAACGGCGCGGCCGGTCACAAAGGCAAACACGAGGCTGGCCAAAATATAGGCCGTCACCACGACGATGGCGGTTAGGTAAAACCGGCTCACGTTGTCGAGTTCTTCCAACCATTTCACCATTCAAATCACTAACGGAGTTTGGGTTTATAACCCTGCATCAACAGGGAATTGGAGACCACGCTCACGCTGCTGGCCGCCATGGCAAAGGCCGCGAAGACCGGGTTGAGGAGCAGGCCCAGGACGGGATACAGGAGCCCGGCCGCCACCGGGATGAGGGCCACGTTGTAGGCAAACGCCCAGAACAGGTTTTGCTTGATTTTCTTCATGGTGTACTTGCTCAAGTCAATGGCCGTAACAACATCCCGGAGGTCGTCCTTGACCAAGACGATGTGCCCTGCTTCCATGGCGATGTCGGTTCCGGAGCCGAGCGCGATGCCGATGTCGGCCTGGGTCAGGGCCGGGGCGTCATTGATGCCGTCGCCGACCATGGCAACCAGTTTGCCTTCCGCCTGGAGCTTCTTGATTTCGGCCGCCTTTTGCTCGGGCAAGACCTCGGAAAGGACCCTGGAAATGCCGAGCTGCTTTCCAATCGCGTTGCCGGTCCGCTTGTTGTCGCCGGTAATCATCAGGACCTCGAGGCCCATGGACTGCAGCGTGCGAACCGCGGCGGGGGAATGCTCCTTGAGGGTGTCGGCCACGGCCACCAATCCAACCAGGGTTTTGTCGACGGCAACCAGCATCACGGTCTTGCCCGCGTCCTCGAGTTTTTCAATCCACTTCTCGTAAACGGAATATGAAAGCTTGTTGTCCTCCATGAGCCTGCGGTTGCCTAAAAGGATTTCCTTGTCCTTGAATTTTGCGGTGACCCCCTTGCCGGTAACAGACTGGAAGGAATCCGGGTCAGGAACGTCCAGTTGCTGCTTTTTCGCCCCGTTGACGATGGCTTCACCCAACGGATGCTCGGAGTGCTTTTCCGCAATGGCCGCCAACCGTAGGACCTCGTTTTCGGAAAGGCGTTCCAGCGGCACCACGTCGGTCACTTCCGGCTCGCCTTTCGTCAGGGTGCCGGTCTTGTCAAACACGATGGCCGTGAGCTTGTGGGCCCTTTCAAGGGCTTCGCCGGACTTGATGAGGATGCCGTGTTCCGCGCCCTTGCCCGTGCCCACCATGATGGCGGTGGGAGTTGCGAGTCCGAGGGCACAGGGACAGGCGATGATGAGGACCGCGATGAAGATGGTGAGCGCGAAAACAAAGGAGCTCATTCCAGGCGGAAAGGAAACCAGGGCAGGGCCCGCGAAATACCAGAACAGGGCGGCTGCCATGGCAATGAAGAGGACTACCGGGACGAAGTAGGCCGAAACGAGGTCGGCAAGCCGCTGGATGGGCGCCTTGGAACTCTGCGCTTCTTCCACGATTTTAATGATTTGCGCCAAGGCCGTGTCCTTGCCAACCTTGGTGGCCCTGAACTTCAACATGCCGGCCTTGTTGATAGTAGCACCGATGACCGTGTCGCCGACCTTTTTCTCGACCGGGATGCTCTCCCCCGAAATCATGGACTCGTCCACGGAGGAATGGCCTTGAATGACGACGCCGTCCACGGGAATTTTTTCGCCGGGCCGGATGACGACGATGTCACCGACCTGGACCTGGTCAGCCGGAATCTCCATTTCCTTGCCATTGCGTTCAACCCTCGCCGTTTTTGGGGCCAAACCCATGAGCTTCTTGATGGCCTCGCTGGTCTTGCCGCGCGCAACGGCCTCCAGCAGACGCCCCAAGACAATGAGGGTTATGATGATGGCGGCGGTGTCAAAGTACATGACCGGCATGCTGTCCTTGGGCACGAACAAGGCCTGGGAGAGGATGCCCGCCACGCTGTAAAAGTAGGCGGCCGAAGTGCCAATGGCAATCAGGGTGTTCATGTCGGCTGCCTTGTTCTTGAGGGCAACCCAGAAACCACGGTAAAACTGCCAGCCCACCCAGAACTGTACGGGGGTCGCCAGCAGCCACAAAACCCAGTGGCTGGAAAGCCAGGGAGGAACCCAGGAAAACCATTCAGGGAAGCTGCCGAAAAAGACGGGAACGCTGAGCAGGGCGCCGACCAGGAGCCTCGTCTTTTGGTCGCGGATTTCCTTCTCGCGGGCCTGTTTCTCCAGGTCCACGGTTTCCCGGGCTTCCTCGAAGGCCTCGTACCCTGCTTCCTTGATGACTACGATTATTTGCGGCAGGGAGACTTTGCCGGCGTCAAAGGAAACCTCCGCACGCTCGGAGGAGAAATCGACTTTCGTTGAAAGCACGCCCGGCGTGTTGCCAAGGGCCTTGGTGACCAGGCCCGCGCAGTGCGGCGAAGCCATGCCCATGACTTTGAGGCGCGCAGAAGCCCTGCCGACATTAGGAGAAGACGCGCCCGGCCCAATCGGGGTATACCCGAGTTCTTTTATGACGCCGACCAGCTTTTGCTCGCTGGTCTTTTCGGCGTCGAATTCGACCACGGCCTTTTCGGTGCCGAAGTTCACGTTGGCCGAGGAAACCCCGGGCTCGCGCTTGAGCGCGCCCTCTATCGTAATCGCGCAGCTCGCGCAATGCATGCCCTGGACGCCGATGACGGTTTTCTTTTTTTCGGACACGTACATCTCCTTTTGTGCAAAACCTTTTAGTGCAAAAGTCTCTTTAACCCGCTACCGGGTGTGCATCACCGCAAGCATGCTGACCGTGAACAAGACCAGCACCAGGATGGCCAAATGCCTCTTTGTTTTTGCGTTCATGGAACCCCTTGGTGGCACGCCTCTTCCTTTCCTTCCGTTTCGTTTCCGCCTTGTTTGTGCATGTCTTTCATTAGGAAGAAATGCAGGAGCGGGCAGAGCAGGAGGAACCCGAAAAACAAGAGGTCGTTGTTGACCCCTAGATAAAGGGCGGCGGCCAGCAACAGCAGGGGCACCAGGCAGCACGCGAGCATCAGCAACGTGTGATCTTGCCAAACCTGGCTAAACTTTTCCTTCCAAGACATCTTCGCCCTCCGCTTGTTTATCCATAATTGATTGGACAGGCAAACCGCTTCCTGAACCAGACCAGGTTTTCCTTTAGGAAATGCCTGAACGTTTCCCGGTGCGTTTTGTACGCAGACCCCATTCGAATGCACTACTCGAACCGCTTCTTGCACTCGGGGCAGCAGAAGAAATGCATCCGGCCAGCGTGCCTGTGCACAAAAGCCAGCCGGTTGTCTACTTCCATCCCGCAAATGGGGTCATGCACGCAACTCAAATTTTGGTCTCCTGTGCGGTTCTGCCGAGTAACCGGTTGTAGAGCCAGGCCCCCACTGCCAAGGGCACGGCAACACACACGAAGCCCAAGACAAACCCGATTATGGCGCCGAATGCCGTGGCCCCCAGATAGGGATGAAACACCACGAGAATCCGGTAGGCTTCGGTATTGAAGCCAAAGAACTGCAGGCCCAGCATTTTGAAGAGGGAAGCCAGGAAGAGATAGACTCCGCCAAGCACGCCGCCGGCAATGCCTATGGCCTTCACGTTTATGGTTCCAGACATCATTTTTCGCCTCCAACGAATGTTTATCTACTGCTTCCATTCATTCTATTGCGGCGGGCAACAACCCTTCTTTTTTCCGTTCACGCTTTCACCTCCTGCCTAGCGGCTGAACCACCAGAGGATGGCAGCCAAAGCAAGCATGACGAGTCCCGAAGCCAGCTTCATGCGCCGCTTGTTTTTCACGTCCCACTTCTCCATCTGCAAGACCATGCGCTTGTTGGCGGCCAGGCCCAGGATGACGATGAGGGGCAAGACGAACATGACGTTGTAGAGCAGCAGATAAGCCAGGCCCTCCCAGAACTTGGTCTGGAGGGACAACAGGCTCAGGATGCCGACGTAGATTCCGCCGCTGCAGGGGAACTCGCACAACCCGACGAGGAAGCCGAGCACGATGACGGCCGGCAAGGAAGCCTTCTCCGTGAACTTGACGAGTGCGGGCTTCGTGAAGTCCGGGATTTTCAAGGTGAAGCCCTTGCCATACCAGAAGTAGTCCTTGAGGTTCACCAGGGCAAGCAAGGCCGTGAGCCCGGCCGAGACCTTGGCCAGCAGATGCGGTTCCCCGGAGATGACGATGGCTTGCAGGATGCCCAAGCCGATGAGGACGTAAGTCAGGAAAATCATGCAGACGTAGACCGCGCCGAGCTTCAAGATGTTGCCGCGGCTGCGGTGGAGGGTATAGAGAAACGCGATGAAGAACAGCAGGACGCCGAAGGCACAGGGATTGATGCCGTCCACCAAGCCTGTGAAAAGGACCAGGGGAAGGAGCGAGTCCGAGGGCGTGAACGCATTGCTGGGCAGCTGCGTGCACTCGCTGAGGGGCTGGTCAAGGCGGCACTCCTTGACCTGCTTATCCTTGTCGAGGAGTTTGTAGGTGGCAAGGTTTTCCACGGAGTCCATGGAATCCTGGAGGACCACGAGTTCCGGCATGGCGTTCAAGGCATACTGGTCGAACAAGGGCCTGAGAAGCTTGACTGGCACGTGCCCCTCCAGGAACAGCCGGTTGCCCACCACAACCGTCATGTGCCCCTGCAACTCCAGGGGAACGCCCTTTTCCTGGTTGAGGACGGTCAACTCGGCGCGGACAAAGGGGTCATTGATGAGCAGTTTTTCCTGCACGTTGAGGATGCCGCGCTCCTTTAGGAAGGCATAGAACTCCTGCAAATAGGCATCGCAGTGGCCGCAGGCCTCGTTCTTGTAGACGATGAGGTCCGGGTTGGAAGTTGGGGCAAAGCCCTGATAGCCGCTCATGGCCCCGTGACTGTGCTCAGCGACTTGGGGAGGGGTCTGCGCCAACGCCAACGGCAAAAAGGCCAAGAGCAGCAAGGCTATCAGGGTGTTACGCATGCATTCACTTCCACTGGGTTTCACTGGGGGCAGTCGCCGTACTGGTCCGGGTGATGGGAGAGGTGCTGCTTCCACTGGGCTTCATCCGTTCCGGGGGGGGCTTTGCACTTGTCCGGAATTTCTCCCGTTCCCGCCTGCTGGGCCAGTTTCATGAAGCCCGGCTGGATTTCCTTTGGCGCCGCGGAAGGTGCGGGCTGGCTTGGCTGCAGCCAGACAAAGGCAGCCGCCAAGATGGCCAGCACCAGGAGACCGTAGACGATTACATCACTTGAATCCATTTCAACAACCTCCCACCATGTTGGGCAAGTTCTGCAGGTTCTTGGGCAGGCTGGATTGCGCTCCCGATGGAGCCGCGGATTGCGGCGCCGCCTGGGGCGCGGAAGCCCGGGCCTGCTGGGACGCGCCCTGATAGGCCAGGGAAAGCTTTTCCTTGAGGCCACCCAAGGCGGACTGCTGTTCCGAAACCGTTTTCGTCAAGGCATTGAGTTGCAGGGCGTGCAGCACCGAAACGAATATCAGGGCTGCAAGGAAAATGGCCGCCACCGACTCCAACTTCAACTTGAATTCCTTCATGTCAACAACCTCCCACCATGTCCGGCAACTGGTTCAAGGAACCGGCGCTTACGCCTTTTCCCTGGGACTGGAGTTGCAGGGCCTTCTGAATGGTCTGCTTGGGGAAAAACAGGGTCTTCCACTTGCTCAACTGATCCAGGATCTGCTCGTTCGTGTATTCACTGGCATGGTTCTTGAGCAAGTACATGGCCAGACCCCGCATGGCAGCCGAGTGCGCGCAACCGCAGGAAGGCTTACCATTCGAGAGCACCAGGGATTTCACCCCACAACAGTACTCACAGGCAATCATGAAACCAATTTTCACGTACCTTGCCTGCTCGTTCGGGCCCAGGTCCGTGTAATGGAGCTTGCCGTCCGGGAAAAGGTCGCCATCAAATTTGGAGAGGATGTTCAGGCCTTCCACGGGCTGGTCAAAGGAGACCCCGAGCTCCTTGCCATAGATGTCGGGCGTGCCCCTTGGAATGATTTGTTCCACAAGCTGCGCCATCTGCGCGTCGCTGGCCTGGGCCTGGCTGCCCTGGCTACCCGTGACCTGCACCGAAGACGAAGCCAATGGATTGTCCGCCATGAACTGGTGCATGGCCTTCAATTCCAGGGCCTGGGACTGCATGGTGCCGGACAAGGACGCCATGGCCACGTAGTTGGAACCCAGTATGGCCATCAAAACAAAGGCCATCAAGGCAAGGGCTAATGTCTTTAAATCGTTCATTCAATTGCCTCCTGGCCGAAAGGCTTGTTTGGGGCCTTTTCGGCTTTGCATTACATGCATTTGCATGCACTGACTGGGGCTGAAACCATATATAGCAACTCATGAAACCATGGGGTTGCGGGCTGAAACCAAGCTATACCATTAAAACGCTATTCGTGGAGGGTTTTAGTATGAAGCTCGTGAGCCAGGGAAAGCGGCCGCTGCTGGCCATCCTCATCGTGGTCGCGTTTTTGGTGTTCGTGGCGGTCTTCGTGAAAATGAACCAGCTGCCCTCCAACGAACCGCACATCGCCAGTGACGGCACGTGCTTGTACGAGCAAAAACTGGACTTCATTGAAACGGTTTTGCCGTTGCTGGCCAGCCTCGGAATCATGATTGGGGCGTTGACGTATTACTTCATGCACCAGAAAGTGGAGAGCAAGGAAAAGAGCCTGAAAGCCAACACGGACATCCTGCTGCGGTTCCTGAACAAGGACGAACGGGCCATCGTGAACCGCTTGATTGAAGAACAGGGCAAGGTGCTGCAGTCGGAACTGACGCGGCTGCCCGGCATGGGAAAGGTCAAGGCGCATAGAATCGTGCAACGGCTCATTGACCGGAGGGTCATTGAAACCGAGGAACACGGGAAAACGAACATCGTGCGGTTCACGAAAGAGATACGGGAAGGCCTGCTGTAATGTGCCTCGCCGCCCCGGCCCGAGTGGTTGCTGTTTCAAGGGAACGGGCTGTGCTCGAGCAGGCGGGTAAACGCTTGGAGGCCGGCATCGCCGTGGAAGGGCTGGGAAAAGGCGACTGGGTGCTGGTACAACAAGGCCTGGTCGTGGAAGTAATCAGTGAAGCCGAGGCCCGCGAGGCCCTCAAGGCCTTCAGCGAAGGGCGTTGACGGTTTCCAGGTTGGCCGACGAGTATTTTTGGAGGGCGGCGGCCTGCGCGAATGACAGCCGTTCAACCGCCGTGCCCCAGTGGAAGGAAACCAGGTCGCCTAGTTTGGGCTGCTCGACAAAGGGGTTTTCGACTTCCCGAATGCAGGGCTCAAAGGAAAACCTTCCCCCTTCTTCCACGAGCCGCTTGGCCGCCAACGTCAAGCGCTGGCCCTGGCAGCCCAGGACCTTGCCGGCCAGGGGCAGGCACTTGCCCAGGTTCCCGATGATTTTCTCGACTTTGGGCGTGATGAAATTGATGTGGAGGACGTGAAACGAGTGGTGCGCGTTAAAGGAGGATTTCATGCCAGCAACCTTGGCATTGGCCTTTGAGGCTGGCAAGCCGGCTGCGACCAGGCCCGTGGAGAGCGCGGCCTGAAAGGCCTCAAAGGAGATGGAGTCCAGCAACTCGTTGCCGAGCCAGTAGGCTTCGATAACGCGCTCGTCGAAGCGGTCGAGGCGGTTGGCGGAGGCGATGAGGTCGAGGTAGAGGTTGAGGCCGGTGAAGCCCGAGAGGAGTTCCCGGATTCCAGGGGCTCGTTCTTGGGTGGGGTGGGAGACGAAGTCCTTGAAGGCGTGGAACGCGTTTTCCGGGCCGCAGTAATTCAAGCGGTTGGTGGCATAACTGTATTTGCAGGCCCGCACCAGGCCCTCAAACGTGCCAGTCGGCAAGGGATTTCACTTCGCGGGGCTTGAAAAACGGGGCAACCCAGTGGCAGCCGAACAACAAGGCAATGCCTGCTACGATAAGGAAAAACCCGATGCCCTCGTTGAAGGAAACGGGTTTGTTGAGGAAGAGCACGGAAAGCAGGGCAGTAATGGGAAGGCCGATTAGCAGGACGGACGTTGCAACGGAAGCCCTTGCCTCCCGCAAGCCAATGAACCAAAACCATTGGTAGAGGAACAGGAAGGCCGCACCCAAGAGACTCCACTGGAGCTGGACCGGGGTCACTTCAGCAAAGAATTTAACGCGGTCGGTTGCGGCAAGGAACGCCAGCATGAAGAGGCTTCCAAAAAACATGCGGGCAAAGGCCACGACGCGGGGGGAAAGCCGGCATGAGTTCAGGGCCTGCTTGGCGAGGATGTTTTCCACCGACCAAAAGAGCACGGCAACCAAGATGAGCGCGTCATAAAAGGTGAAGCCCTTGACGTTGATGCCGAACAACAAGACGTTGCCTGCCAGCAAAAGACCGGCTGCGGCGAGGAACCTTCGGCTGATTTGCTCTTTGAGAAAAAACCAGGCCAGTAGGGCCACCCAAATGAAGAGGGTCTTGTGGAGAAAGGCCGCGTTCACGGCCGGCGTGAGCTTCAAGGCGTAAAAGTAGAGGAGGAACGGGATGCTGCCGCCGACCACGCCTATTGCGAGGAGTTGCATCCACTGGCGCCTGGAAAAGGCCCGGAAAGCGCTGAACTCCTTAAGCAAAAACAAGGCGGCGAGAAAGGCAAGGGCCACCAGGGAATTCTTTAAAACCGTGAACACGAATGGATCGGATTCCGCGACCGCAAACTTGTTGAGGAAGATGGAGAACCCGCTTACAACGCCAGTCAAGGCGGCAAACCAAACGCCTTTATTCTCGTCCACGCAAGGGTTTACCGTGGAAGAGGTTAAAAAACAAGGCGGGAAACGGAAAATCCTGGTGTTCGGCAACCCCTGGGTGGAACGGGATGCGCTGCCCTTGAAACTGTTGCCAAGGCTGCGGAAGGCATTCCCGGAAATCGAGTTCAAGGAAATGGTGCCCGAAGAAGACCTCCAAGCAGAGGGCCGGAAGCTGTTCATTCTGGACGTGGTGCAGGGCCTCCGGAAAGCCGAAGTCATCGAAGACCTGGCTCGGCTGCAGACCGTGAAACGGGTTTCCCTGCACTTCTTTGACCTGGCGCACAACCTTCAACTGCTGAAGGCCACCGACCTGATTGATTCGGCGAAAATCTTCGGCGTGCCCATGGGCCTTGAGGAAGCAACGGCCTTCCGGCAGGTTTCGGCCCTGATTAAAGCCAGTTTACCTTGAGGAAGTGGGTGGCACAACTCATGCAGGGGTCATAGGCGCGGATGAGCTTCTCGAGCGCGTACGCGATTTCCTCTTTCGGCTGGCCCAAGAGTTTTGGCAGGAAATCCCCGATGTCCCGCTCCATGTTGATCTGGTTTTGCGCGGAAGGAATGACCAGGTTGCCCCACACCACGTTGCCGGCCTTATCAAGTTCCAAGAGATAATAGAGGATGCCCCTCGGGGCCTCAATGACGCCGATGCCTTCCCCGGCCCTGGGCGCTAGGCGGGGCACGGGTTCCTTCCTGAAGTCCGTCGACTCCAGGATTTCAACGGCCGAATCCAGGCAATGCAAAACCTCGATGGCCTGCGCCAAATTGTTGTGGAAGACGTTTTTCGAGGGAAACAACTTCAAGGAATCGGAAGCAGAAGCCCTCGTGTCCCGATGGAGCTTGCCGCGGTTGAGGTTCATCCGGGCCAGGGCGCCCACCTTATAGGGCTGGCCCTCGAACTGGAAACCCGTGGCATTCGAGTAGGGAATGATGACCCGGTTCAAGTGGTTCCAGAAATGCTTTTCCGGCACGCAAACGCCTCTCGAGTCCATGATTTCGCCTTCCAGGAAGTCATAGTTCTGGGTCACCAGGGCCACGTAATTGCTTTCCGATAGAAAGGTTTCCGGCCACTCGGCATAGACCTTGATCAAATCGAGCACGGCGGGGCGAACGGCTTTGAGCTTGGCGAGAACGGCGGCGGATTGTTCCCGGGTTGGAACGTTGGCAAAGCCCCCAACCATCTGAATGGTGCCATGGATGGCCCGGCCCGAAACCAACGTTGAAAGGGCGTTGCCGGCTGCCTTGACCTCGAACGCGGTTTTGACCAGGGCTGGATTGGAATCAGCCAACTCCAAGACCGAGTCAATGCCCAACACATCCGGCAACGAGAAAAAGTAGAGGTGCAGGGCATGGTCGCGAATCATCAAGCCGGCCAGGGCCAGGCGGCGGAGCAACGTGGTTTGCGGGCTGGGATCGAAGTGCAGCGCGTTTTCAACGGCTTCAATGCAACAGGTCAGGTGCGCGATGCTGCACGTGCCACAGATGCGGGAAACCAGCTGTGGCATGGAGGCAAAGGGCTTGCCGCGGATGGCCTGGGTGTAGAACCGCTTGTTCTCGCTTATTTTCAGCTTCACGTCCATGACCTGGCCGCCGCGCACCACGATGTCCAGGTTGGTGTGGCCCTCGATTTTCGCGACGTTCTCAATCGAAAGGTCCAGGTCGCCGTGTGAACCGTGCATCAGCCCACCTCCATTTGGGCGATGTATTTCTCCACGACCTGGACGAAACCGGTCTCCAGCATGGGACAACCAGGCACCTGCTCATCCACTTTAACGACTTCGGTCGGGGCCTTCATGCGCTCGAACTGGCCGAGCTTCTGCACGAGCGGCTGGATTTCCTTTTTCAGCCCGTCCGGAAAGTTGTTGCGCTGTGCGCTCGGCAAGCCGTTTATGGCACAGGTGCCGATGGCGACAACGACTTTCGAGTTGGCCCGGATTTCCCTGAGCTTGGCTTCCTCGGCTGGCGCGGAAATCGCGCCCTCCACGAAGGCAAGGTCCAGGTTGGAGGCGTCGTTCTTGGAGCGCAGGGTGCGCGCGTAAACGATGTCTATCTTGTCCTTCCACTCGAAGAACTTGTAGTTGAGGGCTTCCAAGAGCGTGATGACGCAGCCCTCGTCTCCAGTGAACGAGAAAATGCCGACGCGGAGCTTTTTTGGGGCGGCCACGAAAACCAATAGAAGTATTCAGCGAAGAGCTATTTAAGGGTTAGCAGAACTCGCACACGCTTTTGCCGCCGGGCTGGTCGCCCCAGTCGAATTTGGACACGCAGGCCGGGCCGCAAAAGTCCTTGCCGTTCTTGCGAATGGAGTTCGCTGGCAAGGGGTTGTTGCATTGCGCGCAGGTGCTTGGCATACCATCCTATGAAGGGCAAGGAAATTAATAAGGCTTTCGCGTTCACGGAACTGGCTTGACCACCAGGGTGCCGCGCATGTCGGAATGGCCAGAACCACAGGAGACGTTGCAGTAGAATGGGAAGTGACCGGCCTTGTCCGCCTTGAACTCAGCTACCGTGGTTTTGCCGGGTTCAAGCTTTTGGGAGACGCCGAAAGCCGGGATGGCCAGACCGTGCACCCCGTCCTGGGTGGAAACCACGAGCCGAACCCATTCCCCTTGGTTGACTTCAATGGTGCTGGGCTCAAAGCCCCAGTTGAAGGCGCGCACCAGGACTTCCACGGGCACGGCCTCCGATGAAACGGGTGCCTGGGAAGGCGGGGACTCGGGCGCGGGCAAGGACACGGGCAGGGGTTCCAGAGCAGGCGCGGGAGAAGGTAAAGGAACTGGTGTTGGTGGTACCACGGGAAGCCGAACGCTGGCTTCGGGTTCCGGGGGGAACGAGGGCGGCTCCTGCACGGGAACCGGCTGGCGTTGGGGCTGGAGGCAACCCGTGAACGCAAGCAAGACAAGTCCTGCTAGGCAGGCAAACCGAAGAATGCTCCCCATGCAGAGTTGGAACGGCAAAACGGATTTAAAACTTTGCCAGGGACAAGGCCTTGGAGGCTTCCACGAGCTGGCGGGTGTAGGCCTGGCTGGGGCGGGAGAAGAGTTGGCGGGTAGAACCGGCTTCCACGACCCTTCCATCCTTCAAGACCAGGGCCTGCCCGCACACGGCTTTGACGACGCGCAGGTCATGGGAGATGAACAAGTAGGAGAGGCCGAACTGTTTTTGCAGGCGCTGGAGCAAGGAAAGGAGCTGGGCCTGCACCGAGACATCGAGCCCGGAAGTCGGCTCGTCCAAGACCAAGAGCCTGGGTTGGAGGGAAAGGGCACGGGCAATGCATAAACGCTGGCGTTGGCCGCCCGAAAACTCGTGGGGAAAGCGGAACAAGCCGGAGTCATCCAAGCCAACCAGGGCCAGGAGTTCGGAGGCCTTGGCACGGGCTTCGCCGGACTGGATCAAGCCGAAGTTGAGGAGTGGCTCGGAGAGCAACTGGTGGACGGGCATGCGCGGGTTCAAGGCGGAAAAGGGGTCCTGGAAAACGATTTGAAGCCAGCGGCGCTGCGCGCGCATGCCGTGAAAGTCGAGGTCCAAGAGGTTTGTGCCGTTGAAGCGGATGCTGCCGGCATCCGGTTCGAGGAGGCGCAGGACCAGCCGGGCCAGGGTGGACTTGCCGCTCCCGGACTCGCCAACCAGGCCCAGCGCGGTGCCGGCTTCAAGGGAAAACGAGACCCCATTCACGGCATGGACTGCCTTCCCCGAATCCCGGAAGGACTTGCACAGGTTTCTCACTTCCAGCAACGCCATGGTCTCACCGCAGGACGGCCTCCAAGAGGGCCCTCGTATATGGATGCCGGGGCTTCGAGAAAACGGTTTGCGTTTTTCCCTGTTCGACGATTTCGCCTTGCCGCAAAACGGCCACTCTTGAGCAATGCCGGGAAACGATGCCCAGGTCGTGGGAGATGAAGAGCACGGAGAGGTCGAACTGCCTTCGCAGCGAGGCCAGCAGGGAAAGGATTTCGGCTTGAACGGTTACGTCCAAGGCAGAAGTGGGTTCATCGGCAATCAAGAGTTTTGGCTTGCAGGACAAGGCCATGGCAATCATGGCCTTTTGCCGCATGCCGCCGGAGAGCTGGTGGGGAAAGGCTTGAAAGACTTGCCGAGGACGAGGCATGTGAACTGCTTCCAACAGGGAGAGGACTTCCTGGCGCGCTTCCCATGGGGAGAGGCCCCTGTGGTAGAGAAGGGGTTCGGAAAGCTGTTCTCCCACGGAAAGAACCGGGTTGAAGGCGGTGAGCGGCTCCTGGAAGACCATGGCCAGTTGATGGCCCCTTATTTTTTGGCGCCGGGTTTCGGGCAGGGTTCGAAGGTCTTCGCCCGCAAAAAAGATCTCCCCCGAAGTGATGCGGGCGGAGGGGTCCAGCAAGCCGAGGATGGCCAAGGCGGTAACGGTTTTGCCGCTGCCGGACTCGCCGACCAAGCCCATGCACTCGTTTTCGTGCACGTCAAAGGAAACCCGGCGCACGGCCTGCAACGGCAAGCCGGGGAACTCGACGGAGAGGCCTTTCACGGAGAGGAGCGGGACTTGCTTCATGGGCCTCGCCTCCGTTTGGGGTCAAGGGCTTCCCGCAGTCCCTCGGCCACGAAGTTGAAGGACAACACGGTGAGGAAAAGCATGAAGCCCGGAAAGAACGCCTGCCAAGGCGAGGTGCGCAGGTAGCTCAAGCCATTCGACAACATGTTGCCCCAGGAAGCCGTGGGCGGCTGCACGCCCAAGCCAAGAAAGCTGAGGCCGGACTCGAGCAGGATGGCCCCTGCCAGGAAGAGCGTGGCCTGCACGATGATGGGGGCCAAGGCGTTGGGCAGGATGTGCCTGAAAATGATTTGGGTCTGGGTACAGCCAATGGCCTTGGCCGCTTCCACGAATTCGCGTTGCCGGAGGGAAAGGACTTCCGCGCGAACCAGCCGGGCAGGGGAAGGCCAGCTGAGCACGCCAATCAAGAGGATGGTGCTCGCAAGGTTGGCGCCGGTCAAGGCCACAAAGGTCAGGAGCAGCATCATACCGGGCAGGCTCATCCAGACGTCGGCCAAGCGCATGATTACCGAATCGAGGAAGCCGCCATAGTAACCGGCCAGGCAGCCGAGCAGTACACCCAGGGAAAGGGCGATGACCACGGCAAGGAAGCCAACGGAAAGCGAGATGCGGGAGGCGTAGAGGACGCGGGCGAACACGTCGCGACCGAATTCGTCGGAGCCGAATAAATGGGTTGGAGAGGGCGGCTGGTTTTCGCTGCTGAAAAGAACCAGTTCAAAAACCTTGTTCTCGTGCACGACCTCAAAGCGCTGGACGAAGCTGTTGACGGATTCGAGGTTTTCCAGGCCGATGGCTGCAAGCCTTTGCCGAAGCAGCCTGAAACCGGCAAACGGCAGGGGAAAGGCCTTGCCTGGAACGGCAAGCGCGTCCGAGAGCACGGGGAACTCGGCCAACAACGCGCTGCCATCCAGGGCGCAAGCGGCTCGCCTGCTCGTTTCCCTGAACAAGACAGATTTTTCCGTGATGCGGAGTTCGTCGGGGTCCGGAACCACGGCGTGGCCCAAGGCGTCATTCAAGAAGGTGAAACCTGCCAATAGGTACAAGAGGCAGAGGAGGGCCAGGCCGCAGACGGCCAAGCGGTTGCCTAAAAAGTAATGCAGGGCGTCAGGGTTGCTCATAGCGAATCCTCGGATCAGCGCAGGCGTACAAAATATCAGCCACCAGGTTGCCAATAAGAGTCAGGAAGCCGAAGAGCAGGACCTCGGCCATGAGCACCGGGTAATCGCGGGAAAAAACCGCGTTCACGGCAAGCCGCCCCATGCCGGGCCAGCCGAAAACGGTTTCGGTCAGCACCGCACCGGATAACAGGCCAGGAATCGAGTAGCCCAGCAGGGTCAGGAGTGGCAGCAAGGCATTGCGCAACGCGTGCTTGTAGAACACGACGTGGGATGGAAGGCCCTTGGCCTTGGCGGTGCGGATGAATTCCTGCTGGAGGACTTCGAGCATGCTGCCCCTGACATACCGGGTCAAGGCGGCGGCCTCGCCAAGGGCCAGGACCACCATGGGCAGCAGGAGGTGCGCGAAAAAGTCAGGCCAGGAGAAGGAGGCCAGCCTTGGATCCGCCATCCCGGAACTGGGCAGCCAGTTCAGGGAAACCGAGAACACCAAGATCAACATCATGGCCAGCCAAAAATTGGGGAGGGAGAACTCGGCAAAGGCGAGGAAGGAAAAAAATCGGTCGAAGAAGGAATGGGGTTTCAAGGCAGAGGTGACGCCGAGGGGCACGGCTATCAGCAGGGCCAGCAGGAGCGAGGAAACCGATAAGGCCAGGGTCGGAAAAACGCGTTCGCCCAGGAGTTGGATGACGGGGTAACCGGGCTTCAAGCCAATGGACTGGCCCAAGTCCCCGGACAAAACCCGTGAAAGCCAGGAAAGGTATTGAAGCGGAAGGGGCTGGTCCAGGCCCAGGCGTTCCTCCAGTGCCTGAACGGCCGCGGGGTCAAAGGCTTTCTCGCCCAGGAGGGTGGAGGCCGGGCTTCCAGGAGCCAAATGGATGATGGAAAAGGACAGCAGGGAAAGGAGGAACAGCAGGGGAAGGATGCCCAGCAACCGCTTGACCGCATACCGGGTTAAGGCCATGGTTTCACTCCGCGTACTCCGGCTTGAGTTTCCACCGCTCGATGTTCCACAACAAGCCCAATGGACTGGCAAGGATGCCGTCATCGGCCGTGAACCGCTTGTTCACGCCGACCGTTGAAGAACCATAGAAGAGGAAAACGTAGGGCTGGTCTTCGGCGATGAGTTCCTGGAAACGCCAATAAAGCGGCTTGCGTTTTTCTTCCGCGCAGCCGGGAACGATCAGGGCTTCGTCCAGGACCTGGTCGACTTCCGGGTTGGCGTAGGAGACGAAGTTGTACTTGCCTGCCTTCTTGGAGTGCCAGATGCCGGAGGCATCCGGGTCCAGGCCCAGGCTCCAGCCCAGGATGACCGCATCGAACCGCTTGCGGTTGACCTGGTCCAGGAAGGTGGGCCATTCAAGGACGGAGACCCGGGCCTGGACGCCGATTTTTTTCAGGTAGTACTGGATGATGACCGCGGCTTTTTCCCGTTGCTTGTTGCCCTTGTTAGTGAGCAACTCAAACGAAAACGGTTTGCCCTCCTTGTCCAGGACGCCATCCCCATCCGAGTCCGCGAAGCCGGCTTCCCGGAGCAGGCCCAGCGCGAGGTCCGGGTTGAAGGCAGGGGGTTTCACGTCCGGGTTGAAGGCCCAGGATACGGGTGACAGGGGCCCATTCGCCGTTTCCCCATAGCCCAGCATGGTGGACTCGGTCAGGGCCTCCAAGTCGATGGCGTGGGAAAAGGCTTTCCGCACGCGTTGGTCGCGGAAAAAGGGGTGAAGCAGGTTGAAGCCCATGAACGTATAGTTGTTGGTGGAATAAACGTAAACGTCGAGGTTCTTGTTTTGCCGGAACCGTGGCACCTGCTCGGGTTCAATGCCCGCCAAATCGATTTCCCCTGTAATCAATTGCTCTTGGATGACGAGGTTGTCCGGAACCACCTTGTAAATGATTTCGTCGAGGTACGGCTTGCCGGAAAAAAAGCCGTCGAAGGCGGAAACCCGAATCAACTCGTCGGGTTTCCACTCGGAGAAACGAAATGGACCAGAGCCAACCGGGTGGGAATTGAAGGCCGCCGTATTTATGTTCCGGCCTTCGAGCAAGTGCCTGGGCAGAACGCCGAAGCCCGTGGTGAGCAGGAAGGAACAATCCGGCTTGGAGAGGTGAAAGACCACCGTGGACGCATCGGGGGCTTCCACGCGTTCCAGGTATTGGACGGCGTCCTTGTAGGGCGAGTCCGTGGCAGGGTCCAGCAGCCGGTCAAACGTGAACTTCACGTCCGCTGAGGAAAACAGCCCGCCGTCCTGGAAGCGGAGGCCGGGTCGAAGCGTGAAGGTGTACGTCAAACCGTCCTCCGAGACGTTCCAGGACTCAGCCAGCCTTGGATAGGGTTCCAGGGTCTTCGGGTTAACCCCGATGAGGCCGTCAAAGACCAAGCCAATCACGTCACTGGAAGCGGAGTCCGAAGAAAGCAAGGGGTTCAGGGTTTTCGCGTCCCCAATGGATCCCCACACCAGGGCATTGGAGGCCGAAAGCGAACTCCCCTGCGAAGGAGCAGAACAACCAGCCAAGGACAAGAGCAAGGCCAATGCAAACAGGAAACGCATGTTCATCCTAATGCGCGGAAAGGAATTTAAGCCGGTTATAGGGCCATTCCAAAGGGAATAAAAGAGGCAAGGGACACCGTTAATAAGCATAGCCGGGAATACATTTATTCAAGGCGAGAACTTGAACCCGAAAATCCTCATTACCAGCGCCTTGCCCTACGTGAACAACGTGCCCCACCTCGGCAACCTCATAGGCTGCGTGCTCTCAGCCGATGTGTTCGCACGATATTGCCGGAGCAGGGGATACGACACCTTGTACGTGTGCGGCACCGACGAACATGGCACGGCAACCGAGATCAAGGCGCTCGAAGAGGGGCTGACGCCAAAAGCGTTGTGCGACAAGTACTATAAAGTGCACAAGGAGATCTATGACTGGATTGGCTGCAGTTTTGACGTCTTCGGCCGAACCTCGTCCAAAGTGCATGCCGAGACCACGCAGGAAATATTCCGGAAGCTGGCCGCGCACGGCTACGTTTCCGAGGGCAGCCTGGACCAGACCTACTGCGAGCAATGCCAAAAGTTCCTGGCCGACCGGTTTGTGCTCGGCACCTGCCCCAAGTGCAGCTACCCGCACGCCCGCGGCGACCAATGCGAGAACTGCGGCAAGCTCCTCAACCCCACCGAACTCGTGAACGCCCACTGCAAGACCTGTGGGGCCCTGCCTGCGGTCAGGGCCAGCCGGCACCTCTTCCTGGACCTGGACCAGTTCGCGGAACGCCTTGCCCAGTGGAGCCGGAAGCGGGCCAAAGAAGGTTTTTGGACGCAGACCGCAAAAGGCATTACCGAGGCCTGGCTAAAGGAAGGCCTGACCAAGCGGTGCATCACCCGCGACCTGAAATGGGGCGTGCCCGTGCCCCACCCAGGCTACGAAGACAAGGTCTTCTACGTGTGGTTTGACGCGCCCATAGGTTATATCTCGATTACCCGGGAAAAGCGCCCTGACTGGGGGGAATGGTGGAAGAACGGCCATGAAAACGTGCACTTATACCAGTTCATGGCCAAAGACAACGTGCCGTTCCACTCGATTTTGTTTCCCGCCACCCTGCTGGGAACCGGCGACCACTGGAACTTAGTGTACCATTTGGAGTCCATCGAGTTCCTCAACTACGAATCAGGGCAGTTCTCCAAGAGCCGGGGCATCGGCGTGTTCGGGGACAGCGCCATGCAGTCCGGCGTGCCCGCCGACGTCTGGCGGTTTTATCTGGTGTACAACCGCCCCGAAACCTCGGACAGCGAGTTCAACTGGGATGACTTCTACGAGCGCGTGAACAATGACCTGATCGCGAACCTTGGAAACCTGGTGAACCGCACCCTAACGTTTGCGGAGAAATTTTACGCGGGAAAGGTTCCAAGGGGGGAAATGAACCCGGCACTGGCTAAAAAGGTGAAAGCCTATGCGGTGGAGACCGCGGAACTGATGGAGGGAGTTAAGGAACGTGAAGCCCTCAAGAAGGTGCTCGAGCTATCAAAACTTGGCAACCAGTTCTTCCAAGTGCAGGAACCCTGGAAGAAAGTGAAAACGGACCAGGCAGCGGCAGATGACGCGGTATACTCGCTGCTCCATTTCGTGAAGGACCTCGGCATCCTGATAAGCCCGTTCCTGCCGCAGACCGGAGCCAGCATCTTCCGGCAACTCAACCTGAAAGAAGCAGGCTGGGCGGATATCGGCAAGGAATCACTGAAACCGGGCCACAAAATTGGGCGCGCCCAACTCCTTTTCACGAAACTCGAAGAGAAACAGGTGGACGGGTTCAGGGAAACGTACTCGGCCAAAACCAAAGCCGCCTCCCTGCCTGAAATCGGGTTCACGGTCTCGCCGCGAGCGGCCGCGCTGGGCATCAAGGCAAGGGCCGCGCTCGTGGAAGGCGTGAAGGTCAAGAACAAGCACAGCGAACTTCGCCGCCTCACCAAGGAGAAAAGCCAGGAAGTGGTGGGCCGTGACATGTCCCAGAACAAGGCGAACAATGGGTTCAAGGAAATTTACCGCAAGGTAGGCATACAAGGCTTTGTGCCGGCCAGCGAACGGTTGTACGAGTACATCCGGAAAAGCGGATGCATTCCCGGCATCAACACGGTTGTAGACTCATACAACCTGGTCGCGATTGACACCATGCTAATCATCGGCGCGCACGATGCCAACCGAATCAAGGGCAACGTCCGCGTGGACCTGACCAAGGGCAGCGAAAGGTACATGCCTCTCGGTAAGCACGCGCCCGAAAAAATTGCGGCCGGGGAATACGCTTTCATGGATGACGAGAAAGTCATCTGCCGGTTGGACGTCAAGCAATGTGAGCAAACCAAGGTGGATGAGGGAACGTCCAACCTGCTCGTGTACGTGCAAGGCAATGATGCCACCGCCGATGGCGAGTTGTCTGCAGCCCTGAAGCAGGCGTGCGAGAACATCGTCAAGTACAACGGGGGCAAGTATCGGTTGCTGAAGTGAGGGAAGGGAGCTATGCCAAAACACAAGCCGCTTGTAAGCTTTTCAACGGACTTTGGGCCGGGCAACCGGGGCCACGGGGTTATGAAAGCCGTGATTTTGGAGCGGTGCCCGGACGCGGAAGTCGTGGAATTGGCTACAAACGTCGAGGGCTTTGACTTGCGGGATGGAGCAAAGAACTTTGAAGGCCTTGCCTGGCTGCCGAAGGGAATACACATCTGCGTGGTCGACCCGGGAGTGGGAACCCAGCGCCGGGGCCTAATCATTGAGACGGGTAGAGGCGATTATCTGGTGGGTCCGGACAACGGGGTGCTGCTGCCCGCCGCATCCTTTGTAGGCGACGTGAAAAGAGCCTGGCACATCACCAACCAAGAGTATTTGCGCCAGCCTGTTTCCCATGTCTTCCACGGGAGAGACGTGTTCGCGAGCGTGGCCGGGCACTTGGCGGCAGGCGTGAAACCCCAGGAAATCGGCGTCGAGGTAGGCGCCGGCAGCCTTGCACCCGCACCCTACCCGGAAGCGTGCGCGGAAAATGGGAGAATATCGGCTGAAATCATTCACGTCAACGCATTCGGCAATGTATCGTTCAACATCCGGAATGAGGCCCTGCACCAACTGGTTTCATTGGATGACCTGATCACGCTGACAAAGGGCAAGCAAAAAATCGCGTTGCCCTACAAGAAAACCTTCGGCGAAGTCGCGGCCGGGACCGGGCTAATCTTTGACGGCGACTTCGGCCGCGTGGAAGCCGCCCTCAACCAGGGAAGTTTGGCTGCAAAAGCAGGGCTAAAGACCGCTGACCGGGTGACGCTGGCCAAGTGTTGAGAGGGGGAATAACCGCATGCCCAACGAAACCATCATCGAAGCAAAAGATGTTTACAAGATATTCGAGTTGGGCGCGGAAAAAGTGTACGCCTTGAATGGTGTGAACCTCGAGGTAAGGAACGGCGAATTTGTTTCCATCATGGGCCCCTCAGGCAGCGGGAAGACGACTTTCCTGGACGTGCTGAGCTGCATGGAGCGGCCCACCCAAGGCGAGGTGTTTATCAAAGGCAGGAAGGTCAGCCGCATGACAGACGATGAACTGGCCAGGGTGCGGGGTTCCACGATTGGCTTCGTATTTCAGACCTTCAACCTCATCCCAAGGTTTAACGCCGTGGAAAACGTCATGCTGCCCCTCTGGTTCAAGCGAGTTCCCGTCCAGGAGCGGAGAAAGAAGGCCATGGAAGCCCTGAAAGCCGTTGGTTTAGGGGACCGGCTCTGGCACAAGCCCAGCCAGTTATCGGGCGGGCAACGGCAGCGCGTGGCCATTGCCCGGGCCCTGGCCGTAGAGCCTGAAGTCATTGTGGCAGACGAGCCCACCGGCAACCTGGACTCGGTTTCCGGCACCCAGATCCTGGACTTGATTGCCGACCTGCACCGGGAGCAGGGGAAAACGATTTTAATGGTTACCCACGAAAAGACTGTTGGAGCGAGGGCGGAAAAAATCGTTCGCCTGATGGACGGAAAAATCGTGGGCACGGAAAACGGCAGCGGAGGGAAAAAATGAATAAAATGGTCTTGCTAATCGGATTGCTTTGCCTGGTTTCGTTGAGTGCCTGGGCCGCGGAAAACGACGTGGTGATGAGTTCCTACAACTACGAACCCGCACCGGTTGAGGCCGGCCAGACCTTCGAGCTATGGATCCACGTGAAAAACAGCTCCGGCAAAGACATCTCCGGCATTGAAGCCGTGTCCAAACTCGAGTACCCGTTTTCCCTGCCCGACGGCGAGACCCCTGAAAGAGTCATTGGAACGCTGACGCCGGAGGGAACCGCGCTCATCAACTACGAGTACATCAAAGTGGACCCCAATACGCCTTCCGGGGAATACAAGTTCGAGTTCAAGGTCGGTCCAAGGAGCGGAACCGGCCGAAACTATTATGTGAAGATAAAGGTCACGCAAAAGAAGCCCGACATCGAACTGGTGGCCGTAATGTTCGAACCAAGGGCACTGAACCCGGGCCTGGAAAACGGCAAGGCCCGGCTTACCCTCAAGAACCTTGGAAAGACCACGGCCTTTGACGTCAAGGCCTCGATGGCCGTGCACGCCATGGAAGCCACTGTGGACTCTTCGGCCGGCAAGGAATCCCACATAAAGCCCATTGGAAGCCCCCTGCGGTACATTGAACGAATTGCTCCCGGCGAAGAAAAAACGGCTGAACTCGAGTTCTCTGTGGACCGGGGCGCGGACCTCAAAACTTATTTGATTCCCCTCCAAATAGAGTACAAGAACGAGAACAACGTCGAGTTCTCGTTCGAGCGAAACATTGGAGCGGAAGTAACGGACAGCCCGGAATTGGACGTGGTACTGGTAGCCGTGGACCCTCAAGCAGTAATTGGGCGAACCGCGAAAATCAGCATGGACGTCTTCAATGCCGGCGGCGCGACCGCGAGTTACGTGGTTGCGGAACCCTCCCTCGAGGGGGCCGAGAAAATCATCCCGGAAAAAGTGTTCATCGGCACGCTGGAACCAGATGACTTTGACTCGTTCACGTTCCAAGTGAAGTTCAAGGAAAACGCGAAAGCAGGTGTATACCCCGTAAAGGTCAGGGTCTCGTATACGGACAAGGGCTTCCAAAAACAGGCCCCGGAAAAAAACATCGACCTGACCGTTTACACCCCCGAAGAAGCCGCCGCCATGGCCCGGCAGGAACTACCGCTTGTACCGATTGCGGGGGGGCTGGCCGTGCTCGGGTTCCTGTTCAGGAAAAGACTCCTCAAGCTGGTAGGCCTTGAAACCGGGGAATGAAGGTGTAAACCTACCGTGATAGACGCCGAAATATTCGTGGTGGCCTTCAAGAACATCCGCCAACAGGGCCTGCGAAGCTATTTGACGCTGTTAGGCGTAATCATCGGCATTGCCTCCATCGTGGCCCTGATGTCCATCGGCGAGGGCCTGAACCTGGCAGTCCAAGAACAATTCGACCGGCTGGGAGCCAACACCCTCTTCCTCACGGCGGGAAACACGCAGGTCGGCCAAAGCGGCGGCAGCCCCACGACCACCATCCAGTACCGGTTGAAGGACGCTGACCTCTCCCGGATTGAAAGCTATCCAACCGTTGAAGAAGTCATCCCCTTTTACTCCCTGTTCGGGCCGGTACGGCATGGCACCGAGGAAGTCAGCGCCAGCATCATCGGCTTTGACGCCGAAAAAGCGGCTTCCCTGATGTCAACGGGCTTCCTGGATGTGGAAAGCGGCCGAATGTTCGACGAAAAGGAGGCCTTCGTGGCCGTGGTGGGCAAAAAATTCGCGGAAGACAGTTTCAAACGCGAACTGAGGCCAAGGGGCACCCTTGAAATCGGCGGCAAGAAGTTCAGGATCATCGGCATCCTCAAGGAAGCCGCGACCACGGTGGGTGGGGGCGGGCCCAACACGGGCCAAGTCATTTTCGTGCCAGAGAAATCCTTCCGGCAGGTGACCGAGGTGGACACGCCCAACTTCGTCATGGTCAAAACCTTCACCAAGGAACAAGTCAACGAAAGCAAGGAACGCATCCAACGCTACCTGGACAACAAGTATGGGGAGAAAAACTTCAACGTGAGTACGGCCGAACAGGTGCTGGAACGCATGAGCCAAGTGCTCAGCATCCTCTCGCTGGTCCTGGTGGGCATTGCCGCGGTCTCCCTGATAGTGGGCGGGGTTGGCATCATGAGTTCCATGGTCACGGCCGTCCTTGAACGGACCCGGGAAATCGGGGTCATGAAAGCCATTGGTGCCACCAACAAAACCATTCTCTCCCTCTTCCTCATCGAAGCCGCAATGATTGGGGGTGTCGGCGGCATCATTGGCGCCATGCTTGGAATGGCCTTGTCCCAGGGCATTGCCGGCATCGGGCAGTCCACGGGCATCAACCTCAGGGCCCCGGTCTCCCTGGAACTGTTCCTCGGCGCGCTGGCCTTCTCCATGCTGGTCGGCATGGTCTCAGGGCTCTACCCCGCGAAACGAGCCGCGGACCTGGACCCGGTGGAGGCCTTAAGATATGAGTAAAAGCAAGAACCTGCCCGTCAAGATCACCAAGGATATGACAGTCCAAGAGATCGTGGAACGGTTTCCCATGACCCTGCCCGTCATGATGAAGTATGGGATTCACTGCTTTGGCTGCCATGCCTCGACCTGGGAGACCCTTGAGACGGGCGTGAAAGGCCACGGCATGAACGACGCGCAACTCTCGGAAATGCTCAAGGAAATGAATGAGTGCGTGAAAGACTATGAAGAGTAGTGGGCTACTTCTTTTTCCGCTTCGCGTATACGTCTCGAAAGTAATCGCAGTACTCTTGCAGCGGGCAGTCGCCGCACCGCGGATGAACGGACTTGCAGCGGTGCTGACCGAACTTGACGAACAACTCGTTGAGCTCGCCCCATCTGCGCTTGGGAACGAGGCGGGCGAGTGCCTGCTCGGTTTGCTTGGGCGTTTTCGTGTGCACCAGGCCCAAGCGGTTGGGGATGCGGTGCACGTGCGTGTCCACCGGAATCACTTGCTGGTCAAAGGAAAAGCAGAGCACGCAGTTCGCGGTCTTTCTGCCGACGCCGGGAAGCGAGGTGAGCTCTTCGAGCGTTGAAGGGACGCGACCACTGAAATCTGAGAGGATGCGGCGTGCGGTCTCCTTGACGCGCGGGGCCTTGGTGGGGTAAAAGGAGACCGGGTAGATGAGCTTCTGGATGGAGCGGGTTGGGGCGCGGGAAAGGGCCTTGGCGTCCGGGTAACGGGCGAACAAGCGCGCGGCCGCGGCCCCGGTCACGGGGTCACGGGTCTGCGCGGAAAGCATGGTGGCAATCAGGGTGTGGAACGGGTCCACGTGGTGCACCACGGGCTTGGTTTCGCCGACCTCACAGCGGAGCAGGCGAAGGACTTCCAGGACGTCCTTGGAGTGGGCCACGGCATCACCCAGCTACCGACTTGAAAGCGAGGAGGAAGCCGATGAGCAGGGGCTGGTGCACGAGGTAGATCCACAGCGTGTGGCGACCCAGCCACTGCAGGCCCCGCGGAAAACGGGGGAAAACGGCGAGCAACCGCCGGCCACGGGCATAATAGTGGTTGCCGAAAAAGACCCCGAAGAGGAACAAGCCAAACCAGGGAACCAGGGGAAAGTAGTCCAGAGAGTAAAACCAGGTTGGGGGAACGCCAAGGGGGAGCAGCCAAGGCGTGGAGGTGGAGAGGTTGTTTACGTAGGGAGCCGCAACGAAGAAGGCGATGGCGGCGGCGAGCGCGGGCCAAGTGGATCTTGCGAGGGGGAGGGCGAGGAGCGTGCTGAGCGCCAAGAAGTGGATGATGCCGAACACGATATAGCCGTTGTGGGGGTAGACCCAGGTTACGACTGTGATGAGGAGGGCGACGAAAGCCAGGGAGAGAAAACGGCGAAAGGCCTTGGCAGGAAAGGGAACGCCTTTGCGCCGCGCGGAGGCGCGGCTGAGCGCAAGGGAGATGCCGGCCACGACGACCATGGTCGAGGCAGCGAACCGCTGGAGGACGAGGTAGGGGCCGGCATAGGGTTCCAAGGCGGAGAGACCAAGGAAGCTGAGGTCAAAGAAGAAGTGGAACAGCACCACGGCCAGGATGCCGACGCCACGCAAGGCATCAACCTCTTCAATGCGGGGCGAGGCGGACATGGACATCAGATTGTGAGGGCGAGCAACTGGTTGCCGCAGCATCGCGGGACGCGGACTTCCTTGCCGCACTTCCCGCAGAGGAAGCGGTTCTCGTCGAGCACCATGTCCTTGCTGCAGCAGGCCGGAATCTTCAGCGAGGTGTCGCAAATCTCACATTTGGCCAAGGCCATGGAAGAAGAAAGGAGAAAAAGGAATAAAAAAGGGAACGGGGGTTGCACGGTTTAATACCCGCGCAACTCGGCCGCTTTCCGCATCTTCTGCAAGGCATAGACGTAGGCCGCTGTCCGCATGTCGATTTTGTGCTCTTTTTTCACGGCCCAGATGTCCTTGAAGCTGTTATTGATCTGCTTTTTCAGCAAGTCGAAGACGTAGTCCTGGGTCCAGTAGAAGCCCATGCGGTTCTGCACCCACTCCAAGTAGGAAACATAGACTCCGCCGGAGTTGGCGAGGATGTCCGGGACCACGACTGTGCCCTTCTTGTGCAGGATTTCGTCGGCTTCCGGGGTGGTGGGGCCATTCGCCAGTTCCACGATGAGCTTGGCCTTGACCTTGGCCGCATTGGCCTTTGTAATCTGGTTCTCCAAGGCGCAGGGGAACAATACATCGACCGGCAATTCCAGGAGCTCCTCGTTGGATATCTTCTTGGCCTTGCCGAAGCCGACCACGGAACCCTTTTTTTCCTTGAATGCAATGACTTCCGGAATGTTCAAGCCATTGGAGTCATGGATGCCGCCCTTGGAGTCTGACACGGCAACCACTTTGAAACCGTGGTCGTGACATATTTTGGCGATGAACATGCCCGCGTTGCCGAAACCCTGCACGGCAAGGGTTGGGTTGGCGAGGCCCAGTTCGCGGAGCGCGGTCTCAAAGCAGTAGTAACCGCCCTGCGCGGTGGAGGTGCCGCGGCCGGCCGAGCCACCCAATTCGAGGGGCTTCCCGGTGATGAAGGCAGGATAACTGCCGCGATGCAGCTTTTCGAATTCATCCAGCATCCAGGCCATGATTTGGCCGTCCGTGTAAACGTCGGGCGCGGGGATGTCCCTATCCGGGCCGATAAAGTCCACCAGCTTGTCGATGTAGGCTCTGGAAAGCCGCTCGAGTTCGCCCTTGGAGAGTTCCTTGGGGTTAACGATGATGCCCCCTTTTCCCCCGCCATAGGGGATGTTGATAACCGTGCACTTCCAGGACATCCAAAAGGCAAGAGCTTTTACCTCGTCCCTGGAAACGTTCCAGTGGTAGCGGATGCCGCCCTTGGCCGGGCCCATGAAGGTGTTGAAGTGCGCTCGATAACCCGTGAAAATCTTGAGCTTGCCGTTGTCCATGTGCACCGGGATGCTGACTTCCATCAACTCCATGGGCTGCGTGAACAAGTCAAAGTACGCTGGTTTGAGGTCAATGACCTTCGCGGCCTTCGCCAGCTGCGCGATGCCGTTATCGAACGGGTTTGAACCGGTTGCTTCCATGGCTTTTGTCATTCCACCACTCCTCCAAGACACGAACTAAGGACGAATTAAGATGGGTGGGAGTAGAAGGTTCTTAAGGCTAACGGCAAACGGCTAACCAAAGCACAGCAATCGACGAAAAGCTGGAATCAGGTTTCCTTGTAGTCGATGTACGCCGTTTTTCCGCGGAGAAACCTGACCACGGACAAGGCCGCCGAACAACCGTCACCAGCGGACTTCACGGCCTGCGCGTCCGCCCCGGTGCAGTCCCCGGCCGCGAAGACCCCTGGTAGGTTGGTCTGCTGGTGCGCGTCCACCTGGATGTTCGTGCCCTGCATTTCCAGGCCCAGCTTGTTGGCAAACGCCGTTGCACCGGTGGCGCCAAAGGCAACGAAGGCGCCATCAAACTTTTCGCGCTGGTTGCCCTCGAAGAGGACGGTTTCGAGGCCCTTTTCGCCTTCGAAGGCCAGCACCTTCTCAGCCCGCATTTTCACTTGATGGGCCTTCAACTCGGCGAGCAGCTCCGGGCTCACCTCCCAGGGCCGGCCATTTGAGAAAAGGGTGAGGTCCTTTGTGTACGGCAGCAACTCGAGGGCTTCGTGGGCCGCGTAATTGGCGTGACCGATGACGCAGACCCTCTTGTCCTTGAAGAAAAAGCCGTCGCAGACCACGCAGTAGTGCACGCCCTTGCCGGTCAGACGCTGCTCGTCCTTTATCCCGGCCAGCTTGTAGGACTTGCCGCACGCGATGATGACGGCCTTGGCTGCAAACGACTGGCGCTTGTCCGTTTCCACGAGAAAGCCCCCGCCCTCCCTGGGCTGCAGGTTGACGGCTTCCTCCTCCAAGTGGACGGCCCCATACTTCTTGCAATGGGCCAGGGAACGTTCCTGGAACTCCTTCCCCCCAACCATGTCCGGATAGGAGAGGTAATTCGCCACCTTCTCGGCCTTGGCAATGGCGGACTTGAACGGGAAGCCGAGGACCAAGGTCTTCAACTGGGCGCGCGCCGTGTAAAGCGCGGCGCCAAGCCCGGCCGGGCCCGCACCAATGATGAGGACTTCAAACGATTGGGGTTCGGACATCAAAAATCACGGGATTTTAAGCACGCGCTTGAGGTTGGCCTCGCTGTAGCCGACCAACACCCTTCCATCCACGTCAATGACCGGGACGCCGCTTTGCCCGGACTTCTCGACCAGCTCCTCGGCGGCCTTCTCATCGGTTGAAACGTCTTTAACCGTGTAGGGAATGCCCTTTGAGTCCAGGAAGGCCTTGGCGTCGGCACAATAATGACAGGCCGGCGTGGAATAGATGGTTATCTTCACAACAAGACAGAGAAGAAAAAGTTATTTAATGGTTGGCCCAGCATGCATGCATGCACCGGAAAATCCCGGCCACCATGGCCACGCAGCACCCGGACAACGCGAACGCGCCCTACTGGAAGAAGGGCTCGGCTTTCATCAATTCCGCGGACGAATTGAGGGAATGCTACCTGAACTTCGACGATTTGGGCTGCCAGGAATACATGTGGGACTGGGAAGGCAAGTACGTGGATGAGGGCATCGTCGACAAGCTGTTGAAGGAATACTACGACTTTTTTCGCAGGAAACCACTGGGCAAGGAACGGTTCTTGACCCTGCGCATCCCCCGCATGGACGATAGACGCAACTACCCGCGGATTGCGAGGGCATTCATGACCCTGATGACGGCCGAAGACCTGGCAGCCGAACTCGGCATGAAACACATGCCGGTCTTCGAAATCATTCTGCCATTCACCCGGGAGGCGCGCACCCTCGTGAAACTGCAGAAAAAGTTCGCGCTGGCCACCAAGTTCAAGAAACAAGTGTTTACTTCCAGCAAAGCCCCCGGAGGGGACATCCAGACCATCCCCCTCATAGAAGACGTCAACAACCTAGTAGGTTCGCGGAAAATCCTGGAACAATACGTGCGCCTGCACAAGAAGGCATTTGGGCGAAAACCCGCGCACATTCGGCCGTTCATCGCCCGCTCGGACCCCGCCTTGAACGCGGGAATGATTCCCGCCACGATAGCGGCCAAGGCCGCTCTAAGCCAGTACCGGGGCTTTGCAGCGGAAAGCGGCGTGGGCATATACCCCATCATCGGCACGGGCAGCAACCCCTTCCGCGGCAACCTCCGCCCCAACAACCTGGGAAGGTTCATGAAAGAATATGCTGGCGTGCGCACCGTGACCGTGCAGTCGGCCTTCCGCTACGACTACCCCCGCGGCATGGTGCGGAACGCGGTCAAGAAACTGAATGAAGGACTCCGAAAGGGAAAGGCCATGGCGTTCGACAAGCAAGACGTGAAGAACGTGCGCGAACTCAACCAGGTTTTTGCGCGGCACTACTTTGAGACCGTGCTCCAGATCGCGCCCGACATCAACGCGGTTTCCAGGTTCGTGCCACCCAGACGGGAACGCCTCACCCACACGGAGCGATTCGGTTATGGGCGGAAAATCGGCCGGCACCTGATGCCCCGGGTCATCCCATTTTGCGCGGCCCTGTATAGCCTGGGCGTGCCCCCGGAACTGATTGGAACCGGGCGGGGGCTGCTGGAAGCCGAGAAACGGGGGCTCCTGGACTGGCTCGAAGAAAAATACCTGTTCCTGGCCCAGGACTTGCGGGAAGCCGGCAGCTACTTGAACCGCGAGAACCTCGAAAGCCTGGCTGGAAGGGGAAGGGGCTGGCGGAAAATCATCGAAGACGTGGAAGGCATTGAAGGCACGCTTGCCTTGAACCTGGGGCCAGCCAAGACCGAGCACTTCCTGCATAGGAACCTGACCGGCAACATCCTCCTCAAGTGGGGCGCTGGAAAACCCCTCACCGAAGAAATCGAGGAAACGGCCAGGATTAGACAGGTGCTTGGATAGCCTGCCGGAACCCTGCTCGTCAATCGCCGTTTTCCTGGTTGACGACCAACGAAGGCTTTTAATAGGATTGGCGTTGCTTGTTATCGGCCCAGTGGGCCTGAGGTGGTGAGCCAATGGCTGGACAGAGTCTAACCTACAAGATTCTCCGAGCACATTTGGTCGAGGGCGAACTGATTTCCGGCAAGGAAATCGGCGTCAAGATCGACCACACCCTGACCCAAGATGCAACCGGCACCATGGCCTACCTCCAGTTCGAGGCCCTCCAAATCCCACGCGTCCAAACCCGCGTATCGGTTTCCTACGTTGACCACAACATGCTGCAAACCGGGTTCGAGAACGCGGACGACCACCGGTTTTTGCAAAGCGTGGCGGCCAAATACGGCATCCTCTACTCGAGACCTGGTAACGGCATCTGCCACCAGGTGCACTTGGAACGCTTTTCGGAGCCTGGCTGCACCCTGTTGGGCAGCGACTCCCACACGCCCACGAGCGGCGGCATGGGCATGGTTGCCATAGGCGCGGGCGGCCTGGACGTCGCCGTAGCCATGGGGGGCGGGGCTTTCTACTTCAAGATGCCGAAAGTGCTGGGCGTGAAACTGACCGGGAAGCTGCCGCCCTGGGTCACGGCCAAGGACGTGATACTCGAAATGCTGCGCCGGCTGACCGTGAAAGGCGGCGTGGACAAAATTATCGAGTACCACGGCCCGGGCGTAAAGAGTTTGACGGTAACGGAAAGGGCCACCATCTCCAACATGGGCGCGGAGCTGGGCGCCACCACCAGCCTGTTCCCCAGCGACGAGAACACCAAACAATACCTAACCGCGCAGGGGCGCGCCAAGAGCTGGAAGAAATGGGAGGCGGACAAGGACGCGAAATACGATGAGGCAATAGAAATTGACCTGGGCCAGCTGGAGCCCCTGATTGCCAGGCCCCAGAGCCCGGACAACGTCGTACCCGTGAAGGCGGAGGCCGGAAAGAAGGTCGCGCAGGTCTGCGTGGGCAGCTGCACCAACTCGAGCTACAAGGACCTCATGGTCGTTGCGAAGATGTTGAAGGGAAAGAAGGTGCATCCGGACGTCTCCATGACCATAACCCCGGGAAGCCGGCAGGTATTCGAAGAGATTTCGCGCAGCGGCGCATTGACTGACCTGATTGCGGCCGGCGCCAGAATCATTGAGTCGGCCTGCGGCCCCTGCATTGGCATGGGCCAGGCCCCTCCAACCGGTGGCATCAGCGTGCGCAGCTTCAACCGCAACTTTGCCGGCCGGAGCGGCACGCAGAACGACCTGGTTTACTTGGCGAGCCCGGAAACGGCTGCCGCATGCGCCCTCAAGGGAGTCATCGCCGACCCCCGCGAACTCGGCAAGTGCCCGAAGATAGCGGTTCCAACGAAGTTCGTCATCGACGACTCCGGCATCATCAAACCCCCCAAGGACGCGAAATCCGTGGAAATCGTGCGGGGCCCCAACATCAAGCCCCTGCCGATTGCACCCGCTGTGGAAGATCGCCTGGAAGCAGAAGTCCTGATCAAAGCCGGCGAAAACGTTACCACAGACCACATCCTGCCGGCGGGCGCAAAGATTTTGCCGCTGCGAAGCAACGTGCCTGCCATCTCCGAATTCGTGTTCTGCAACGTGGACAAGGACTTCGTCAAGCGCGCCAAGGAAAAAGGCAAGGGCCTTATCGTGGGCGGGGAAAATTATGGCCAAGGCTCTTCCAGGGAGCATGCCGCCTTGGCACCCATGTACTTGGGCGTACGGGCCGTGATTGCGAAAAATTTTGCCCGCATCCACAAGGCCAACCTCATCAATTTCGGCATAACCCCCCTGGAGTTCGAGAACGCCAAGGACTACCAGGAAGTAACGCAGGGGGATGTCCTCGAAGTCGATGGCCTCAAACAAGCCATCCTTTCCGGTAAGACCGGCATCACGGCCAGGAACAAGTCAAAGAACAGGGAACTCAACCTGAAAATCGACTTGACGCAGAGGCTCCGGAAAATCGTGGCCGCTGGCGGACTGCTCAATTACACGAGAAACCAGACGGTGACGGCGAAGGCCACGGTGAGGTGAGGACATGGGATTGTTCAAAATCTATCCGGAACCGAAAGAAGGCCAAAAAATCGAGATGAAGAAGGGCAAGCTGTGGGTTCCAGACAAACCGATCATCCCCGTCATCTATGGGGATGGATCTGGGCCGGACTGCTCCAAGAACGGGATTACGGTCCTAGACGCAGCGGTCAAGAAGGCTTACGGCGGCAGGAAGAAGATTGTCTGGTTCCCAGTGGAAGCCGGCCAGGAAGCCTTCAACAAGCGCGGGGAATGGATGCCTACCGACACCACCACCGCCATCAAACACTACTTGGTCTCCATCAAGGGCCCCCTGGAGACTCCGGTGGGCGGGGGCCACCGAAGCCTGAACGTGGCGTTGCGCCAGGAATGCGACCTGTACTGCTGCGTGCGGCCCGTGCAATGGTTTGAAGGCGTGCCTAACCCAGTCAAGGAACCGGAGAAGCTGGACGTGGTCGTCTTCCGGGAGAACACCGAGGACGTGTACGCGGGCATCGAGTGGAAACAGGGAACCCCGGAAGCCCAGAAAATGATTGCATTCCTTGCCACCCAGATGGGGAAGAAGGTGCGCGCTGATTCCGGCATTGGCGTCAAGCCCATGAGCGCAACCGGCAGCAAGCGCCTGATTCGAGCGGCCATAAAATACGCCATCGCCAACAAGCGGAGAAGCGTTACGATGATGCACAAGGGAAACATCATGAAATTCACGGAGGGTGCCTTCAGGGAATGGGGTTATGAGGTCGCGAAGGAATTCGGCGACCAGGTGGTTACGGAACAGGAAATCGCGGAAAAGTTCGGCGGCCAGAAACCAGAAGGAAAAGTCCTAGTCAACGACCGCATCGCTGACAGCATGTTCCAGCAAATCCTGCTCAGGCCCGGCGAATACGATGTTATCGCGACGCCCAACCTCAATGGAGACTACATCTCGGACGCAGCCGCCGCCCAAGTGGGCGGACTGGGAATCGCGCCGGGCGGCAACATCAATTACGACACGGGCTTGGCTGTTTTTGAGGCCACGCATGGCACCGCACCCAAGTACGCGGGCCAGGACAAGGTCAACCCAGGCAGCTTCATCCTGTCCGGTGTAATGATGCTGGAATACCTGGGCTGGAAGGAAGCCGCAGCCCTGGTGAACCGCGGCTTTGCGGGGGCCATTAAAGCCAAGCGTGTCACCTACGACTTTGCCCGCCAGATGGAAGGCGCGGAAGAAGTCAAGTCCTCCGAGTTCGCACAGGAAATCATCAAGCACATGTGAACCCCATGAAGCTCTACGAATTCGAAGGCAAGCAGTTGCTAAAGGCCTGCGGGGTCCCGGTGCCTGAGGGACGAGTTGTTTGCAGGGCTGAAGAAATTGGGGAAATAACTGAACCAACCATAGTCAAAGCCCAGGCCCTGTCAGGCAAGCGCGGCAAGGCCGGGCTCATCAGCCTCTGCCGGGACCAGGCGGAAACGGAAGCAGCGGCAAGGAAAGTGTCCGGGGCGGTGCACAACGGGGAAAAAATCGAAAAAGTCCTGCTTGAACAAGCCCTGCAGATAAAGGAAGAACATTATGCGTGCATAACGTATGACACGCTGACGCGGGGCCCCCTGCTTATCTTCTGCGCGCAGGGCGGCATGGACATCGAGGAAGTGAAGGAGCAGGCCCCGAAAAAAGTGGTCACGCAGCCCATTGACCTGAATTATGGATTGCAGGGCTGGCAGGCACGACAGGCACTCAGCAAGGCAGGGATTTCGGGCCTGAAAATGATCAAGCTCGCGGAATTCATCACGCGGATGTGGAACTGCTTCCAACGATACGATTGCCGGACGGTGGAAGTGAACCCACTGGTGGAAACCGAGGGCGAGGACTTGTTCGCCTGCGACGCCAAAGTCGTCCTGGACGACGATGCGCTCTACCGGCATCCGGAGCTTGACTTTCCGCCCCGCAGCCCCGGACGCCAGCAGACCCAAAAAGAACTGCAAGCCAAGGAAATCGACAAGAACGACCACCGGGGCAGCGTGGGCAGCACGTACATCGACCTCCCGGGAGACATTGGGATCCTGGCTTCCGGAGGCGGGGCCAGCATCGTCATCATGGATGCGCTCCTGGAAGCCGGGGGCAAGCCAGCCAACTTTACGGAGTACTCGGGAAACCCACCCGGCGAAAAAGTCGAAAAACTGACCAAAATCGTGCTGGACAAACCAGGCCTGAATGGGTGCTGGGTCGTGGGCGGAACGGCGAACTTCACGGACATCTACGTCACGCTAATAGACGGGTTCCTCAAGGGCTTGCGGGAAATCAAGCCCAAGCCAGACTACCCCATAGTCATACGGCGAGGAGGGCCACGGGATGAAGAGGCATTTAAGGCCCTGCGGGAAGCGGCAGCCAGGGAAGGCTGGGACTTCCACATCTATGGGCGGGATACCTCCATGACGTCCACCGCGAAAACCTTGATGGACCTGGTTGCAGCCTACAAGAAAAAGAAGGGGTCGAAGTAGATGGCGATACTCGTGACGCAAAAGACCGTGGCCTGCGTGCAAGGGATTACGGGCAAGGAGGGAAGCAAGGCCGCCAGACAGATGCAGGCATATGGCACCAAGGTCGTGGCAGGCGTAACTCCAGGCAAGGGCGGGGAAAGCGTGGAAGGCATCCCGGTGTATGACACCATCGAACAAGCCAAACAAGCGCACCCTGAAATCAATGCCACCAGTATTTACGTCCCCCCTACGGGGGTGAAGGATGCGGCCTTCGAGGCCCTGGCCCATGGGGTTTCCCTGGTTCACATCTTCAGCGAAAAGGTTCCCATCATGGACGCGACGGCGCTCTATCACTTTGCACGCCTCAAGGGCGCACGCGTGGTCGGCCCCAGCTCCATCGGCATCCTGAGCCCAGGCCATGGAAAGATGGGAAGCATTGGGGGCAGCAACCCTGCGGAGACCTTCCAAAAAGGGGAGGTCGGGGTCATCTCGAAGTCGGGGGGGATGGTACGGGAACTATCCTGGCTCTTGATGAAGGCCGGGCTTGGCAATACGACGGCCATTGGCATGGGTGGAGACGTGATTGCGGCCAGTACCTACACGGACTACCTGGAACTGTTTGAAGCGGATCCGGAAACCAAGGCGGTTGTGCTCTTCGGGGAGCATGGAGGCACGTATGAACAGCAGGCGGCCCAGATGCTGAAACAAAAGAAGTTCACCAAACCCCTCATCGCGTTGATTGCGGGAAAGTTCGCTGGCACGCTACCCGGCTCGGTGCAGTTGGGCCATGCGGGCGCGATCATTGAGGGTAAGTGGGGCACCACGGAAAGCAAAATAGAGGAACTCCGGAAGGCGGGGGCTCACATCGCGAAAATCCCGGATGACATACCTGATTTGGTTAAAAAGTTTGCTTAGCGAGAGATGGATATGGAAGCAGGCGAAAAGAAGTGGAAAACCGCCATTACGGGCCACGTAAACGGCGAGCCCTACGTGCGTGGCTACAACCTGCTGGAAATGGTGGAAAAACTGCGTTTCACGAAAGCCATTTACTTGGTGCTCAAGGGAGAGTTGCCCAAGGAAAACGAGGAAAAAATGTTGAACGCCATGCTCGTCAGCTGCATTGACCATGGCCTTGGACCCCCTAGTGTCACCGCGGCAAGGGTGGTGCTGTCCGGTGGAAACCCGTTGAATGCAGGGGTTGCCGCCGGGGTGCTTACCTTGGGAGACAGCCACGGAGGCGCGATTGAAAATTGCGCGAAGGCACTGCAGACTGCCGTTAAGAAAGGAAAACCAGTAACGGATTTGTCGAGGGAAATAGTCGAAAAAGCACGATTTAGCCGGGAGCGCATCCCGGGCTTCGGACATCGCATCTACATAACCGACCCGCGAACTGAAATCCTGCTCAAAAAAGCCAAGGAACTCGGTTACTACGGCAAGCACACGGAGTTGGCCGTGCAAATCGAGAAAGACCTGGAGAAAGCACTGGGCAAGAAACAGTGCCTGAATGTCGATGGCTGCATTGCAGCCATCATCTCGGAAATGGGCTTCGATTACCGCTTGGGTAAGGGGTTCTTCATCATCGGCCGCGTGCCCGGTCTGGTGGCACACGCCTTCGAGGAAATGACGCGCGAAAAACCATTTAGAAGACTCGAAGAAGAAGAGATGGCCTACGACGGGCCGGCACCCAGAAAACTTCCTTGAGCCATTAACCCCAGACCGGGACGTTGAACTTCTTCACGGCCTTGACCACTGCTTTGGCCACGACGCTGGCTACGCCTTTTTCAAGCGAGTAGGGAACGATGCGGTCTGCCGTTGGCTTTTTCACGCAGCCGGCGAGGGCCATGGAAGCGGCTTCCCGCATTTCCATGGTTACTTTCATGGCATGCGAGTCCAGCGCGCCCCTGAACAGGCCCGGAAAAGCGAGCACGTTATTGACTTGGTTGGGGTAATCGCTTCGCCCCGTGGCAATGACGGCGGCCCCTCCCTTCTTGGCTTCCCCTGGCAGGATTTCCGGCGCTGGATTCGCCATAGCAAAGACAATGGCCTTCCGGGCCATGGACGCAATGTGCTTGTGGTTTAGGAGATTGGCTACGCTGACCCCGATGAAGACATCCGCGTCCACCAAGGCCTCTTCCAGGGTCTGCGCGTTGGAATGGTTATTGGTGTAGGCGAGCGCGGCCTGCTTGTAGGGGTTCAAGTCGGTGCGGCCACGGTGCACGGCCCCCTTGCTGTCGCAAAGAATAACCTCCTTGACCGGGGGTAGGATGGCCTCGGTTTGGCCGATGTTCAACAAGACCCGGGCAATGTCCAAGCCGGCGGCGCCTGCGCCTGAGATGGCGACCTTGAGCTCGCCCATGTCCTTCTTCACGACTTTGAGCGCATTGATGAGCGCGGCGTAAACGACGGTTGAAGTGCCATGCTGGTCGTCGTGCATGACCGGGATGCCCAGGTCCTGCAATTGGGTCTCGACCTCAAAGCAACGGGGCGCGGAAATATCTTCCAGGTTGATGCCGCCAAAAACCGGTGAGATAAGCCTGATTGTTTCGACCAGCTTGGCCGGGTCCTGCGAATCGATGCACACGGGAAAGGCATCGATGCCGGCGAATTCCTTGAATAAGATGGCCTTGCCCTCCATAACCGGTAGGGCGGCTTTTGCCCCAATATTGCCCAGGCCAAGCACGGCTGAGCCATCGGAGATCACGGCCACGCAGTTGCCCTTAATAGTGTAATCGTAGAGCCGCTGGGGGTTCTTCTGGATTTCCAGGCATGGCTGCGCGACGCCCGGCGTGTAGGCCAGGGAGAGGTCGCGCTTGGACTTCAGCTTGACCTTTGACTGAATGGAAAGCTTGCCACGCAAGCGCCGGTGGAACTTTAGGGAGGCCTGGTAAACATCCACGGTTTCACCGCACGCCTTCACATGCCCAACGCTTTCTTGAGCGCTTCCTTGTCAAAACCAATGATGATCTTTCCGTTCACGTCAATGACCGGAACGCCGTTCTGCCCAGACTTTTCAATCATTTCCTTGGCTGCCCTCGAATCGGCGGCCACATTGATGTCCGAAAAAGCGACCTTGCTGGCTTTCAAGAAATCCTTCGCCAAGTGGCAATAAGGGCATGTGGGCGTAGAATAAACGGTTACCTTCATGGTGTTCCCTCCTGTTAGCTAACCCAATAGAATAGGGGGGAAAACATTAAATAAAAGAGGCCCCCCGTCCATTGAATAACCAAGACAACAAAGCTTAAATTATGGTTTTACCACGCTTTTCTTGATTTTATGCGCGGCTCTGCCTGGGGGTGTCTACTGGTTTTATTGGTTTTTATCACGGGCTGCGTGGTGGAAATAAACGAAGCCACCCAACCACAAGCCCCTGCAGGCGATGAAAAAAGCGTGGAACCCAAAATTGTGCAACCAGTGGACCCTACCCCAAAACGGCCCTGGAACCCGAGAAAAACCCCGCCGCCAGCCGCAGTCCCGGAACCAGCACCAACCAACGTTGAAACCGGGAAACCGCCTGCTGCCGAGCCCCCACCGGAAGAAACCCCGGCGCCCGCCCCCGTGGAAGAAGAACCCAGTGTGGAACCGGCCGCCGAAGAAGGCAAGCCCAAACTACGCCCAAAAGAAATAACGCTTTACATGGCTGCCTGGTCCTATAACCCGAAAGAGATAACCGTGGTCCAAGGCGATTTGGTGCGGCTGAACCTGAAATCGAACAGCAACGGTTACGGGGATGGCATCGGCTTCAAGGTGGAGGGGCTACCGGTTACGGCCCTGGTCAAGAAAGGTGAAACCAAGACCGTGGAGTTCGTGGCAGAAAGTGCGGGCACGTTTGTATTCACTTGTGGGACCCCCTGTGGACCCGGGCACATAGCGGACATGATGGGAAAAATCATCGTCATTGGCGGGAACTAAATGCCTGGAACCGCTTCACTCGAACCCTTTTTCTCGCCCCAAAGCGTGGCAGTCATCGGCGCTTCAAGGACCCCGGGCAAAATCGGGTATGCGGTGTCGGAAAACCTCATAAAGGCCGGTTTCAAGGGAAAACTGTTCCTGGTCAACCCCCAGGCAGAAGAAATCCTTGGCCGCCCCTGCGTGAAAAGCGTTTCCCAACTCAATGGAATCGACCTGGGAATTGTATGCGTGCCCGCTGAACTCGTGCCAGGCATCGTCGCCGAATGCGGGAAAAAACGGTTTAAAGCGCTGGTAATCATCAGCTCCGGGTTCGACGAAATAGGGAACCAGGAATTGACCGAAAAACTCAGGCGAGCCCTGCGCCCCTTCCCAACCATGCGCGTCATTGGCCCCAATTGCCTGGGCATCATGAACATGAAAAACCGTGTGGACAGCCTCTTCCTCCCCGAATACCGGCTGAAGCGGCCGAAACCCGGCGGCATTTCATTCATTTCCCAGAGCGGGGCCGTTGGCTCGGCCATCCTGGACTGGGCCTCCATGATGGACTATGGGGTGGGGAAATTCATTTCCTATGGAAACGCCTTGGACATCGATGAAACGGATTTGCTTACTTACTTGGTGAATGACCCGGAGACCAAGGTCATTGTCCTTTACTTGGAAGGCGTGAAATCTGGGCGAAAATTCTTTGAAGCCGCAAAAAAGCTGGCTTGGAAGAAGCCGGTCATTGTGCTCAAAGGAGGCATAACGGCCGAAGGTGGAAAGGCGGCCGGAAGCCATACTGGGAGCCTGGCTGGCAGCGCCCAAGTGTATGCCGCTGCATTCAAGCAAACTGGCATGATTCCAGCAGGCTGCCTCCAAGACTTGTTTGACTATGCCCGGACTTTCATCCATGCACCGGAAGCCAGGGGAAAACGGGTGCAAATCATAACCGATGGTGGGGGCTACGGCGTGGTGGCTGCGGACGCGGTTGCCTTAAATGGGTTGCAACTCGCCAACATGCAGGAAAGCGCTCTGGCCGCCATGCGAAAGCAGATGCCAAGCTACGTGGTGCTCAAAAACCCCCTAGACCTCACGGGGGGAACTAGCAATGAATGGTATGGCCTGGCATTGGGTGCGGCGCTAACCGACAAAAACGTGGACCTGATTGCCTTGATCATTCTCTTCCAAGTGCCTAACCTTACATCGGATGTCGTGCAAGTCATCTCAAACCTGAACGCACGCAAAACCAAGCCCTTGACCGTCATCTCCGTTGGCGGCGAATTCTCGGAAGTCCACAAAAGGGCCATGGAACACGACGGCATCGTCACCTTCTCCTACCCCGAGAATGCCATCCGCTCGCTCAAGGCGTTGGCCGACTTCTACGAATTCCAGCGAAAAAAGAAAAGAAAGCCTTGACTATTGAGCGGACTCGATGGCGGCTTTGAAGTCGTCATAGGTTCGGTCTGAAAGCATTGC
>Ga0209541_10001117_pt1 | contig 53678 bp, 67 predicted proteins | sample RifCSPlowO2_01_FD_184027 | JGI IMG/M metagenome (GOLD analysis project Ga0209541, IMG submission 184027) | Groundwater microbial communities from Rifle, Colorado - Rifle CSP2_plank lowO2_0.1 (SPAdes) (version 2) | ecosystem: Environmental > Aquatic > Deep subsurface > Groundwater | place... | reverse complement strand
CGTTCCCGCCAACCGAACAAAATAATTCCCATCGGTAACGGAAGTAGTGTCCCACGCATACGAACACGAAGCCACCGGCAACGCAGAACACGCGAAAGCGGATAACGCCTGAGAAAGAATACTCGTTCCGCTCCCTGAACTCGTAGTCGAATAAGCCAACGCCGCCGTAATTCCCGACGCGATTCCAAAACCCGACTCCACGTTAAAATCGATCGATTGTGTTCCGGTCAACGAATTAAAATCGCTGGGTGAACGAACAACCACATACGGTGCATTCTGGTCATAGTGATATCCGATATCGACCTTGTTGGTATCGAGTTTGTTCCCGTTTTGAGTCGTTCGCAGATTGAAAAAATTGTTGAGATCAATACTGTTCGAATCCACTCCACCGGCATCCGCGAGTTTTTGTCCGCCCGTCGAAACCGTGTTGAGCAAAAAGTTGCGGTCGGTATTGTCGGCAATGAAAGGGTCGGTTGTAAATCCAGTGGCCGAGTTCTGGTCGGCGGCATGATTGGCGGCGGATCCGCCGTGGGTCGCGACATTGAAAAAAGCGTTGTGTGAAACCGTGCCTGAAAAAACCCCTGAAAATGCTGTTGAAACATTGGCGAACAGGTTTCGCCGTGTTAGGCCTTCGAACGTCGCATTGTTAAAAATCGCGATGTTTCCCGCGCCGAGATTGACAAACATGTTGTTGTATACCGTTCCAGTGAACGTAGCGTTGTTAAAGATCGAGATCGTGAGGGGGTTTTCGAACAGGTTGTTGTAAATATTTCCACTGAAGTTCTGGGGTAAATATATGCCGACACCACCGCTTAGGTTGTCGAACCGGTTATTGAAAATGTTGCTTGCGGCCGCTCCCCCGTCCAAAAAGAGACCGTATCCGGTCGAAAAATTTTGAAAGACGTTGTCATAGAACGCGGCCGAACTGCCGGCAGTCGTATAAATCCCGATGTGCGTAAAAGCCGGGTTCTGCTGTTTGATGTTGAAAAAATTGTTGTCGTGAACGGCGCCGATGCTTAGGTCCAGTTGGATGGCTTGGTTCGCATCACCGATCGTGAGAAACGCGAGATCGTCCCCTGACGTCATCTCCGCGTCCGATTGGATCCACAGGGCGTGCTTGTAATCCGCTCCGTTGGGTGGACCTGAGCAGCCCGGAATCGTTGAAGTGTCGGCGTTTGAAACTCCCGCAAACACGTTCTGGTCGCGGCATGACAAGAAATAAATCCGTTTTGCAGCTGTGCCGGTCGCTACGATCCGTCCTCCGTTGAGCACGTTCAGTGACGTCGGACCGTACTTGACGACTGCCCCGGGCGAAATCGTCAACACGGTTCCGGATCCTGTCACATTGATGTCTGACAGCAAAACATAGGTATTTCCATCGATCCATGTCGCGCTCGAACTGATATTGGTGTCAAGCGTACACACGTGATTCGAGTCCCCGCAGGAATTCATTGCAAAAACGCCGGTCAAACAAACAAGAATCACCCACAAAAATAGGACTTTTTTCATTTATACTATGATGAATCCAAGGTTTAAAAATTTTCCTTCTTCAAAAGACCCGCTTTTTTGGATCAACCCCCCGCGCTTCCACAATCACGTGAATAAACCGCGGAAAAAGAACCTTTTGCTTGTTGAATCACCGGCAATGACGGGTGCCTCCGGCAGTTTATAAACGACCCGATCGTTGGTGTAATTGGTGATTCAAAATGAAAACAACTCCCGATTTCAAATTCAACGTGTACCGCCTCGCGCGCTATCTCTCGTGCGATCCAACTCCGGAACCCCACTTTCACAGCATCACGAAACTGATTTACCCGTATTGACGAGATCCGTTTCTTATTTCATTTTGAGGGAGTCACGGTATGCTACATAGGGCAATCAAAATCAGACTTGGTTATGACAAACGTTTAGTAGATACAATATACACTTACAACTCAGCATGTAATTTTGTTCTGCAAACAGCGTTTAATGCAAAAACATACAACAAGACCAGAGTTCATCATTTGACCTACAAAAAAGTTCGCGAAATGTTTCCTGCTCTTAAGTCCAACCTTGTGTGCGCAGCCAGAAATCAGGCATGTGCTATGTTAAAACGCCAAAAACTAAAGTGCTTGCCCATCGTGAAGAAAGCCGGATCGATAAGATATGTGACATTTACTTTTACTCCTCAATTCAAAAAAGGAGTAATCTCACTATCTACCATTTATGGGCGGGTGAAAGTGCCTATTCGAGTTCCTCTTTATTTCCATCAATATATTCATTGGGTCATTACCTTTGCAACACTTTCCTTTAAGCAAGGTCATCTTTTTCTACATTTGAATGCAAAAAAAGAGTCGCCATCAAAACTGCCTCCAAAAAACTTAGTCGGTATTGATCGAGGGATAATTAATCCCTTAGTCACCAGTACTGGTCAATTTTTTAACAGTCGAAAACTCCGTAACGTCAAAGCACGTTACCAATGGCTGAAAAAATGTCTTCAAAGTAAAGGCACTCGCTCCGCAAAAAGACACCTAAAGCGTTTGAGTGGAAGAGAAAAACGGTTTGTGACAGACGTCAATCATTGTTTGAGTAAAAGACTTGTTCAATCTGAGGCCGATACATTTGTCTTAGAGAAACTTCACATAAAACCCGCGAAATCTAATGGCCCCCTGTTCAATACCCTTCTCGGAGGATGGAGTTTTGGGCAACTCCTGAATTTTCTGAGATACAAATCTGAAGGGGTGCGAAAAAATGTATTGCTGGTCCCGTCAAAATATACAAGCCAAGAGTGTAGTATCTGCGGTTATGTTGAAAAGAGTAATCGAAAAGGAGCTCTTTTTAGATGTAAAAAATGCCTGCATTCACTCAACGCAGACTTAAACGCTGCGCGAAATATCGCTCAACGAGGCAAGACTTTGTTGAGCAGGCTGCGTGTCGATCAGCCAATCGTAGCCCAACCGATCACCATTGGAGCTACAAGCTTCGCAGTGAAGCCATCGACCTACCCCTACTAATTCTTTTTCTTTTTTCTTTTAAGCGATTCCAATAAATCCATTTGGTTGAAGGAAATATTTCATATGGACATCCCCGCTTTCGTTCGCGACGCCAACGGTTTCTCCGGTTTCAATCCAATGCAGGAAAAAGCGCTTTCCACCGGATTATTCGATCAAAACATCGTCATTGCCTCGCCAACGGCCTCGGGAAAAACCATTATCGCGGAACTATGCGGACTTGATTTCATCCTGAACAAAAAACAAAAAGCGATCTACATGGCGCCGCTTCGTGCGCTTGCCAGCGAACATTTTCACGATTTCAAAAAAAAATACGGCTCGAAACACAAAATCCGTTTCGCGTTGTCCACGGGAGACTACGACTCCGCGTCGCACTATCTGCAACGATTTGACATGATTTTTTCCACCTACGAAAAAGTCGATTCACTGCTTCGTCACAAAGCCGAATGGCTCAAAGACGTGGGAATATTGATCGTCGATGAAGTGCACATGCTCGGAACCGACCGCGGACCAACGCTCGAAATGGCAATCACCAAATTTCTCGCTACCAACCCCCATATCCGCGTCGTGTGTCTTTCCGCCACGATTCCAAACGCGAACCAGATCGCGGAATGGCTGTCCGCCCGATTGGTTCAAAGCGACTATCGGCCGGTTCCGCTTCGCGAAGGCGTGTACTACGACGGCGAAATCCGGTTTTCCAACGAGCTGGAACCCGTTGCGTATTCGGAGCGCGATGGCGTCAAGGCATTGGTTCACGATACCCTGCACCAAAAAAACAAGCAATGCCTCGTTTTTGCGAACACGCGTCCCAATGCCCAGGGCATCGCCAAAAAAATCGCGTCGCTCACCGAAGAAACGCTTACTCCCGCCGCCAAACAACGACTGAAAAAAGCAAGCCACGCGATCCTGCACACGTTGGAAACCCCCACGGAACAATGTGAAATTCTCTCCAAACTCGTGGAACGCGGCGTCGCGTTTCACCACGCGGGACTGCTTGAAAAACAGCGAAAAATCGTCGAAAGCGCGTTCAAAAAAAACCTGGTAAAAGTCATTTGCGCGACGCCGACGTTGGCTGCTGGCATTAACGTTCCCGCGTTTCGCGTGATTATTCCCACCATCTATCGTTACGGACGATTCGGAAGCGAACGCATCTCCGTTTCCGAATACAAACAAATGGCGGGTCGCGCCGGAAGACCCAAATTCGATTCCAAAGGCGAAGCCATTTTATTGGCCAATACTTCCGTTGAAACCGACGACTTGATCGAAACCTACGTGCGCGGTCCACTGGAACCCACCGAATCCAAACTCGGTTTCGAACCCGTGCTGCGAAGCCACTTGCTGGCGGCGGTCGCAACAGAATACGTATCCGATCTGGATTCCCTAAACGAATTTTTTTCGAAAACGTTTTACGCCAAACAATACAAAAAACTCGACGCTTTGATCGCCCAACTCGTGGACGTGCTCGGCGAACTCACGGATATGGGTTTTGTCGAAAAAGACGAAAAACGGTTCCGTGCCACTCCATTGGGCCGACGCGTGGCCGAACTGTATCTGGACCCGCTTTCGGCGTTCGACTTGATTTCGGGACTCAAGCGAAAACACGGGTTTTCGCCGTTTACGTATTTGTTCTTGTTCTCCCAAACCGCTGAGCTTGCGCCCTTGATTTCCGTTCCGAAAAAAGTAGAACCCCTGGTTTGGGAGCGTCTGGGAGAAAGCCAGCCCGAATTGCCCATTGAGTTATCCGCCGAAATGTATTCGGACCCGAACCTGCTCAAAAAATTCTTCACGGCCGAGTTGCTGGAAGAATGGATCAATGAAAAACCCGAACGCCAACTCGTCGAGGATTTCAATGTTCAACCCGGAATTCTTCACGCGAAACTCGTGCGCTGCGACTGGTTATCGTTTTGTTTATCAGAACTCGCCGCCTTGATCGGAGAACAACGCCACGTCGGACCAATCAACAAACTCAAAGCGCGCCTCAAATACGGAGTACGCGAAGACCTGCTGATCCTCACGCAATTACGCGGAATCGGACGCGTGCGCGCCCGGCGCTTGTGGCACAACAATGTCCGAAGCGTAACAGATCTCAAAAAAATCGACATTCAAGATCTGGCTGTGCTCATCGGACAAGAAACCGCCCAAAAAGTCAAGCAACAACTCGGGCAATGACTATTTTTTCTGGGCAAACGCAAGACCGTTTCGATTCCGACGCGTGTTCAGCTGGTTCCCCGCAGTTGCCTCGAAACCCACAGGCCAAAAAAAAGATTTATTTCGTTAATATTTTTTATTTTTCCTGAACTGGAAACTTTAAATAGCACGACTTCGTTTTTATTACATGGAACCACCTTCCACAACTCCTATCAAAAAAAAATTCCTGTTCGTTTCCGTGGATTCGAATATCGCGGATATCGCCTGGCAAGTCGTGAAAGAAGGACACAACGTCAAATTGTACATTGATAGCTCCGAGTTCAAGGAAGTCGGCGATGGATTCGTTCCCAAAACCGACGACTGGAAAAAAGAAATCGGCTGGGCGGATATCATCGTTTTCGACGACGTCGAAGGCCAAGGCGCCAAAGCCAAAAAACTCCGCGACGAAGGAAAACTAGTCGTTGGCGGAACCCCGTTCACGGATTTGCTCGAAGACAACCGCGCGTTCGGACAAAACGAAATGAAAAACGCCGGCATTCCCATCATGCCACAGGCCGACTTCACTTCGTTTGACGAAGCGATCGTGTACGTCCAGCAAAACCCAGGACAATACGTGATCAAGCCGAGCGGAACCGCTCAAAACCAAAAAGGATTATTGTTTGTCGGCGAAGAAGAAGACGGAAAAGACGTGATCAAGGTGCTTGAATCCTACAAAAAAGTGTACGCCAACAAGATCAAGTCGTTTCAACTGCAAAAAAGAATCAAAGGCGTCGAAGTCGCGGTCGGCGGTTTTTTTAACGGAAAAGAATTCATCACTCCGATCAACGTGAATTTCGAACACAAACGATTGTTTCCGGGAGAACTTGGCGTGGCCACAGGCGAAATGGGTACTTCCATGTTCTGGTCGGAACCCAATAAGATTTTCAATCACACCTTAAAAAAAATGGAACCAAAACTCGCGGAAGAAAAATTCGTGGGTTACATCGACATCAATTGTATCGTCAACAGCAACGGAATCTATCCGCTTGAGTTCACGGCCAGATTCGGTTACCCCACGATCGCAATCCAGCAAGAAGGAATGATTTCTCCTATGGGGGAATTTTTGTTCGAACTGGCCCGCGGAACGACATACAAACTCAAATGCAAAAGCGGGTTCCAACTCGGCGTATACATTGTTGTGCCTCCGTTTCCGTACCAGGACCGGAAAACATTCGAAGCGTACTCCAAAGACGCGGTCATCACGTTCAAAAAACCGGAATTCAACGGCATCCACATCGAAGACGTCAAAAAAGTTGACAACGAATGGGTCGTGACCGGGGATTCGGGAATCGTTTTATTGGTATGCGGCACCGGTCAAACCATGCGCGACGCTCAAAAAATGGCGTACAACCGCATCAAAAACATCCGAATCCCGAACATGTACTATCGAAAAGACATCGGCGATCGCTGGTTCGAAGACACCGACAAACTCCACAGCTGGGGTTACCTGCGCGAAAACTAGTAATTGCCGGAATCCTTTTTTTTCATGTCGTCAACAAGTTTTTGTTCTTTGTCCCGGTTTTTCAAATACCAATATCCCGCAAGCACGACCGAAACCAAAAAACCGCCAAACACCAAAAACATGACGGCGAACGGAATCGCGATCACGACCACGATCGCCAAAACCAGCAGCGCAACGCCGATTCCAATCGCAAGCAACGCTTCCATTGGATTCACCCTTTTCGCGACTCGACCACCAGCGCGGTTCCCGTGGCGGACACCAACACGGTTCCCATGTATACTTCGGTGGTTTCGAGGTCCAATCCCACGATGGCATTGGCGCCAAGCGCGATCGCTTTTTGCTTTAATCGTTCAATGGATTCAAAACGCGCTTTTTCCATTTCCGACGTAAACGCGCTGACTTCCCCGCCGACCATTCCTTCGATGCCCGCAATGAATTTTCCTCCGATTCCGCGCGTGCGCGCCGTCAAACCCGTGACGACGCCAAGCACCTTGACGATCCGGTATTCGTCCGGAAGCGGCGTGTTCATGATCAACAAATCCATCAAATCCCTCCAAATAACTTTTTCATATTTTTTTTTATCCTAGTAATTCTTTTTCCAATTGGTCCCTGATTTTTCTCGGTTCAAACCCAAGCTTGACGATTCGCGAGTTTCCCCGAAATCCTTGTCCGGACGCCGTGGTCGACACCAGTCCGAACATTTCTAGCTCGGAAATGTATTCGCGGTACCAGCGGCTCGACACGGGCGGTTCCTTTAATTTTTTGGCCATCGAACAGTATTCATCGTAAATTTCTCCCGAAAACAACACGTTTTCCGCGCTCGGCTGGCCCGTCAACTTGGCTTGGGGTTTTTTGTTCAAGGACAACTCCGCAAGCGAAAACAGAAGGATTTGCTGGTGTTTGGGCAACGTGGACACCATGCTGGTAATGATTTCTTCCTCGACTTTTTTCTTGGCGCGCTTGACTTCGTCATCCGTTACTTTTTCCAATCCTTTTTGTTCCGCGAGTTCTCCGGCGCGAAACAACAGCATTACCGCGGTCCGGGCGTCTCCGGATTCGTTGGCGGCAAACGCGGCCGCCAAATTCACGGCCGAATCCTCGACCGAATCCGGGGCAAACGCGCGTTTGACGCGGTCATTTAAAATCGCGCGCAATTCTTCGGCGTTATACGGCGGAAACACCATTTCTTTTTCCACCAAACTCGATTTGGTCCGCGGATCCAACCGCTCGCGAAAGAAAAGGTTGTTTGAAATCCCGATCAAGGTGATTCCCCCGCCGGTGACTTCGTCGTTGGCGCGCGTCAGCGAATATACAAGTTCATCCAAGTCCTTGGTTTTGTCAATTTCGTCCAGCACCACGACCAATTGGGCCTTGTTTTTGGATACCCAGTCCACGAGTTTGTCATACACGAACCCGGATGAAAAACCAAAGAACCGCTCTTCGGGATACAAGTCTTCCACGATTTTGGACAACACCCGGTATTTTCGGGAATGATTCCGGCAATTAATATATAATCCGGCCACTGGAAGATTTTTTCCTTTGGCGAATTCCAGTAATTGAGTCAAAACGTGGCGCGTCACAGAGGTTTTTCCGGTACCGGTTTTTCCGTACAAAAAAATATTACTCGCTTTTTTTCCGGAAAGCGTTGCCGAAAGGCTTTCGGAAATTTCGTGAATTTGAGTTTCACGAAACGGAAGTTGTTCCGGAATAAAATGCGGAGAAATCGCTTCACGGTCGACAAACAAACTTTTGGTATTCGAAAAATGTTTTTCAAAGATATTCTGCGAAGAAACAGGGGTCGGGTTCGGAACAAGGTCGGTCATGGTATTCGTTAATATCAAACGAAAAATGAATATAATGCAATCGATTATCGGAAGTAAACCAATTCCGCTACTTTTTTTTGGAAACCGTAGTCGAAACAACGTCACTAATTATGTAGTGACTCCTTTTTTTTGTCTTCGCATCCGCGGGGGCGATGTTGCGAGAAAAAAACGCAAAGGTGGCTTATGTATAATGCGACTTGTCACGAGCGGATGATTTTTTAAAAGCCAACATATTGTATTAAAAGCAAGTTGTGATCAAAAAGATATAGTTTATTTTTTTGAGGTGTAATAATGGCTTTTTTGGAAAAAGTATTCAAAAAGCAAGATGAAGTGGATGTTGAGGAGTTTCTAAACAACCTCGATGTCGAAGAAGAGTCCATGTATGAAGACGCGGACGCTTTGGTAAAACCCTACATGCTCACCAAAGACCAAGACGTTGAAATCATCATGAACGAAATCAAACAAGGAAACTTTGTTTTGCTCAACATCGCGGACATGAACAAACGCAACCAAGTCAAACTTAAAGAACTCATCGGAGCGTTGCGCGCCCGCATTGAAGGAATCAACGGCGACATTGCCCGCGTTTCACAGGAAAAAGTCCTGGTCACCCCTTCAAAAATCAAAATCGTCAAGAAAAGAGGCGCCTAAATTTTTTAGGCCCTTTCTTTAATCTTTTTTTCTCCACGAAACCTATTTATTCCTGTTTTCCCCACTGTAATTCACGTTCCTCTTATGTCGCGTCTTGGAAAACCCAGTTTTCCGGTCTTAATTTCGGCCGAAGACATCATTGTTCAAGTCACGGGCTTGATCGAGGAAAACCGCTGGAAAGATCCCGTGGTCAAGTCCCCGTCCCTTGTATTTTTGCCCTATTGGTTTTTTCATTTTGATTCTTTTATCGAACCCACGGATCCCGAAACCGGGGAAAAATCCACCGAAGAAGGCGAACGCGGAACCGCGGCACTCGATGCCATTTCCGGTGACTTAGACGACAACGTTCCCCAATTATACGACCATTATTCCGACCAACTGGTGGTCAAACCGACCCAAGAACAATTCAAAGTGGAACGATCTCATTTTCGCGAAGACGAAGTCCAAAAACTCGCCCAACTCAAAATGGCCGCCAAACTCGGACTCCAAAAAGACGACGTGGTGATTTCCGGCGTTCGAATGATGTATCTTCCCGTGTGGATCGCATCCGCGGTATTCGAAGAAAACGAAATGGATTTCGAAATCGACGCCGTGGAAGGAAACGTTTTGTCCGAAGACCAAGTGCCCTATAAGGGAAAAACCGCTTCCGAAATCGCCAAAGAAACTTTCTTTGACTTGCGCGAACCCGCCAAATGGATCGGATACCTGATCGATCTCGCGAAAACCATCGCGATTTTTCTCTGGACCAATCCGGTCACTGAATACATCAAAAAGAATTTCTGGACCAACCGATCGTTCCAGTACGCTGTCCTGACATTGGTCGTTCTCCTGATTATCCTAAACGATTTTGTTTACCACTGGTGGAAATAACCGTTCGAAGTTTTTTCTGATCCGAAAATCCGTGGAACCCACTTCGCGATTGGACTGGGATCCCCAAAATTTTTCAAGCAAACTCAAACAAGGCTTTTTGCTTGGTCTTTTCCGGCTTGAACACGGAATGGATTTCTTCTTCCACAAGTAGAATCCGCTGTTTCAAAAAATCCGACAAATCATACGTCGAAATCATTTCTTTGGCGATCTCAAGGTATTTCTTGACGCCGCCTTCGTTGATCGTCAAAATCAGGTTTCCCACGCACTTGGTGCATTTGCCGCGAAGCGGAACACGCCGGTATTTCGAATTGCATTTGGTGCACCGAACCGACTGACGCGCGAACGAACGCGTGTTTCCGATCAAATCCGGCAAGAAATGCGACATCATCACGATTTCCAAAGAATCCTTAAAATCCAATGCCTCGATTTTGGCCTGCAGTTTTGCCTGGGTTTTGATTTTGTCCGCCATGGAAAGCATCGTCACATACTTGGAGCGAACCGGTCCCGCGTCAAACACGCTGGTTTCATGCGTATACCAAAGATCCGAATACTGCCGGACTTTTCCCAACCTGTTTTTGACGCGTTCGATCGAAATGCTTTCCGGAACAATGGGCTTTTGGGTTTTTTCGTATAATTCAAGCGGATACTCGGTCACGGTTTCCATTTCATAGGCTTCGTCGTCAATTTCATTCGGCGCCAAGGCGACCGTGAACACCAATGGCGCGTCCATCCGGCCGCCGCGATGCGTCGGCAAATATTCGTTCGAAAAATTCAACAACGCGTCCATGAGCAGCAAAAACGAATCCTGGTCCCCGTCGATGTTTCGCCGCTTGGCCAAATGAAAGTACGGGTGCGCAAAGCCCACTTTGGCTTTCGAATATCCTACAATGCGCCCCACTACGGCGGCGGACGTGTGCGGTGCAAGTCCAAGCACGAGTTCGCCGACCAGTTCTTCCTTGGTTTTGATTTTATACATTTCTTCCACGCGATAAAACCGAAGCAACAGTTCGTCGATAAACTGGGTGACTTTCACGAAAAAATCTCCCGATTCGTCGTTAATCACGACGTCTTGCGGAAACAATTCCAGCATCTGGTCGTCATGCTCAAGCGGCGCTCCGTCCTTGTCTTTGAGATACCCCATTTCGCGTAATTTGGCCACGGGGGTTCCCAGTTCGCACGGCTTGAAATGCGTCAAAGGCGCGTTTAACATTTCATATCGGATCGTGGCGTCGCGAAAGACATGCAAGTCGTACTTGCCGCGCAACAATCCTTTTTCCAGCGGTTCAATGGTTTTATGTTCGTTGGACATGCCCCGAACGCCTTTCACCAAATCCGGAATCTTGATTCCGAGATTTTTCGACGCGCTTTGCAGCATTTTTTGTACATCCAACTTTCGCTTGCTAAACCGCTGTGTGGGCTGGTTGCACTTGTAACATTTGGACGTGAAATTCAGGACGTTGCATTCTTTGCAGGAAAACATCGGTCTTGTTTTTCGGTTACAATCAAAACAATACGCGTATTCTTTTATTTCCTGGCACGCATCGCACTTGAACAAAATCACTTCGACTTCGATGGTGTTGTCGCTGGTTGTTTTTTCATTGGCAATCGCCGCCTTGTTGATCGAACGCATGGGTCCGCCGGCATACCCGATGGGGAACAAAATACTCGGGTTTCCGATCATTTTTCTCGGTCTCGCGGCTTCGGGCCGACCCATACGGGCGCCGATAAACGATCCCGCTTTGTCCTTGACGACCACCGGAGAAAGCGCGTTAACGATCTCCAGCACGCTTTTTTCTTCCCAGTCTTTTTCGGAAAGGGTTTTTTGTTGTTCAACTCCAAGCATCAAACGCAACGCCAAACCGGTTTCTTCGTCAAAAATAATCGTTTTTTTCTCCAAATCCAACCGATGCGAACAACCGATTTTTTCAAGCGCCGCTTTGGCCGCCACTACGTTTTCGCTTTTCCACACGATTTCGTTTTCAATCGATTCTTTTTTCAAACTTGCCGCCAAATCGATCACGGCTTTCAAACCGGGTTTTTCCAACGCGGTAAAATACGGCAAGAATCTCGAATGCAGGGGAACCTCCAGATCTTTTGAAATCGCAAGCGCATCCACAAGCGAAACCGTTCTCGGATCCTTCAGGATTTTTTCGATGTCCACACTGGTTTTTGTTCCTTCCGACAACGCTTTTTTGACGGACAACGCCCACCATTCTTCGCAGTACCCGACAGGAAGCAACGGATGACCGCTTTTTCGAAAATCCCCGACCGTGACCAACATGTCTCCCAAAAACAAGATGCGGTCGATCTGGGGTTTGAAACGTTTCGCCTCTTCAATCGAATGCAACTGGCGGACTTCACCGGAAAACAACCGCACGATCGGTCCTTCGATCGAGTCGCACGGAAAAATTCCCGCGGCTTTTCCCGGTCGTTCGATTTTTAGCTGGGTTCCAACTGCGATAAAATCATCGGTTGCGATCATGGTCGCCGGATGAATTGCTTTTCCCATGGCCGCCGAGTTTCGCGACCGGCCGTACCGCAACCGAAACCCGCCCATGCGCGACGGATAACAAAAAATCGGTCGTCCCGCGGCAAGCCGCTCCAAAAACTTGAAATTGGGCTTGACGGTGATTTCGGTGTCGGATTTTTTTTCGATTTTGATGATTTCTTCAAGCCACGACCAATCCAATCCCACTTGTTTTGCAAACGATAGGATTTTCATGGCTTTTAACGCGATTCCTTCCGAAATCACGAGGCACGCGCCGCCGCGAATCCGGTTGGTGGGAATGCGGGCCATGTCGCGGTGCACGGATACCTCGCGTTCTTCCGTGGGTTCGCCGTTAATGCACACCGGACAATGCGAAATGATTTTGCGCACTTCATCGGGTTTTAATTTGTATTGGCGCGAAACGATTTCGTCGTAAATCCCAGTTTCTTCCACGTAACGTTCAATTTCGTCTTCGGTGGGAATATAGGTTCCAAGCCCCATTAATTTTCGCGCGTAATCCCCCAAAATCAAGGGAAACACGGTGGCGGTTCCGCCCGCGGCCCGAATGGGTCCCGCAAAATAAATATCGACAAACCGGCTTCCGTCCGGATTGGTCGAAATCAAAATCTTCGGAACACCATCCAGCGGCGCGACCACCACGCCTTCGGTGATCAGCACCAATCCGGTCCGGATCGCCTGATCGAGGCGTTTTTGTTCGTCGGGAATCGAAATCCATTTCTGGTTGATGATTTCCTCAAACAACTGAAAAATAACGGATACCCGCTCTTTTTTTTCGGCGAATAATTCGCGGTACCGCTTCGCGATTCCGGGAGGTCCGATGATGCTTTCGCACCGGTCCGCCAAGTCCAATGCCGGATGGGTTTCAATGTCCGCGACGATGTCGAATCCTTTTTGCCGCGCTTTTTTGGCCAATTCCACTTGCTTGTTGGCTTTGGCCATGAGCAACTCGTAATAGTGTTTGACATGCGGTTCGGCGATGATCTCCACTTTGTGCGGTTTTTCGATTTCCGTCATGTCAAAACCGCCTCGCCATCCATGAAATTTCGCGTTCGAATCGTACGCGTATCCAGTTCCACGATCGGAACGATTCCCGGCGTCGGCACGTGACCTAATTTGACTTCGTATTCGGTTCGCTCCTGAAAACACGCGGAATTGACCACGGTACAGCCGCGATACGTGTCGTATCCGATGTGGTGCATATCCCCGCCAAAATACAAATCAGGTTCTTCGGCAATCACCAAAAAATCTTTTTTTTCTGGCGCGTACGGCTGCTTGTCCCCGAAGTTCATGAGAAAACTCCGGCGTTTAAGCACTTCGATCATCGCGAGTTCGGGTTTGGTCATGGTCAAGGACTGGTTAAAATTGTACATTTCGTGCAAAGACGCGCCGTGATACAGTAGGGTTTTCAGTCCTTCGATTTCCACCCATCCTGGGGACGGCAAAAAATGAAAATTCTTCAATTGATGCAAACGCGGCATGTATTGCTTGGACACCGGGGGCTGGGGATCCGCCCATCGCACGGCGTCGTGCTGGCCCGGAATCAAAAAGACTTCGATGTACTCGGGAATCTGCAGTAAAATATCCTCGAGCGCCGCGTATTGGGCGTACAGATCCTTGATCAACAATTTGGTGATTTGACCCGGATACACTCCGATGCCGTCCACGGTGTCGCCCGCGATCACGAGGTATTTGATGCGGCCCGCGACTTGGGCGTCAGACGCGTCCAGGTCTTTTCCTTTCAAAAAATCGAAAAACCGGTTCAGTTCTTTTTCCAAAAACAACTTGCTTCCGACGTGCAAATCCGAAATAATCGCGACGCTTAACGGATCCGAAATCAATTTGGGGCTGCGCAGCGGCAGGTCCGGTTGCATCAGCTCCGTGATGATGACCAACCCCCCTTTTCCTTTTTTTCCTTTCACGCCCAAGACTTCGTCCGGCAAAATCTTGTTGGCGATCGAAAGCAACTGGTCGTCGCCTTTTAACACCAAGGCAATGCAATCGTTTTCCAGGTCTTCGAACCGAAACGCCAGATGACCGTTTTTGGTCACCCATTTTTCCAACACCATTCCGATGAACTCAACTTCGCGCGTCGCGGCGTTCGAGGTAACAAAACCGATCGATTTTGGAGAAAACCCCTGGCGTAACCGAAGCACGCCGGACAAGGTTTCGAATTTTTGCTGGAACACGTGCACGAAATCCATCAAGGTTCCTTCGCACAAGGAATCCGAAGAATAATTCAAATGTTTCATTTCGCGGTAATTGGACGGGTATTCCCTGGCTTTGGGTGAAAAACGCGTTTTGTTGACCACGACGGTATCCGTCGTCGAAGAAAGCTTGGTGCGCAGCAATTTGGATTCGATATCAGACGGATTAACGATAAAAAGTCCTTTTTCGGACAGCTCTTCCATAATCTTGACGGCGTCCGGAATCGAAACCGTTTCCAGCAACTCGAGGGCCTGCGAAGCAATAATCAGGTTGCGGTCGTTGCCGTAAGCCAACAGCGCTTTTCGCTTTTCTTCCTGGGTTTGAATAACCGTTTCTGTCATTGTTTGGCACTCTGTTTGGTTTTTACCAAAAGAATGTCACTTGAGCTTTTCCTTGATGGATTCGAGTTGGCTGATGATGGTCCAGATTTCGGTCCGCGTGTGCGACGGCATGTTAATGTCGCTTGAAATGTCTTCCATCAGGTAAATCGCGGTTCCGATGGCGACTCCGATTTCGTCCGATTCGGCTTGCGATGAAATTTTATGAATCGCGTCCGACAACACCGAACGAATGTTTCGCGGAACCGTGGAATCCCCGACGATTCCTTCCATGAGCGTTTTTACCTCGGCGATATCCTTTTTTACATCCGCCTTCAAACGCATCCCATCCAATTAGTCCAAAATGCGGAAAAGTCAATTAACATCCACTTTTGGAATGAAAATACTTACCGCAAAAGGAATTAAAAACGTCACGGGCCAAAAACCGGCCAAAAACCTTCTTTCCGTTAGTTTCTGCGCGAATTCACCAGCAAATCCACGATTTTTTTCTTGAGTTCTTCTTCTTTTTGCGAATCACTTATAATCGCGTCCGGAAACGCGGTTTTCGCCTGCTCCAATTGTTCGGGCGAAGACAAATCCGCTTTGTTTAACACCACCAAAAATTTGCGGTCCGAAAACCCTTTTTTAAGATTCGAAAAAAGAGACGCTTGCTGTTCCAACGAAAAACCGCTGGCAAGCGACGGATCCGCAACGAACACCACCAAGCAATCCAGTCGACGCAGCGCCGCCACGGCTTTTTCCTCGATCGGATTTCGCTTGGAACGATCCAATAAACCAGGCGTGTCAATCACTTGGAAATCGAAATATTTCTCGTTAAAAAAACCCAATCGCAATCCTTTCGTGGTGAACGGATACGCCGCGATTTTCGGAGTCGAGCCCGTCAAGCGCGACAACACGGTTGTTTTTCCCACGTTTGGAAAACCCGCAAGCAACACCGTGAAACAATCCATTCGCAAATCCGGCAAACGCTCGAGTTCTTTGCGGTTTTTTTCAAGTTCCAACAAGTCCGGACCGATTTTTTTCATCACGCTGGATACGCGGCCGTAAAACGATCGCGACAAGTCCTTGATCTGGCGGTCGGTTCGCGACCGAAAAATTTTTCCCAAATACTCGCGCCGCAATTTCTGAACGACTTTGGCGGTGCGCTTTAGGTTTCCCAAGCGTTGTTTGGTCAAATCCAGGTTAATCGTGGCGTCCATCAAGTCCTGATAAAAAAACGGCATCTGGTCAAACGACGGAAACGACTTGACGACTTTGGAGAGTTTTTCGTCCAATTCGTCGGCGATGCTTTCCAGTTTGGACCGCTCGATTTCTTTGGACCAGCGTTCTTTTTTGCGCACTCTTTTGGCCATCTGAGGTTCCGCTTGCCGCCCATGTTTAAACGCCAGGTTCAGCATTTCCTGGTTGGTCTGAATATAAGGAATTTTAAATCGCATATCTAATCAAGGCTACGGCGATTATTAAAGGCCCTATCCCTTGGGTTTTGAACAGGTTTTTAAAGAATTCCTTATAGAATTGCTTGAGTTAACCAACCCTCTGGTTTTTGATATGGGATTTAATCTTTACGCCGGAAATTACAAGCTATTGCTCGTAATTCCGTTTATTCTCACGTTTGTTCTGGTTTACCTCGCTTTTGTTTCACCGGGTTTAACCCAAGGATTGGACATCAAAGGCGGCACCCTATTAATGATCCAAACCGAGTCTCCTGTTGACGGGCCCGGACTTGAAAGCCATCTTGAAAACCAATTCGATTTATTGGATTTGAAAATCACGACCACCAGTTTCGGCGTACGCGTCCAATACGCGGATTCGGCCGCGTTAGGCGAAGCCCGCGTCGCATTATTGCGCGCCAATCAGGAACTCGCAGCCAATCCGGTTCAAGCCAAAATCGACGCGCAACTCGCGGTTTCGCACACGACAAAATACCTTTCATCGGTTCCCGATCTGTCCGGAATGGAACCTGGACCAGCCGTTACCGAAGCCCAGAACACCTTGATTCGCGCGGACGAAACCTTAAGCAAAAACCTTCAGGACAGCATCTTTTCTTTTTTGAACATCGATCCCGCGAACGCCCGGATCCAGAAACGACAAATCGGCGCCGCGTTAGGCCAAGTGTTTTGGAACAACGCGCTTTACGTCACGTTTCTTGGAGTCGTTGGGATTCTGATCGTGATCTACTTTTTTTTCCGTGAACTTGTTCCGACGCTTGGAATCGTATTCGCTGCCGTCTTTGACATTTTGGCCGGATTGGCTTTCATGGCCTTGCTGCAAATTCCGTTATCACTGGCCACGATTCCGGCGCTGCTCATGCTCATCGGATATTCGATCGACGGAGAAATCTTGCTTTCAACCCGGATCCTCAAAAAGAAACGCGGCGATGATTTGGATCATGCCATGGATTCGTTTGGAACCGGAATGACCATGACACTAACGGCGCTGGCCGCGGTTTCGGTCATGTTGGGATTGTCTTTTTTCACGGGAATATCCGTGGTCTACGAAATCGGTGCAGTCCTGTTTGGCGGACTGGTGGGGGACATTATTGTCACCTGGCTGTTTAGCGCTCCGATGGTTCTTTGGTATTCCGAAACAAAGAAACGCAAAAAGGTGGCGGCATGAACTCGGTTTGGACCAACTGGCGCGTACTGATCCTGATCGCGAGCCTGCTCATCGCCACGTTTTTCATCGCGTTAAACGGTCTTCAATACGGAATCGATTTCAAAGGCGGAACTTCGTTCCAGGTCAAGCTCGCCAAAGCCACGAGCGGTCCCGAACAAATGAACCAGATCGTCTCCATCATCGGACAGCGAATGGACTGGACGGGATTAAGCGACACCACCGTGACCAGCATCGGAAACGACTTACTGCTCATCGACATCGGGGAAAACGATCCGGCCGTCGTTGAAAAACTCGAATCGCTTTTGTTAAAACAAGGAAAATTCGAAGCCACCTTAAACGGCGAAGTATTGTTTACGGGCTCCGATTTCGTGCAGATTACCCGAGATCCCGCGCAAGGATTCGGAGTCAACCGGCAAAACGATTCAAGCGCCCAGTGGACCTTGCCGTTTATGCTAAAACCCGAAGCCGCCAAGCGTTTCACCGAAAAAACGTTCCACAAATGCGAAATCATCGGCGTGGACGCAAGCCAAGGACGCCAATACGACTGTGAAAAAACCTTCTTTTTCATCGATCGCCCAGAAAACGCGGTGATCGTGGAATCCACCGACGATTACTTGCGCGACCGCGATTTGTTATACGCCGGAAATGTCACTTTGGATATTCCGGCCCAAACCGAAATCGGGGATCTCATGCAAAACGCGGGATTGGACGTGATCCAGTTCACCGGTTCAAGTCTCGCCCAAGACCAAAACGCCATTAACGATTTGAACCGGGTGCCTGCCGGTTCCGTTGCGGTTGTTTCCGCAGAAATCGACGAAGCCTCCAAAGCCACGCTGGCCGGACTTGGATTTCAAGTACGCGAAGTCGCCGCGGCGAACAATGCTCCGTTTATCTGGAATGCCACCGGCGCCAAGCAAGTCATTTCGCTTTCTCCCGACGTCACGAACCTAGAACCCTATGTCGAAGATCCAAAAGACGCCACCATTTATTCACAACTCGTGATCCGGGGATTCGGCCAAAACGAAGAAGAAGCGTTCGCCAACCTCAACAGCTTAACGGTGTTACTCGAATCCGGATCCTTGCCGATTCCGGTCGAAAGCATTTCACGCGAAACCATCTCTCCCTTGTTAGGACAAGAATTCCTAAACGATACCGTTTGGATGGGCGTGCTAGCCTTACTCATCATCGGTTTGATTATTTTTATCCGATACCGCCATATGATTCTGGTCGTGCCCATCATGGCCACGGCGGTGTTTGAAGCCTTTTTGGTGCTTGGAATTGCCGCGGCACTCGGCTGGAAACTCGACTTGGCGTACGTTGCCGGAATCATTGCCGCGATCGGAACCGGCGTCAACGATCAAATCGTGATTACGGACGAACTCCTAAAGAAAAGTGACGACGAAGAACACGCAAGCGATTCCGAACGCGTCAAACGCGCTTTTTTCATCGTAATCGCCGCGGCCAGTACGTCAATGGTCACCATGCTACCGATTATTCTTGTTGGAGTCGTCGGACTCGGAAAACTCGTGGGATTCGCGATCACCACCGTGGTCGGAGTCCTGGTCGGAGTACTCTTGACGCGACCCGCGTACGGAGAAATCGCCAAATACCTGCTTTCGCGAAAAAAGAACTAAAACAATCTTTTTTACAATAGTTCCGAAAAATCCCTGATTTTCCCAACAAGCCGCGTGGTCCAAATCCACAATCCCAAAATCAACAACGTAGTCGAAAACCACGTGGCGACATGAACGACCTCCGCCGCTTCCGCCCCCGCGATCTGGGCAGAATACAACACCAGCATGACCCGCGGAATATTCAGCAAAAAAAGAACCAGGGCTCCGATCAAAAACAAAACGGTCTTGGTTTTGAAATCCGGTTTTCGAAGCGAAAACACCACCGCGCAAAGCACCGCGGCACTCACGAGCCCCGTGCACTCGTTGGTGATTGCGAACGGATACCCATTCACGGACACGATGTTTCCACTGACCGGAAGACCCAATACGCCTCCGGAAAAAGCCGCCAGATATCCTTCAAGCGCGCTTAGATCCATCCACGAAATCAAAGCGGACAACCCGAAAAAAATCGCGAAAAAAAACACCAGAAAACGGCCCGCTTTTTTCCATCGCTCCTCCATGCTTACCACGGAACGCTTTTCAAGCGCGCTTTAAAGGCAATCACGTTCGCGATCTTGTGAACGATCACCGAAATCACAAGCATGGCGACAATCTGTACCGGGGACGGCGCAAAAAACACCCAACCGACGATAATCGCGCCGATCATAAAATCCAGTTGATCCCCCAGAAACCATTCTTCGCCGCTTTGTTTTCCCATGCGGCGCTTCAAAAAACTTTTGATCAAATCCCCAAGCACCGCTCCGACAGAAAGCACGAAACCAAGCAAAACGAAATTCGGATACATTTGCGCGGTCTGATCCGGAAACATCGCCCACAAAAGCAAACCGGTCATGGTTCCGAAAAAGATTCCAAAAAACGTTCCCTTGAAGGTTTTTCCTTTTCCGAGAATCGGGCGCTGATCCGTCCACTTGCTGTCCAAATCCAACGGCGTGCCGCCGCCAAAAACCATGGCCGACGCGTTCGCCACGTAAATCGGAAGCAAAAACAAAACCGTTGAAACCCAAATTTCCAAAACCATGCGTTCTCTTTAAAACTACTCTTTAAGAAAATCTTTTAATGGTTGGTTAATTCACCGGATTCCCATGACACCGCAAAAACCACTCTGGCCCGAATCTTCCCGCACCTTTTTGACGAATCCCTGGGCCGTACTCGGAATCGGAGTCCTACTCCTGTTCGCATTGCTGTTGTTGTTCTCATTCGTGCTTTTGCTTGGAATCGAGGCGTCCGTTTTCTCAAAAACGATCGCTGTCATCCCGGTCAAAGGCGAAATCGCCTCCGGCGCGTCCGGTTTATCCGAATGGTTTTCCGCGGAAGAACTGGCCGAACAAATCAAAAAAGCCGATGAAGACGACCGCATTGGCGCCATCGTGCTCGACATTGACAGCCCCGGCGGAACCATCGTGGCCACCAAGCAAGTGGTATATCAGGTCCGAAAAACAAGCAAACCCGTGGTGTCATACATCGGGGAAGTCGGTGCCAGTGGCGGTTACTACGTGGCTGCCGCCAGCAATTATATCATCGCCGACGAAGACTCGATCACGGCAAGCATCGGCGTCATCAGCATGTATCCCGACATCAACGGGTTGCTCGACAAACTCGGCATCAAAATGAACATTTTAACCGAAGGAAAAAACAAAGCCATCGGAAACCCGTTTTCCGAACCCACTGAAGAACAACGGCAAATACTGCAATCGCTTTTATCCGAAGCTTTCAGTCATTTCAAACGTGACATTTTGGATTACCGAAAAAATAAGTTGGACCCGGTTCGGTTCGAAGAAATCGCCGACGGTCGCATCATGTCCGGAACCCAAGCCAAAGACGCGGGACTCATTGACGAACTCGGAACGCGCCAAGACGCGATCGACAAGGCCGCGGAACTGGCAGGAATCCAAGGAACCCCCCTGGTCGAATACATCCGTCGCCCGCAATTAACCTTGATTGACTTGTTTGCCAATGCAGGGTATTCGTTTGGCAGCGGATTCCAACAATCCCTGATCGCAAACGGCGGGTCGAAAACCCCGACGGTTTCCGTTTCACATTAACGCGATGACGATGTACGCGAGAAGCGCGGCAAAACCGCTTGAAAAAAAGTTCACTTCATTGTTGTCGATGTAGCCCCATTTCTGAAGCGTGGCGCCCATCAAACTGTCCACCGCAGTTCCGAACAAACCGCAGAAAAAAACGAGTATCGCCGCGAGAACATGGTGGGTAAAGAAAAAATACAATCCTCCGATTACCGCGGCACCGATGATGGCTGCTGAAAACCCTAGATACGAAACCCCGCCGTCGGTTCCGTACTCCACTCGTTTTAATGTCGTGATCAAAAACGGTTTTTCCTTGGACAACACTCCGACTTCGGATGAAAGCGTGTCCGCCAAAGATGCCGAAATCGCGGCAAAAAAACCGATCGGACTATTTAGGACCAACGCAACGATTCCGGCCAGCGCGTTACCCAAAATATTGCTGGTTCCGCGGCGGGAATGTTTCGTTTTGTTCTTGTGACCCGCATACAGCATCGTCGCCAGTTCTCCGACGCCGAAAAAAACAACCAAAGTCAAAAAACCCTGCATGCCGCCAAGCAAAAAAACGCTTAAGCCCACGATAACGGCGACCAGCATTCCCTCATTATCGAGGAATTTTTTCTTGTACGACCAAAACAAAACGATTGCGAGCAGGAGCAAAACGAATAGCGTTTCCCATTCATTGATCATCGTTTAACCCGATCACTGCTTTTTCTGGTCTTCCAGCAACGTGCATTTGGAAATTTCGGTCCGTTTGATCGAGGCAACTTTTTTCGCGCGCTTTACGATCGCGGACGCGACATTGCCAAAAATAAGTTCTTGGACCAACACGCGGAATTCGCGCGCCTTGGCCGCTTTTTCAAGTTCTTCTTCCATGATTTTTCGAATCGCGGTTTTTTGGGTCTGCGTGACCTTGGACCCTGAAATCGTAACGGCTTTGACGTGCGCTTTGAGATTATCCTTGGTGACGACGTCATGTACGAGTTCGATTTTTGAGCTTCGGCGTCGAACGATTCGTTTCACGTACGAATCCTGAATCGAAAAACCCTGTACTGCGGTAAACGCTTTTTGGGCCTGTACATTGTTGACTTTGAATTTCAACGCGACGTGGGACATACGCGGCTGTTTGGATACTTCCGCCACGCTCACGGTGAGTGTTCGGCCCATGACCATTTCGGGTTTTTCGGCGACGGTTTGCGCGATTTCGCGTTTTTCAAACTCGTCCGGAGTAAAAATCGAATACCACACTTTTTTCTTCCACTTGTCAATTCCGCGTTTTTTCTGCCCGCCGGTTTTTCGTTCCGGTTTCTTTTCGTCGGACTTTTTCGTGGTCTCTTCAATCATCTGGGCCATAAATCATTACACCTACTTCACCAACAGGCGCGCTTTTTCAATCGAATAGCGCCAGTCCGCGGGCAGTCTCTTTTTCTCGTGATAATACGCCACCAAACGGCGGATTTTTGAAACAGTCAATTGAAAACCACGCTTGGCTGAAAAATCTTTCTTGTTCACTTGCAGATGACGGTCCAACGCCACGACGCGTCGAATCAACGCAAGCAAATCTTCGGGAATCTCCGGAGAAAGCGAGCGGTTGGATAAAATATCAGAAATCGTTTTTCCCGTGGCCAATTTTACCTTGGGGACATTGTGCTGATCGCGCAAAATGACGCCGATCTGGGACGCATTCATACCCTGGTTGCCCAAGTCCGCGACCAGTTCCTCGATTTCGGTCGGTTTCAAGTCCGAAACCATAAACTCCTTTTTTTTCTTCACGGTTTTTTTCGGAACTTCCTCGACTTTGGGGGCTGTCTCCGCCGTTTCAACGACCGCGTCTTCTTCCACAAGGGCCTTTTTGACCATTTTTTCACCAATGAGATATTTACTTGAATGTGCCTTTTTGGCCTACCGGACCAAAAAAGCGAATATAAAAAAACGATTACATAAACCCGGGGCGAATTGTTTAAAAGGCTTACTTCGGCTTTACGGAGAGAAAAAACGCCAAAACAAGATTTCGTTATGTAGATTACGAATATCGGGTCCGTTTTTCGATTTCCGTGATAGTTTCAATCACTTCGTGTCCGGTAGGATTTCGTTTCACATAGTTTTTCACAATCCGATCCCATCCCTGTGAAATATCCGAATGCGTGGCGTGAAACATTTTTTTCAAGTTCAACAAATCCACGGCGCGATCCTCTTTTTTTTTCGAGAAAAAACCCATGCCAAAATCGATCAAAACCAATTGTTTTCCAGCAATCAACACGTTGCTTGTGGTCAAGTCGCCATGAATAATGTCTTTGGAATGCAACTTGGCCACCATTTCACCCAACTGATCGCAAACCCAAAGGTTTTTTTTGGAAAGCGCCTGCTTTGCGGTCGGGCCCGCAATGAACGCCATTGAAAACGCGCAATCGTTCACGTTGACATCCAGCACGAATGGACACGACACGCCCGCTTGCTTGGCCGCAAAAAGCAACGACAATTCGCGTCGCATCCGGTTAAAACGAACCAATGAATCCAAATTGGGATGCCGATATCCTTTCGGAACCCGCCGCTTCTCAAGAGCCGAACGGCCAAACACGTTGGTTTTGGATAGCACCGCTTCCGCGCCAGAGGAAAACACCGTCAACTTTCAATCGCCCCTAAGAACAAAGTTTTTGATTCGCGGATTTCAATTCCAAAAACGTGGCTTTACTGGTCTTTAGTTCGTTTTCCAAATCCGTATAATCAATCTCGGTTTTTCCCGCATACACGGAAAACGCGTTTTCGAACGCCGCAAAATTCTTTTCCGCAAGATCGGCTTGAACCGCGGCCAGCTCATAGTGGGTGATGGCCTTGCTTAAATTGCTTCCTTTTTCGCACGAAATCAAGGTAAAATCCGTCAAAGACGTTTCGGTTCCGCCTTCCAAAAACTGTTTTTGCATTTCAAGCAAATGATTATGCGCGGTCAAAAACGCGTTCACGGCTTTTTTGTCCTGGCTTTCCGGCTGTTTGACCAGCGCCGATTTGTACGCTTCCAGTTCGAACTGGGTGCGGTTAATCAAATCAATACTCGGTGGCACGAGGGTCTTTGGAAAAAAAGCTCCGTTTCGTTCCATGATCGCGCGAACCTTTGGGAATTCCTGATCAAAACTGGTCTGCGAAATACAACCCGAAAGGAGAATGCCTGCCAAAAGCAAACCAAACAGAAAAACCTTGCGATGATGCATACTCAAACACAACCCAAAAACAAGTATTTATATCCGACGGCAAGAAAACCGCGAAAAACCCCACGAGACGGCTTTCGTTTCCTATAAAAACTTAATTCAGTTATATTTAAACGATGGCATCGGAAAAATACGGTCTGTTGATCCTATTGGTTCTGATCGGAGCGTTCCTGATCATCCTGATCGGAAACGACACCGGTACTTTCTTGCCGGGGATTTCTTTTTCGGAAACTGACATCCTGATCGCCATCGGAATCCTGATCGTGTTGTGGTTATTCATCACCCACGATGTCCAGGCAACTATGGGGGGAAGCGTCGTTATGTCAAAAGAGAAAAAAATCATCACCAAAGAAGACAAAGAAACAACCGAAATCACTCCTGGAGAAAACGGAAAACCAGCCGTTGAAAAAAAAGTGACTCAAAAAGTCCGTGAAACTCGTCGAGAACCTATGCCAGACGACTAACACCGACGGCTGTCTTTTTTTTACAGTTCCACGCCAAGCAAACTCAACAAAATCAGAATAATGATTCCCGGGATTCCGCCAAGTCCCGCGATCAGCACCGTCCAGATGCTGATGTTGATCTTGATAAACGGCAAAAAATTCAACAACACCAATACGACCAGTCCGATCAAGCTGTTGACGATCAAGGACGAAAGCGACTGACTGCTGTTTAACAAGACCAGAATCAAAATGATGATGAGCAACGCGGAAACCGCGGGTCCCACATACACATTTCGAGCCATGGTTTTTCCTAAATGACGATTCCGAGCAAATTAAGCAAAATCAACAGCGCAATGCCGGGAATTCCTCCCAATGCGGTAATGAGAATCGTCCAAATATTGATGGGGATCTGGATGAACGGTAAAAAATTGATGACCACCAAAATCACGAGCCCGATGACGCTGTTTATTGCAAGGCTCACAATGCTTTTTCCGCCTTTGATCGCGATGTACACCAGGATGGCCAATACGATAATGGTCAACACTGGTCCGAGATACAGTACTTCAACCATGCTATGGTATACAACCCAAAGTTTTTTATAATTAACTTATGGGTTCTGTTTACAATCCGAGACTTCGAAAAAACCCTTTCTTGTCTTTTTGTTCTCCTTCGGTTTTTTGGAATTCTTCGAGCAATCGTTTCTGCTCTTTCGAAAGACTTTTCGGAGTCACAATGTTCACCTTGACGAATTGGTCACCCACTTTTCCCGAATGAAGATCCTTGATTCCTTTTCCTTTAAGCCGAAAAATCGTTCCCGTTTGCGTTCCCGCCGGAACGGATACCGTCGCGTGTCCTTTGAGCGTCGCCACTTCCAGCTCCATTCCCAAGGCCGCGTTCGAAAACGAAATCGGAACCTCACAATACAAGTCCCCGTGATCGCGCTTGAAAAACGGATGCTGTTCCACAAGCACGACGACAAACAAATCCCCGGCTTCGCCGCCGTTTACTCCCGCGTTTCCAAGTCCGGATAAACGCAAATGCATTCCGGTTTCGATTCCCGCGGGAATCGAGACTTCAATCGTTTTTTTCACGCTGCGATGACCCGTTCCTTTGCACGCGGAACAATTTTCCTTGGCCAAGCGGCCGGTTCCCTGGCATTTTCCGCACAGGGTTTGCGTGGAAAAAATTCCGAACGGGGTTTTTTGCGAGCGTGTGACGCGACCGCTTCCTTTGCACGTCGAACACGTTTCCGTGACGCCGTCTTTGGCGCCGGTTCCTTTGCAGGCCGAACAGTTTTCGATTCGCTCGACCTCGATTTTTTTTTCGAAGCCCGCCGCGGCTTCGTCAAACGAAACCGACAAATCCACGCGCAGGTTCGCGCCTTTTTCGCGTCGACGGGTTTTTCGATTGCCGCCGAATCCGAAATCGTCAAAACCGAATCCGAAATTGCCGAGGTTTTCGAATAACTCTGAAAAATCGAAATCCACGCCGCCTTCGAACCCTTCAAATCCGCGATATCCTTGAAATCCTTCCGTGGAATGTCCGAACTGGTCGTAATTCTGGCGTTTTTGCGCGTCGGAAAGCACGGTGTAGGCTTCCAACACTTCCTGGAATTTTTCCTTGGCTTTCGGGTCGGCGGAAACATCCGGATGAAGCTGCTTGGCTAACCGTTTGTACGCCGCTTTGAGGTCGTCTGGCGACGCGTTTTTTGCAACGCCCAGCACTTCGTAATAATCTTTTTTTTCGACCATAACCAACCTATGAAAAGAATCGGGAACAGCCTTTTAAAAAAGGCTGGAAAAAAAGCGTTCGGAAACGCTTTCGTTATTTCCCGTCTTCATCGACTTTGAAATCCGCGTCCACCACGTCGCCATCCGGCTTTTTCCCGGACTTGGACTGGGGCTCGTCGTTTTGCGGCCGGTTGGCCTGCGCTTTCTGATACATTTCAACCGACGCTTCCTGCATGGCTTTCTGCAAACCATCCAGACGCGACTTTATTTTCGCGGGTTCCCGTTCTTTTTCATCGAGCGCTTTTTTCAGTTCTTCCCGAGCGTTCTTGATCGACTCGATTTTGGTCGGATCGACTTTTCCTTCGAACTCCGGAAGTATTTTTTCGGCTTCGTACACCGCGCTGTCGGCAAGGTTCAATGTTTCGATTTCCTCGCGTCGGCGTTTGTCCGCGTCCGAGTGCGCTTCCGCGTCTTCGCGCATACGCTTGATTTCGTCTTCCGACAATTTCTGGCTCGCGACGATCTTGATGGATTGTTCTTTTCCGGTTCCAAGATCCTTTGCGGCGACATGAACGATTCCGTTGGCGTCCAAATCAAACGAAACTTCGATTTGCGGGACTCCGCGCGGCGCGGGCGGAATTCCGACAAGCTGGAATCTGCCAAGGGTTTTGTTATCCGCGGCCATCGGTCGTTCTCCCTGCAAAACATGTACGTCCACGGCGGGCTGATTCTCGCTTGCCGTTGAAAAAATCTGGGATTTTTTCGTTGGAATCGTGGTGTTTCGCTCGATCAATTTGGTGAACACGCCGCCAAGGGTTTCGATTCCAAGCGAAAGCGGCGTCACGTCCAGCAACAGAATGTCCTTGACTTCGCCCGCGAGCACTCCAGCCTGAATCGCCGCGCCCATTGCGACGCATTCCATCGGATCCACGCCGCGCTCGGCTTTTTTTCCGACGATTTTTTCGACGAATTCCTGCACCATCGGCATGCGCGTGGGTCCGCCGACCAAAATGACTTTGGCGACGTCTTGCGGCGAAAGCTTGGCGTCGGCCAGCGCCTGCATCACGGGTTTTTCACACTGCGACACGATCGGCAAAAGCAATTGCTCGAGTTTCGTGCGCGTGATCTTTAGGATCAAATGTTTCGGGCCTTCCGGCGTCGCTGTGACGTACGGCAGGTTGATTTCGGTTTCCATTACATTGGACAATTCGATTTTGGCGCGCTCCGCGGCTTCGCGCACGCGCTGCATCGCCATCGCGTCCTTGGACAGGTCCACGCCTTCGCTTTTTTTGAATTCCGACACGACCCAGTCAATGACTTTTTTGTCCATATCGGTTCCGCCGAGTTGCGTGTTTCCGCTGGTGGACTTGACTTCAAAGACCCCGTCGCCCATTTCCATGATGGTGACATCCAAGGTTCCGCCGCCCAAATCAAACACCAGGACTTTGTGGTCTTTGCTTGTTTTGTCCAATCCGTAGGCTAACGCCGCGGCGGTCGGTTCATTGATGATCCGAACCACGTCGAGTCCCGCGATTTGTCCGGCGTCTTTGGTGGCCTGACGCTGGTTGTCGTCAAAATACGCGGGCACCGTAATCACGGCTTTGGTAACGGGTTCGCCGGTGAAACTTTCCGCGTCGGCTTTGATTTTTTGCAAAATAAACGCAGAGATTTGCTGTGGCGTGAATTCTTTTCCGTGCACGCGGTATTTGAAATCAGTCCCCATTTTTCGCTTGGCCGCCATGATCGTGCCATCCGGGTTGCTGACAGCTTGGCGTCGCGCGGGTTCTCCGACAAGCCGATGGCCGTCTTTGGTGAACGCGACAACGCTTGGAAACGCTTTTCCGTACAGGCTGGTTCCTTCGGCACTTGGAATGACAACAGGTCGACCGGCTTCTAAAACCGCGGCCGCGCTGTTCGATGTTCCCAAATCAATTCCAATTATTTTTTCTTTTGCCATAACGATTTTCCTCCGTTTTTAAGAATAAAAAAATTCAGGATGCCTGAAAGATGTGTTGCAGTTGTTGCATCCCGATTTCTTTGATGGGTTTCGATTGCATTTTTTTCTTTGTTTTTGGTTCAAGACGCGGATCGAAAGCCAAGAGTTCCTGGATTGAGGGTTCTTTTGTTTTCATTCGCCATCCTCCCATGGGATATTATCCGGTATCAAGTCGGGTTCGGGCAACGTGGTATCGATCGGATCGTCAAAGCCGTTAAACGGCGGCGAAGCGATTCGTTGGGGGGCGAAAGTCATATTGGGATTTTTCATGGTTTCACTTCCTGTTCATCCAGCCGATTGATCTTGACTTTGGCGTGACGCAAAACGCGGTCGTTAAGCCAAAATCCTTTTGAAATCTCTGCCGTTATTACTCCCTCCCCAACTCCTTTTACGCTTTCCCATAGCACGACTTCGTGCACGGCCGGATCAAACGGTTTTCCCACTGTTTCCATGGGTTTGACGCCTTCCGATGCCAAAAAATTGGAAAATTGCCTGGAAAGCGCCTCCAAACCCATTTTTTCCGGGGCTTGGGCGTGGGTTAACGCGTTTTGGAGGCTTTCCCAAAACGGCAATAACCCCAATAAAACGCGTGATTTTTCGGTTTCTCTAATTGCGGCTTTTTCTTTGAGCACGCGTTTTTGGTAATTTTCAAATTCCGCCTGGATGCGTTGCGCGGTTTGGGTCCATTCCAAGAGCATTCCCTCTAATTCCTTGATTTTGGCGTGATTTGAAGGCTCGGTGGGCGTGGGTTCAGTGGTTTGAACGGGGGGCACCGGGGTTTTTTTTGACCCGTGGTCCCCCGTTTCGGACGAATCCGGGGCTTGGTGAGGTGGTTTGACCATAACATCACTGTCTAAAATGTTTAGACTTTTACATAGTAATTTAGACATGTTTTTTTAAATCTTTTCTCTCCCATTCCTATATATGGAACTCGGACCCCCCCAACGCCGCATGAGTTTTCGGCTGGTCATCCGTAAGGTGGAACCGCCTTATTCCGATTCGCTTTTGGATGAACTCGATTGGATCTGCAAATCTTTGGGTTTTTACGAAGAAATCGACAAAGACAAAACTGCCGCCGCGGTTTTTCGCATTTTGGTCATGGCCAGCGAACGCGGCGAAGCGCTTTCAAGCACCGCGATCGCGGACCGGGTCAATATGAGCCGCGGCGCCGTCATCAACCACTTGAACAATCTGGTGCGATCGGGTCTGATTGAAAAACACGGACGGTTCTACGTCGCGCGTTCCAGTAGCGTGTACCGCACCATTGAAGAGCTCGAAGACGACATCGATCGGATTTTTGAACGCATGAAACAACGCGCCCGCCAAATCGACGCCAAATTCCGCCAAAGAATCGAACAATAGTCAAAAAAAAAGAAAAACCGATTTCTCAGTATATTTTTTATGTTGAAGTCCTCCATGTGCCTTATACTGCCCGCTTTCAGATCGTTTTCCAAATTCCTAAAAAACCTTCCTTCTCGAATCTGTGCATGAGCAAAAGCCTGCCCACCGATCCGATTATTTTTTTTCCCGGAATCGTCTTTCACGAGTTTTCCCACGTGATCGCCTGTTATCTGACAGGGGTTGCGGTTCACCACGTCAAATGGTTTGGCACCGACGAGGCGTACGTGTCGCATGCCAAACCCAATGCCTGGCAAGGCCTGATCATTGCGATCGCCCCGTTTTTGCTCGGAAACCTCATCGGAATATCGCTTTTGCAATTCGGACACGTGCTTGCGGCGCAGTTATCCGTGGTTTCGTTGCTGGTATACTGGTTCGGGTTTTCGCTCGTGTTGTATTCGTTTCCAAGCAAGCAAGACGCCTTGAACGCCTTTAACGCTTTCACGGATTTCTACAAACGACGCGTCCTCGAAAAAGGAGACATGGCCACGCGGTTTTTTTGGCTGCTCACGTTTCCGGTTTTTTTTGTCCCGATAATCGTGATTTTGGGATTGATTTTGCTGTTTGACACCGCGTTCGTGCTGCGCATTCTTTGGGTGTTTGCCGCCTTGATGCTTTCGCTTTCAACCACAACTATTTTTTAAAAATAAAAAAAGAAGGGGCGTTGCCCCCTTTTGAACGAATCATCGCGTTCGCGTATAGTACAGCGCACTCGATCCGAACCAATTGGTCCGCGTATAATACAACGTCGTTGTTGGACGTGTACTCGTGGGTTGACGCGGAACAACGGAGTTAGCCGACGAACGCGTTGGAGTAAAGGAATATACGACGTATCGGCGACCACTGCTTGAGACAGGCGTGCGACCCGGCGATATCCGCGTCGGCGTTCGGGTGTAACTCGTCCGCAGCGAAATATACGTGTAATCATACACGCTTCCGCCCGCGCGTGAACCCAATTGCCCCGACGAAACGGAATTCGGATCCAGATAAATCGGCTGGAACACGCGGTCCGATTCCACGGTGGTTGGAACCGTTACCGACATGTAACCGCTTTTGTATCCCCCTTTGTCGACCTGAATCCGGTACGCCGAATCCGTGGTCACGAAAAACGTGGCTTCTCCCTGGTTATTGGACGTTAAGGAACCGACCGCAGGTCCCCGAACCGGAAACAAATAAATATCCGCTCCGATCACGGGGTTTCCGAGTTTGTTCTTCACGGCAACGGTTAGTTGGACAATATCCTCGTCGCCGGATTGGGGTCCACAGGATGGCGAATCGCATGCCGCCACCGTTGATCCAAGAAAAACGGCCAACAGCATTAAACTGGTGACTAAATAGGCTTTTGACCTCATCAAAGTACCTCCCGCATTATAACTGAATGATATTTCTTTAAAACTATTTTCCAAATTCGGCAAGCAGGTAAATCACTTTTTATACTACCTTGGGCGTTTTCTTTGTCATGAAACTTAAGGAACGCTTTTTCCGCGCCGGAAAAGAAGTCGTCTCCACCACCAAAGCCAAGTTTTCGGATGCCAAAAAAGACCGCCGACTGGTGATTTTGCTTGTGGTCGAGTTCGTGCTCGTCATGGTGCTCGTGGGGGCTTTTCTGATTTACCTTAATCCCGCCGTGGACTTACCTGCGCCGTTTTCAGCTTCGATGGAAGCCCGCGTGTTCATCGCGATTCTCATTACCGCAGTCGTCTTGTTTTTGTACAGTTACACCAAAGACTTTCGAATTGAAAGAAATGAAAAATGGCTCAAAACAAAAAAAGAATTGATCAAAAAATAATTCACGAAATCAAAATCTCGGCCGCTTCCGATACGGTTTCCACTTCGCGTACTTCCAAATCCAATTCGCCTTTGGCGTACCCGATCAAATCCAGTTGCTTTGGAACATACGACGTGCGCTGAATCTGAAACCGACCGCGCTGTTCAATCGTAACCTTGGGTTCGTAATACACCAAGGTGCCCTGGCCTTTTGGAATCAAGAACAATTTTTTTCCGGCTTTGGCCACGGCTTCGGTTTTTTCCAACACGCCGCCAATCGGTCCGATCGATCCGTCAGGTTCAATCGTTCCCGTAATCGCGGCATCGGTTCGCACGGTTTTTTTTTCGATCGCCGCGATTGTGGCCACGGTTAACGCGGCTCCCGCGCTCGGTCCGCCCACCAATTGCGCGTCCGACTCGATCGAATAAATCAAATCCACGTTCGACAAATCCTTTTGGGTATACCGCTCCGCCACGGCCGCCGCAATCTCCGCGCTTTCCTGCGTATCCGGCTCGACAAACGGGTTCACAGCGACCAGCACGCGTCCTTTTCCTGGCTGAATCTCGACATTGGCGACATTGGTGATACCTTCGTTGGTTTGCGCCGCCACGGCCACGATTCCGATGCTTGCCGCGTATTTGTCTTCTTGTAAGGGATTCAACGCCGTTCTTTGCTCTGTTTGCTCCGGTGACTGGTTTTGATCGTTTTCCAAAAAAGACTGCGATGGCTCCAAATACACGAATAACGCCGCGGAAGCCACCACGCCGATAATGATTCCGACCATACCAGCAATCAACATTTCGCTTTGATGCGCCATACGGATACTTCCCCGCAACGGTATTATAAAAATAAGCGGATGATTCGGGACTCCGACCAAAGCTCTTTTACCATACCACGTCGATTTCGTCGACGCGCTGGCGCTGATTCACCGTGGTTTCGGACAATGCCATCCGGATTCCGGCGTTGTATTCGACTAATCCCAGCCACGCGGGCAACAACCCGCTGTCGCCGCACGCCCACGCCGGCGGAACGAAAAAATCAACCCCGCGTTCGTCGCACATGGTTTTCATCATCTGTTGCAGCGCGCGGCTGGCGGCCACCCCGCCGGTTAACAACACTTCTTTTTTTCCCGTGTGCGCCAAAGCGCGCTCCGTTACTTCCGTCAATTCCGCAAAAGCGGTGTGCATCAAGGAAAAACACAAATCGTTTTCATCCACTTTTCCGATTTTTTGTTCGGCCGCTGTCAACAGACCCGAAAACACCAGATCCATTCCCTTGACGGAGTACGGGAGGGAAATCAAATTTTTTCCCAAAAAATATTTTTCATCGATTTTGGGTCCCGCGGGAAAACCGATTGAAAGCGACCGTCCGAAACTATCCAACAGATTCCCGACTCCGACATCCAATGTTTCTCCGAACACGCGGTATCGACCGCGGTCCAGTCCGATGATTTGCGTGTTTCCACCGGACGCGTACACTGTCAGGGGATCCTTGGCCCCTGTCAAAGCCTTTCCGATCTCGATGTGCCCCACGCCGTGGTTGACGCCAAGCAACGGTTTTTTTTGTTCGATCGCCAATGCTCTGCAGACGTACGCGCCGAATTTTAACGCGGGGCCGATGCCGGGTCCCTGCGAAAACGCGTACACGTCGATGTCCGACAATTTTTTTTTGCTTTTTTCAAGCGCCGCCAACAACACGGGCAACGCGTATTTTTCGTGATGCTCAGCCAATTCGCGCGGAATCAATCCGCCGCTTTCCGTCGTATGCGTGTGTTTTTCGTTGGCTAAAACTTCGCATTTCTCGTTTACGATCGCGACTCCAAACGTATGAGCCGTCGATTCGAAACCGATACTAATTGTCATAAATCAAATACAGCGGCTTTCGAATAAAAAAATACCTCGGTTCAAAAATCGATTTTCAAGCCGTCAAACGCGAGTTTCATGTGCGGCGGAAGCGTTTGATCCGCCTTGTTTCGCTGGACCCGGTGACCAATATGCGTGAAAAAAACGCGTTCGGCCTTCAGGGTTTTCGCGATTTCCGCGGCTTCGAAAATACTCATTTGTTTGGGATACGACTCGTCGCTGTTCCCAAGAATCACCAAGGTCTTGATTCCTTGCAGCAATTTCATGGATTCGGAAGGAATCGTTTTCGCGTCGGGAATGTACGCCAGGTCGTTGATGCGAAAACCGAACGCGTCTTCGGGCGGATGCGAAACCAACATCGGTGTCACCGTCAATCCGAACACGTCGAACGGTTTTCCCGGTTCAATGGTTTTCACTCCAAACTTTGGTTTGGTGGACGTGACGTTTTCGTCAAAAATATATCCGAAGCGCCGCTTAAGCGCGTTGATTTCTTGTTGACGACAATACATCGAAAGCGCCGGATCGTTTCCCCATGTCGACGAAAACCCGCGTAAATCCGGAATCCCGCCGATGTGATCCTCGTGGGCATGCGTGATCAGCACCGCGTCGATTTTTCGCACGTTGTGTTTGATCGTTTGAAACCGAAAATCCGTGCCAGCGTCGATCAGAATGTTTTTTCCGTCGTGTTCGATCAACACGCTGGAACGCGTTCGAAAAAAAGGACTGGACATGTCCCTTGCTTTTTCGCATACTTCGCATGCGCAGTTTCCTTCTGGTACTCCGCTGGAAAAACCCGTGCCTAAAAAAAGCATTTGTGGCATATACACTCTGTTGAAAGAATTTTTTTTAAATCTTGAGTTTTCCCGATGGTTTTTCGAATCGCCGGTCAACCCAACCGGGTATCGCCGCTTTTGGGCATCCGAAAAAAATAGGGTTTGGAAAAACCGTTTTTACTTGTTTTTCCATTGCGTAAAACCGCATTTTCCGCAGGTATTCCGGTCCTTGTGGGCTGCCATGAATACGCCGGCCCCGCATTTGGGGCAAAACAGGTTTTTGCGTTTTACCTTGTCATTGTCCACTTCGTAAAAAGAAGACTTCTGGATTTTCTTTTCTTTTTCAACTGCTTTTCCTTTTTCTGCCATTCTTAATCACCTTTGTTTCTTGGCCGTTTTGACTTTGGGCTCTTTTTTCTTAGGCTTTCGTTTTTCTCCTCGATTACGGAACACGATCTGGGGCAATTCCGTTTTTTCAAGCGTTTCTTTCGAGTCGTATACCCGAACGTGCACTTGCATTTCTTTTGCTCCAAACGGCTGCAAAATCTTTTGAATCGACACTTTTTCGATGTCCGCATTCAATTGAACCGCGATTTTTTCCCGAAGCTCTTTTCGGCTCAGGGTTTTTTCCGACGGCACCGACAACACGAGTTCGTCGCGATGTAGAAGGGGATTATGCGTTTTCTGAACGATGTTTGATTTCATTCCAAATACCTGCCTTTGTCCTTTATTGGCTCAATCGCAAGGCGTGTTTGCCTTTTTGCGTGATTCCCATTTTTTTGGCTATCTCGGATTTTTCCGGATCCGCAATTGTAATGAATCCGCGCCAAAACGTCGTGAACTGCGCGCCACCGCAATCCGGACACGTGGTCGCTTCTTCCACAATCCGCCGGCATTGCCGGCATGCTTTTTCTGTTGCCATTATTTTTTCGCCTCAATCATTTCCTTTGCCGCTCGGGCTTTTGCGATTTGGGTTCCTTGCTTTTCGCGTCCCGAACGACTTTTTTCTTGTCTTTTTGTTTTTCGTCGATGTCAACCCAGTCTTCTTTTCCGAGTCCGATCTGGCGCATCGTCATTCCGATCTTGGAATTCTGCACCGTGCTTTTCAAACTCGACGTGATGATGCGCGTCAAAACCGAATCGTCCACGATGAGTTTTTTTCCGGAATCCCGGCCTTCAAACCAGCCGTTTTTCTGGTCGTAATTGATATAATCGTCCATGATCTGGGAAACGTGCACGAGTCCTTCGATCGGACCGATCTTGACAAACGCTCCGAACTCCGTGATTTCCGTGACTTTTCCCGCCACGACTTCCTGAAGTTCCGGCTTGAACGCGACCATTTCCAGTTCGGACAAATAATACGCGGCGCCGTCGCCCGGAATGACTTTTCCGTCCCCGACCGACACCACGTCTTTAACCGCGACCACAATGCCGAGTTCTTCGTCCACGATTCCTTCGTATTCCTGCTGCGCGATCTTTAACACCGCTTCTTTCAAATCCATCCCGAAGTCTTTGGGTGGAACCCGAATCACGTCCCGAATCGTGTACACATTATACATTTTTTCCAACGCTCCTGATCTTTTTCAAACATCAATCAACAACCGGCCGCGCGACAAACGCCACACCTTGCCGGATTTTTCCTGGATTTTTTTGGCCAATTCGCGGTCATTGGTGACAATCGCCCACTCCTGGGCCGCCAATTTTTCCAATGCTTCGTCCGCATTCCTGGCAACAATTTTTTTTTCCAACACTCCGAACCAATTCAATATCTCGAAAGCGATTTTCGCTTTTTTTTCCAGTTGCTTGTTTTCTTTTCCCAAAACGCGTAATTCGTTTTTGACTTGCGTGGGATACACGATCTCGAATTTTTTCCCGAACACGTCGCGTATTTCTTGCACGCAGTTTTGTTTGGTGTCAAGAATCGTCAACAACACATTCGTATCCAGCGCCACTCCTTTACACGACCGTTCCATAGGCCACGAGTCTCCAACCGCTTTTTTGTCTTTTGCTTAACGCCACGGTCTGGTCTTTTTCCACCACGATCGGGCTTTTCAATATCGCTTCTAAGTGATCTTTGGATACTTTGGTAACGGTTCCAATCACGGTGGTCGTTCCCACCGTCAACACGAGGGTTTCACTGGGTCGAATCGACGAATCAACGGTTTCCACTAATCTTTTGAATAAATACAGTTTTAAACTTATTTTGGAGACCGGTTTGGGCAAAGAACCCGGTTTTGCGACGATTTGGCCTTTCAACTGGTCATTTTTGCTGATGTTCGGATCCAATTGGGTTCCAAACGCGATTAAACCCCCTGGAAACCCTTCGCTAATGGGTCCAAACGACGTGTGCAGGCTTTGCACCTGGGTTTGCACGGGCCGCTCGTCGATTCCTGGCACCATTTCGATTATGTCGCCGATTTTGACGCTTCCTTGCATGATCGAGCCGCCGACCACGCCGCCTTTTAATTTTTCCGGCAATGTTCCCGGCGTGTTCACGTCAAACGAGCGCGCCACAAACAACCGCAAGGGTTTGGATGCGTCGAGTTTCGGCGACGGAATCGTTGCCTGGATGGCTTCGATCAACACATCGATATTGGCGTTAAAATTCGCCGACACCGGAATAATCGGAACGTTTTCATATCCCGCGTCTTTTAGAAACTGTTCGATTTCCTGATGATTCTTGATCGCTTGGGTTTTGTCCACCAGATCCAATTTGTTTTGCGCGACCACCAGGTGCTTGATTCCGATCGCTTTGAGCGCCATCAAGTGTTCCGCGGTGCTGGGTTGCGGACATTTTTCATTGGCTGCAATCACCAAAATCGCGCCGTTCATCAGACACGCGCCGGACAGCATCGTCGTCATGAGGGTTTCGTGACCCGGAACATCCACAAACGAAACGCGGCGCAATTCTTTTCCGGTTTCGCCGGACGGTCCCAGCGCTTTGGTTCCGAAGGCTTCGGATCCTTCCATTCCTTCATACTGATAGAAAATCGCGTCCGCGTATCCGAGGCGAATCGAAATTCCGCGTTTGATTTCCTCCGAAAACGTATCCGTCCATTTTCCAGTCAAGGCTTTGGTCAATGACGTTTTTCCATGGTCGACGTGACCCACCAACCCGATATTGACTTCGGGCTGAACGCTTTTGCTTTTTTTTTCCGCGCCCGTGGACGCCGACGGCTTTTGTGAAACCGGTTTTGTTGCCTCGGTTTTCAAACTGGCCTTGAGCGCTTTGGTGGGTTTTTTGTCAGCCATCTATTTCATCACTTCTTGCCTTTCTTGATTTCTTTGGCGACTTCCGCAGCCATTTTCGCGGTTTTTTCGTCTCCAACAGCAGCCAGCGACTTTGCGACCATTTCTTCCTTGGCGGATTTCTTTTGCTCGATCTGTTTCGGGGTTGCCGCAAACAGTTCCGCAAACGAAGTCTTGCCTTCTTTGGTCACGGAAACGTTGATTTGGGAAATCTGATCCGAGATCGTGTTGCCGCGCACGTTTTTGCGTCGCTTTTCTCCGTCGTTTTTCTGTTGAAACCCGGTTCCTTTCAACGAAAGGATTTTTCGTCGCATACTGCCCACCACGGACGGATGCAGCGGAAAACCTTCTTTGTCGCTTCCACCGGTTATTTTTCCTTCATATCCATCGAAACCGATTTCGTCAAGCGACACTGTTTCCCCGATTCGTTTATTCAAAAAAACCTTGGGAAGCGCATCGATTTTTTTCGAAATCGCCTGCGAGGACTTGGGGTTTGATACCACGATATTCATTCTTCTTTCACCTGCCGATTATCATCCAAAATTTTTCTTGTCTCTTGCACTAACTCCTGTTCTTCGATCGACAACTCGTTCTGCATTTGGAACAAGGACGCGAATTGATTCGGAGTCAACGCGACAAACAATTCTTCTTCTTGGCCAACGTTTCGACCCATGACGCCATCTTCGATGGACACGGCCACTTCGTTGCCTTTTCGTGCTTCTTCAATGGACTTGCCATTTTCCTGCAAAGCCAATATATGTCCGAGTTTTTTCCCGGACTTGGTCATGACCTGCACGCCGTTTTTGAGTCGTCCATCCAAAACCCGGACTCCGACCACCAACGGCTTGCTGTTTCGGAATACGTGATTGGGAAGGATCCGAAAACGAGCTGGAAACACGACGCTTGAAAGCCGGGCTTTTTTCTCGGCTTCCTTGAAGTTTTTCTCGAAAACCTCGTAATCTTCTAACAACTTATATATGACATTTTCCTTAAAAATGGTAACAGTACGCTTTTGGGCTTCTTCCTGGGCTTCGGGCAATACATGGGTATTAAAAGCAAAAATAACGCCTTTTAGCTTGTCTTTTTCAGCCACGGACGAACATTCGATCACGTCTTTTCGGGTCACTTCGCCCACATCGGCTTTTCGCGGTTTGATGCCTTTGTTGGACAGTAATACCAGCAAGGCTTCCAGGCTTCCCAATGCGTCGGTCCGGACAATCGGTCCCACGACGTCTTGTTCAATCGTTAATCCCTTTAATTCGTCCTTGATTTTTTGTTCTTCCAGACCCGTTTTTACGACCAGCATCGGAGAACCCGCCAAGGCTTGATCCAAACCCGGTGCCGCGACCTTGACTCCGGCGGCCGCATGCACGCTTTTGACATTGTTGAATTTTTCTTTCGGATCCCGAATTTCGTTTAACGGCTTTGGTTCGAGTAACGCGCGAACCTTCGCTTTGATCACGCCGCTTTTTCCGCCCACCACGATTTCGTCTCCGACCGAAAGCACGCCATCGTACACGATGACATCCATGGTTTTTCCCAATCCTTTTTCTTCCTTGATTTCAAGCACGGTTCCGACGCCGGGATCGTCCTCGTTAATCGTCAGTTTTTTTTCCAAAAACCGCTGCGACAACCCCGCCAAAAACAACAAGGTTTCCGGAATTCCGTCCCCGAGTTTCGCGCTCACGGGAATAATCGGAATTTGTTTCGTAAAATCGGCAATGCGATCAAACCGCTCGGACTGAAACCCCAATTCGTAGAGTTTTCCCACGATTTCGTATACCTTGGTGTCCAAATCCGTCTGCACGGATTCGGTTTGCGCCTTGATGGAATTCGTGAATGTTCCGTAATGCGGCGCCCACCCGTGAATCTTGTCGACTTTGTTCGCGGCAACGATAAACGGAACCTTAAACGACTTCAAAATCTCGATGGCTTCGATGGTCTGCGGCTGGAATCCCTGCGTCAAATCCACGACCAACACCGCCAGATCGGCAATGCTTCCGCCGCGTTTTCGAAGATTCGTGAACGCCGCGTGACCCGGCGTGTCAATGAAAAGCAATCCCGACAATTCGATCTTGAAACCGTATTTTTCGATGAGTTCGCCCGACAATTCGCGGATCACACTGATCGGAACTTCGGTGGCGCCGATATGCTGGGTGATCGCACCGGCTTCGCGCGCCGCAATCGCGGTTCCGCGGATCTTGTCAAGAAAAGTGGTTTTTCCGTGGTCGACGTGACCGAGCACCGTGATGATTGGTTTTCGAATCATTCAATTCCTTCCGCTCGATCCAAATCCCGTGTCGCCGCGATGGGTTTCATCGAGCTTGTCAACGACTCTTAGGTCTCCTTGGAGTACGGGTTGAATCAATAACTGGGCGATGCGGTCGTTTTTTTTCACTTCAAAATCCGCGTTCCCCAGATTAATCATCAAAACCTTGATTTCGCCGCGGTACCCTGCGTCAATGACACCGGCCATGCAGTGCACGCCGTGTCGAACGGAGTTTCCGGACCGGTCCCAGATCAGGCCGACAAAATTGGTCGGAAGCGCAACTGCGATCCCGGTCGAAATCAGTTTTCGTTCAAGCGGTTTGATGACGGCGTCTTCGCTGGATCTCAAATCCAGTCCGGCGTCCAAGGGTTTTGCGTAACTTGGAAGCATTGCATCCGGTGCGATTTTTTGGACGAAGACATCCACTCAAAAACCCCTCTAATCCCGCTCGGCGCTCGAATACACCAAGTGAAACGAAATCTTGGTGAAATCGTGTATTTCTCCGGGTTTGAAAAAGCGGTCAATTTCGGTTTGCGCGGCAACCAATGATTCGGACGCGTGCACCAGATTCGACTGCACGCTCATTCCATAATCTCCTCGGATGCTGCCGATGTCGGCGCTTCGCGCGTTCGTGGTACCGACCATTCGGCGCACGACTTCAACGCATTCTTTTCCTTCCAGCACGATCAAGATGGATGGCGTGTTCGTCATGAACTCGACGAGTTCTTCGAAAAAAACTTTTTCGCGCAAATGCGCGTAATGATCGCGAATGGTTTCTTCCGGGAGTAACTGGAGCTTCAAGCCGATCATTTTCAGTCCTTTGCGTTCGAACCGGGTGAGAATTTCTCCCGCGAGTTCGCGTTGAATCGCGTCGGGTTTGATGATCACTAATGTTCGCTCATGAGCCATCTCGTTCACTCCTTCTTTTTCTTCACTTCTTTTTTAGCGGTTTTCGTGTCTTTTTTGGCTTTGGTTTTTTGAGCCGCCGCCTTGCTTGCGCCCCATGCCGCCGTCCACTTGGCTTTGGATGGCTGTCGCTTGAGCTTTAGGAGGTTTTCCTCGCATTTGTTTGAACAAAAAAAGAACGTTGTTCCGTCGCGTTTGACGAACATCTTGCCGGTTCCCTTATTGATGTCGGTTCCGCAAAACGAGCATTTGACCATATCGTATCAACCTCAAAAAATTGAAAAAAAAGCAAAGGAAGTTATCGCGTTGAAATGTCCTTTGCCTCGCTTTCCGTGTTCAGCAAAATCAAGATGTCGCCTTTTCGGACGATTCCCTTGACATTGCGTCGCTTGACGCGGCCTTGTTCGGGCCCCGTCAGAATCTTGCATAACACTTGCGTCACTTCGCCGTGAACGCCCGTGCGTTTCACGACTTCAACGACTTCCGCCGGTGTTCCTCGATCATCAGCCATTTTTTCTCATCCTCACTTGAGTTCCGCGACTTGTCGCGCCAGGGATTCCAGATCCGCTTTTGCGTCTCCTTCTTCCATGATCGCGATCGCCGATGTTCCGACTTCCAAACCCGATTTTTCGCCGAGTTCTTTTTTCGAAGAAACAAACGAAAACGGGATTTTTTTTTCCTTGCACACGACGGGCAAGTGCATAACGATTTCCGCGGGAGACACGTCTTCGGCAATAAAGACGAATTTCGCTTGTCCGCGTTCAACCGCTTTGGTGACTTCGTTGACGCCGACTTTGATTTTTCCGCCTTTTCGGACCTTTTCGATCGCGTTCAATTGCCGGTCCATGATTTCCTTCGGAACGCTAAACTTAACGTACTGAGCCATATCAAGTTCACTCCTGTCTTTTACCTCTCGAATGGTCATTGGTAAAAAAAATTACAAACAGACCAATTATACTAAAATTACCCGGCCAAACCTTTAAAAAACCGGTCTTTGGGCGGTAAACAATCATAAAACACGAATAAACGGAAAAAAGAAAGGGCAGGGGGCAACGCCCCCCGTGGTTATGTATACGTAGGTCTTATTCGATGCGGCAAACATCGCTGTTAATGGTTTCGACAACGCTGTTCGTTTTCCATCGGGTTTCAAGCAAATTGATTCCAGGATTGAGATACTGGGCGTAGGTTTTGCATCCGTTCGTCAGATATTCGCGGCAGGCGTTCTTGGATCCCGCGTAAAACGTATCGCGCTCGACGTTATTGACGCGCAAAACACAGTTGGGTTGCACGTTTTTTCCGACCGGAAAAACCGCAAACGGGGCAATGAAACCCTTGAGGATCCGGCTGATCAAATCTTCTTCCGCGGTTGCCTGCGTTACCTTGGTTTCGGTTTTTTTCGCTTCCACGGCGGCCACGTTCACCACGTACAAAACCGGTTGGAATTCGGACGCGGCGGCTGCCACGGCGGGAAAAATCTTGTTTTCCTTAAAACCCGTCTTGGTGACCGCGATTTCGTTCGTGGTTCCGGCGGCCAATCGCACGAAATCCGTATATCCTTTGGCATCCGTCGTCAATGTTTTGCCGGATGAACCCGTTCCGACCGTGACCGAAGCCCCGGCAACGGGTGTCTTGGATCCGGTCACGACTTGTACCTGCACGAGCGCGGCGCTTGCCGAAGCGGCCACGACGCCAAGCAGGACAAGCGTCAACAAAAATTTATAATTCATAAACAGTCCTCCTGTGTGTACTGCTGATTGAATGTAAGATTGATTACAACGTTGGAGTATATAAAAATTTCTCGAACAGCCGCCGCGTTTAGGGGTGCGAATAATTCAATTTCGTCCCGGTTTGTGCGTTTTTTGCGATTACCAAAAAACCGAAATCCTCAAACCGAACATGCGCGCCGATTTTTTGTCGGGCCAATTCTTTTTCCGAATACCCTTTTTTGAGCGACGCGTCCAGCATTCGAATCTCGACGGATTGCACTTCGCTTGGAATCAACCAGTTCACGATCGGAATTCCTGTTTTGTGTTCGATCGAAACAAACTCGCAATCGATTTTCTTCCCGTCTTTTTTCACCACGCGCACGTTATACGCGTGCTTTAATCTCAAAACGCGTCCCAGAATCGCGTTTTCCGCTTCGTCTTTGGCGATCCAAAACACCTGTTTTCCGGAACCCAAACCGTATTTTCGAACTCCGGCCGACGGATCCCCCGGATAATTTTCCAACCGTGCTTCGATTTTTTCGGCATTGTTGACAACGACTTCGACGGGTTCTTCGATCAAAATGAACCGTTTTGATTTCTTGTCGATGAATTGCTTGTTCCGGTCTTCAAGACGCGCCAAAGAAATCGACGCGTCGCTTGGTCTTGTTCCAAGCTCCAGCATTTCGTCCACCAACGCCTGCGAAACGAATCCTTTTTCTCGAAACGCTTCCACGGTTCCAAGCCGCGGATCGAGAAAACCCAAAAACGAAGAATCGTTTTTCATCAGATCATTGATCTTGGTTTTCGAAAGCAGGATTCCTTTCATTTTCACCAAGCCAAAATGGATGATGTGCGGAAACTTCCATCCCAGATAACCATACAAGTATTTTTGTTTGACCGCGTTTTGGGTGTGCTGAACTCCCCGCAAAATCAAGGTTACGCCTTCTTCATGATCATCCACCGAATTCTGAAAATTAAAACTCGGAAACACCACGCGATTTTTGAGCCGGCTGTACGCGACTTTGTCCACGATTTTTGCCGCCCACCAATCGCGCACGCTTAAATCAGGGTGATTCAAATCCGTTTTGATCCGAAGAACCGCCTGCCATTCCTTGTATTCGTGGTTTAGCATCTTGTCGAATTCCGAGCGCTGAATCACCGGATCGCGTTCGCGATGCGGACACGCGATGCCCTTGTTTTTCAGTTTCTTGAAACCTTCGTTGTCGCACGTGCACACGTACGCTTTTCCCATCGCCAACACTTGCTTCATGTAATCGTAATACGGGTCAAACCGGTCCGACGCCCACGACACTCCGTCAGGCGAATACCCAAGCCATGCGAGGTCGCGCAAAAAAGTTTCTTGCGCGTTTTCCATGGGTTTCTTGACTTTGGGATCCGTATCCTCGAATCGAAGCAAAAATTTTCCATTGTATTTTTTGGCGTACTCCGCCGACAAAATCGCGGCACGACAATGCCCAAAATGCATCGGTCCATTCGGATTCGGCGCAAACCGCGTGACCACGGGAACCTTTTGGAACAAAACCCGTTCCACCATGGATCCTTCTTCGCACACGCACATCGAAACCGGTTCGCCTTTTTCCGCCCACTCAAGTGAAGGCAATCCTTTTTCTTTTTCCTTGGGTTTTAATTCGTATCCTTCTTTTTCAAACACTTCAAACTGTTTTTGGATTTCTTCTTTTTTCATTTTGTTCACGCGGTCGGTTGCCGTCTTGGCAATGAGACTTAATTCCTTGATGTCGTCGTCGGCAAACAACGCTTTCAATTTTCCGACGACCGCGCCCATGTTGGCTTTGCCGTCATGCAACGCCGCGTTTTTAATCGCGTACTTGAACGCCTGTTCTTCCTGGGACTTGGACATGGTATTCACTATTAGAAAAAGAACGAATTAAAAAAAGAGGGTTTATTCTTTGCCCCAATGGTGATCAAAATAGTGTTTGACCATGTTGGCCATGGCGTGGTTTTGGGGCCACACCGTAAAATGATACTCGTCGCGATCCACTTCAGGGTCCGACAAAAACAAAATCACTTTTTTTCCGTCAATCACGAACACGTTCAATCCGTGGTCGCCTTGCTTAAGTTCGATTCCGTTTTTGGTCAGGTCCGACAACACGTGTTTTTCCTGGTCTGGTTCGTGCAGCACTTTTACCGTCGCGTTGTTCTTGGCCGCGAGTTTTAGGCTTTCGCTTAACGCAGGAAACTTTTTTCCGATCTTGGTAAAACACACGACTTCTTTTTGGGCTTTTCCGATTTCGTGGCTTAAAATTTTCAAAAAATCGTTTTTGTCCTTGACTTTCATGACGCGTTCCCCGCCTTCGCTTTGGTTTTCAAACTGGCTTGACAATTCGAGTTGAAGCTGTGTGGCTTCTTCTTCCAGTTTGGTTAACTCGTCTTTTTTGGCGGAAATCAATTGGGAAAACGTTTCGGTCGGCGACACCACTCTGTATTTTTTAGGGCGGCCGCTGATTTCCATGACCAAGCGTTTTTCAATCAATTTTTCAAGCACGTCATACACACGGGTTTTGGGCACTTGCGCGTTTCGGCTGATGTCGGGCGCTTCCGCTTCGGATAGCTTAAACAACGTCGCCAAGGTTTTGGCTTCGTATTCGGTCAAACCAAATTGTTCGAGAATTCCGGAGATTTCTTTCATTTTTTCACGCTACGCTACAACAATAGTATGTGAAAACTATTATATAAATTTACTAGATAGAGTGAAAAAATTAGAAATTGAGGGGTTTTAAGGCCCTTTTCGACCCATTCGGGGACGATCTCCATCGTCTTTTCCGCGTCCGTGGCCACCAAAACGCTTTCGGCGCAACTGACGGCCTTCAATAATCGCTTGTTTGACGGGGTCTTCTTCACCGGTTGGCGTGGCTAATTTGTATTCGAAGTCTTCCGGCGAAAGCGAAAAACCGTCCACGTTTTTGATGTCTTTGTGCTTGACCAGGTATTCTCGTGTCAAGGTATAAAACGCCAAGGCGAGGCTTTTTCGGCCTTTGTTGTTCATCGGAATCGCCAAGTCGACGTTTCGAAGCGAATTATTCGTGCTGACAAACGCCACGACGGGCGCGCGAACGATACTTGCTTCTTTGATCGCTTGCAGATCCGCTTCTGGTTCTGTTACCAACACGACTTTGGGTTCGATAAATTTTTTATGTTCTTTATTGGAAAACGTTCCTGGAATAAAGCGTCCGGTCAAGGCTTTGGCACCGATGATTTCCGCGAATTTTCGCGCGGGCAATTGTCCGTACAAACGGCGCGCCACGATCACGACTCTGTCGGCGGGAAACTGGGCAATGAACTCCGCCGCGATTTTCAATCGTTCTTCGATGTTTTCCACGTTAAGCACGAGCAATCCGTCTTTTCGGCGCTTGAAAATGTATCGTTTCATGTCGCCGGTCTTGTACACGGTGCCGATGTGGCTTCCGGTCGTCAAAAACGGGTTCGTTGCTTCCGGGGAAGTCTTTTGAGGTTGGGTTTTTTCCGTCATCATCTGTCAACTCGTCTTAAGCTTCGTATTTGAGCAATTCCGGCATCAGATCCACGTGCGTCAAAAGCATGCGGCGGCAGCAATAGCGGCTGAGTCCCAGGTCGTCGAGCACTTTTTCAGGGTTCTCTCCTTTTCCGATGCGTGCGGCGTACTCTTCATACTGGTCCGCAATGACCTTGTTGCAACTAAAACAACGAACGGGTACAATCACTGTTATTGCCTCCTTTATCTCTTGGACTTCTGCTTCTTGCGGCGCGCACCGACACCTAATTGTTTCTTGGATTCTTTTCGGCGCACATCGTCGACCAGCAGAGCGCGGTCGTATGCCAGAAATTTTTTCTTAAGTTTTTCGTCTTTTTTGTAAGCAACCAATGCCTTGGCGATCGCGGTTCGGCACGCCACGGCTTGGCTCATGAAACCGGATCCCTCGACGAACACCGTGATGTTGACGTCGTCGGATAAGGGCTTTGAAATATCCATGGGTTCGCTGATAAAATGGCGCACCAATTCGGGCTCAAAGGTATTGAGGTTTCGCTTGTTGATACGAATGACCCCGGTTCCTTTTCGGGCTACGGCGCGCGCAATCGCGGTTTTTTTCTTGGCTTTGGCGGTAAACCCCTTGGCCTTCGATTTTTTCTTCGTTTTTTCTTGGGTCACTTCGTCACCTTCGGTCTTTTGAGTTCCAAACCCATTTTGGCGCTGATCTGTTCAATCGTCAAAAATTTCTTGGGCTCCATGTTTTCGGCTCCCTGGATTCTTTCAAATGTTTTTCCTTCCATGCTCTTGGGCACTCCGATGTACACCTTCAATCGTTCCAAGGCTTTTCGGCCGGAGGGCTTTTCGTCGGGCAGCATGTGCATGATCGTCCACGTCACGATGCGGTCCGGCAAGCGCGAATACTTGGGTCCGCGTTTAACCGGGTTTCCCTTGGTGCGCCAAGCGTACCGGCGTTCGAATTTTTCGAGTGCGCCGCTTCGGGTTCCTTTCACCACCGCTTTTTCACAGTTGACAATGATCACGTCTTCGCCTTTTAGAAGCGTCTTTGCGACTTGGGTGGACGCGCGGCCCAATACCACGTTTTTGAAATCAACAATTTTCATATTTCTTCACTTAACCAGCATGATTTGAGCGATTTTTTCTTTGGACTCCAACAACTGCGGAATCGTCAAGGCTTTTCCTTTCGCTTTTTCGATTTTTTTCACGGCGCTCTCCGAAAACTCGTATCCGCAAACCGTTATCGGCGCGTCAAGCGCTCCGGTTCCAAGAATTTTTCCCGGAACCAACAAAACTTTTTTCGGAAACTTTTTTGAAAGCAAACCCAGTTTTCCCACGTTTACCGCGATGGATCCGCGCGACGGTGCTTCAAGCAACCGCGAAATGGTTCTCCAAATGGTTTCTTTTCGCGAAATGCTTTCTTTTTCCAGTCGTCGAATCAATTCTTTCGTACTTGGTTTTGTGGGTCCTGTTCGTTTCATTTTTTTTCACCATTTTTTATTATTTTTTTTGCAGGAGGGCGGATTCGAACCGCCGAAGGCACTAAGCCGCAGGATCGCTTCTAACCTGGAATTGCATTACCTTAAGTCCTGTCCGTTTAACCGCTCCGGAACCCCTGCAGGTAATACCCTTCTGGTTGCGACTGTTTTAAAGGCTTTTGAGCGCTTCTTTGAATTCTTTATTTCGGTTGCGCAATGCCTCCAAACTATCCTCGATGATTTCCGCGTTTTCTTTTCCGCGGTTCGTTTCAATAATCATGACGAATGATTTGTCGTCGTAATCAAGCTTTACTTCTTCCGGAAAACGATCCCGTAATTCCGTGACCTGCTTTGCATTCAACGGATCCGCCAAAAATAATTTCTTGGCCTTGACTTCAATGGTTCCGGGAAACGCTTTTTGGATCGCTTCCGGGTCCTTGACGCCTTCGAACGTGACTTTTGGGACCTGATAATACGTGACGGTTCCCGGTTGCCACTTGGTGTGCATTTTTCCGGTTCCAACCACAGCCTCCATTTCCATTCTCACGCGCTGATTTTTTCCAAGCAAAACCACGGGAATTTTTTTATCCACGATCTCGGCGTTTCCGGTCGAACAAATGATTTCTCCCGAATACACCATGCCGGGTCCTTCTTTTTCCAATGCGAATTTGGCGTTTTCTCCTTCCGTTACTTTTCCAACGCCTTTTACGGAAAGCAATCCGAGTCGATGCGAAAGCATTTCGTCGGTCATAACCGAGTTGTTGTCATAAAACCACACCTTGTCGATGGCGAGCACCGGCACACTGTTCATGATCGTTCGCCGTAACGCGTTCATCATGGCGGTATCGGTTCCGTTGATCAAGAGTTTCAGTTCCTTGCCATTATCTGAAATCTTTTTCACGTCCATCGTTTTTTCGCTCTCCTTTTGCTTTTTTCAAAAACCGGCGAAAACCGCAAAACGGTTTTTTTCGCCAGGCTTTTCAACTACGTTATTTCTTCTTTCCTCTGAATTTCTTTTTCTTTCGGGTTCCATCATGCGGAACCGGTGTAACGTTTTCAATGTTTCGAATGCGCATTCCGTTTCGCGTCAAGCTTCGGATGGACGCTTCGGCGCCGGGTCCCGGTGTTCGGGATCGAATTCCGCCAAATCCGCGTACCTTAATGTCGATGATGCGGATTCCGCGTTCCTTGGCTTTGTTCGCGATGTCTTCGGCCATTTTCATGGCGGTATACGGCGAGCCTTCCTTGTGTTGGGCTTTGGTCGTCATTCCACCGGTTGATTTCGCGATGGTTTCCGCGCCGGTCTGATCCGTCAACAACATTTGCGTGTTGTTATGCGAAGCAAAAATGTGAATGATTCCGATCTTATCCATTATTGTGCACCTTCCGCTTCAATCGGCGCTTGTTCCGCTTCGGGGTTTGCCGGAGCTTCTTCGCCTTTGGGCAGCGCTTCCTCGAATTTTTTCTTGGTTTCGGCTTTGGTTTCCGGATTCGCGTTGGTTATCGGTTTTCCGTAAAACCCGATGTGGTCTTCCTCGTTTTTTCGAACGATGTAACCCGGGCTTGAAACTTTCCGGCCGTTAATGGCAATGTGTCCGTGCGTGATGAACTGGCGCGCTTGTTTCATGGTGTTGGCCAATCCTTTTCGAACGACTTGGGTTTGCAATCGACGCTCCATCATTTCGGTGACCGACAAGCTCAACACGTCGTCGACCCCGGCGCTATTGCGAAGCAACCCGATTTTTTCAAGGCTTTGCAGCAATTCTTTTTGCTGTTTTTCGCGTTTTTCCATGGTCAGCGCCAAGAGCATTCGCGCGTTTTGGCGTTTCTTGCGCACGATCGCTTCCGCGCTTCGGATTTCCCGCTTGTTTTTCAAGCCGAAATTTTCCTTAAGCTTTGTTTCGCTTTCAAGTCTGTTGCGATCCCACGGCTTTCGCGGACGCGCATATTGCTTTTTTGGTTTTTTTGTATCGCCCATCTAACATCCCTTTCTCAATCATTTCTTGGCCGCGGGCTTGGCTGGTGCGGCTGGTTTTGCCGCCGAAGCCGATGCTCCGCCCTTGGCGTCTTTCTTGGTGACACCGACCACTCCGCCTTTTCCGCGGTGAGTCGACTTGGTTTTTTGTCCGCGCACGGGCAATCCCCATGAATGGCGCAAACCACGATACGACTTGATCTGATTGAGCCGCTGCAAATCCTTTCGGATCGCAAAATCCAGTTCGCTCATGACCATGTGCGTCGTGGCACCCGTTTCAAAATCGCGCTGGCGATTCAAAGTCCATTTGGGCAAGCCGTGCTTGTCCGGATGCAACACTATGTCTTCAAGTTTTTGATCCAAATCCTCGGTCATTTCGCCGATGCGCGTGTGTCGAGACACCCCGGTTTCTTTTTCAAACGCTTCCGCGATGTTTTTTCCCATGCGTTGTCCGATTCCCTTGATTTCCTGAACCGCCTTGTAAATCTGCGAGGTTCCCGTCAAATCCTTGTTGATGATCCGGACAATGTATCGAATTTCTTTTTTCTCAGTCATATTTTATTCAACTCACTTGAGCGCCGAAACGATTTCTTCTCGTTTGGCTCCTTTTTTCAATTCCGCCTTTTCCGGCGTGACAAACAAATGGCTTGGATTACAGCGTTTGCGCTTGACTTCCACGCCTTCGATCGTAACAAACCCGTCTTTTTCAATATCGACAACGACCACGCGTTTTCCCGCGTTTCGACCCGTTGTCTTGATGCAAATGCGTCCTACTTCAATTCCTGCCATAATTCATCCCTTTTCTTTTTTTACTCCATTGTTCGCAGCGCTTGTTCCACGAATTTTTTATATCGCAATTCCACGTCTTCGATGCGCTTGGTTCCGAACCGGACCGCGGCCGCGTCTTCGATGATGCGTTTCGTCGCTTTTCCGGAAAGAATCCCGCCGAAAATCCGGCTGGGTCTACGCTTGGTCTTGGACAGTTTCCGAACTTCCACCAATGTGTGTCCATGCGGAACGCCATGCAGCAATTCTCCGTTGATCGCGCAGAAGCGTTTGCCGTGCTTGGCTGAAACCATTTTGGTTTTGTGTCCCGCGATTCCTTTGCGCGTCTTTGCGCGTTTTCCTTTTCTTCCGTGGCTGGTCATTGTTTCAATCCTTTATTCCATTTTCAACGCTTTCAAAATCGCCCCGATGATCAAACTCGAGACGAGCGAAGAATAAATATACGTCCAGAACCAACTGATCGTACTCGTAATCTCAAACGACAAATCCCGATGAACAATCGGCAACGGAAACGGCAACTGCACCAGGCTTCCACCGAACCATGCTTGGAGAAAATACAATGCGGGTCCGAAAACCACGAGGCTTACGACCATCATTTTTCCCATCATCTGAATGGACTTATTGAAATTTTCCAACATTTGCGTTTGCAATGATTCGAGTTCTTTCTTCGATTCTGCATCCTCCTTACTTGCCAATTCCTGCATTTTTTTTTGCTGTTCTTTCATTTGCTTTTGGCTTGCCAAAAAGGCTTTTCGGTCCATCAAGGTAAACTGCAAAACCTTTGACACCACGGCCAATAAAGCCGAAAAGGCGAAGATTTCAATGCTTACCGGGAACCCAAATACCATTCTATGCACCAAAAGACGCAAAAAAATCGGCAAAACGGGTTTTTTGTATATTACATATTCTTCTGCCGATTCATTTAAAAAATTCTTGTTATCCCCCGATCATCTTGGCCAGCATAGGGTTTGATTCAAATACCTGCTGTTTGGCCAAATCCTCGTATAAACGGTATACAATACCGACGGTCAGCAAAATCCCGGTTCCGGTCCCCAAGGCATTGGTTAAATCCGCAAAACCGGCTAAAATTCCTACGAACGCAGACCCCAGAATGGTAATAGTCGGGATATACCGATCCAAAACCTGTCGCATGACCCTCGGATCCCGTCGAAAACCCGGAATCGACATGCCCGCGCGCTGTAACTGCTCGGAAACCGCGCCGCTTCCCTGGCCCGCCAATTCCACCCATAGTTTTCCAAATACCACGCAAATAATCGTAAAAAACACCAAATACACCGCCGCATGCCCGATTTGCGGAAGCAAAAACGCGATGTCTCCGCCGCCTTGCACCAACTGCTGAATAATCGTCACCAGCAACCCGTTGGGCGTCGTTAAAAAACTCGAAATCGCTGCGAACACGCTGCCAATCAAGGGAATCTTTTGCCCTGCGGTCGACAGCAACTGAATATTCGCCAAAAACGCAGCCGCCAAAATCACCGGAACATTCGAAACATACAATAATTTCACGGGAAATCGTCCGCCGACTCCGGCGCGACCCATGGTAATCGGAATATTGACATGCATTCCTTCGACAAACACGACCACGAAAAAGATAATCAACGTGATTAAGATCGGAAGCAAATACGCGACTCCCGCGCCCAGGATTCCGGATCCAAGATTCGCGAAAAACAAAAACAACAATCCGCTTCCGTTTAACGGATCGAACTGACCAATGGTGTTAAACGGATTAAAAATTCTCCACACGATGTGGCTTGCGACTCCGGCCGCAATGAACAAACCGATTCCGCTTCCGATTCCATATTTGGAAACGACTTCATCCAAATACATCAAAATAATCGAACCAAGCGCAATCTGCAGCACGACGGGAATAAACCAGCCCGCTTGCGGCGCGACAAGTCCGCCGATGACATACGCTAACGATTCGAAAAAACACAATATCAACGCCAATAATTTTTGTGCGGAACTAAAACGCGCTTTGTCTTTCGGATTGCTTAAATCCACGTTGATGATTTTTCCGCCGACCAACAACTGCAAAATAATCGACGCAAGCACAATGGGTCCGATTCCAACCGTAATCAAGGTTCCGATATTGGACGCCAAAATGAACTGCAACGTGGACAATTGTCCGCCGGCAGACGCGCTTAAATCCAATCCGATCACGGACACGGCGCCCATGACGAAAAAAATCAGCAATACTCCGAATGTCCATTTCAGCCGATTCGACAACGAGGGCTGCTGCTCCGGGGTCTTTACCTCTGGCAACCAGCGGTAAAACGGCTCCAGCGCATTCAGAAAAGCACTCATTGACTTTCCTCTCCGCCTAAAGACTCGAACTCGGTTCCTTCCACCTTATCGCTTGCTTTCTTGGTTAACTTAATGTTCACAAACACAACATCCAGTTCGGTGTCTCCGCCGCCGAGCACTTTTTGAATCCCGACTTTTTTCCCGTCAATCACGAACTGACCGTCTTTGTTCTTTTCAACCAGTTTTTGTTCAATCCACATCGGAATCAACGCGTCAAGTTCCCGCAGGTTCACCGCGATGGGTTTGATGGATTTTCGCGCCATGCGGATTTTTTTGCCGAACAAATGCTGATACGAGTTTCGCTTTTGTTTTTGGCTTCCCGCGTGGCCTTTTCCGCCCCGGCTTCCTTTTCCACGCCAGTTCTTTTTGTTTCCGTGGCGGGTTCTGTTCCCGAGTTTTTTAACGCTTTTTTTTCCTTTTCGAACAACCATGCTATTCAATCCTGTTTTAGCTCATGCGTTTGATCAAATCATTGATCTTTTCTTTTCGATCTCCGGATCCGCCGCCCATCGAAAAACCGGTTTTGACACCGGTGCGTCCGAATCCTTTTTTGGGGGGGTGAAGACGAAACACCGGTTTGACTCCAAGGTCTTTTAATGATTTCTTTTGCGAAAGCACCCATTCCGCGACTTCATCTAGATTCTTCGCTTTGTGGGTTTTTAAGAATTCCGCATCGAGTTTTTTGTCTCCTGAAAGCTTTCCGCGTTTTTCAAGCACGCGCGAAAACGTCTGGGCGTCGACCGGACCGTACGTAATCAAGTGCTCGACTTTTTTGAGCATTCCGTGATTGACCGGCGAATCCGAAAGAACGATCATGTGATTGATGCGTTCCAACCGGAGCATTTTCATGGTATCGCGCACGTCATACGGCGTGTGCACTTCGCCTTTGATTCGAACAACTGCCAACATTTACATCCTCTCTTTTGCGTCCATTCGGCCGATCTTTCTGGTGATCTCTTCCGATTGCTGCATTTTGCTTGCACGTTCCAGCGCGTTCACAGCGGCT
>Ga0209541_10001116_pt1 | contig 53768 bp, 57 predicted proteins | sample RifCSPlowO2_01_FD_184027 | JGI IMG/M metagenome (GOLD analysis project Ga0209541, IMG submission 184027) | Groundwater microbial communities from Rifle, Colorado - Rifle CSP2_plank lowO2_0.1 (SPAdes) (version 2) | ecosystem: Environmental > Aquatic > Deep subsurface > Groundwater | place... | reverse complement strand
GAGCATCGTCTGGATAACGTCGTTTATCGGCTGGGACTTGCCCAATCACGCGATCAGGCGAGGCAGTTGGTCAATCACGGCCACATACTGGTGAACGGCAAAAAGGTCAGCATCCCGTCATATGAAGTAAAGACAGGCGATGAGATAAGGATCCGGGAAGGCAGCAAGAAATCACCCTTCTTTTCCACACTGGCTCCGCAATGGCTTGCCAGATACGAAGTGCCGGCGTGGGTGGAGATAGATAAGGTTCAAATGGTAGGCAAGGTCAAAGGCCATCCGACACTGGAAGAAAGCGGCCTTAATCCGAACGACCTGCAGGCCATCATTGAGTTTTACAGCCGTTAATAATTTACATAACTAATCAAGTTCTTCGATAACGGTCAGGGCTCCAATAAGTATCCCGAAGCCGAAGTCAAAGAGCTTAACAAAATGGTACAGTTACCAGAACAAGTAAAAATATTAAAGAAAGAGGGCAGCCGGGCGACGTTTGAAATTTCGCCCCTTATGTCCGGATACGGGGCTACCATCGCCAATCCTTTGAGGCGGGTGCTTTTGTCCAGTTTGGAGGGCTCTGCCGTCACGTCCATAAAGATAAAGGGCGTTGATCACGAATTCGCCACCGTTCCCGGCGTTCTGGAGGATGTCATCCAGATCATCCTGAACGTCAAAAGGATCCGGTTCAAGCTTTTCTCCGACGGACCGGTAAAGGTGTCTTTGCGCGTTAAAGGCGACAAAGGAGTAACCGCCGCCGATATCAAGACCACCTCAGACGTGGAAGTCATCAATCCCGACCAGCACATCGCCACTTTGACCGACAAGAAGGCCGACTTTGAAATGGAATTGGACATCGAAAGGGGCATCGGCTATGTCCCCGTCGAGCAAAGGCAGAAAGACAAGCTCGCCATAGGTATGATAGCGATAGACGCCATCTTCTCGCCCGTCAGGATGGTCAATTTCACCGTAGAGAATGTCCGTGTCGGCCAGAGAATTGATTTCAACAAGATAAGTATAGACATAGAGACCGACGGTTCGATCGAGCCGGAGGAGGCGTTGAAAAAAGCATCAGAAATTCTGGTCAAGCACTTCGAGACCATCGGTTCGGTTGAAGTCCCCGAGAAGAAAGAAGAAAAACCAAAAAAGAAAGCAGCTAAGAAAGCTGGAAGCAAGAAGTAAGAATTACGAATCATGATTCTTGATTCAAAATTCTAAATTCATTCTATGAGGAGAGGTAAAAACGTAAAACTTGGTAGAGAGAGCACGCAAAGACAGGCATTATACAAATCGCTGGCGACAGCTCTTATTGACCACGGCAAAATTAAGACCACATCGGCCAAAGCGAAATCATTGTCCTCATTCGCCGACAAGCTGGTTACCACAGCCAAAAAGCAAAACCTGGCTGCCCGGAGAGAATTGGCGAGGACTTTCCACCCGAAGATAGTGAAGAAACTGGTAGACGAGATAGCGCCCCGATTCAGCGACAGGAAGGGCGGATATACGCGAGTCATCCGGCTGGGCCAGAGAAAGAGCGACGCCGCGCCGATGTCAATAATAGAGTTCACAGCTTAAATTTATGACTAAAGTTGAAGTTGACGCTACAAATCAGTCGTTGGGCAGGTTGGCGAGCAAGATCGCCGTGCTTTTGCGCGGCAAACATCTGCCCGCCTACCAGCCCCATATTACTCCTGAAGTTGAGGTAAGCGTTAAGAACCTGAAAAAGGTCAAATTCACTGGCAACAAGCTCAAGGGCAAGATATATTACAAGTACTCCGGCTATCACAGCGGAATCACATCAAGAACTTTGGGCCAGAGATGGGAGAAGGATCCGGCCGAAGTCCTAAGATACAGCGTGTACAGAATGTTGCCGGACAACAAAACAAGGAATAAAATCATTCGCAATTTGAAAATTGCTCAATAATTTCTAATTACTAATTCCTAATTTCTAAATAATGCCAATCAAGAAACCGGTAAAATCTAAAAAAGAAGTTAAAAAGGCGCCGAAAAAGACGGTTGAGGTTAAGGTTGAGGCGTTGCCTTTGGAGGAAGCGCCAAAGAACAACAATAAAGAGAAATACTACGAGGCGATGGGCGGGAGAAAGGAATCCATCGCTAGGGTGCGTTTGTATACCAAAAAGGCCACCGATACTGCCAGTGAGGATAAGGCCCTTATCATCGTGAACGGCAAGGATTATCGTGAGTACTTCTCCGATGCCGGTTTGTGGGAAGTAGTAGAATCACCGCTCAAGAAACTCAAGTCAATGAACCGCTTTAAGGTGACGGTAGTCGTCCACGGAGGAGGCAAATCCGGCCAGGCCGGCGCCATCAAGCACGGCATCGCCCGAACTCTCGTTGATTTTGACCAAAACTTCCGCAAGAAGCTCAAGAAATCCGGCTACCTCACCCGCGACCCAAGAGCCAAAGAACGCCGCAAATACGGATTGAAGAAAGCAAGAAAGGCCCCGCGTTGGGCAAAACGTTAGTTTTGCAATGCGGGCTGCCTTTCGTAGTCCCGTCACTCAGCAAGCGCTTCAACTAATAACGACCCCAAACAGAATGAACTTAAACCAAAAACCATCTATTGCGAACTCGCAGATGTGTACCGAATATGAACGGCTGGGAGTTATGCGCTTGTTGCAGTGCGGGGCAAGGAAAGCGCCAAGGTGGGCGAAGAGGTAACGTTAATACCGACTCCTTTTGGAGTCGGTATTTAAATTAGATATGACTTATGGAAGACGTTGAAAAAGTACAAAAATTACTTAATGAATTAAATGCCAAAGAAGCACCCCTTCATGGTCTTGGAGGCGCATTTGCTGGTCCTTGGGTCCATATCCAAGGATATTTTGCTATTACTGGTTTTGATTTTAAAGAAGGTGGGAATATTTTTAATCCATCTTTTGGTGTGCCAGTTAAGGTTTTTATGAATAATAAAACAGGGGAAATAAAAATATATTCCGCTTTTTTATTTGAAAAAAAATGATATGGAAGAGAAATGATATGGAAGAGATAAGTGAAGTAAAATACGAAGAGGATACACAAGTATTACCTGTGCCCATGTCTGGTTCTGATATGGATTCAGCGGTTAATACTACCACTGGAAAACAACTTGAAACGGGGCCAGTTAGTGGTATTCCGGCAGATATAAAATTTCTAAAGGGTTTGACCTATGGTATTTTAGTAGTTATGTTTATAGGTTTTATGGCTATGTTTGTTGCTACCTTATCTATTTGGAGAGATTCCTGGAGTGACAAAAATGCTTCTTACCAAGATTTAATCAATAAGATTGATGAAAGAGACTCAAAAATTGATCTTCTTAATTTGGAAATAGAACTTTTAACAAATGAGGTTAGACGAGATAAATCTCAGCAAACCACTCGATAATCAGCAACTTACTCACCCTTGGAAAAATTTTTAAATTTGAGGTATTGGAAAGAGGTGTGATCATGGGCCGTTGATTTTTGGGCGAGAATGAGATTATTTTTCTATGGCTACAAGGACCAATACAAAACTACTCTCTCATATTAAACAAAAGCCCTACTTTGCGACTAATGATTTTGTTTTATATAATGACGAAATTAACTTTTGACAAACAACTTGTAACTAATTACAAAAGCGCATCGCAAAAAATACGCGTCTTAACGGAGCAGTGGGTTGATGATTCTATTTTTTGTCCAAATTGCGGACAATTGGATATAAACAAGTACCCAAACAATCAACCTGTTGCCGATTTTTACTGCTCAAATTGCAAAGAAGAATACGAATTGAAAAGCAAGCAAAGCACAATCGGTACAAAAATTGTGGACGGCGCGTATCGCACGATGCTCGAACGGCTTACGAGTAGCAACAATCCGAATTTCTTCCTGCTGAATTATGACTTATCAAATCTCGAGGTGACAAATTTTTTTGTTATCCCGAAACATTTCTTCGTTCCAGAAATTATCGAGAAGCGTAAACCGCTTGCCGAAACCGCACGCCGCGCTGGTTGGGTTGGATGTAACATTCTTCTACAAAGCATCCCACAAACTGGAAAAATTTTTTTCATAAAAAATAAACAGATTGAACCAAAAGAAAAAGTGCTTGCTGAATGGAGAAAAACTTTTTTCTTACGAGAGGAAAAAGAAGTTTCTGCAAAAGGCTGGTTACTGGATACGATGCGGAGCATCGAAAAACTCGGAAAGCGCGAATTTACACTTGATGATATTTATATTTTTGAAAATGAATTAGCTAAACTGCACCCAGAAAACAAACATATCAAAGACAAAATTCGACAGCAATTGCAAGTTTTGCGCGATAAGGGTTATCTCGATTTCGTATCGCGTGGATATTACCGTCTCACATGAATTATAAAAAGCTACAGTCACAATATGATAAGATTTACTTTTATTTTAAAGGTACTACAGAACCTTTTGACTTCTTGGACTGGAACGGAAAGATTCTGGCGGTTTGGTTAAATAATAACATCGTGGAAAAATATTCAGTAAAAGATTTGGGTTTTATATTAGAAAATAATCAGTTAAAATGGGGATAGTTATAATTATGAAATTAACCGAATTTATAACAGAATTAAAAACTATTTCAAAGAATGTTTCTAAGCCAGACGAGATAGAGGTCAAAATGGCAGATTGTATTCCGATAGTAAAACCGGTTTTCAAAAATGATACCGTTTTTATTACAGATATTGAACAGGAGGCCAATAAAGATAAAAACTTATGACTTGGTTAAAACAAAATTGGATTGAAATTTATCTTAAAGCTTGGGGGCTTGATATGTGGATAACTCAATGCTATCATGAAAGTGATAATCCTTATCATTTCGGTGATAAGGCGCGAAACCGCACTTTTGTGCGGTTTCTGCTATATTAAATCGATATTCTATGTTTACTGTTAAGAAAATATATAACAGATTTGAGCGTCATATTCGCCAGCTTTTCAAAAGTTCTGGCCTCCGCACGATTGTATATGTAGATGGATTTAATCTCTACTACGGCGCGTTAAGAAAGCCAGAGCATAAGTGGCTTGATATTAATAAGTTGTGTGAAAAATTACTTGCAAAGAATAAAATTGAGCATATAAAATATTTCACTGCTGACGTAAAAAGTTTGCCAAATGATCCTAATAAACCATTACGACAAGCATTATATCTTAGAGCTTTGGGAACATTGTCAAATGTAAGTATAATAAAGGGCTTCTATTCTAAACAAAAGAAGAGTCGCTTACTGGTTAATCCGACCGCAAACCAAAAGAGAGCTTTGGTTTGGAATTTTGAAGAAAAAGGTACAGACGTAAATTTAGCTAGCCATCTAGTTTTTGATGGTTTTAGAAAAAAATACGATATGGCTGTAGTGGTAAGTAACGATACAGATTTGCTAGAGCCAATCAGAATAGTAGAGGAAGAACTAAATATACCCGTCGGGGTTATAAGTCCATTTACAACAAATATATGGGGGTATGCTAACCATGGCAAGCATACTTTCTTCAAGGAAATAAGAAGTAAAAAATTACTTGAAAGTTGTCAGTTTCCAAATAATCTCACGGACAGTAAGGGAACATTTACTAAACCCCCGGAATGGAAATAAATAAATTTAGAATCAACTAATGTTTACCATCATCTATATCCTAATCGGTTTCTTTATTGGTTATTTTATTTTTCGCCTTATTACCTGGCCTTTTTCATCTCCAAGATTGCTTGACGCTGTCAAGGAAGAGGAAAATAAATTAAACAACGAAAGAGCCGCGAAAGCGGAGGAGGCGAGGAATAAGGTAATGGAGTTATTCCATAATAAAGAAGAGATAACGAACGATGACGTTCAAGCACTGCTCGGGGTCTCACATTCTACGGCTACACGATATTTAGACGATCTGGAAAAAGAGGGCAAAGTCCACCCTGCAAGGACTGCTTTGATTGCGACTGAAACCCGCCGCTGCCCTAACAGGCGGCTTTTATTTATTTTACAACATACCCACATTCTCAAGTATGTTGGTATGTTGTAAGTCGAACGAGCCGTTTGATTTTTGAGCAGGGAATGATATTTTATAATTCTAGTCCAATCCTCGCATGCCATACATCAAAAAAGATAGCCGCCCCGAAATAGATAAGTTGCTGAAACCCCTCGCCAAACACCTGGCCTCACTTCCCGTCCAGGAGCAGGACGGCTCTTTGAACTACACTGTGACGAAACTCATCCACCGCCTATATCCCAAAAAATATTTCCACCTGAACCGTGCTCTGGGCGTATTGTCCGCCATCACCTTGGAACTCTACCGTCGCGTTGCCGGGCCGTATGAAGACGAGAAAATCAGAGAGAACGGCGACGTCGAATAAATATCGGTTTTCTCGTGGGACATAAGCATTTCTAATGGTGAGCCGTTTGATTTTTGGCCGGTATTGAGATTCTTTGGTCTTTTATGGTATAGTACGGTTAATATAACTATGGCTATTGATTGGACTAAAATTTATAAGAAATATAGGGGTCTCTGGGTTGCTCTGGAAGATGATGAAAAGACGGTTATCTCGTCCGGGAAAACTGCTAAAAAAGCATGGGACGACGCACGAAAAAAGGGTTATGAAAAACCAATTCTCTTTCGTGTCCCCACAGAAATTAGGGCTTACGTCGGAGGGGTTGTTTGTAGATGAAATTCTCTTACTTTAAACTTCCTCTCAAGGAGCGTTCGGAATTTTTTGGCACAAGCATTTTAAGACCTATTATTCCTATCGAGATAGGATATGAAGGGCAACCGATTAAATATGCGGCTCTTGTCGACTCGGGAGCAGATTTTTGTATTTTTGATGCTGAAATAGGAGAGTTATTGGGAATTGACGTACGTTCTGGTAGGAAAGAGAAATTCGGAGGAATTCAGTCAGCAGGAGCTGGAAACGCTTATTTGCATTCCGTTGTATTAAACATCGGCGGCTGGTTATACAAAACAAAAGTTAGCTTCTCTTATGACATGGCTCCGCATGGTCACGGTATTTTAGGCCAGAAGGGATTCTTTGATATTTTTAAGGTTAAATTTGATCTCTCCAAAGAATCAATAGAACTAACAGAAATTAAATGATATAAAATAGTTTTCTACTCTCCGGTCAAAAAGTAACCAAGTTGTCATTCATCACTCAAACAACATTCCAACATTCTGCAGAATGTTGGAATGTTGTAAAACAGAATATTCGGTTTTGTTGTCGGGTATCATCCTGGCTCTTTACAAAGAGAGGTTTTTATTGTATTATCCCTCACAGAAGTTCAGGGGAGGAAAGAAGAGATGAGCATGGCCGAGAAGTTCGTTCAGGACCACGTCAGAGAACGCACCAAGGAGATACTGGCTGAACAAGCAGAATTGAGAAGAAAATGGCTTGAACTTGGTGAAGAATTGAAACGGCTTGAAAAGATGTGTCAACGGACACATGTCGGGGACCATTGCCACGACTGCAGCTGGGAGCCCAATTAGAAGAACCGCCGGCATAATGCCGGTTTTGTTATTTATGCCGTTTGATTTTTGGACAGAGGAGTGTTATTTTATTTTCGGTTCGTTTTGTTCAAAAAGGTGAGAAATGGCCAACGAGATCCCGAATGAAGCATTTGTGGTGAGGACGGCAAATTCAATATATCGTTTCGGTGAGGCCGACAAAGACGATTCTCGGTTTGTCTCGCGCGACGACAGGCCGTTGGATTTCAGCCAATGCACAATTCTCAAACTTGAGAGGGGAGAAACAATGGAGTTGGAATGCCACAACGCTCCTCACCCGCGTTGGTATACGACAACGGTTATTTCCATAGACACACAGGATTAGATTATGGCCAGCCCGTACGACTTGTCGAGCGGAGGCGGATTGAGAACGTTGGCTCTTTTGGAAGCTGAGCACCTTGAATACGCCGCGAGGCGAGGGTGCTAACCCCTGCCGAGATCGGTTGGACAATATTCGCCATTGCAGTCGTTTTCCTGATGGTATTTGGCAGACACAGAGGGCCAAGTGACGCATCAGACCGCTAGTCGCCCTAACCAGGCGGCTTTTGTTTTGATTGACAAACTTTAAATTTAGTTTAAGATAGCCGATACTGTTAAATTTTTGACAGAAGAGGCGTCAAAAAATGGTTACATTCCGCGGGCATCACGGCTACGATGGCAAGGCGCCTTTGATAGACGGCTTTGAGGTCATTAAGGACGAGCGAGTGGTCGGATTTATTTATCCAAGCGGTCATTTTCTAAGATTGAAAATAACAAAGGGACACGACGTTGATACGCCGCTGAATGAGGAGGAGTTTGCGGCCATTAGCGATAAGGGTGCGCAGGTGCGCAGAATGCCGAGTGAATACGGCTGGATAGGAGTAGGGGAACCGGCAATCGGCGGACAGGAAGAAGTGCTGCCTTTGTAAGGCAGCTTTTTGTTTGTATAAAATTCGAGAGTATAATGAATAAATGCTCGAGAATTGGATATTTCTATCTTTATTGGCCCCGCTGTTCTGGGCTTTTTCTAATTTTGCAGACAAATATCTGCTCGGAAAGCACACAAAGGGAATTTATGATTTCCTATTCTTCTCTTCCGTCGTAAGTTGGAGCTGGATATTTATAATCGGTCTTGTTCTTTTTGTCGGCTTTCCTGAATTAAATGGATTTTCCTGGATACCGATAGTTACCGGCATATTGCTTTTGTATTCTTACGGGTTTTATGGAAAAGCGCTTGAGAAAGGAGATACTTCCGCCCTCGTAATTCTGTTCAAACTCATTCCCGTAGTGACGGTCGTATTGGCTTTTATTTTCCTCGGCCAGACACTTTCGGCCAATGAATGGCTGGGGTTCATTGTGGTGTTTGCGGGAGCAATTATCGTGTCACTTGAGAAGATCGGAAGTAAGGGTTTTATAAAAGGTTTTTGGCTTATACTTATAGCCATACTTATATGGTCAGTGGTTACGGTAATGGTGGATTATGGTTTACAAAAAATCGCCTTTTGGGATTATTTTATATTGGATATTTTTGGTCAGGGAGTAGGCGGTCTATCTTTGCTTTTACTGTCGCCTATGAGGAGAGAGATCATCGCGGGAGTTAAAACCGGTACTGTCAAAAAATACAATTTATTTATGGGAAATAATCTTCTGGACATATTTGGCCAGATGAGTATCAAGAAAGCGCTTGCCATCGGACCTTCTGCCGGGCTTATCACCGTTGTGACCCAGGTTCAGTCATTCTATGCTATTATGATCGGACTGACGCTAAGCATATTCTTGCCGCATATAATCAAAGAGGATATATCGGCCGGCACTTTGGTAAAAAAATTAATCGGCGCGGCAATAATGTTCACCGGCGTTTATATTTTGTTAACTTAATTTTGTGAACATAGAAAACATAAAACTGGGTTTCTCTACGGGTGTATTGCATAAAACCCACAGGACAAAAGAAGCGCTGAAGAAGATGCGGGACTTGGGCTACGACACCGTTGAACTTGGATTTGTGAATCCGGCGAGAATAGAAGAGGGGTGGCTGGATGAGCTCACGAAAGAGGACTTGGAAGGATTTAAATATGTAAGTTTCCACACTCCCAAACATAACTATGGGAAAAACGAAGGCACTTACTCGTTTTTCAAAAAAGTTGAAAGAATAGATAAGATGCGAAAACTGGATCTGGTGGTATTCCACCCGGATATGTTTGAGGACTTTAGTGTTTTAAACGAGGTCGGTTTTAACGTTGCCCTTGAAAATATGGACAACAGGAAAGGGTCACACAAACAACCCGAAGATTTTGACGGGATATTCTCTCAAGACAATAAATACAAATTAGTCCTAGACGTAAATCATATTTATTCCAATGACCCCTCAATGGGACTGGCGAAGGACTTTTACTCGAAATTCAAAGACCGGATAGCCCAAATACACTTGAGCGGTTATACCGGCTACCACGACCCGATCTTCCAAACAAAGCAGGAAGAAATTATCAAAGCCATTCAGGATTTTGAAGTACCGATAATTATCGAAAGCGTTTTAGCTCCCGAAGATCTGGAAAAAGAAAGACAATATATACTTAAAGTCATATCCGGGATCTAAAAAATTAAAGCCGCCCATTGGGCGGTTTTAATTTACCGTTGATTTTTTACCGAAAAGTGGAATAATAATCCCAGTTCATAATATTTCCAGGAGCAAGCGTGGCTTACGACCCGAACTTTTACAGGATGTACGCGGAGTATCTGAAGGAGGATACCGTAAGGGCGAGCCATAATCTTGTTTTTGACCAATTCCAGAGATTAGCAAGAGGGGACCTGCGGGTCGTTGACCTTGGCTGCGGATTGGGCGAGTTCTGGCAATACGGCGCGCCCGCAAGATATATGGGTGTTGACGTCAACGATATCGAGGGTCTGAGAGGAAGCTTTCAACTCATTCAGACCGATTACCACGACCTGCAAAAGCTAAGTCAGCTGTTGAAGCATAGGTTTGTCATACCATTCCTGCCCAATGCATTTGTGAGCTTGTTTTCCGTCGAGTGTTTCCATTCGGTTCAGGAGCGGTACGAACTTTACAAAAAGGTCTTTGAAACATTCCCGACGATAGAGTTCGGTCTCGCTGGCGGTTTCTTCTACGAAGGTAAGCGCGGGCAAGAAACTGTCAGTGAAAGCGGGGACATAATAAGCCATCAGACGATAGAAGACCCCTGGCTGCATACTTCAGACCTGTTCACGGAATTGCGGATGCATATCAGGACCCCTTCCCGGATGTTCGGTCAGGATGTGGTCGAAGTATGGAAATTCTTTAATCGGCGCTAGCCGATTTTTCATTCCTGTTCTTGACTTGTGTGATATTTGGGGTATGTTCAGAAAAGAATCATTCACAATGCGGAGGTCAGATGAACCGGATAACGACGTTGGTTCTGCTCACACTTTCTCTACTTCTGTTTCGGCCTCCGCTTGCGGAAGGTCAGAAAAACCAGATATGGGTTGGCCCGACTAATACTGATGCTAACCCTCGTTGGGCGACACAAGATGATTTTGACGGTTCTCTGGTGTTTTGCCGGGGGTATTACGAAACTGTTGGAAAAGAAACGGGGGTTAATGGCTGGTATTCAGATTATCCGGGGGCAGATTTTAACTTTCTCGTTCGATTATCTGAATTTACCAAGACGAGAACACGGCGAGATAACGATGGGAGGCCCATCAATGTCGTAGTGCGCTTGGATAGCCCTCTTGTCTTTAACTGCCCCGTGCTCTACCTGTCAGATGTTAATACTATGGAGCTTAAAGAAAATGAGATAAGTAATTTGCGACAATATTTTGAAAAGGGCGGATTTGTGTGGGTTGACGATTTCTGGGGTTCGCAAGGTTGGAACAATTGGGTATATCAGATCCGAAAAGTACTGCCGTACGGCTACTACTACATATTTGACATCCCTACAGACCATCCGTTAATGAACCAGGCATATCGTATAGAGAAGATCCCTCAAATATCTCATATGGAATTTTGGTATGCCAAAAACGGGCAAACTTCAGAACGCGGCGAGGACAGCAAAGAAGTTCACTTCCGCGGCATTGAGGATGAGAAGGGGCGGCTTGTTGCGGTTATGACCCACAACACGGATATTGCAGATACTTGGGAAAGAGAGGGTTTTGATAAGAAGGGGGAGTATTTCTTAAAGTTCTCCCCAACAGGATACGCAATAGGCATAAATATTTTTATCTACGCTCTTTCTCACTAGATCTCAATGATATTTATCCCGCCGCGGGTGTCTATTTCCAAAAGCTTGTAGCCGTTGGAATCAACTATAAGGTGGTCGTCGTCTCTGAACCAGGCCGCCTTTTTTATTTGCGTAGAAAATCGGGTGATGAGTTCCTTGTCGCCTTTTTTATGGTACGGCTGATAGTTAGCATCATTAAGCCACATCACCCAGACCTCATTGGCAGTCCACCACGCAAGTTTATTTTTATCTTTTGAAACTATAAATCCTTTCACGTTCTCTGCGAGCTTTTCCGGCATTTCGGCGGTGCTGGAGAGTACGCCCTTCTTTATCGCGAACGGCTCAACCGATGGCGTTGGCATCGGAGACGGACTTGGTTTAAATATCAAAGCAATTTCCTTGTCCAGCTCTTCCAACCCCTTCTCGTCTTTCGGGAGGAGCAGTATTTTCGAGAACTCATTTACAAAACCCTCATTTACATCTGCCGACTTCTGCCACGTTGAGTAGTCGTTTTTTTGCACTCTTATAGTATAGTCGCCCGGCAATAATCCTTCTATCCTGTATGAATTGCCGAAAAAGGAAGTGTTACCGAGGAATTTATCATTCAAATAAACATCGGCGTCAGTATTAACCTTGAGATACACCGCGCCGGTCTTGAAAAATCTGTTCTCCGAAAAGCTGTATTTATACCCCTGCGCATAAAGGATGATGATATAGCTCAAAATCAAAAAAACCGCCACCGCGGAATAAAAAAGCACTCGTTTGAACCTCTTGGTCATATATCCATTGATTTTACCACAGAAATAGTTTAACTTCAATTCGTTATGGCGAAGATCGGAATTGACTTAGGAACAACTAACACGGTCGTCTTTACTCCTAAAAAGGGAATTGTCTTGAATGAGCCGTCGGTGGTGGCTATTTCCGTTTTGGACAACAAGATAATCTCCGTGGGCAATCTGGCCAAAGAAATGATAGGCCGGACTCCCGACAGTATCATCGTTTCCAAGCCGCTCGTCGACGGGGCGATAGCCGACTACCGGGTGACCGAGGCAATGCTCAAGTACTTCATCAAGAAAGCCGGCGGATTTTTGAGCTTCGTCAAACCGGAAGTTCTCATCTCCGTACCGGCCGGTATTACTTCAACCGAAAAAAGAGCAGTGATAGAAGCGGCTCTCAACGCCGGCGCGAAAGCGGTATACCTCGTCAAGGAGCCGGTACTCGCGGCTATCGGCGCCAAAATTCCCATCAATAACCCGACAGGTAATATGATATTGAACATCGGTGGCGGGACAACGGAACTGGCTGTCATTTCCCTGGGCGGAATAGTAAGCTGGTCATCGGTTAGAATAGGCGGGAATAAGTTAGACCAAGCAATAGTGGAATATGTAAAAAAGAATCACGGACTGGCAATAGGAGAAAGAACCGCTGAATTAATAAAGATAAATATCGGCAGCGCAGTCACGCAGGTTCAGGAGGAGAAGATAAACATAAAAGGAAGGGACCTGACCACCGGCTATCCGAAGACGGTTGAAATAACTTCAAACGAGATAACGGAAGCGTTGGGCGAACATCTGGGCGAGATAGTCCAGATAATCAAGAACGTCCTTGAGGTCACGCCTCCCGAATTGTGCTCGGATATAATGGACAGAGGAATAGTCGTATCCGGCGGGGGAGCCCAGCTGAAGAACATCTCCGCGCTTATCACCAGAGTCACCGGCGTGCCGGCCCGCGTTGCCGATGATCCGTTATTCTGCGTCGCCCGCGGCACGGGGATAGTGCTTTCCAATTTGGATTCTTACAAGAGGAATGTGATGGCAAAGCGCTAATGAAGTTAGCCCTAGTACACGATTGGTTAAATACCCTCGGAGGCGCTGAACGCGTTTTAATTGAACTGCACAAAATTTTCCCCGACGCGCCGATATATACTCTTTTCTATGATAAAAAATTCAAGGCCGAGCATCTTCTCAACGCTGAGGTAAGGCCAAGCTATCTCCAAAATTTCCCTCTCATAAAGAAACACTACAAATACGCCGCCGTATTGATGCCCAGCGCTGTTGAATCGTTTGACCTGTCGGATTTTGACGTGGTCATTTCATCATCGGCATTTTTCTCCAAAGGCCTCATACTGCGGCCGAAAACAAGACACATCTGCTATTGCTATAGTCCCACTCGTCAACTCTGGGACTTACATCATATTCCATACTCCATATTCCATACTCCATACTCCTTAGCACAACATCTGCTTCGCTTGTGGGATCGTCAAGCGGCAGACAGGGTAGACGAATTCGTTGCCATTTCCGAGACAGTCCGTTCAAGGATACAAAAGTACTATAAGAAAGACGCCAAAGTCATTTACCCTCCCGTCCCGGAACTGCCTGAAGGCGATCCTGAACGGCCGATGGAAAAAGAATATTATCTCATTGTCTCTCGGCTTTTTCCTCACAAGAATATTGACCTCGCCATAGACGCCTTCAACAAGCTCGGTTTTGAATTGGTGATAATAGGGGACGGACCGGCGAGAAGAGAGCTTCAAGCAACAGCCGGAAAGAATGTCCGCTTCCTTGGCCGCACAGACGACGAAACCATCGCCACATATTATCGCCACGCCAAGGCATTCATAATGCCGCAGGAAGAAGATTTCGGTTTGACGCCGATAGAGGCAATGCGATTCGGAGTGCCTACTCTTGCCCTGCGTAAGGGCGGCGCCTTAGAGACGGTAAAAGAAGGGATAACCGGCGAATTTTTTGACGACCCTATACCGGAGGCCTTAGCCGATGGGGTAAGACGGCTGAACGAAAACTGCCGTAACTATCGCCCCGATTTGATAAAATCCCACGCCAAGCAGTTCTCTGTAGACATATTTAAAAAACAAATGCTGGAGTTTGTCCCGCACTAATCCCGCCTCTTTTCTGAATGGCGGTCAGCGGAACAGATTGGTGCGGGATTGACAAAATAGCAAATTGTGATACTATATACTACGACCACGAAAGGAGGTCCGTGACTGCCATAATCACTCGCGAACAGGCAATTCAAGTACTCGGTGGCAATGAAAGGGAATTGGATCGCCGGATGCTGGGTCATTCAGACGAACTGCTCCGACTAAGAGGCGGAACCGTAAAACTGTTCTGTATAGGACGACTTGGTCCCAACCCGACATTCGAGCTAAGAAGCGCGATATGTGATGGCGGCGACGATGACGTCAGAGAGATAGTCGAAGCGTTGGAGCGTGGCGAATCAGGACTGATGTGCGATAATCAAATGGGGTGTTAAGCCCCATTTTTTAATTGAAAAAATTAGGAATTTTGGTAGAATCGATGAATGCGGATAAGCATTGTAACTATTAACTTTAACGGCTCTGAAGATACTATCAAGCTCCTAAGATCTCTAGAAGAACAGGCCGACCGAGATTTTGAAATTATAGTAGTCGACAACGCCTCAGAAGAGGCCGATTTTGCCAACCTCCAAACCACCTGTGGACAATCGACATCGCAAGTCGATTATCCACAGGTAAAGATTGTGAGAAATAGTGAAAATCTGGGGTTTTCGGGGGGTAATAATGTCGGTATCCGCCAGGTCCTCAAAAACGCTTCTGATTGGGTCGTTTTCCTCAATAATGATACTTGGGTAGAAAGGGACTTTATAGAGCGTTTAAGGGCCGTTTTGGGGGTTAAAAGTGAGGTTGTGGGGTTACCTCTTATTGAGAGTGGCCGGGTGGCCTATACCGGCAGGATTGAGTGGCTCAAGCCAACTCTTAAACATGCTTACCAGCTTACCAGCTTACCAGCTTACCAGCTCTATGCCATCGGAGGGGCAATGGCAGTCCACAAAGATGTTTTTGAGAAGATCGGGTTCTTGGACGAGAAGTACTTCCTTTACTTTGAGGATGCGGATTTTTCCGTCCGGGCCAGAAAAGCGGGGTTTGAGATTTCCATTGCCGAAAACTTGAATGTGCATCATCACGTATCGTCTTCAACCAAAAAACTCGGCTCGCCTTTGCTGATGCGATACCACTACCGCAACGCTTTGTATTTCAATTTGAAGAACGGCCCTTGGTATATCAAATTACTTGTTTGGCCGTGGAGTTGGCTCATTATTGTTAAACAACTGATAAAATTGGCCCTCGGGAAAAACAGAAAAGCATCGAGATCAATTTTGGCCGGAGTAATTAATTTTTATCAAAGAAAGTATGGCAAAATTTAAGATCGGTATTGAATGCGAATCGATAGAAGGAAAGAACCCAATTTTTGGGGTGGGGAGAATAATAATGAAACTTCTTCAAGAGTTATCCCGCCGGCCGGAACTGGAGAAGGACTATCGCTTCGTTCTTTATTTCAAGGACAACGTTCCGGAATTCCCGTTCTTGAAAGCGCCGATATTTGAGACAAAGCGGGTACCGGTGCCGTTTTTCAGGAACCGGCTCTTTCCGATATATTATTTTGCTCTTCTTCCGATGCGGTTGTGGTTTGACCGGCCCGATGTAATGTTCTGGCCGAATTATATGCTGCCGATAATCGCGTTCGGCAAGTCGCTGGTAGTGCTTACGGAAGACGTATACTATGAGACGCACGCCGGCCAGTTGCCGTTCCGATATCGTCTGGCTTACGGAATATTCGGCTGGTGGACGGCGAGATTCGCCACAAAAATTATGGCGATATCGGAAACGTCAAAAAAGAATTTGGCGAAACTTTACAATATTAATCCGAAGCGGATCGTGGTTAATTACTTAGGAATAGATTTTTTTAAAAATACGAAATACGAGATACTAAATACTAAATACATTCTCTTTGTCGGTCAGGCATTTCCAAGAAGACATCTGAAAGAAACGATCCTGGCATTTGAAAAACTGGCTGATGAGTTTAATAATTTGAAATTGATTGCCGTCGGGCCGGATAAATATCCCGAGCCGATAATCAACTCGCTTGTAGCACAGGTGAATAAGCGGCTCAGTCGAGAAGCAATAATCCACAAGGATTACGTAAGCAACGAGGAACTGACGAAATTATATGCCGGAGCAAAAGCGTTGGTTTATGTATCCGACAGAGAGGCATTCGGGTTGCCGCCGATGGAGGCGCTTTCATTTGGCGTTCCGCCGGTTATCGCCGATAGTGAGTTGGGGCACGAACTTTTCGGAGAATACGCCTTTTATGTACCGAGTTCTGCTCCTAAAAACATTCCAACATTCTTGAGAATGTTGGAATGTCATAATCCTGATAAAATTGCCGAGACGATCAAGCAAGCGTTAACTAACCAGCAGAAAATTGATAAAATAAAATCCGAAGGCCCGGAATTCGTGAAAAAATATAATTGGAAAAGTTTCGCTGAACGCTGGTTGAAAATAACAAATGAACTCTAAATCTTTAAACTGGTTTTTCGCGGTTGAGGTTATTCTATTCGGTTTGATAATTACCGGCGTTTTGCCGCGGGAGGCGGCGCTTTATCTGGGAGCGACTCTAATTATATATTTCCTGGCGGTTCCGGTAGAGAATTCTCTCGTATTTTTCGTAAGGTCAATTCCATTGTTTCTGGCAATGCCATTCACGGTTGATTTTGATAATTTCAATGTGTGGAGAATTCTAGTGGTAATTATTTTCCTCAAATGGGCTTATGTTGGAATAAGAAAAGGGGATATAAAGCTCAAAGAATGGCTGGACATAAAAAGCTACCGAACACACTCTGTCCTGCTGTTCGCGCTTCTCGTTCTTGCCGTTTTGTCTCTCTTCAACGCCGTTGACCTGAGTGCCGGCATTAAACGCATAATTTATTTCCTGAACTTCGCCGTCCTAGGAGTGATAATTTATGACAAAGCAAGCAACAAGGAGTTCGCAAAAAGATTAATTAAAAATGCAATTATTCCCGTCGTTATCGTTGCCGCAGTCGGCTATATCCAAGTTGTCTCAACCTACTTCGTTGATATCTACCAATTTATGAGGATATGGGGCGAAGGGATACAGTGCCGCCAGTTCGGCGAGCAGTGGTGCAACATCGCCGTCCAGCTTGGCAATACCTGGTTCGCGTATTACGGCGAGCAGTTGTCGTTGAGGGTGTTTTCCCTTTTTCCAGATTCGCACTCATTCCCGCAATTTGTGCTGCTTGGTATTCCCGCCGTATTAATGGTCGTACAGAAAAAATGGGCAAGAATACTAGCCCTCTCATTATTGTTTTTAATAGTCATATTGAGCGGCACGAGGGGAATTTGGGCGGCAAGCGTGGGAGTTGTTTTGTTATATCTTGGATTGATGCTTTATATGAAAAAATGGGAACTGACAAAATTATCATATGATAATTTTGTCAGTTTTAAGAAGTTGGGGTGGTTTTTAGCGATATTTTTTATTATGTTTTCGGTTGCTTTTCCCATATTTTCATCTCCGCAATTTTTGATCGGAAAAGCTGACGATGACATACTAAGGGCTCGCATCAAATCGATACTTGATTTTGGAGAAACGTCAAACAGCCAAAGAATAGAGATATGGAAAAAAACGTTATCATCAATAAGAGAAAAACCTTTATTGGGAGTTGGTATCGGCAATTATCCGGTCGTGCTTAGTCAGGATATACGTTTGGCCAAAGCCGGCTCATCGGCGCATAATTTATACCTTCACATAGCAGCGGAAATGGGAATATTGGCCGGGATAATATTTATTTGCTTCCTATGGCTCTTGTTCAAAAGAAATTATGAAATTTTCCTGCGAGAAGAAGACAATCTTCTAAAACTTTATCTTGCCGCTACGCTTTTGTTTGTGCCGTGGGTTTTGATATATTCTCTCACCGATATTGCGATATTCGACGAACGAGCATTGCTTTTTGCTCTTTTTCCAATATCAGTCATCTTGGGCACTAAAAAATAATGAGTACAGTTACCATAAATCTAGTGGTTCTAAATGGCGAAAAGTATATTCGCCACTTTTTGGAGTCGCTTGAAAAACAGACATATCCTCGCGATAAAATACAGTTCAATGTTTTGGATAACGGCTCAATCGATAATACTGTAAGTATTATCGATAGCTACAAGCTACAAGCTACAAGCTACAAGCATGTTAATTTTGTTAAAAACAAAATTAACCTTGGTATGTGGCCAGGTCAAGAAGAATTGTTGAAATATTCTGATGGAGAATACGTAATAGCCACTGCGGTTGATATTATTTTGGACAAGGATTTTATTAAGAATGCGGTTGAGGCAATGGAAAAAGACCCAAAAATCGGCGCGCTCCAACCCAAGATTTATAAATTCGACCTCCCCGAGGTCGAATCTCGGAACATCTTTGAGGTTCGACCTCAAAAGACCACAATCATCGACACTTGCGGTTTTAAAATTTTCAAGTCACGCAGAGTCGTGAATATCGGCCACGGGGAAGAGGATAAGGGCCAATATGATGATCTAGGTGAAATATTCGCCGTTGAAGGAGCGGTGCCTGTCTTTAGAAAAGAAGCACTTGAAAACTGCCGAATTAAATTGACTTCAAAAGAAGCGACCGCACAAAATGAAGTTAGTTCAGAAATTGTTGACCATGATTATTTCTGGTACGGCGATGACCTGGATCTGGCTTGGCGGATGAGGTTGTTCGGATGGAAACAGGTCTTTACGCCAAATGTCATCGCCTGGCACGACAGACAAACGACAAAAACGCTTAGAAAAAGATGGCTGGACTATATCTTAAGAGTTCCGGCGCGCAGACAAATTCCAATAAGGAAACGCCAGCTTGACTGGAGAAATACGCGTTGGACATTGGTCAAAAATGATTATATAATAAATATTCTAAGGGACTTGCCTTGGATCGTCTCGCGAGAGTTCGCGGTACTCGGATATGCGGTATTGTTCGAGCCGGGGGTGCTGAAAGAAATACCGACATTTTTCAGATATTTGCCAAAAATGCTTAGAAAAAGGCGGGAAATAATGAAGCGGGTCGTTGTCAGTCCAAAAGAATTTAGAAAGTGGCTAACCTAGATTTCAACACAAACGAATTTAAAGAAAAAAGGCAGCGAACAAGAAATCGCTTTTTTTTAATTATAGGGTTTATGATTATCAGTTATATCGTTTTCAATACGGCGCTATTGGACAGGAAATTTGAAGTTGAAAATAAAACGGCCAAAGAGGAGAGCGAATTCGATGCGGTGTGGTTCAAGAGGTTCGCAAATTTACTGTTCTTCAACCAGAACCAGGCGGAAGAAATAGACACCAACTACATAATGCCGGAAAAAGAACAGAACCGTCTTGATATCCTCATTCTTGGCATAAGAGGCGAATACGACGACAAAGACGCAGAGGCGGGGGCTTTGCTGACCGACACGATGATGGTCTTCAGCCACGACCAGCTCACCAAAAAGTCGTCTTTGGTCTCAATACCGCGCGATCTCTATGTAAAAACCGGCTCCACCAAGAACAAGCTCAATGCGGCCTATGAATACGGCCTTTACCGAAGGGAAGGAACCGACTATGTGAAAAAACTGGTTTCTCAGATAACGGGAGTATACATAGACAATGTGATAGTTGCCGACTTTTCTTCGTTCGAGAAATTGATAGACCAGCTTGGCGGGGTAGACATCACACTCGCCAAACCATTCAGAGAAGAGGGCCAGTGGGGATATGCGTTTGAACTGCCGGCCGGCGAGAATCATTTGGACGGCCAGACGGCTTTGTACTATGTCAGATCGAGATACTCGACCAGCGATTTTGACCGGGCTTTCAGACAGCAACAGATATTGTTCGCGATAAAAGACAAGCTAACCGAATTGAACGCACTATCCGACCCGATTAAAACCTTGTCCGTCATCAACACATTGAACCAAAATATCAAAACCGACATCAACATCTGGGACGTGAAAGAAATAATTGACCTTGGCAAAGAAGTGGATACCTCGCCGGCTGAGTTCAAAAAACAAGTCCTGTCCACGGATAATCTGCTCTATCAAACTACCGGACCTAACGGCATTTACATACTGCTTCCGAATGGAGATAATTTCGACCAGATAAAGCAATTGTTCCAGGATGTTTTGAAATAATAATTCTCAATTCTCAATTCTCAATCAATGACCAAATTTTCTAATTTTCAAACGTTTGAAAATTTAAATATTGAAAATTCATTGAAAATTGTAAATTGAAAATTGGTAATTTATGTCTATGACTTCCCTCATAATCATCAACTACAAAAACCCGCCGCTACTAAGATTATGCCTTTCTTCACTGAAGAGGGTCTTGTCCGCTAACTTCAAACACGAGATATTGGTCGTTGACATCGCTTCCACCCCCGAGACGAGAAACGTGGTCAAAGAATTCCCGGAGGTCAAAATAGCGGCATTCAAAGAAAACATCGGCTACACGAAAGGCGTAAACGAGGGCATCAAAACATCTTCGGGCGACTACGTCCTGATATTGAATCCCGACGTGGTGCCGATGGCCAGGTCCATAGAAGGGCTAACTTCGTATCTGGCAACCAATACAAACGTGGGCCTTGCGGGACCACGGCTTTTGAATTTTGACGGTTCGGCGCAAAGTTCCTGCTTCCGGTATTACACCCCCCTGACCATACTCTGCCGCCGCAGTCCTTTGGGCCGCACGCCTTTCGGCAAGAAAGTGCTGGCGAGATTTATGATGACCGACAAAAACCTCAACGAGCCGGCGGAAGCGGAATGGCTGATGGGTTCCGCGGTTATGGTCTCCCGAAAGGCGGCGGACAAGGTCGGTTTGCTGGATGAAAAATTCTTCCTATATATGAGCGATGTTGACTGGGCAAGACGTTTTTGGGAAAATGGTTTTAAGGTCGCTTATTATCCTCACTCCGAAATGTACCATTATCACAAGAGGGGATCGAAAGGACATTTCGGTTTGCTGGACGTGTTTTTGAATAAGCACAGCCGGCAACACACGATCGACGCGGTCAAATATTTCTATAAATATGGCTTTAAATAAAAAATTACTTGTCCTATTGCTGATAGTCGCTCTGGGAGCCGGATTTACCGGCGGTGTTTTTTTTGAACGCTCGAACGGCGAGGTGTCCAATCCGGTCAAGATATTGCTCAACAGAGATCTCGGCCAGCCCGACTATGTTGATTTCTCTCTGTTCTGGGACACCTGGAATTCTGTACACACTAAATACGTCGACGAAGAAAAATTAGATACTAAAAAACTCCTCTACGGCGCCATACAAGGGATGGTAGACAGTATCGGCGATCCGTATACCGTGTTTTTTGAACCTCCGGAAAGCAAGAAATTTCAGGAAGAAATATCCGGTTCCTTTGGCGGAGTCGGCATTGAGATAGGCAAAAGAGAAGGCGTTCTTACTGTTATCGCTCCCATCAAAGACACCCCCGCTTATAAAGCCGGTTTAAAGGCGGGGGACAAGATTCTGCGAGTAGATAACGCGCCGACCGCCGACCTTTCAATTGAAGAGGTGGTAAATTTAATACGAGGCAAAAGGGGCACCCCCGTCGTTCTGACAATATCGTCAAACGGCGCTGACACGAGGGATGTGGAGATAATTCGAGACACGATAAAGATCCCGACTGTTGAGTGGACAATGCTTGAATCCGAAGAGAAAAAGGTGGCTTATCTTCAAATATTCACCTTCAATCAAAACGTTGATTCCGAATTTCAAAAAGCGGCCCAGGAAATTTTGAAATCAGAAGCCGAAAGATTAATAGTTGATTTTCGCAACAATCCGGGCGGACTTCTCGATTCAGCCATCAATATCGCGGGGTGGTTCTTAGATAAAGGCCAAGTAGTGACTGTTGAGGCGTTCAAGGACGACTCAAGGAACGAATTCAAGAGCAGCGGCAACGGCTCGCTGAAGATATATCCGACCGTAATCCTGATAAACGGCGGTTCGGCATCGGCTTCGGAAATCGTAGCCGGAGCTTTGCATGACAATAGGGGAGTACGGCTAGTTGGAGAAAAGACATTCGGCAAGGGCTCCGTCCAGGAACTGGAAAGTTTCAAAGACGGCTCATCGCTCAAGGTCACGGTGGCTAAGTGGCTCACTCCCAACGGGATCTCCATTTCCGATACGGGAATTGAACCCGATACAAAGGTCGAGCTTCCAAAAGAGGAAATTGAGAAAGGGGAGTTCGAATTCGAGCTTGGCACTCCCGGCAAAGACCCGCAACTGGATAGAGCGCTTGATATAATTAAATAGTCGCTCATTCGGTATTTAAAAATGATGAAGCCCGCGGGGAGCAGAGCTCCATCGCGGGCGGATTAGTCGATGCCTAGAATTTCACAGATCTTGGCCATCGACAAGCACGTAACCATTATCAGGACCAGAAGGCCCAGCCCCAAGAAAAGTCTGACGATGCCTTCGGGAAAAGCTCTCAGGATTGTCTCCACGAGCCACAAACTGAGGACCCATATAGAGGCCCAAGAGCCTACCCACAGGACCACCAAGCCGACTAAAAGAACAACTACGTACTTCATATCACACCTCCTATTCCATATATTATAGCACAAAAGTAACATAAATGTCAAGTTGCAATAAATCAGCCAAAATAGTAGAGTTTTAACCATGAAAGTTATATTGCTTCAGAATATTAAAGGTTTTGGCCAGATAGGGGATGTGAAGAACGTCTCCGACGGTTATGCCAGAAATTTTTTGTTTCCTAAAAAAATGGCCAAACCGGCCACCGATGCGGCATTGAAAGAAGTTGATTCGCTGAAAAAGAAACTGGAAGCAACACAAAATCTGGAAAGAGAGAATGCGGCAAAACTGGCCGAGCAATTGAAAGATGCCGTGTTGGAATTTACAAGAAAAGCGACCAAGACCGGCAAAATATATTCAGCAGTTACGAAAGAGGATATAGCCGAAATGCTTACCAAGCAATCAGGTTTCAAGGTAGAGCCGGATGCAGTAAATCTGGATGAACACGAAGGACACATCAAACAACTCGGTGAACATCTCGTCAAAGTAGAACTCGCTCCGGACGTCACGGCTGAAGTCAAAGTCAAAGTTTCTCAAGAAGATAGCCGTTAAAACAAATTAACATTCCAACATTCTGTCTCGGAGTGGTTTCCTGACCGTGCTTTAGCCGGTCAAAGGAACTCTGTAGAATGTTGGAATGTTAATTTGTTAGTCCAAGTTTTGCGAGACGGGAACGGATAGCTCCCGTTTTGCGTCCTAACGTTGCGGCTATTTCTGTTACAGATCGGCCGGTCAGGTAATGATCGACCAAATTCTTATCCTCATCTTCATCCCAAGGACGATAAGCGTTAGGGTAATTTTTTCGAACATCTTCAACTGAATACACCTTACCTACGGACGGATTGTTTTCGGATGGCTTACTTTCCAACATTTTCACGCTCGCATTCATTCTCATATTCTCAAGAATATGAGAATGTTTTATGTTGCTTGTCTTGTTTTCTTTTGGAAATTCGCCGTCGGCAGACAGAATAAAGGCGTTGTGTTTGAGAGCCAGATCATCGCCTGACAATAGAGAGAACTCCGATTCAACTTCGGCCGATTTGCTTCTGAACATGCCGTCTTGTTCCGACACCAGCGGGTGAACCTTCAAAGCATTCTCGTTATAGCCATTCAGATAAAATCCGTTGAGTGCCTTGACTCTGGATAAGGCGACGTAGCCCTGTCCTTCCACAAAGGCCCCTTTCAAATCCACAAACGCTTCATCTAGAGTCGCGCCCTGGCTCTTGTGAATCGTCATCGCCCAGGCCAGGCGAAGCGGCAGTTGTTCGATTTTAGCTATCGCCTCGCCGTTTTCTTCAACTATCCATTCCGCCGGCCCAACTATAATTTTCTTTCCTTCACGGGTCTTCACTATCGGCAAGGCCTCTTCCTCATCAAACTCGTCTTCATCAAAACCGATAACCGTTCCTATCGTTCCGTTCACATAACCAAGCTCAAAATTATTTTTAGTGAACATCACAACCGCCCCTTTTTTTAATTTCAATTCTTCGGGAGAAAGGCAGCCCTTTTTCAGCTGCTCAACAAATCTTTCATTGCCTTTGCTTTTCATAACAAAGCTTACGGACGAGCCGGAGAGTTTGTTTAATTCTTCCAAGTTTATTTTATCAACGTCGGCATTATGAGGGAAAAGTTTGGTGATTTTTTGATTGTCAGGCGATCGAGCTAAACAGCGGTCTAAACATTCGTAATGAGAATCCAAAACATCCCCGGAGCGTATGGCGGATAAGAGGCCGACAAGTTCCGAGTCGGATTGCCGATGCTGTTCCGTCAGATAACAGACGGCGGGGTTGGCCGTTTGCCAAGCGTTGGATTCAAAAGCGAATTTGTACGGTGCTTCGTCCTGACGCCTAACTGGCGGCAACTGGAAAAAATCGCCGACAAAAACGACTTGCACTCCACCGAAGGGCAGTTCTGACTTTTTAACCGCCCGGCAAACCGTATCCACGAGATCCAAGACAGAAGCATCAAGCATAGAGATCTCGTCAATTACCAGCACGGCGGTTTTGTCAATCTTTTTGCCTCTATATTTTATAATTTTCCTGATGTCGGTATCGCTAAGTTTTTTCTTTATCCCGATCCCGCTCCAGGAATGGAGCGTCATTCCGTTTATGTGAGTCGCGGCAATGCCGGTGGAAGCGGTTACAGCCGCGTTAATTTTGAGTTGTTTAAGATAGGGGATATATTGATTGATCGTGTGCGTCTTGCCTGACCCGGGCTCACCGGTCAGAAAAACACTTCTTCCGGTTTTGAGTATCGAAAGCGCCGTTTCTTGAGTCATCTTTAAGACCTCTTGCACAATAACCTTTCTACTGCAAATTCCAAATTTTGGCTATAAGATTATTGAAATTTTCTCTGAATAGCGTTCAACTATTCATCAAAAATTTCAATAACTTCTATCTCAAAATTTAAAACTTTCGTTACGAAATTTATTATGCAAGAGGTCTTTAAATCTTCTCATTAATCTTTTGAAAAATCAAATTTTTTAAAATAAACTAAACTAAAATCCGCAAAGAGGCGGATTTTAGTTAGCCAATACGTTTACGACTTTTACCAGCCGTTTCCGGCCGTTGAAGAGTTTCTTTTTCTTAGTAGTAAATTTAACCTTGCCGTTCACTGCGGCATATATAGTGTAATCGTGGCCGAGACGGACGCCATCACCGGGGAGAAATTTCGTCCCTCTTTGGCGTATGATAATATTGCCCGGCTTGGCGATTTGACCGTCGTGAAGTTTTACGCCAAGATATTTGGGTTGCGAATCGCGTCCTAATTGAGTAGATCCGATAGCTTTTGTATGCGCCATTTCTAACTTGCTCGCCCTCCGATATGCTTCGCATTATCGGTACGGGCCCTACGGGTTTACTCAATTTCTTTGTTAAAATCTCCGCTTCTCCTTCACCATATTACTATATGGCTCAGTCGAATTCTCGATTTTGCCTCGAACTTGAGTAAACGCGCTGCGTTATGTAATATACTGAAATATGAGAAATATATTATCAAAATTTGTCGATGCCGTCAAACGCTCTCAATATGAGGTTTTTATTGGTTCCTGCGTTATCTTAATCGCTCTCATAAGTTATAATCTCGGCCAAATAAACTCATTAAAGAAAACATCTATCAGCGTCAAAGAATCGACAGACCTCAAGGCTGACATCTTTGACGCTGCAAACCCTCAACCGCCCGCCCTTGAAGGGCGAGGCTCGCTCAATAATATTGAGCGGCAAAAACTAGATACTAGAGTAGTGGTTTCAAAAAATTCCGATAAATATCACTACTCTTGGTGCTCTGGGGCAAAAAGGATAAAGCCGGAAAATCAGATATGGTTCAACTCGGCGCAGGAGGCGGAGAGCAAGGGATACGTATTGGCTGGAAACTGCTCTCAATAAAGTTGACTTTTTTAACTTTTTGAATTATAATTATTGCTCGCTTTGCCTCTCTATTTAATAGGGTGGCATATTTTTAGAGCGCAGCTGGCTTGACCGAATTCGAGGCAAATCCAAGCATTGCGACGAGCCATACTGTAGTATGGTGAGGAGCAAGCGGAGGATTTAACGAAGAAGTCAGTCAAGAGCGTACTGCTTTAGCGGACGAAGTCCGTAGCAGAGCGACCAGCAAGTTATAACTATGGAGATACGGAATATCGCAATAATTGCCCACGTCGATCACGGAAAAACAACTCTTACCGATGCCCTAATGAAACAAACGGGTATGGTGGAGGAGGGATTCAGTATGGACGTAAACGCGCTTGAGAAAGAGCGCGGTATTACCATTTACGCCAAGAACGCCTCTCTGTTCTATAAAGATACTAAAATAAACATTGTCGACACTCCCGGCCACGCGGATTTTGGCTCTGAGGTAGAACGGGTCTTGAGATCAATTGACTCCGTACTGCTTATCGTGGACGCCCAAGAAGGACCGATGCCCCAGACCAAATTTGTCTTAAAAAAGTCCCTGGAACTGGGACTAAAACCGATACTGGTTATAAACAAGATAGACAAGCCGGCCGCCAAGCCCGATGAAACCCACGAAAAGGTCCTGGAACTTTTTATGGACTTGGGCGCTAACAACGAGCAGTTGGATTTCAAAACCATCTATGCCAACGGCAAAGCGGGAATAGCAAAGTTAAAAATGGATGACGAGTCAAAAGACCTTACTCCGCTGTTAGACCTGATTCTTTCCGAGGTGCCCGCCGCGCCTTCTGATATTTCAGCTCCATTAAGATTTCAGCCATTTAATTTGGGGTATGATAATTTTTTGGGCCGGCTTGGTATTGGCAGAGTTTGGTTTGGGACTATGAAGGTGGGGGATAGTGTGCTTATTAAAAAACCGACAGGAGAAACAAGGTCCGGAAAAATAACCAAGTTGTTTAATTTCAGGGGGATGGAAAGAAAAGAAACCAGTGAGGCCCAAGCCGGCGATATCGTTATGCTCGCCGGACTTCCGGATATATACATCGGGGAAACCGTATGCGCCTCTCCTGACGTGGAGCCCTTGTCGGCTATCAGCGTTGATGAGCCGACCATATCTTTGAACTTTCTGGTCAACGATTCTCCGTTCGCCGGAAGAGACGGAAAGTTCGTGACTAACAGACAACTAAAAGAACGGCTGGAAAGAGAGCTTGAAGTCAATATCGGGCTGAAAATTGACTTTGCCTCAAATGATTCTTACAAGGTCTACGGCCGGGGAGAACTCCACATCGCCATCTTGCTTGAAAATATGAGAAGAGAGGGCTACGAGCTTCAGGTCTCACAACCGCAGGTAATTATCAAAGAAATAGACGACCAAAAGATGGAGCCGTTTGAAGAGGTTCTCGTTGACGTCCCTGAAGATCTATCCGGAGTAGTTATACAAAAACTCGGCAAGCGAGCCGGTAAGATGATGAATATGGTTCAACATCACGGCGAAGTTAGGATTACGTTTGAGATACCGACACGCGGTCTTTTGGGATTCAGGAACGAATTTATGATAGACACGAAAGGCGAGGGGATACTCGCAAGCCACCTTATCGGCTTTCGCCTTTATGCCGGGGAAATAAAAAAGAGAAGCGTCGGTTCTATGGTCTCTATGGAAACCGGCAAGGCGCTTGGGTTTTCGTTATATAACCTCCAGGACAGAGGCAAGCTATACATCGGACCAACTACCGAGGTCTACGAAGGAATGGTCATCGGCGACGTGTCAAAAGGAAACGATATGTCCGTAAATCCTATCAAGGGTAAAAAATTAACGAATATGCGGGCTTCGGGTTCGGATGAAAATATAATTCTTACCCCTCCATCTCCGATAACCCTTGAGACCGGCCTGGAAATTATGCAAAGCGACGAATATCTTGAAGTGACTCCTGATAATATCCGCCTGAGAAAAAGATACCTCACCGAAAACGACAGAGTAAAAGCCGAACGGCAGTCGTTCTGATTATATTATTTTCTGCAACCAGTATTCGTTCTCCCAACTCCATAATTCTTTACAGGCGAGGAAGGCCTTGATGTCGGACTCGAAAGTAGTTAATTCTTTCAATTCAACTTCGCCCTGCATCGGGCCCCATTCGTGCTCGCATTTGCCTTTCTCGCCCCGAATTTTCTCACGCCCGCCTTTGTCACGCATAGTCGCCGGGCATTTCAGGCAATGTCTTGATTGGTCAAGGCGCAATATCCAACGGGTCAAGGGAGGCATAGACGGATCTTCTTTGAGCGCCTCTATGTAAGCGGATGTTTGCACATTATAATCCCGATAAATCGCCATTGAGGTCTTGATGTCCAGAACGCCGAGTTTGCCGTTGAGTTCGGCAAGCACATCCATCGTACCGGCAAAGTGATGTTTTTTACTAACTACTCGTTCTTCTACTTTGTGCGCAATGATCTCGTTCTTACCGTAAAAATCCATAAACGCCGAAACGGCCGGTTTTACGGAGTCGGGGATAACTATTGGTTCTTTGCGTAAGATGGCCTCGACCGTCTCATGAAGAAGAGTCCCTTCTTCAGCTGATTTGGCTTTAATGGCTTCCCCGGTCTTAAAGTCAGGCAAAGCGGCATAATACATATATAAGGCCGGTTTGGCCTTTATACCGACAATAGCGGTCACGCGAGGATACCAGACGTCGTCAATCAAATAACCATTGGCATCCATGAAACTTTGTTTGTCTTTGTACCACATAATATAAGTTTAACAAATTTCTAATTACTAATTCCTAATTTCTAATAAAATTCTAAATTCCCAATTCCAAATTTCCAAATTGGACATTAATACATTGGACATTTTGTTAGAAATTAGATATTAGAAATTAGTAATTCATTAAATAAAAACCTCGTTTTATTTAATGTTGATATATTTCTCCCAATATTCGTATAATTTTTCAGTTGCCAAAACGTCGTCAAAACAATATTCGGCGATTTTCATATATTCTTTGTCTTTGAACAATCGCGCGACATCTTCGCCTGATACTCCTTCTGACTTTGGACTTTTAATATCAAAAGCCCGGCACCACATGTGTAATCCGCCCTTGCGCCTCACCGCGCCAAAGAACGTCAGCCGGTCCAGTAAATCAAGATGCGTTATTATTTTGCCATATTGCTCCGATTCATACCTGTATGTCATTAAATTCTTTGCCGGCTTTATTTTATTTATCGCTGAACGTATCATTAAATATGGCGCGTCAAAACCGCGTCCGTTGAATGTAATGAACTGATCGTAATGAGCGGACGCGTCCCAGAAGCTCTTCAAGAGATCCTTTTCGCTCTTATGAGGGATGTATTGCACACCATCTTTTTCTTGTTTTTCAACTCCATCGTCAGGACTTAAGAAATAAACAGCGCCCTTGGCGGTTTCGGGATTCAATACTCCTATCGCTACTATCTGACCCGTTAGGGGAGAGAAGCCCAGGCCTTCTTTGACCGCCATAATATCTTCGGGTGTTTCGGCAAATCGCAAGAGAAGTTCCTGCGACTTATCATCAAGAGAATCAAATTCAACGCCGACGGTCTCAATATCGAAAATTAGTTTAGGCATAATTGTTTAATTTTACAGGCAAAAGCAAAACTTATCCACTTTTCGTTGTTTCTTTTTGTGCGACGTTATGCTAGAATTTTGATATGAACAAAAATTCAAAATTATCAGGCGACTATATTGCTGGTTTTGTAGATGGTGAAGGTTGTTTTGCTTTAAAATTTAGAAAAGATATAAAATACAATACCGATAATAAGTTCCGAGAGTATTATTATTGGGGAGTCGAATTTGCAATTGTTTTGAGGTCTGATGATGTTCACATCCTTGAACTTATAAAAGATAAGCTTTGCTGTGGATCCATAACTTATGCTAAAAACAACGAACAGGTAAGGTATTCGATACAAAACACAAAAGATTTATCCGAAAAAGTGGTTCCATTCTTTAAACAACACAGATTAATGGCCAAGAAGGCTGTGGACTTTGTTCTATGGAGTCAGGCAGTAGAAATATTGAACAAACACAAGACGGGCATTTTAAATGTACAAGTTGGTACTCGTGGTTTTATAAAAAAAGAACTATCAGAAGAAGACGACAATAAGCTAACAAAAATAAGAAATCAGATGTTAAATTATAAATCTAGTAGAAACAAAAAATTTAAGTGGGGGAGCTAGAGAAGTCACAAATTAAGGTTCGCACATTGTAGGTTATACGACGTATAATACCCGTAAGCCCTCAAGTAAGGAATCCCAATATAAGCTTAAGCATCTGAGACACTACTGATATTACAACCAAGAATATCTCTATTACCAATGTAGCTATCGCTTTTACTGCCCCTCCCAGATCATCCGAAGAGATGTCTTTGGGGGTTAGGAACCGTCTTAGATCAATATCCGGCAAGCTCTGCTGGGACTCATTAACCTTGGGGCTTATGGGTATATTCGTATCTATGTTTATATTCTTCAGATCAAACGGAAAATTGAATTTAAAAGCGTCCAGCACGTCCCCGGCATTGATTCCGCCGATACCGGCACGATTTATCGCGTCAAGCGGATTAAGGTTCAAGTCCGACTGTGAATTTAAATCAAGCGTCTCCCTTTGCGCAAAATTAATCCCGTTAGAGGTCCGACCCGCCTGAAAGGCGTGGTCGGCAGACGATCCGCCTTCGTCGGCGGACGTCTTACCTCTAACGGGACCAAATAACAATAAAATAAAAATTAATAGTATTTTTCCTAAACTTTTCATTTTTCAATTTTAAGTTTTACTTCCCACGCTCTCTCCCCTACCCCACTCTTTATTACACAATAATAGACGGGGCTAGTCAACTAACCGGCGGCCTTCAAGATCGCGCAAATCCCGTTCTAACCTTGACTTCAAATACTTTTCCTGCAAAGTAAGGCGGCGGTTTTTGCTTATTGAATTAAGAATTTCTAATTCTTTTTTTATGTCTGATTTTATGTGCGTAAGGGTTCTAGTCGATCTTTTCTCGCCGCCCTTGATTTTTCTTCTTTTATTGACAATACGCCACCATTTTCTAATTTGATCTTCAAATAACTTTATCAGGGCAAGAATCAAGCCGACTAGTGCCATTAAGAACGCGATAAATAACGCCCCGCCGCTTAATGTCCCAATCAACCAATCAAATATCCTGAATATGAAATCCCAGAACCCGCCTCTTACTTCTATCGGCTGTTCATTAGATGGATCGGAGACGGCTCCCCTTTCGTCTTGGGCCTTGACATAAAGTTTATATTTGCCGGCCGGAAGATTGGTTATGGCCAGCGTAAATCTTCCGTTCGCGTCAGCAACCGCTTCATACACCTTATACTCGTCCCCGTTATGGCCGGCATAAACGGTATTAACTATTCTTGCGCTTGGTTTGTCATTTTCGTGAACAACATAGATAAGCACCTTCTGGTTAGGTTTGGCGGTGCCTTCAACTACAAGTGGCTGTCCTTCCCTTACCTTCACCGAAACCCTGTCCAGACGCGGAACTTCAATTGACTCAATTTGTATCGTCAAGCGAGCCAAAGCGATATTGCCGGCTCGGTCAAACGCTTTAATTTCTATGTTCTTCTCGCCCGGTGTCTGCAGAGGCATTGTGTAAGACTGGCCAGCTTCATCAGCCAATATATTCGTCGGCTCCCCCTCATTAACACTTAACTCATAGTGATCTATGCCCGACGTCTCGTCGGACGATTCAAACAGTAATTCCGGTCTTGGATTAGTCGGATCCTTCGTATCCAAGCGGGTAACGCTGAAAGCGCTTGGCGGCTCGGTGTCAATATTGAATTTAAACGAAGTTGTCGGCCCAAGTCCCGCCGCCGTTCTGAATCTCGCATTTAAATACCATTCCCCTTCGTCCAAATCGTCAAGTAATCTTTCCGAAATAGGCGGGGAATAACTGATTATCGGCGGGGAATTGGCTCTCCTTGAAAGAACCAATATCACTTCGCTAATCCCGCTTGGAACATCCCATCTGAATAACGGATTATTGCTGGAATACCATTTCGAACTGTCAGGATGCGTCGGCGAAATTATGCTAACTTTTGACAGAGTCGGAACACTGACCTCCGGCTCTCCCGGAGCCGGCACAGGAGTGATCACACCGGGCGCTATCGTATATGTTGCCTTGCCCAAGCTTGCCAAGATATTTGTTCCATACCCATCGTTAGCCAAAATTCCACCGGAAACAATAGAAATATCCGTAACACCATTTATTGATGTTGCCGTGCGCGCTCTAAAATTAATAGTTATAACTGTGCCATTAGAACCGCTGTAACCGGGATTAGGCACTCCGCCGCCAAAACTTACCGTACCTTCAGCGTTTGAAAATTTCGGTTCTTCGGCCCATATGGTAAATACAGACCCCGATTTAGAAACAGAGGTAACAGAAAGCTTGGCTTGATCAAAAACAACTGACCCCTCGGCGGCGTTAATTGCCGTTCCGCCGGTGTTAACTCTTAAAACAATAGAAAATGTCTGGCCGACAGAAACGTTGCCGGAAGATGGAGAGAGATATAAAGACCCGTTCTGCGCCGCAGCATAATTATTTAAAGACAAAAGCAAGCCCAGCGCGATAAAGGCGCCAAGAATTGCTTTTGTAAATTCCCTCCTCATCCCGTTAGAAGTAGTGCAAAGCACCAACCACCACCGAACGGTGCCATACACAGTTAGCCATTACTTTATTTATTGATGTTTATGACCATGTGACCCGTTAGGGTTACTTCTAACGGGACACAAGTTAGTTAATTATAGCACGCCAAAGAGTTCAGTTATCCACCACCAGATTCTTACAAAAATATTCGGGTAGACGCTTTCCCTGTAATTTCCGGCTCCGTCATAAGCCCTAACTCTTATCACCGTCCTTAAGCCCTGGTCGTCCAATAAATACGGGCTTTGGGCTATTTTATAGTCGCCTTTCCCCTCTTTCACTTCATAATGGTCCAGACCGGAATCCTTGTCGGTGCTGAAAAATGATATAAAATGTTGTCCGTCAAAAACCCTTGGGTCACTGCCGAATAATATGTCAAATTTTTGAGGACGCTTTTTATCGGTAATTTCAACTTCTTCTTCGGGTGCCGGAGTGGCGGACTCTTCTTCTTCTTCTTCTTCTCCAACTGGAGCAGGTGTTTCTTCCGCTTTAGTTCTTGGGACGACGTTGAAAACCCCACCGCTCACAGAAGTAAGGGTTAATTGAGTCCCCTGCCCGTCATTTAAAAGTACGGATGAATTAGGCAAAAATCCGAGACCCCCCTCGCCTATGGCGCTGGCTTGCGTAATAATTTTACCAACCAACACTCTTGAACCCTTGGAACCACCAGGAATTCCACCAATTAAAGATACGGCATTATTTGAATAGCTTGGTTCCTGAACCCAAAGCTGTATCGCTGAACCGCTTTTAGACACCCCCTGAACTCTCAATAATTGCGGCACCCTAATTCCCAATTCAACGGCATTAATACTCTCTCCTTCCGTGTCTAACAACACTGAAACATTCACGCTATCCCCTACCTCGTATCGACCCCCTGATGGCTCAAAAAATATTCTGGCCGCGTTAACACCATAAACAGGAACAGCCAAAAGAAAAAGAACTATTATTATATTTTTCATTGTTCCAGTATACAATTTTTATTCGCAGATTACCAAGTGTCCTCCGCCTTTTATTTTAATCTACGCCCGTGTTTATGATTATGCTTCCTTCGCATATGAATGGCGCCGGCGCCGGTTAGCATGAGAATTATAACCATCCATACCCAATTCTCTTTAAAAAATGTCCCCAGCGCGAACTCATCGCTGACACTTTCATCCCGGATGTTTCCGGCCTTATCATACGCCCTGACAACCACAACCACAGGCCCTTTCGAAACGGGAAGCTTATACGGACTTTTTGCTTCAACGAATAGCGGAGACGAATCGATCGCTTGATCCTTGTCGACAATCGCGATCTCATAATGATTGATGCCTGAATGTTTGTCTGTAGTTGCAAAACTTACAACTTTCTGTCTGCTTATCAGCGCTACGAGATTTCCTATTCTAGGACTGAATGATTCCGGCGGAATAGTATCTACTCTGACTGGAAAGTGAGTCGTTTCTCCCCATATACCTTCCCGGATCTGTTTTATATGAAAGTACCAAATACCACTTTGAACGTTCTCCAATTGAATTCTATTATTTTTGATGTCTACGAGATTATCCGGAATATCTTGCGGATCGTTATTAAAAGAATAGCTGTATCCGACAACGTTTACATCCCTATCCCACTCCAAAGTAACATTGCCATTCTTGTAAAATCGGGCTGGATCCAGATGAGACGGGGACAACACGACCGGTCCCAAAGGAGGAGCAATCAATAAGTCCAAGACCGCTCTATTTTTTATAAGGCCAACGCTTATACCACCTTCTCTAATAACACTGGATTCGTTGGAAAGAAATATCTCCGCTTTTCCTGCCTTTTTAACCCTAAACTTTACAGATGAGATCAATCCTCTGGACGTGTTTATGCCGGGCACTATGCCTCCCGTAAATTTAAGCGTTCCCGATGTATTTGACACTTCGGGCTGGGCTGTCCACGCCGATATAATGGATCTTCCCGTACTTGCTTCAGCTACTTGCAAAAGATCAGGTGGAAATTTAATTATCAGATCGATAGCGTTTATGTTATTCGGTCCGGTGTCAATAAAAATTGAACTTTCAAAAGTGGACCCCTCAACAAAAGAGCCGCTTTGAGGAGTAATTAGAATACTAGCTTCGCCAGCAGCAGCCGCGCTTGAAACTTTTAACACTAAAAACGCCGCTAACAAAAAAACTGCTATGAATTTTCTTATCCAATATATATATATATATATATATATATTGGATTTGTATTTCGCCGTAACTTTTTGAGAATTTCCATTGTTCTAACCGCGACTTACAGTTTCATCTCTTGGTTCACCGGGTAGTGAACTTGCGGTTTTTAAATTGCGATGAAGTCGCATCCGTAAGTTCTACTACCCGGTCCACTGAAACAGCATAATTGAAAAGTCGACAATATTTACTTTTCTATCCCCGTTTTTATCCGCCACATCAAGACCCTTTTGCTGGGTAGTCCCCCACCAGAATAACAAAATACTGAAATCAATTATATTAACCCGCCCGTCTTTATTTGAATCAGCTGTTTTTAATACTCCCCCTTTCCCAACAGTAAATTGTAATACATGAGAAAACGGACTTACTATTTTTTCAAGAATTGACCTTGATTTCGCGGTGTGACCATCTTCAGCCAAGGATTTGGTGTCAAATATCATCGAATAAGCACCATTAGAATCGGCGACTATTTTGGTAACCGTTTCTTCCGAAGCTACGTGAACATTAACCTCTGAAACTGGGGCTGATTGGCCAAAGATCCTAAGCTTGTCGCCCTTCGCTAATCTTAAAGAGCTCAGATCAATTGTCGGCGACAGAAGAATATCGGTCAATGTAATTATCGCATTACTCCCTAACGTTACATTAAAATTAACCGTAATGGACTTCCTGCCATTAGAATCCACAGAATTTATTCCTATAACTCTATTGCCCGCCGCAATCTTTTCCAACTTAACATTGAATTTCGCCGTTCCGCCTGCCTTAATTGATGTTGTAAGAACACCATCGTTATAAATACTGACTGTTGAATTGGGATAAGCGGTTCCTTGCAATATTATCGTCCCTATTTCCCCGGAAATAGGGGCCGTATACCCACCACCCCCTCCACCGCCACCTCCGCTTGGAGCCGGAGTAGGAGTAGGAGTAGGCGTCGGCGTCGGTGTCGTGGCTGGCGCGGCTGTTTTTTCATTTGATTCGGCGATAACATTTTTCGCCGCCAATCCGTCGTATGCCTGTATTTTGAATGTATAAGTTGTTCCGTTTGTTAGTCCGGTTTTAGTGGAAGAAGTTACGTTGCCCACATCTTCGCAAGTATAACTGCCGGTGGTTTTAAAACATCTATTATATCCCCCGATGCTCCAACCCTGGGCGGCTGTGGCCGCTGTCCAGGATAGCGCGACTTGCCCATCGCCTGCCGTAGCGGTATTTAACGTAGCCGCCGTAACTTTGGGGAAATAAAGAAAACCGCTCCTTAAACCAAAATTTGTAATTGAAGAACTGCCGATGGCAAAGTCCCCTATCGTCGCCGACAGAATAAAATTTGACGAACTTGACGAAGCCGTCCCGCCAAAAAGCGAGTGTTGAGAATCAAGTATTCTAAAACTGTCGGATGACAAACTTGTACCTTTTGATATTTCCGCAAAACCAAACACCGGCCACAGGGCCATTATTGCGATAATAAATAATACTAAAATCTTTCTCACGATGTCTGGTATAAGTATACCAAAAACAGAAGCGGAGTTATCTACTTTTTCTTCTGTGATGGGCCGTTCTTAAATGCCACGTCAGAAATGCCAAGATAACCAATGCTATTACCAGTCCTATCCAATTATCTCTTAACAAGGAAACGAAAAGGTTCAGATTATTGATGCCGATGGTTCCGTCTCTGGCATTGCCGGCATTGTCAAACGCCCGCACTATCAAACTTAACCGCGCCCCCGGGATTATATCCGGCACCCTGTAAGGACTGGTCGCTTCCACAAAGAACGGCGCTTCTCCTGATTCTTTTGTCCTGTCAAAAACTGCGACTTCGTACCGGTTTATCCCCGACAGCGCGTCAGTTGTAAAGAACTCCACTACCGCTTGTCTTGCGATTTGCGCCGTCAATAACTCCACCTTCGGCTTGAATTGAGCGGGCGGTTCGGTGTCAATTTTAATCTGATAATGGGTCGTATCGCCGTAAAGGCCCGCTCTTTGCTGTTTTATATGCAAGTACAAAACACCATCTTTAAGATCAGTAAAGTTAATCGAGGATTGTTCTGAATCGTTAATGTTGTCCGGTATTTCCGCCGGATTACGGCTTAAAATATAACTGTACCCGCTTACGCCCTCCTCATCATCCCAAGCAACGGTTACATTGTTATTGTTATACCATTGGTCCTGATCGGGGTGGGTTGTCGAAAAAACCTCTGGTCCTCCCGGCGTTTTTGAAACTATTGTGAAATTGGCCTTACCGATAGAACCTAGAATATTTGTTCCTTTGCCGTCTGCGGCAAGAACGGCTGATTTTTCGCTTATCTCCATTACGGCTCTCCCTGGAGCTCTGGCTCTGAAAGTTATAGTTGAGACAAGACCCGCTGAAGTATTAATCCCCTTTTCCGGAACACCGCCGACAAAACTGATAGTTCCGTCCTTATTGGAAAAAGTCGGCTGTTGGAGCCATAAGGAAATAAATGAAGTGCCGGCCGACGGGTTTATGACCTGAAGTTTATCTGGCGGAAATTTGACCTGCACGTCAACCGCGTTAACCGTGTCTCCGCCCGTATCCACGAAAATTGAAACGTCAAAAGTGGACTCAACGGAAAACGATCCGGCGTTAGGATTGATGAGTATTTTTGCCCCCTGTCCCCTTGCGGGTAATCCACCAAAAGACACCAATATAAAACTAACCAACACTAACAGATTAGCGGCTATTCGTCTTTTAATGCCCTCCCCCGATTCATTTTTTGTCCCTCCTTTCATGCACAAAGTATACCAAAAACTAAACCGCCAGTTATACACTGGCGGTTTCAAAATACTAAATATGATAAATTATTCTTCTTCAGGCGCTGGAGGCGTACTTTCTCCGGTCGGCTGGCCGATATTTATCGGCGCGACTTCCACTATCCTGTTGCTTTCCGGATCATACAGTAGGGCCTTTCTGGCATTAGCATAAATCAATACCCTATCGCCCTTCTTGGCTTTCGCGAAGAATGGTTGGCTCTTCAGCGCTTCCGGGTCGGAAACCGTTGCCAATGTGGGCGCTTCTCCTTCCGGCAAGACAATTAACTTAGAAACCTTCGCCACCACCTTTGCCGTTTCTTCTTGAGCGACTTTATTTGGATTGGCCCTCAAATCGCTATATTGACCGTAGAAATAATAAGCCGATCCAAAAGCCACAACGGCTACCGCGACCAAAATTTGAACTGCATATTTTTGAAAATCCATAGGTTTAATTTAACAAAACTTAAACAAGTTTGGCAATAGGCCGCTTGTGGATAAGTTATTTTTACTTCAAAAATTTAAGCGATAAAAGCATATTGTCAAAAACCTCAATATTATTGCCGGGCATATATTCAGACAGCGGCCTCTCTTCCCAGTGGAAGACCAAAATATAATCGGCGCCGTCTATTTTAATAGTTGGCCCGACGAATATCTTTACATGGCCGGCGCTTTCCCCGCCGTATGTTCCGTAATCATTTAAATCGTATCTTTTGAAAGTCCTGCCGTCTATTTTGCCCGTGGTGTCGGCTGTCCTTCTTTTGCTTTCGTCTATCTGATACTTCAACTCGGTATAATTGAAAATTTCAGCCAGAACCAGATCAAACCAAATGGGCGCTTTCGCCTCGTATTTGGTATAAAACTGGATTTTCTGCGGGCTGAAATATTGGCCCTCATTGAACCAATCCGCCGGATACTGGAACTGGAACTTATCGCTGATATCGGTACTGCCGTGCCACCGGTCAAAAACAAATGTCTTATACTCCCCTGTTTGAGTGTTTTGGGCTATTTGAGCCGTTTTATCATCGGTGGTTACAAAATCTTCTGATTTATTCCTAAAAAAACCAAAATAACCGATTAAGACAGCAGTAATCACAAAAAGCAGAACGATACCTATTTTTTTTAAATTTTTTCCCATATGTCTGCTACATCAAGTTTTTCCACCCAACTTTTAAGATATTCTTTATCTACTTTAGATATTTTTAAAACGGACTCTATGTCTTCAAGGTGGCGGCTTGAGGGACTGATTTTATACCATCGCAGTTTACTCAATATCAGATCTTCCGGAGAGATGAAATTAATTTTCTGGCCAAGAATCTCTTTTGCTATTCCCCGACTGAACTCATCAGTTCCTGATGTTCTTTGATCAACTACCCAAAAATCAACTTTTACTCCCGACTCCCCGTCTATGAAATTAAACTCGCCGTGATTTGATAATGCCTCTCGCATCGTATCTTTATCAACATACCCGAGCTCGCTTATATTTATGAGCGCGGAAGCCAAAGAATCAATATTATTTGTTTTGAGTTTTATTATGATATCTATGTCCGCGGTAAATCTCGGTCTGCCCCAAACCAAAACAGCCATTCCGCCGGTTACCAGATAAGGGATATTGAGTCGATCCAGGATATTAGCGACCTTTACCAATAGTTGTCTTGGGTCGATTGTTTCCATAAAAATCTTTTTCTTTAGTAAGCTCTTTAGCCAATAACCACAATTGGGAACCTAATCTGATCTTCCTATCAGCAGTCATCTTTCTGAAAATTTCATCCTGAATGTCTTGGGCCGTTTTTTGTTTCATTAATAATTTAATAATAACACATTACACACAAAACCAAGAGTTCACCTAAACATTACCTTTCCCCGAATTGTAATTTTCCCTCTTATAAAAAGTCCTGGTACTCTTTTTAATCCAATCGTCACCCGACTTGAGTCCTCGGTTATGGTATCAATGGAAGCGCTGGCGTAAGTACTGGGGTTGCTCAAGGGAATATCCGTATCGGTAGTGATCAAATACATAAATCCCTCGGTTCCGGAAGTGTCGGCAATGACTACATCCCCGGCGCCGGTATTGGTAACGCGGACATTATTGGTGGCGTTAAACGCCACATTGCAGGTGGTTGAACCGTTGTCCCCGCCAAAGTCCCTGAACCCGCAGTCCGTTGAGGCGGCAATGGTCGGGTTGGATCCGGCCCAGTGAGCTTTGACGTTTCTCTGATCAACCGGTTCGCCGGATCCATTCATATTGGCCGCCGCTCCACCTGTATTTTTCAAAATCATCTGAATACGGTATTTTTGGCTTTTATTCAAAGTTCCACAGACACTGAATCGAGTGTTGTCGTCGCTTAAACCCGTTTCGCATATTTTTGTGCCATTAGCCCAGGTCAAAACAGCGTCAGAAGTCGGAGTAGAGCCGGCCCAGATTGAAAAACTATTCGTCGCGGTGGAGTTATCCCAAGAAAGGTCAGCAGCAACGACCGGAAATGCCCAGCAGGCATCAACGCTAGCACCCTCCGTACCGGTGGTAACGGTTATCTCCTGGCTAGCAGTACATCCGGAAAAACTTATGGTGCCGGCATTTACCGATTCCGTCCCCGTGTGAGTAATGAACCATTGAGTTGACCCGTCGCTTGAATTAATATTAACAGCATTGGATATTGTCAAGGCGCCGGTTGTTGAATATGTACTGCTGGAGGTGAATCTGGCCGTCCCGCTGCCGGATATGGTGAGATTAACATAGTTGGAAGAAGGCAGTTTTACCGTCTGGTCTACGCCGTTATAATTGACAGTATTCCCTGAAGCCGAGGTAGTAAGAGTGCCGGTGGCGAGAACCGCTCCTGCAACGGCAAGAGTAGAATTAGTCCCCTGCGTCCAGGTGGAGCCGGCAACAGTGCCGGTAATGGCACCCGATACTGTCACCGTGGAATCGTTGTTATTGGTCAAGGTAATAGCACCGCTTATCGCCGCTGCTCCTCCGAAAGTTATACTGTCGGTGCCGTCCAGCGCCTGTGAGTTGGTGCTGAATGTCTGGGTACCCGTACCCATGCTAATCGTCCCTCCGCTGTTATTTATAAATCCGTTCCGAAATTCCACCGCGTTGTTACCAGTATTTGACCAAGCCGCACCCGAGGCAACCGTAACCGCGCCGGTGAATACAGTCGCACCCCCAATAGTCAAAGTCCCGGCGTTCACATTAGTAACGGGATAAGTATATGCGCCGTTAGTCGCCGCCGTCGCCGTAAAATTAACCGTACTGCCTGAATTAATAGAGACCGTTCCCCCCGAACCGATAGTGCCGGCAAGGTTAACCGTCGCCGCGCCGGTTGTTTCAAGAATACTATTGGTTCCGCCGGTAAAAGTTACCCCGGCACCGACGGTCAGGGTTCCCGTACTCGCTGTTACTTTACCTTGCCTACTACTGGTTGTTCCGCCAATATTTAAATTTCCTCCTATGCTAAGATGATTACTGCTTGTGCCGACAGTTATATTTTTAGGAATATTGTTTGTATCGGGGCCGTTAACTGTCACACCCCCGGTTACAGTAAGAGTGATGTTGGTCCCAAACGTTATCGTTGAAGTTGAGGCATTGGAATTAATAGTAATACTCGCAACAGTACTTGTGACATCAGCGGTAATTCGGGTTGGATCGCTAGTGCCGTTGCCACCGCCGATAATAACATCATCGCCTATTTGCGGTATTGTGCCGTTGCAGTTCACCCAGCTAGTAGTGCTATTCCAGCTAAGCACGAGGGTGCTGGTAGCGGCCGTACAAGTGAAGGCGTCGGCACGGTTAACCGACGGCCCGGCGAAAAACCAAAAACCAACTAAAAGAAAAACCCCAAGAAAAAGAATTGACTTACTATAACTCATAATAGATCATGGGCAATAATCTATTATAATTATACAATACTTGTTAAGGTTTTATCTTAACTGTTGTGGACAAGATTATGCCGCCAAACTTAAAAAAAATACTATTCCAAAACCAGAATCTAAAACAAACCATAACCAAAAATTTATTCTGGCTTTTGGCAACCCAAGGAACCCGAGTTTTCAGGGCAATTTTAGTAATTTATGCCGCCAGGGCCCTTGGCGCGTCTGAATATGGCATTTTCTCCTATGTGCTCGGATTGGCCGGTTTAATGCTTCTTTTCTCTGATCTTGGCGTCGGCGAGATATTGACGCGGGATATTGCCGGAAAAAAAGACAGACGCAAAGAGTATTTTGCCGCAAGTTTTTGGATACGACTAATCCCGACTTTTATATTCGCTTCTACGGTTATTCTTATCGCCCCCCATATATCAAATTTTAGGATCGCGACCTCTTTAATTTTTCTAGGAATAATTTATACCGTATTTGATAATTTTCGTACGCTAATCGTGTCTTATCTGCGCGGCCTTGAAAAAATGGAATTGGAGACCCTTGTCTCCGGAATAATGAATTCCATATTTTTGGGCTTTGGGTTTTTTATTTTGGTTAAGTACCCTGATGCCCGGGGGCTCTTAACCGTTTATGCCGTAAGCGCGGCAACCGGAGCTTTGGTCGGAGTTTTTCTTGCCAGAAAAATGTTAAGCGGGATTTTCCGTAATTTTAAAAAAGAAGTCGCCAAAGAAATTCTGATGAATTGCTGGCCGGTCGCCGTCTTCGGAGCTTTCGGGATGATGTTAAATATTGACCTCGTAATGCTGGGCTGGTGGCGGACACCGGCCGAAATAGGATTATATTCCGCCGGATATAAACTGATAAATTTTTCATATAATCTCCCGGCTATTTTAGCTGCCGCATTTTTCCCGGCACTTGCCGCCGCCGTTCATCAGAATGATTGGGTCAAAGAAAAATGGCTCAATGAAATATCGATGGCTCTGTCTTTAATCTTTGCCCTGCCCCTGATTATCGGCGGCTGGCTTCTGGCCGAGCCAATCATCAACCTTATCCTGGGCGCAGAATATACTGCCGGAGCAACCGCTTTCAGGATATTCCTGATCGGTCTTCTGTTTACTTTTCCCGGCATGGCGATTTTTAATATCGTTCTGACCCGCAACCAGCAGAAGCAGATACTAAAATACGGGGTAATTACTTTTGCCTTGAATATTTTACTCAACGCCATATTGATACCCCGATTCGGCATTTCAGGAGCGGCAATAGGAACAGTAATTTCACAGGCAATCCTGAATATCTGGATATGGCGGGAAGTGAGAAAGATAAGCGAGTTTAAAATATTTAACTGGAGGATACTGAATGTATTACGAAGTTAGTATTACATATTACGGGATTACGGGAGCAGAATTCGATTCTTAATAAAATTCAAACTTATCAGGCAATCTGCCGTTAGTTCTCACATAGTCCGCATTCCGATTATACAGTCCCAGATAATAGGGTCCGGCCTCTTCCGGTTTAAATTTAGACAAGAGATCAAATAATTCCATAAAATGTTCGGGGTCATTATTATCATAGAAATACTTGGCTATTCGGCCAATGAGTTCATAATTACTATCATTCATAATAAAATAGCCGCTTGAGAAGGAATCCCTGATATGCTCCGTCGCCTCACTGATATCCTGCTTGCGCAATTGAAAAATAAGAAATACCGCCATATGAAATTGGGCAGACGGAGAATCGGGGTTCAGGGCAAGAGCTTCCCGCATTACATTTTCGGCCTCATCGTTCCTGCCCTGAAGTATCAAACTGCCGGCATAATCAAAATATGTCGGTTGGTAGCGGGGCGAGAGTTGGAGAGCTTGTTTGTAGTATTTTTCGGCTATCAAAAAATTTTCCGCATCTCCGGTTACAATTCCTTTTTTCTGGTAACCGGCAGCCAGACTTGTTAAATAAAGCGGATTTATATTTCCCTTGGCCGATTCCAGCCCTTCTTCCGCTTTTGATAAGGCGCGCTCTAAATATCTCATTGAACCGGCATCAGTAATATTGGAGTTTACCATTCCAACAACAAACAGTCTGCGTATATCAAAATCTGCATAAAAATATCGGGAAAAAATAAATTCATTAGTCAACACTCCTTCTCTTTTATCCGGATCGCCTAAGGTTACAAATTGTTTCATCTGTATCAAGGGAACAATGGTAAAGAATATAAGAAATATGACAGCAAAAGCAGAAACAAGCCAAGCATAAAAAACCGTCCCGTTAGAGGTCCGGCCCGCCCGGAGGGCGTGGCCGGCAGACACCCCCTCCGGGGGCGTCTTACCTCTAACGGGATTAAAATAAAATATAGAAAAGGCCAACAAAACAAAGAACGATATATAAGTGGAGATCTGGTCAAAGGTGTACAGATTTTGGACAAAATATGCGACACCAAAAAAGAGCAGCGCGGCCTCAATCAGACCATCGCTGTTTTCCGCCGGCTTTCTAAACAGTTGTCTGAAAAATAAAAACCAAATTGAAAGGTAAGCCAGCAATCCCAAAATACCGTTCATCACCAGCACATCCAGAAGCTTATTATGAGAGCGGTCAAAGGGTTCCGATTCGTATGTATAAAATTCCGGGTTGTAATTCTTATACCAGGCAATATGATAGTTGTCCCAGCCCCAGCCAAGCAATAAACGATTAAATCCGTTGGTAGCCGGATTGACCGCATCCAGAGATATTCCGGCAGATGCCATCCTTGCTGAAATTGTCTGGTCAAGGAATGAGGCCTTTGCAACCCTCCTTAGCCCAGGAATTTTTTGCCACACCTCGACGCTTCTTGTTGCAAAAAATAATCCGCCGAAAATAAGCATAAAAATCAGACCCGTTAAAATGAGTTTGCGAGACCCTTTTTGCCGAATAATCAAATATATTAAAAACACAAAAAGACCGGCAGACAAACTTGCAAGCGGCCCCTTTTTATCAGTCATAAAGATGGCAATTATGCTCAAAGGAACCATCAGGCCGGAAAAATACAACCAGAATCTGTCACGAAGCATTTGCGAATTTTGCCAAACTATAACAGCGCAAAAAAGAACAAATAAAAAGTATATGGCAAAAAAACTGCGATTCCCGATAAGAGAAATGGGATTATAAACATCTTTTAACACATAGGACAACTGATGAATAAACAAAATTAAACCCGCCGCAAGGATTATCCTGAAAAACCACTGCCAATGCTTCTTATCAAATAAAAGCAAAAAAATAATAAAAGCAGCAACAAAGAAAAAGATACCGATAAAGCCCTCTCCTCTTTCGGGCATACCGGCAAAAGCTCTGATCTTGTCAAATGCAAAAACGGCGCTTAGCGTAAAAATGGAAAAATACGCCATCACAGCCAAAAACAGTTTGCTCTTAAATAAAATCCTTGATTTTTCGGAAACTTCCCGTCTGAAATTACGATTAAACAACTTGAAAGAAAATAAAACTAAAACTATAGTAATAACCGTCCTAATAAATAAAACCTTGCCGTTGACATACGGATAGAGAAAAGAATTCGCTACGACAAGCGGAGTGAAAGCAAGAAGGACAAGTAAAAAATTTATCATGGTTTTTGCACTAAGTAGTTTCCTAGCGCTAAATATTGAAGTCCTGAATTTTCAAAAGTTCTAACCGCGTCCTCGGGAGAGCAGACAATTGGCTCGCCGTGAAGATTGAAAGAGGTGTTAAGAACCGCTCCGATTCCGGTCAACTTTTTAAATTCTCTTATCAATCCATAATAGTCCAAATTTTGTTCTTTAGAAACTATCTGTGGCCGGGTCGTAAAATCATAAGGATGGATAGCGGCTTTTAAGTGTTCCCTGCCTAATTCTGTGGTATTAAAAGTTATAGTCATATATGGGGCTTTGATTTTTTTTGGATTGACAATATACATATCGGCCTCTTCTTCCAAAATGCTTGGCGCAAACGGCATCCAAAAATCACGGCTTTTTATCATTTTATTTATAAGGCGGACATTGTCAAAATTGGAAGGATGGGCAAGTATTGAACGGTTGCCCAACGCTCTCGCTCCGAATTCCATCGGTCCCTTGAATCGAGCGACGATTTGGTTAGCGGCCAAAAGTTCTGAAATTTTCTTTTCTATGTTGTCGTACAATTCAACTTTGTGTTTCTTGATGATTTTATTGTCGTTAATATATTTTTTAATTTCTTCATCCGTAAAATCTTGCCCCAGATAGAGATTATCAAACGGCTTTGGCTCAAAGGGCAATTCATTTTCCTCGCAGTATTTTTTATATCCGTAGAAGCAGGCGCCAAAAACCGTTGACTCATCCCCGCCAGAAGGCATTATGAAAATCCCCCCGACCTCCTCCATCTCACCTATTTTCTGATTTAGTTTGACATTCATAAAAAGCCCGCCCGAAAGAGCAATATTTCTAATCCCAGTTTTACCTATCCAGCCCCTGATCCAGTCGGTGACCATCTCTTCGGTAAACATCTGAATTCCGCCGGCAAGATTATCAAATCTTTCGTTGATAAAATTGCTGAGATAAAAGAAGCCTGCCAAACCGGCGGGAAAAGCCGACCGGAATTCATTGTTACTATTAAGCCAAAGTATCTTCCTGAATTCTCCGCAGATCCTTTCTGCATGCTCTTTTTTTGCATAAGGAGCGAGCCCCATTATCTTATATTCGTCCTCAATCGGTTTCATGCCCAGAAAAACGGCAAGATTAGACCAGAGAAGACCCAAAGAATTAAATTTATGGACCCGGGCTAGAATCTCAAATTCTCCTCTATCATAAACCGATACCGACCCGCATAAATTATCGCCCGCTCCATCCAGAGTGAAAATCAGTGTTTTCTCGTTTAAATTAAAACATGGAGCCAGGGCGTGGGAAGTATGGTGGTCCATAAATACCACCTTTGAATTATCTATTTTTAGAGATTGCGAGAAAAAATTAACACCTTTCCGCCTGAGATGCCGGTTGCTTTCAACCGCATAAAAAATTGTGCGGTCTTTTATGATATACAGCCAGACAAACGGTTTATTTATAAGCTTCCAGCAGCAATATTTAAAAAAGGGATAGGCGCTTTTTCCAAAGGATCTTCCCGACCATTGAGCCAGTCTTTTTGACTGAAAGTTCAGCCCTTGAAGGAACAGATATTCCGAGGAAGGAAATTTGCCGTAAAAAACAGCCTTGTCATTATTAAGGCCGTAAGTTTTTAAAATATATCCGACGGTTTTCTCCGGAAAGCCAAGAGAATTTTTAAGCCGGTTGATCCTTTCCTCGCTCTGGCAAAAAACTATCCTCCCGCTCTCAAGCACTGCCGCTGTAGCGTTATGTCCGAACGAAATGCCCAAGATTCTCATAAATGGTTGAAAGTTTGCTATTAAATCATTATGATAACAAATATGATAAAAATCAAGGAAAAATTAATAACTTATCTTAAATCTAGGACTTTCTTCAAGTACATCTTCGAAAAGGGATTATACACAGCTCCGGATAACGAAGATGCTTCGCTTGTCAGAATAGATATCGGCTGCGGGAGAAGAAAGATAGACGGATGTATCGGCATAGACAAGGAGGCCTTGCCGGGCGTGGATATCGTCCGGGATATTGAAGAACAGGGATTGCCTTTCGCGGATAACAGCGTTGATATGGTTTATGCAAATAGTGTCCTGGAGCATTTTAACGAACCGAAGAATATCATGTCCGAGATATACCGGGTTTTAAAAAAAGATACCGGCCGGGCCAGAATTTTTGCAACCCACTTTTCAAATCCATATGGCTATTCTGACTTTCAGGCCAAGCGTTTGTGGGGATACTTCACCTTCGACCATTTCGTCAAAGAATATAAGCAAAAAAGCAAAAGGAAAGTTCCCGACTGGTATCAGCCGTTTTACTTTGAAATAGTCAGAAAAGAACTTTTTTTTACCTCAGATTTCGTAATTCTTAAATTCCCAGCCAAACTGGTCCAGTGGATCATAAATCAAAGCGACATATTGGCCCGGCTTTATGAATATAACTTTTGCTATATATATCCCGCCTGGGGCATTAGAGTCGAGATGAAACCGGACACGAGCGAAGCTCGTATTATGAAGTAGGTATTAAGGTGATTTTAAATGGCTTAATCAAAAGTTCTATATCCCGTAATATGTAACTCGTAATGCTTAATACGCTTCTTATGAAGATTCTCTTCTTAACTGTCGGCGATGAAAGACACCCCTCCAGCCAGGTGCGGGTTTATCAGTTCCTGCCGCATTTTAAGCAAGCAGGGATAATTTGCGCCGTTGAGCCATTCCTGACCATAAAGACTAGGGAAAAGATAGCTCCGCTGATTGCCTCTAATAATATTTTCAAAATAGCTTTAGCGGGTGCTGTGATCATCGCGGCTGTGGGAAAAAGGTTTAAAATAATAAGCTCGTCCGGCGATTATGACGCCGTGGTCGTCCAAAAAGACGTTCTGCCTTTCGGCCTGCAGGGTTTTCTGAAACGGATGAATCCTAATATAATTTTTGAGTTTGACGATGCCATCTGGGAACTGCCGCCGGATGTCAAGAAAAGGCCTGCCGCAATGAGATTATTTTATCCTTATAAAATACGGCTCTTCCATGCAATCTTAAAAAAAGCCGGGATAATCCTTACCAATAATTCATATCAGCACAATTACGCCAAAAAATTCAACGACAAAGTCGCGGTTATCACCGCCCCCATAGATACAGGGTACTTTGCTCCGTCTGATGATCCGTCGACAGATAAAGACGCCATTGTTCTGGGATGGGTCGGCACCCACGGCACGACATACATGCTGGAAAGCATTGCCGGCGCTCTTGAAAGAATCGGACGGAAATTTCCGTATGTGAAATTCCTTAATATAGGCGGATATCCTATTGAACTGAAAAATATGCGATCCGAATATATCCCCTGGCGAAACAGCACGATCCTAAATGACTTGAGGAGGATAGATATAGGGTTGATGCCGCTTGATGATCTGCCTATCAACCGCGGCCGCCTTGGCTATAAGATGGTGATATACATGAGCATGGGCATTCCTTTCGTAGCCCAGGATATCGGACTGAATAAAATCATCGTCATGGAAAATGTTAACGGCTGCCTGGCTATAACCGAAGATGAATGGTTCGATAAACTGAGTGGACTTATCGAAGATAAGGAATTAAGGCAAAAACTGGGCCGGAACGGAAGACAGATATCCTTTGAAAAATATGATATTAAAGATGCGGCCAAAAAATATGTTAATCTATTTTACGAAGTTATAAAACAAACGACTAATAACTCATAACTAGTAACGGGTAACTCATCATAAGTTATACATTATGGGTTATAAGTTATTTCTGTTATTCGTTATTGATTATGAAGATTCTATTCCTGACTCTCCGCGATGAACACGATGCCGCAAGCCAGGTGAGGGTTTATCAGTTCTTACCATATTTTGAAGCAATGAGTATTGATTGCGCTGTTGAGCCGTTTGCACCTACAAGAAAGAACGGCGAGAGCGGACTCCCCCGCCGGCTGGCAAAAATTCTTTTTGCCTTTATAAAAAGATTGCGGATAATTTCTTCGTCAGGAAATTACGATGCCGTGGTTGTCCAGAGAGATGTTCTGCCTTTCGGCCTGCAGGGTTTTCTGAAATGGATGAATCCTAATATAATTTTTGAGTTTGACGATGCCATCTGGGAACTCACCCCTCAGCAAAAAAACAAATCTCCGTTAATGCGATGGTTTTTCCGTTATCAGATCGGGCTTTTTAATGATTTCCTGGGGGATGCAAAAATTATCCTGACAGAAAGTCCGTATCTGGTGAATTACGCCAAAAAATTCAACGACAAAGTCGCGGTTATCACCGCCCCCATAGATACAGGGTACTTTGCTCCGTCTGATGATCCGTCGACAGATAAAGACGCCATTGTTCTGGGATGGGTCGGCACCCACGGCACGACATACATGCTGGAAAGCATTGCCGGCGCTCTTGAAAGAATCGGACGGAAATTTCCGTATGTGAAATTCCTTAATATAGGCGGATATCCTATTGAACTGAAAAATATGCGATCCGAATATATCCCCTGGCGAAACAGCACGATCCTAAATGACTTAAGGAGGATAGATATAGGGTTGATGCCGCTTGTAATTGATTCTGTCCTAAATGAAGCCAGGTTCAGCAGGAAGATGGTGATATACATGAGCATGAGCATTCCTTTCGTAGCCCAGGATATCGGACTGAATAAAATAGTAGTTAAAAACGGAGTAAACGGTTTTCTCACGAGGACAGAAGATGAGTGGATTGAAAAATTAAGTCGCCTCATTGAAGATAGGAGGTTAAGACAGGAAATGGGCGCCAATGGCAGGAAAATAGCCACCGAACAATATGATATCAGAGACGCCGCCAGAAGATACGCAGAGCTACTTTATAAAACCGCGGAAAAGTAGATTGAAAACACGGATTGAAGATTCGAGAACGGCAAAAGAACGGAGAAAAAAATTTTGGTTTTACCGCTTTCATAACAAATTATCGGAAGCAGATATCAAGAGGGTCTATAAAATTATTAGGTCTGGTTGGTAACTAAACTGTCGGATCCGTGTCCGGAGTTGATATCGGTTCAGGCGTAGATTCAGGTGTTAGACTTGGCGTCGGGGTTAATTCTGGAGTTGGGCTTGGAGTTGGTGTTGGCTCCGGAGTAGGTTCGGGTGTCGGTTCAGGTGTCGGTTCTGCTGTGCCATCCGTAGCCTCAGGCGAAGGAGTGGGAGTAGGACTTGGTTCTATGGTTGGTTCTGGAGTTGCTTGCGGTGAGCTTGTCGAATCCGGTTCAGGTGAAGATTCCGGGCTTGGCGTTGCCTCTGGACTGGTTTCGGGAGTAGATTCCGGCGTTGGTTCAGGAGTTGGACTTAAGGATTCTGAAGGTTCGGGCGTGGGTGTTGACGACGGAACAGGTGTTGGCGTAGAAACTGATTCTATCGGTGAAAATACCGTCTTGGCATCCTTGATTGCCAGCGCTATCCAGCTGAATTGTATATCAATCGGGGCCGGTTTGTTCAATCTGATGGCAAATCCTTTAGCGCTCTTATTGTTTACAATATATCTGATATCGCTATCAAATAATAACTGTTCATCTGCTTCGCTGGCAGAGGCGGTGTTTAATGTTATGGTCGCATTCACTACCGGCTGATTCAGATATTCCCTCTCAAACGAAATACTGGCATAGGTAGCCCCTTCGGTGACCACCAGAAATCCTCCGGTATCGTTATTGAAGTACGGCCTGCCAAAGAATTCCGTATCGCTGTTGAATACTATCTTTTCGCCATTTGAGCCGATGGAATCAACTATTAGTCCGTCGCCAAATACCGCTGAACCGGCGACAGACAATCCCCCGCCAAGGGCCAAACTCTCGTTCGGATTGAATGAACTGCTCGCCAAAATTGTCGTTAAATCAGCCAGGTCTGCTAATTGATCTTCGAACAATGCGAACCGAGCTGACTGTGACGCTAATTGTTCTCCTAATTGAGCGTCGGTACCGGATAATCCGTTAATCTGCCTGTCTATTGACGATAGTTTGTCACCAAGCAATAAGAGTTGAGTACTGGTTTCCTGATTTGCGTCAGCCAATTGATAATTTAACGAAGATAGTTGCTCTGTCCATATATCAAATCCCAATATTTCTTTCGCGTTAATTCTGTCCGCGAATAACTCTTTGGTATGAATTTCCGGCGAAACAACCTCTAATCCGGCCGCGAGAGTATTTACATATAAATCTTGTGTGGAACTTTTAATATCAGAATCACTCTCTTTCTTTTGAACAAGCTGGCTAAGCAGTTTGTGTTCAAACAAAAGGTCGTCTCGTGTTGTTCCGGCAATTGAGTCCAGTCCTAAACCACCAAAGAATCCTGTTTGAATGAATATTACTACTTCCCCTATTTCTTTGCCAGAATACGGAGTTAGCGCTTGTCCAATTGTTTGGCCGGTTTGGGTTGCCTTCATCGCCACACCCGGAATAGTGGTCGAATTTGTCAAATAATCCCCCGCCTTGATTGACCCATTCTCGGTTGAAACCTTAACCGGAACGCGGCCGGCTAAAGCTATCGGCACATAACCTTTAGTATGGTTCGAAGCTACTGCGCCAGTCATAAAGGAACTGCCGGTTATTAAAGCCGCCGGGTTGGTGGATATGACACCAATTGCGATAGAACCCGGGGTTGCCCTGATAACCTTATCCGCGCCGCCGTCAGTAATAGAAACAACTTCACCGGCAACCAAAGTGTTGTCATCTGTGGGGAAGTTTTCTGCCAAGTCAATACAACCGGAAGAAGGATTACTTACGCCTGTACAGTTGGTTATTGATCCTCCGTGCGAAGTATATATTCCGCGAATACCCAACGTGCCGGCGTTGCTCATAGAGGCCAAGGTAAGCGAATTGCTGTCGGTGACCCACAAAACCCCGTGAGGAATCTGGGCCGAGCTTGATGCCGGAACAGATATGGCTAACGCGCTTGTTCTCGCTCCCACGGTCGTAAGATTAGTAGCAACAATGTCTATACCCGGATCACTACCCGAAGCGATCGTATCGACTCTAAATACATCGTCACTATATACGCCGGTACCGTCACCGATAACAAATGCTCTTATTGAGGCCTTATCAATATTAAACTCGCCTGAAGTTGAAGCGGTGCCCGTGTCATTGAATGTAAAGAATGGAGAACCGCCGTCCTGAATAACAAAATCGCCAGTACTGTCAAGATCAATATTAAACGCATTAACGCCAAGAGTAATGGAGGTGTTAGCGTCTAACGTCATCGTGTCGTCTATCTGGCCGAAGTCCAAAGAATCGGAAGCGACCGTCAGAGTCGGAGTCGAGGTGAAAGTAAGGAAGCCGCCGAGGCCGGCCAGAACAGTGGCTCCGGCTCCGGCCGATTCGTCCCAGATAAAGAGACGGTCGGCGTTGGGGTCGGTCAAAGTGGCGCCGGTGCCGCCTGCCCCAAGGGCAATATCAGTGGCGCTCCAGGTGCCGGTGGTGATCTCGCCGGTGTCAGGGGTGATGACCAGGCCGTTGTAGCCGGTGGCGCCGGTGATCGCGCCTTTTAAGGTAACGGCTCCCGAGATTGAGGCGGCGCCGGCCACTTCAAAGGCCACCGTCAGATCATCGGTGCCGACGCCGACTCGGTTGGTGCCCGAGTCGATGACCAAAGTATTTGAATCAAAGTTCCATTCGCCGGTGGCGGTGTTGGAACCGGTGCCGGCGAAAACGAAGGTGCCGGTGTCGGTCAGGGTAAGGAAAGGAGAGCTGTTGTCCTGGAACACAATGTCATCGGTGGTCGTCAGATTGAAGGTCAAGGAAGAAGAGGCGGTGATGGTGGTGTCCTGATCGGTGGTCATTAAGTCCACGAACTCGTCAAAGTCAAGGGACTGGGAAGCCGGGGTGCCCGAGTCGTCCGTCTCCCAAGTCAGGAGGCCGGCACTGTCGGTGGTCAAAACAAAGTTGTCGGAGGCCCCGTCAGCCGAGGGCCAGGTATATGTAACTCCGTTTAAGGTGGTGGTTCCCGAGATCGAGGCCGTGCCGCCGACTTCAAATCTGGTGTTGACGGCGCCTCCAGCGTTAACGCCCAATCGGTTGGTATCGGAAGTGAAAGTGGCTCCGCCGATAGTCGTCGTGGCGTCGGTGATGGTGAAGGTAAAGCCGGCCGAGGCGATGGAGGTGTTAGCGTCTAACGTCATCGTGTCGTCTATCTGGCCGAAGTCCAAAGAATCGGAAGCGACCGTCAGAGTCGGAGTCGAGGTGAAAGTAAGGAAGCCGCCGAGGCCGGCCAGAACAGTGG